>Ga0207641_10002810_pt1 | contig 15845 bp, 3 predicted proteins | sample KBSSwiS62_FD_184306 | JGI IMG/M metagenome (GOLD analysis project Ga0207641, IMG submission 184306) | Switchgrass rhizosphere microbial communities from Kellogg Biological Station, Michigan, USA - KBS Switchgrass S6-2 (SPAdes) (version 2) | ecosystem: Host-associated > Plants > Roots >... | reverse complement strand
CGAGCCCTGGGACGGTGACTTTCCCTAGCGCGGGAATCTATACCGCATCCCTGACGGTAACCGACTCGGCCGGAAACACCGACCCCAGCCCGCCGGTGCGGACAATCACAGTGACCGCCGCGCCTCCTCCTACGCTTTCGAACGCAGTTCCGAACTCGACCGCACAAGGGCAAACCAACTTCACGGTCGCCCTCTCAGGAACGAACTTTCTGTCCGGCGCCACCTGCTCTTTTGGTGCGGGAATCAACGTGACGTCGTGTTCTTACGTTTCCGGGACGCAACTTACGGCCAACATAAACGTTCTCTATAACGCCACAATCGGTCCGCGAAGTATTACGGTAACTAATCCAGATGGCCAGGCTACAACATTAAACAATGTTTTCAGCGTCATCCAAGGTATTCCCAATGCTCCGCCGACGCTGACTTCATTGAGTCCCAATAGCGGCGCACAGGGCGACACCGGTTTGAACGTCATTCTATTCGGTGCGAACTTCTTGCCGAGTCCGACGTGTACGTTTGGAGAAGGCATCACCGTAAACACTTGTACTTTCAACTCCAGCACCCAACTCACGGCGAACTTGACGATCACCTCAGGTGCTTTCGTGGCAGCCAGCAACGTCACGGTAGCCAACGCAGACGGTCAAAGCACCACATTGGTGAATGGATTCAGCGTCCATGCGCCACTAGTCAACCACGTGAACTTCAGTTATGCGAGCAGGACCGCCCTGCTTGCCGATGGATGGAGTTTTGTAGCGACGACTGCCGCTGGAGGCTCCCGAAACACGGAGATCACCAGCGGGCCACCGTCTATCGACTACAACCAGACGACACACCCGGGCAAGATACGAATTCAGCTGGGCAGCGGCGAAGACTACGCAACCAGCAACAATTCGCAGAACATGCTGTTCCACCCCCTTCCGCCATCCTGGACCAGTATTCGCTTGAATATCGCCGCCTTCAATCCGACTACGAACTATCAGCAGTCGGGATTGATGGTCTATCAGAACGATGACAACTATTTCTACGTAGCCCGGCTATTTGGTGATGCGCCCAGTACGGAGAGCCAAGTGGAAGCCGCGTCGGCGAACAGCAATTTGGGCCGCGTTGCGCTTTCCGCAACCAGCAACATCACCTACCGGATCGACAAGTCGGGGGCCAACACGTATACAAGCTACTATTCGCTGGATGGCGGCTCGAGCTGGACCACGCTAGCCACCGGAACTGCGAACCTCAGCAACGCAAAGCTGGCGATTCAGCAAGGAACTGATCAGACGGGAACTTTCCCGACGGTCGATTACGCGTGGGTCGAAATCCTGTCCCAGAATCAAGCTCCTCCCAGCCTAACCGCGGCCACTCCGAACGTTGGAGCGCCAGGCCAAACCAATCTGGGCGTGTCGCTAAGCGGCAACAACTTTTTGAGTTCGCCCGTGTGCAGTTTCGGAGCGGGCATCACGGTCAATTCGTGTGTCACGAATTCGCCGACTCAAATCACAGCGAGTATCTCGATTGCGGCGAATGCGTCAACCGGACCAAGAAACATTTCCGTGAGTAACTCCGATGGCCAATTCGCTACTTTGGCCAGCGGATTTACGGTGCAAGCGGCTGTGATTTATCCGGCGCCCACGTTGAGCAGCGCCAGTCCGAACTCCGGAATGCAGGGTCAATCCAATCTTTCGGTCACACTGACCGGCACCAACTTCCTTGCTGGTCCCACATGTACATTTGGTGCGGGTGTGACGGTCAATTCGTGTAACTACAATTCGGCGACTCAAATCATTGCAAATATCTCCATCGATCTGAATGCTCCAACTGGCGCCAGCAATATCACTGTGACCAACACTGACGGGCAGTCGGCGATTCTGGCGAACGGCTTCACCGTTAACCTCAACACAAATCCGTTCGCGGCCGTTGCCGTTCGTGCTGGTGGTGCCGCTTACACTGACGGCCAAGGGCAGGTTTGGTCCGCTGACAACAGCTTTACGGGCGGCACGGCCTCGTCCACCACCAGCGCGATTTCGAATACTCCCGACCAACCTCTCTACCAAGCAGAGCGTCACGGCATTTTCAGCTATCAGTTCAGTGTTCCCAATGGAACCTACAACGTTACGTTGAAATTCTCGGAGAACTACTGGACCTCAACCGGCAAGCGCCTCTTCGGCGTTGTGATTAATGGGACCCAGGTCCTATCCAATTTTGACATCGTCGCTGCCGCGGGCGCCGCCTTCTCCGCGGTCGATAAGACGTTTGTTGTTTCGGTGACCGGCGGCACCGTAACGATCCAATTCCTGCAAGGCAGTGCAGATTTGCCCAAGGTCGACGCGATCAAAATCGCGTCAACCTCGGCAGTGGCGGTTCAAGTCTCGCCAAGCACAGCGAGCCTAATGGCCTCCCAAACCAAACAATTCGCTGCAAGCGTAACCGGCAGCAGCAATACCGCTGTTACATGGTCGCTCAGCCCGCAGCTGGGAACCGTGACGGCCAACGGCCTCTATACGGCACCTGCCTCTATCACTTCAGCGCAGACCGTCAAAGTGATCGCGACGAGTCAAGCCGACAATACCAAGTCAGGATCAGCTACAGTTAGCCTGCTACCACCGGCTGGCACTTTTGCCACGCTCTTTGTGCATTCAGGGGGAACTGCATACACCGATTCGCTCGGAAACAACTGGAGTGCAGATACGGGATTCCAGGGTGGTCAAGCGGCCTCAACCACGAACGCAATCTCCGGAACGCCGGATCAGGCTCTGTACCAATCGGAACGCTGGGGAGCGTCGACCTACACGTTCACTGTTCCAGCCGGCAACTATTCCGTAATCCTTAAATTTGCGGAGATCTATTTCACCTCGACAGGCAGCCGTTTGTTCAACGTGGTGATCAACGGTAACCAGGTCCTAACGAACTTCGACATCGTGGCTTCGGCTGGCGGCGGTTTTAAGGCCGTTGACAAGACTTTTCCGGTCACGGTTACTGGAAACTCCATCACCATACAATTTGTCACCGGCTCGGCGGACTTTCCGAAAATCTCTGCCATCCAGATCAAACAAGCCTCCGGTGTCGCAATCCAGGTAAGCCCGACAACCGCGACCTTACAGGCCTCGCAGACGCAGCAATTTACGGCCACCGTTTCGGGAACAAGCAATCTTGGAGTTACTTGGTCGCTTAGCCCGCAAGTGGGAACACTGAGCAGCACAGGGCTGTACACCGCCCCGTCTTCACTAAGCACGAACCAGGCTGTCCAGGTGACGGCGACCAGCGTCGCAGATCCCACGCAGAGTTCCACAGCCTCGGTTACACTTATGGCTCCATTCTCGCAATTGTTGTTGAACGCAGGGGGCCAGGCTTACACCGATTCAACGGGGCTACTCTGGTTTGCGGATAACAGCTTTGCTGGCGGGAACACGGCCAGCACAACCAGCACAATAACGAATACGACCGATCCCTCGCTGTACCAGACCGAACGATATGGCAGCTTTACCTACACCCTGAGTGTCCCGAACGGAGCTCGTAATGTTGTTTTGAAGTTTGCCGAGATTTATTACACGACCACTAATAAGCGCATCTTTAATGTCTCGATTAATGGAACTCAGGTCCTGAAAAATTTCGATATCGTCGCGGCGGCTGGCGGTGCATTCAAGGCGGTCGACAAGACCTTCCCAGTGAATGTGACGAACAATCAAATAGTCATCCAATTTATTCCCGGATCGGCGGACTTGCCGAAGATCAGTGCGATCAAAGTGCAATAGTCGACCGAAATTACCAGCAGTCCGGAATTGCGAACTGGCCGGAGTCCGCTTGCACGCTACATAGCCATCGGGTGATTGCCCAGCATGTCCCAGACGCGCCAGAACTGGGCCATTTCGGGAGGCAGGCCGAGTGAGACCCGTACATACATTGGCATGCCCGGTATTTCGCCGGCTAGGGCCACATCGTTTTTCTCGTAATGCTTGATGATCTCTTTGGATGGGCGCATCACATTCAGGCAAGCAAAATTGGTATGCGAATCCAGAACGCGGAGCATTCTGGCATTGACCTGGTTGATGAACTCCTGGCGATCATCCTGATTTTGTCGGACGCATCGCGCGACGTGGGCACTATCTCGCAAGGCGGCTGTTCCCGCCGCCAGCGCCAGTTCATTAAGCCCCAACATTAGCCTTTGAGCCGCCAGGCGGGTCAGAACTGATTGACTGCCAACGGCAAAACCGAGGCGAATTCCGGCAAGCCCATACACTTTGGAGAAAGTGCGCGCAACGACCAGGTTTTCGCGCTCCGCGTGTTGAACAATCGCCGTAGCGTAGGCCTGAGAGCCTCCGGCATATTCACAGTAAGCCTCGTCCACGATTAACAGCACTGATTCCGGCAACGTCCGGATAAATTTCTCGAGATTACGCCGGTCCGTAAGAGTTCCGGTTGGGTTATTCGGGTTGCAAACGTAGACGACGCCTGTGCTCTTGTCGACGCTTGCCAGCATACCCTCCAAATCGTGGCCGTAGTCCTTGCGCAGGGGAACGGAAACAACGTCCGCACCTGCGGCTCTCGCGTACGTCGCAATGGCATCGTAGCTTGGTGTCGCCATGACCAGTTTGCGTTTTGGGCCCAGAAAAGCAGCCACGCTCATGCGAAGAATCTCGTCTGTTCCAGCGCTCGGAAGGATCTCTTGCGCGCGTATGCCGAGAAGTCTTGACAGAGCCTGCCGGAGTGAATCAGAGCCTCTGGGAAATCGATTTGCGGACGGCGCATGCTCGCGGATCGCCGCGATTGCCTCCGGTGAAGGGCCGTAGGCGTTTTCGTTCCGATCGAGGTGCAGAACTCGATTCTCGCACGAAGCCTGTGAGAGCGAAGGCAATGCAGCTAGTTTGACGAGCGGTCCTGCCAATAGACTGGCAGTCATTGTTTCGAAAAGCTTTCGTCGACCAATCATTTTACGTTATGTCTCAAGAGCCGGTCGCGTCGAAAAGCGACACGACCCGCGGCGGACGAATGAAACCGGTGTTGTCACCGAACATGATACCGAAGTGAGGCCACTTATCGGCGTTTCGCAAGCAATCAGTTAACGACAAATAGCGCGCAACGCCTCTAGGAACATTTTTGAAGTTCTATTCGAGACTCCATCGCGATTATAAGGTTGCTTGTTGGGAACGTGCGGTGGCACATGCTCCAGAATTTATCCCACGCGTCGGAGAGATCGGCGCGATGCGGCCGCATGGTTTGCAGGGTTCGCCAGCGCCTGCAGCATCGCCTTAAGGAAGAATCACCGGTTGCGCGGGCGACGTCCGCGGCTGCGTGGCGCTCTCCAAAAAACCACTATCGGAGCTTTGATTCTTAAGCCGGGTGCGGGAAAGGCCATCGAATGATTTGCGAGTCCAGCAGCGAAATGCGCGAAGCGTAGGGAACTGGTCTTCATGGCTATACTTGTCTATGCGCGCCGAACTTTGGCGGCTGTGTATGACAGGAAACCCGCCCTGGCGACGAAGTGGGCTGCCCCGGGCGCCCTGTCGGCGCCGTCCAGCTCAGTGCCGCCCCCGACAAAGGTGCTGAAGCGACGAATTGAGCGGCCTTCTGAGCGGCCTTCCGACCGACCCGCCAGGCCCTGGAGACGGGAGAAACCCCCGGGGGTAACTTCTTACCACTTTTCAGCCAATTACTTCCCCGGTCCGCGCTTCGGATTTTAATAAGATATTGATTTTAAACAACTTATGGTGGTTTCCGCATGGTGTATAGGGTGCTACCATAGCGGGTCAGCAGCGTATCGGTGTATCCATTTTGTACAACTGGGCGGCTTCTTGTGAAAAGTTGCGGCGAGTCACGGCAGAGATTGAGGGCCTGAAATGACGTTTGCGATTGAGCGTCGTGAAAAGCTTCCTTATGAGGAGTTTTGGGGCGGATTACTTCGATCCCCTCAAACAGGTGATATCACGGATGGTTGCGCGGCTGGAGGGCCAGCGGCTGCCGGAGTTCTCAAGCATGAGCTCGAGAACATGAAAGTTTGCATTGGCCAAGATTTAAAGGCCAAGGTCGGTTACAAGACATTGAGCCGTATATCGGCGGCCGGGGCGGTTCCTTCCGAAGCTGCCTAAGCTGGCGACTTCTTCTACCTGTCATGAACGCAAGGCTGACCAAAGATTGTTTCCCATTGTCCCCTCTGCAGCAGGGAATGCTGTTTCACTGGCTGAAGGAACCCCATGCCGGCGTGGACATCGAACAGCTGGTGATACACCTGGCAGAAGAAATTGATCCCGACAAACTAAGAAAGGCATGCGAGTGGCTGGTTTCGCGTCATGAAATTTTGCGCACGCGCTTTGATTGGGAAAACATCCAGCATCCACAGCAAGAAGTTCAAGACAAGGTTAACGTTCCGTTTTTTCAGTTCGATGCGCCGGCCAGCTCTGAGGAGGAACAGCAATCTCGTTTAGAACGGTTTCTAAAAGAAGATCGAATTCTAGGACTCGAATTACAGACTGCTCCGCTTCTGCGTTTCACTCTCTTTCGATGGCGGCCCTGCTCGTTTTCGCTGGTTTGGACTTTTCATCATGCCTTGCTCGATGGCAGGTGCTTTCCGGTATTGCTTCGTGAGCTTTTTGAAGCTTATGAGCAGCCCAGGTCTAAACCGCAGTCGGGCGCCGAAGCTTCGGCTTTCAGGCAACACATCGATTGGTTGCAAAATCAAGACTTCGAACTAGCCAGCCCCTTCTGGCGGAACTATCTCGGGTCTTTTAGCGCTCGCACGCCTTTGGTCGTGGATCACAAGCCAGCCGAAGTTGAATTTCCGCAAGGCGAAGCCTGGGAAAATTTAGAGACTCAATCAACCTCTCGAATTCGCCATTACGCTGAGTCCAACAACCTGACCATGAACTCGATTGTCATGGGTGCCTGGTCGATTCTGCTCCATCGCTACTCCGGTGAAAACGACATCGTTTTCGGGGCTACTCGAGCATGCCGCAAGTCTTCGGGAGCCGAAGCTTCAGACGCCATCGGACTCTACATCAACACAATCCCGGTCCGCGTAAGATTGTCGGAAGACACTCCGGTCTTGACCATCCTGAAGGATTTGCGCAGCCAATGGCTGGCGCTTCGCGCGGTGGAAAACACCCCTTTGGCGTTTGTAAAGTCCCACAGTCAAGTCGCCGCCTCTCAACCTCTTTTCGAAACACTATTGGTATTTGAGAAGTATCGGTTGGACGATGCTATGCGCTCGCTGGGCGGAACGTGGAGCAATCGCCGCGTCGAACTACACGAGCTGACGAATTTTCCGGTCACTCTTGCGGCTTACGACGGCCTGAACCTTAGTTTTAAGATCGAATTCGACCGCCGACGCATCACTGAAGAGGCGGTTCGGCGCATGCTCGGCCACCTGCGTTGTTTGCTAGAAGGGATCGCCGCCGAGCCAAACCGCACCGTAGGCGATCTGGAATTGCTCAATACGGACGAAGAGCGAACCCTGGTTGTTGGGTTCAACCAGCACGAACAGCCGCATCGCGACCCGCAAATACCTCTGGACGGCAGAGCGACGCTACACGAGCTTTTTGAAGATCAGGTCCGGCAACAACCACACCGCGTGGCCGTCACGTGTGATGGTATCTCGCTGACTTACTCCGAAATGAATCGGCAAGCCAACCGCCTCGCTCATCGTCTTATTCACTTGGGTGTTGGTCCCGATTCGCTGGTCGGCCTGTCCCTGGAACGGTCTTCGAATTTGATAATCGCCATTCTGGCCGTGCTCAAGGCCGGCGCAGCCTACGTCCCGATCGACTTGGCCTATCCTGCCGAGCGTCTGAGTTTCATTGTCGACGATGCGCAAGCCACCGTCCTGGTCACTGAGACGAAGCTGGCTTCGTCCTTGCCTTCCACCACCGCGAAAGTCATCTGCCTCGATGAGCCCGCCGCAGAGGAAAACGGCTCCAAGCTTGACGTAAATCCTTCCACCGGAGCTCGCGCGGACAATTTAGCCTATGTGATCTACACGTCGGGAACCACGGGCAAGCCGAAAGGCACCTTGATCACTCATCGCAATGTTGTCCGGTTATTTGCCTCCACCGAACACTGGTTTCGCTTCAATCACACTGACGTTTGGACGTTATTCCATTCATCCGCATTCGATTTTTCTGTGTGGGAGATTTGGGGGGCCCTACTCTATGGCGGCCGTCTTGTGGTGGTCCCTTTCCTCACCAGCCGCTCGCCGGAGAGCTTTTACGAACTGTTGCAGCATGAACAAGTGACGGTGCTCAATCAGACTCCGTCGGCATTTCGCCAGCTGATTCAGGTGGATGAACCCAAAGCGGCCGATAACCTGGCCCTCCGATATGTCATTTTCGGCGGCGAAGCCTTGGAAATGGAGAGCTTGAGGCCGTGGTTCGCCCGCCATGGCGACAAAAAACCTCAGCTCGTGAACATGTACGGCATCACGGAGACGACCGTTCATGTCACCTACCGTCCACTTTCGCAAAACGACCTTGATTCCGGCAGCGTGATCGGAATTCCGATTCCCGATCTTCAGCTTTACATTCTCGATTCTCGCAAGCGGCCGGTCCCGATTGGCGTTCCCGGAGAGATGTATGTCGGCGGCGCTGGCCTGGCGCGAGGCTATCTTCGCCGGCCTGATCTGACCGAGCAAAAGTTCGTACCGAATCATTTTAGTGCCGGCCGGGCTTCTAAGCTGTATCGCACAGGCGACTTAGCGCGCTTCCTGCCCGGGAAAGAAATCGAATACCTTGGCCGAATTGACGACCAGGTCAAGATTCGAGGTTTTCGGATCGAGCTGGGTGAAATCGAATCTGTTCTTCGGCAGCATCGGGAAATTCGCGAAGTTTCCGTGATAGCCCGTGAAATTATCCCTGGCACAAAGCAGCTCGTCGCTTACATCGTGGGCTCCAATGCGCGAATCGAACTAGCCGATCTTCGCGAATTCCTGAAAAAGAAATTGCCGGACTATATGGTTCCCGCGGCATTTGTGTTTTTACCCGCCTTGCCTTTAACCAACAACGGAAAAATTGATCGTAAAGCTCTGCCGATGCCTGAGCCCGAAAGACCGGCGCTGAGAGACACATTCGTGGCCCCTCGAAATATAGCTGAGGAAAAGCTTGCTCAGATTTGGGCGAAAGTCCTGCGCGTCGAGAAGGTCGGCGTAAACGACAATTTCTTCGAACTGGGCGGCGACTCGATCCTTAGCATCCAGATCATCGCGCTCGCCAGGCGCCAGGGCATTCGCCTCACGCCAAAGCAGCTGTTCGACAATCAAACCATTCAAGAGTTGTGCCGCGTACTTACGTTCGAAGGCGAATCAGATCTCCCGCAGGAGGACCTCTCCGGGGACTTTTCGCTTACCCCGATTCAAAGTTGGTTCTTCGAACAGAATCTCACTGAAGCAAACTACTACAATCAGGCTTTCCTGCTTGACGTTTCGCTTCACTTAAGCCAAGAAGTCCTTGCTCAAGCGATGCGCCAGGTCGAATCACAGCACGACGCGCTGCGGCTGCGTTTCGTGAACAAAGACGGCGCGTGGCGGCAACGATATTCACCCCTGTCAAAGTCCGTACCGCTCGACTTCGTTGATCTGGCTGACACTACGGTGGAGTCACAGGCCCAAGCAATTCGCGATGCGTCCATCGCCGCACAAGCTCAACTGGATCTGAGTGAAGGACCCATCTGGCGCGTAGTTTCTTTTGACTTGGGAGTGAAACAAGCTGGCAAATTGCTCGTCGTAGTGCATCATTTGGCTGTCGACGGCGTGTCCTGGCGTCCGCTCTTGGAAGATCTAGAAACCGCCTATACGCAAATTGCGGAAGGACGCGAACCCAAACTGCCGGCTAAAACGGCTTCGTTCAACAAGTGGGCCGCCGAGCTGCTGGACTACGCCAAGTCGGACGTGTTGAAAGAGGAGGCTTCCTACTGGGCATCCCAGGGAGCCACGACTCAAGACCTACTAGACGTGTTGCATGGGAAGGTCGAGCCCGGCACCGAAGCCGACGCGCACACGCTCGTGCAATCATTGTCCAACCCTGAGACTCTCAAGCTCCTCCAGCATGCGCCTGCGTTCTATCGCTCTCAAATTAACGATGTACTCCTAGCTGCGTTGGCGCGAGCCTGGCAGCGATGGTCCGGAAACAGCGTTCTCGACATTGCTCTGGAAGGACATGGCCGGGAGAGCTTGCTTAGGGAGCTTGACCTCTCACGAACGGTAGGGTGGTTCACCTCTATCTTCCCCGTGCACATCGAGATACCCACAAGCGTTGACCCGAAGAATTTCTCTGGGTTCGTCGCCTATGTCGCCGGACAGCTCAGAAAAATTCCGCACAAAGGAATTGGCTACGGGATCTTGCGCTATTTATCCGCCGAGCAAGCGGTATCCTCCGATGCGAAGCCGAACGTCCTCTTCAACTACCTCGGGCAATTCGACCGGGCACTGAATGATTCGCGCATGTTTCGCTTTGCCCAGGAAGATTCTGGCGGCTGGCACAGTCCACGGCAGTATCGTCGTTACGCGATAGAAGTAAACTGCGTCGTCGTCAACAACGAATTGCAAATTCGGTGGACGTTCCCTGCGAACCTGAAACTCTCGCTCGAGACTCTCGCAAGGGACTTCTTCGAGTCTCTACAAGGACTGATCGAACATTGCGATCAACGCGCTATCGGACATCTTACGCCCGCGGATTTTCCCCTCGTCGCGATCGATCGACCCACGCTTGACCGCCTTCTTATGGCCGCACCGAACCTCGAAGACATCTGCCCGTTGTCACCGACCCAGTCGCTCTATTTCCTCGCGAATCCGGTCCGTAGGTCGACCAGTTTTGACCAATGGCACTGCACGTTAAAGGGACAACTGGAAGTGCCGTCGTTTCAGCGTGCATGGCGGGAAACGGTAAACCGCCATTCGATCCTGCGTTCTTCGATTCACAGCGAAGGTCTGAGAGAAGCTTTGCAGGTGGTGGTAAGGGAAGTGGAGCCGATTTGGGATATGCTCGACTGGAGCTCCTGGCCCGCGACGGAAATCGAATCGAGTTGGACCGAATACCTGAATCGCGATCGCCTGAAGCCACTGGATCTTAGCGTAGCTCCGGCCATGCGTTTCGCTCTGATCCGGCTCCCGCAGAATCGGTGGAAATTCCTTTGGAGTCTGCCGGCCCTTTTCCTTGATGGCTGGTCTTGGCCGATTGTCTTTCGCGAAGCCAGCATTCGCTATAGAGCATTGCTGGAAAACGGATTGCCACAACTCGATCCGGCGCCGCCTTACCGGAACTATCTTTTCTGGCTTACGAACCGGCCACGGCGGGAATCTGGTGACTTCTGGGCGAATCTGTTTGCCGACTTTAAGAACCCGACTGCGCTTCCCAAAAAGCAAGCGCGTGCGGGCCGATCGGGTAAATCATTTCAGCGGATGCGCGTCCGTCTCAAGGGCGAAACCTGGGACACTTTGCAGGATGTTTCGCGGCGCTGCCATTTAACGCCAAGCGCGCTGATTCAGACTGCCTGGGCGTTGCTCCTTGGTCAAAAGACACGCTCTGGCGACGTGGTTTTTGGCGCAGCCTTTTCGGGACGTCCGACCGAGTTAGCGGACGCCGAGTGGATTGTCGGTCCATTCGTGAACACTTTGCCGGTACGAGTGCGCCTGAAAGGAGAACGGAGCCTCCGGGAGCAACTTCGGGTCGTGCACCAATTGCTGCTTTCGATGCATGAGCATCAGTTTTGTTCCCTCGCCGAAATTCAACGCTTGAGCAAGGTAGCGCCTGGGCGACGGCTCTTCGACAGTCTGGTCGTCTTCCAGAATTATCAGATCGATTCCGAAGCGAAATCGTTCGGTGGCCGCGTGCCTATCGCCGATTTTGTAGGTCCCATCCATTCTAATTATCCGCTGTTTTTGCTTGCCGAACCGCAGAACGACCTTCAGTTGACCATGATTTACGATACGCAACTTCTTTCTGCTGCTTCGGTCGAACAATTGGCTCGGGATTTCGCGATAGTCCTCGAATCTCTCGCCCTCACTCTCGATGCCCCACTGACCGATCTATGGTCGCGTCTGTCCCCACCACTCAATCAAGAAAGCCAGGAACAGTTGAGGGTCTCCGATCAGAACTACGTTCCGCCTCAATCAAAATCAGAGACAGCTATCGCTGCGATTTGGCTGGAACTGTTTGGGCTGGAGCGCGTCAGCGTCGAAGAAAACTTTTTTGACCTGGGTGGCTACTCTTTGCTATTGCTGCAAATGCATCGCACCTTGCAGGAAAAGCTTTATCCGAACCTTTCTGTTGTTACGCTTTTTGAGAACCCCACGGTGCGCTCGTTGGCGCGCTATATGGACGATTCAGCCTTGCCTCGCTCCAGCGGTTCGTCGAATTTCAAGGCTCGCGCTCAGCAACAACGCGGTGCCTTGCAACAGATGCGCGATCGGTTGAAGAAGACGGTCACATGAACGGCGACTCACAATACGACGGCATCGCCATTATCGGCATGGCCGGCCGGTTTCCCGGCGCCGATAGCGTAGAAGAGTTTTGGGACAATCTGGTCCAGGGACGCGAGTCTGTTTCCTTCTTCTCCGACGCCGAATTGCGTGATTCCGGTTTGGATCCCGATGCTTTTCGATCGCGCGGACGTTACGTTGCCGCCCGTGGACTTCTGAAAGACATCGAATGCTTTGACGCAGCTTTCTTCGGTATTCATCCGCGGGAAGCTGAAGTCATGGATCCGCAGCAACGAATCTTCCTCGAAACGTGCTGGATAGCATTGGAGCGAGCTGGTTATGCGCCCAATCGGATTGATGCGATCGTAGGCGTCTTCGGTGGCGTTTCGTTCAACACTTTTTATCTGTACGCTCTCCACGGCCGTCCTGATCTGCTGGAGATGGTCGGTCCCGAGCAAGTGATGTTCGGCAACGAAAAGGATTACGTCACCACGCGGGTGGCGTACAAATTGGGGCTCAAGGGTCCCGCTCTCAATGTGAGTACGGCGTGTTCGACCTCTTTGGTTGCCGTTGCACAAGCATGCCAGAGCCTTCTCACATACCAGTGCGATTTCGCGCTTGCCGGCGGTGCGTCGGTCACGGTGCCTCAGGTGCGCGGCTATTTTCACGACGAAGGCAACATCGGGTCGGCAGACGGCCACACACGTACCTTCGATGCGCAAGCCAGCGGCACCGCTTTCGGCAATGGCGTTGGCATTGTTGTTTTGAAGCGCCTGGAAGACGCCATCCGGGATCACGATCAGGTTTTCGCAGTCATCAAGGGTGCTGCGCTCAACAACGACGGCTCACAGCGCGTAAGCTTCGGCGCGCCGGGTGTGGATGGCCAGGCAAAAGTTATTTCGCTGGCTCATGCTCTTGCTGGCGTCGAACCGCGTTCTATCTCCTACGTGGAGGCGCACGGAACTGCTACGCCTTTGGGCGATCCGATCGAAGTGGCGGGGCTGACTAAGGCGTTTCGCGAAGGTACCGATGCGCGACAGTTCTGTGCGATCGGCTCGGTAAAATCGAACACCGGACACTTGGACGTGGCGGCGGGCGTAACCGGTTTGATTAAGACCGCCCTCGCACTTCATCACAAAGTACTTCCGGCATCGCTTCACTACAGCTCGCCGAATCCAAAGCTGAATCTTGAATCCAGCCCATTTTTTGTCAACGCCAAGCTTCGCGACTGGGAACGCGAAAACGGAATTCCACGCCGTGCGGGCGTCAGTTCCTTCGGAACCGGCGGAACGAATGCGCATGTGATTCTGGAAGAAGCGCCGGAACTTCCGCTCTCCGACCGGGGACGTCCCTGGCAATTACTGCCGTTGTCGGCCAAAACACCGGAGGCTCTCGAGAAAGCGACAGCGCAGCTTTCCGATTACCTGAAAAAAGCGGCGAACAGTACGCCATTTGAGAGTCAGCCAGCTGCTTTGGCTGACGCCGCATTCACGTTGCAATCTGGCAGAGCAGTTTTTTCCTATCGCCGTATTGTCGTTTGCCGTGACCTCAACGATGGTGCGGCCGCTCTGGAGGCGCGCGATTCCAAGCGGGTCTTCTCTCAGCACGAACAAAATTCTGATCCTCCGGTTGTCTTCATGTTTCCCGGCCAGGGCGCCCAGTATCCAGGGATGGGTGCATCGCTGTACAACAGCGAGCCCGTCTTCCGCGAAAACGTAGACCGCTGCCTTGCGATCCTAAAGCCATTGCTCGAAACAGATTTACGAGCTTTGATGTTTCCGAAGAACGGCTCGGAAAAAGATTGTCAAGCGCAGCTTCAGCAGACTGCCTTAACGCAACCTGCTCTGTTCGTGATCGAGTATGCGCTCGCCAAACTATGGATGTCGTGGGGAATTGCTCCCGCGGCAATGATCGGCCACAGCGTTGGCGAGTACGTTGCGGGCTGTCTTGCTGGAGTTTTTCAATTGGAGGACGCGCTCTCGCTCGTCGCTCGCCGAGGTGCTCTTGTCCAAGCGCAGCCTGGCGGGACCATGCTGATCGTTCGCCAGGCGGAAAGGGAGGTGCTGCCGCTCCTGACTCCGGAGCTGGGGATTGCCGCCGTGAATTCCCCGAATCTTTGCGTCGTATCGGGCCCTTACAGCGCCGTCGAATCGCTGGAAAAGATTTTAGAGACCCGCGGCATCGCAACCAAGCGTCTGCAGACCTCGCATGCGTTTCATTCCGCGATGATGGATCCGGTGCTGGAACCCTTTGGCGCACTCCTGAAAAAAGTTCCTCTTCGCGAGCCGCAGATTCCCTACGTCTCCAACGTGACAGCGAACTGGATAACAGCTAAGGAAGCCACCAATCCTGGGTACTGGGCCGGCCACGTTCGACAAACAGTTCGATTTGCCGAAGGCGTCGCCAAGCTGATGGAAGAGCCGCGAAACATTTTGCTCGAAGCGGGACCCGGGCAAACGCTGAGCACTCTCGCGCGCCAGCACCCGGCCAAACGTGCGGAACAAAATGTATTTGCTTCACTGGCTTTGTCGGGTGAACAGGAGCTGCGCGGATTCTACGAAACGCTCGGGCGTCTATGGATGAGCGGCGTCAGGGTTGACTGGAAGATGTTCTATTCTAATGAATCTCGTCAACGCGTGACGTTGCCCAGCTATCCGTTCGATCGAAAGCGGTATTGGCCACAAGGCGCCGCCAAGTTCGCTTTGTCGGCCGCGCCGCCCGAAAACAAGCCTAGCGATGATTTGTCGCTTCCGGCAGCTGTTCCACCAGCAGTTTCTCCTGCGGAAGCGAACGATTCATCGGTTGTTCCTCGCATGGAGCGCTTGCTCGTCGCCGTTCGCACGCTATTTAGTGAACTTTCTGGCTATGACTTATCTGGCGCTGACCCTTCCGCGGAGCTCATGGAGCTGGGTTTTGATTCCCTGCTCCTGACGCAGGCCTCGCAGGTGCTCCACCGGAAGTTCAGCGTCGCCATCACCTTTCGTCAGCTGATGGAGGATTTGAGTTCTGTTCAATCCATTGCCGGCTATTTAGACGAGCAGATGCCACCTGAGGCATTTGCAGAGTCCCGGCCCGCAATGTCTCCGGTTATCGCAGCTCCTCCGTCCGCGGCGACTGCGACGCCGCAAACACTCACTCTCGAATATTTGTTCCAGCAGCAACAGCAGTTGACGGCACAGTTGCTCCAGCTCATGGGCAGGCCGCCGGGCACTGCCAGTGTCCAGATTGCGCAGCCGGTAGCACCCGCAGCGCCGACTCCTCCAGCGACCGCAGCGAAAACGGAGGGACATAAGCCGCATGGTCCGTTCAAGCCTTTCGATCGCCACGCAACCACGGCTCTAGATCCCGGCCAAGCGAAGGCATTGCAGGATTTGATCGACAGGTATACGGCTCATTCCGCAAAGTCTAAGGAGCTCACCGCGCGAAATCGGCCGATTCTCGCTGATCCACGATCGGT
>Ga0207641_10002809_pt1 | contig 15846 bp, 14 predicted proteins | sample KBSSwiS62_FD_184306 | JGI IMG/M metagenome (GOLD analysis project Ga0207641, IMG submission 184306) | Switchgrass rhizosphere microbial communities from Kellogg Biological Station, Michigan, USA - KBS Switchgrass S6-2 (SPAdes) (version 2) | ecosystem: Host-associated > Plants > Roots >... | reverse complement strand
TTGTAATTTCGGTTTTGAGATCCCCGGACTCTCCAATTTCAAATTCTTCGCGGTGGAAAAACCCGACTACTTAGCGATGGCTCCCACACGCCAAAACTCATCGATCTCTTCCTCCGGATAACCCAACATTCTGAGGACTTCCTCATTATGTTCACCAAACACGGGCGGCGGACCTTCAACGGTTCCAGGCGTGTCCGACATCTTGATCGGCAGGCCCAGCTGTCGGATCGGCCCGTATTGAGGATGCGTGAGCTCCTTCACCATCTCCCGCGCATGGATATGAGGATCCTCCAGAATCTCTGCCAGGGTGTTGACTGGTCCGACAGGAATCTCTGCCTCTGACATCCGGCTGATGGCTTCCGCGCGGGACATGGATGCCAACCGGGGAGTGACGATCTGTTTCAAAAGGTCGTAATTCGCCAATCGCTCCGTCATGTTGACGAAGCGTGGATCTGTTGCCAATTCCGGAAGCCCCAGAACCCGGCAAAAAGCGGTCCACTGCTTCTGGTTCGTCACGCCGATGTTTACAAAGCCATCCCCGACCTGGAAGCACTCATAAGGAACGATCGACGGATGCCGCGTTCCCATTCTCCCGGGCGCCTTCCCGGTGGTGAGGTACATCAGGGATTGATACGTCAGCATCGACAGTGTGCTGTCGAGCAGACTGACATCAATGAACTGTCCTTTGTTCGAGCGATGACGCGCCAATAACGCCAATAAAATTCCCTGGTATCCATACATCCCGGTCACAATATCCGAGATCGATGTACCAACCTTCGCCGGTGGCTGATCCGGATACCCCGTGAGATCCATCAGACCTGCCTCTCCCTGGGCGACAACGTCGTATCCAGGCCGGTTCCGATAGGGGCCCGTTTGGCCGAATCCGGAGATTGAACAGTAAATCAACCGAGGATTCCGAACAGAGACCGCGTCGTATCCGAAGCCAAGATTTGCGAGGACGCCGGGTCGAAAGTTTTCCAGCAAAATATCCGCACGATCGATCAGTTCCCACAAAATCCGTTTTCCGGAGTCTGCTTTCAGGTTCAACCCGAGGCTCTTCTTGCCTCGATTGATCGAATGAAAGTAAGTGCTGATGCCACCGACAAATGGCGGTCCCCACAAACGAGAATCGTCGCCGTGTGGCGGCGGTTCGACCTTGATGATCTGGGCGCCCATGTCGGCGAGCATCATGCTGCAGATCGGTCCGGACAGGATTCGAGAGAGGTCGACGACAAAAAGATTATCCAGCGGTCGCATGGAGCCGAATCATAGCAAGCCCCAGATATAAACTTCCCTGTGGAATGCTGCAATTTTCGCCTCCAGCAGATGGTTCCAGGACCTCCTGCCTACATAGTTGATTGGAAGTTTCCACAATTTCTACGAAAAACGGGTTTCATTCGAAAGCTAAGTCCGTTAGAATCGCGGCTTTCCGGCAGTTAAGCGTTGGCGTCCAGATTGCATAAGGCCAGTGGAATCTATATATGCTATCGGGAACGAACGGACACGCTGAACAAAAACGCTCCAGTGCACGGCACGGCGAAAACCAGCGGTATGCCTGGAAAGAGCAAACGTACGTTGTCCCCGATCCGTCGCGAAAAGGCTTCCAGTGGAAAGCGTCGGCGCTGCGCGGATTGCAGCGGTTCAACAAGACCGAGGTCAAGGGCCCCGTCACTGTTGTTGTTCCCGCCCTCTACAACTTCATGCCCGCAGAAGCGGTCGCGCTGGGCTGGCTGAATGAGATCGATGCGCTCGGTGCGATTCGTCATCGCATTGCCGATGTCACGAAATTGACAGGGTGGGATGTTTTCACCTTCCATACCCGCCACAATCTCGATCCCTACTACGCTTCAACGATCGCCGCGGTGAGACAGACCTGGCTCCACGAAGGCACTTTGAAAGAGAGCTGCATCCGTGAGACGGTCCGGCGTTATGGTGCTGCATACCAATACAACTGCGTTCCGGCACGCCTGGTCGAGAATCTGGTCTTTCAATCGACACTGATGGGTTGGCTGAATTCCCGAGCGGGCGACGTGCCCTTCCGCTACCACGTTCTTGGAACTGGATTGCTGTCTGCTTTGGTCTGGTCAGGCGCGTTGACCTTTGAGAGCGCTGTTAATACAGCACTCCGAGTGGGCGCGCGATGGGATGCCGCGATCCGCAGCATGGCCACCGAGGCGCTCCGCCAAAAGGGTAAGGAAGCGTCTGAAGAAAATATCGGCTGGCTGTACTTCCATCACGTCCGTGAGATTCTCGAAGGGAAATCAATTGTTTCGCTGGCGGCAACGAGGAGCGATGTTCCTCTTGTGGAGGCGCCTTCTCGTCCGTTCTGGTTTTCGGTGACCGCTCAGGATGAACCTGTTCTCGTGGAAACGACACGCGATGTTCAGTGGGCACTCGAATCGATGAATCTGGCTTCATGGGCGCCCCGAATCCCGCGCGTCCTGCCGGCGACAACTGCGGATGTCAAGGGTTGGCTGATCAGTCCTCAGCACCCGATGGCTTCAGCCTGCCGCTGGAGCGTATACAACTACCTGCTGGCAACCCCGAATTCCGCATTGTTGTTTCTCGATTACATTGCTGCAATGGGTCGCCGAACGGCATTCACTCCGGAATCCAGTGCATCAGGCGGCAAGGAATTTCAGCAGGAACGTTTACTGTCGAGAATAAAAGTTACCGGCCCCTGATTGACGAGTTCGACTTCCATGTCTGCCTGGAACACTCCGGTTTCCACGCGAACACCAGCCGATCGAATCGATTCCACAAATGCGTTGTAAAGCTGCCGCGCTTCTTCGGGCGGCGCCGCGCCGTCGAAAGAAGGACGTCGCCCTTTGCGACAATCTCCCAACAGGGTGAATTGCGAAACCGCGAGAATTTCGCCGTGAGTGTCGAGGATCGAGCGATTCATCTTGCCGGCGTCGTCTTCGAAGATCCGCAGTTCCGCGATCTTCTTAGCGAGAGCGGCGCCATCTTCGATGCTGTCGCCCTTCTCAACCCCCAACAGAATGAGGATTCCGGATTGAATGGAAGCATGTTCGCGGGAATCGATAACAACGCGCGCACGCGACACACGCTGGATGACGGCTCTCACTTCGCGGAAACAGTCGTGATTTTCCGCACCTTCTCGAGGTCGATCGAGTATTCACCGAGGTCCGCCTGGCCGATGAGCTTCATTCGGCCTTTGCGGACCAGGGTTGCATTGACTTTCCTGCCATCTTTCAAAAGGATCTCCAACATCATTCGGGCCGCGGTGGCGTCTCGGCCGGTGATCGTAATGCTCTGGATATCCGTCCACTTTGTAGTGACGGAGGCTTCTCCCTGCAATACACGGAGACCTTCCGTCTCTTTGTCACTTCCGAGCAACCCGCTGTAATCGATCGCTATGTCACGGACCAGAACTTCAACGCCTCCGCTATCAATCACCCGGACGTCTGCGGCATAGCCCGTTGCGGTCAAAGCCAGAAACGCGGGAAAGACCAGACTGAACGTTCGTTTCATCACTAGCTGCCTCAGTTCCTCACTATCCTGCCTTGTCATAGCGACAAGTTTAAGCTTGTCGAGCGGCAAGAGAAAAGCGCTGTGCCGCATAGTCTCTTATACCCCCGGGCCTTAAGGGGTCCAGCAATGCAGTTTCAGGATTTTCAGGATGTGCCTGAATCCTTAACTGCCGGGCGGGATTCTGAAGCGGCATACTCTACAGCGAAATCCCCGCGCGTGTCTTGCATCTTCAATTCGGCCTCGGATAGGCTGCGTGCAAATGAAGCGACTTCTATCGGCCTGCGGACTAATGGCGTTTGTGCTTGTGCAGTCTGCATCGGCACACCCGGTGCCTTTTAGTTTTCTGGATTTCTATCTGACGTCTTCGGGAATGGAAGCGACGCTGATCCTGCATGACTTTGACGTCGCTCATGACCTCGGTATTTCCCCTCCGGAACGGCTCCATGAAGCGGCCTTTCTCGCGGAGCGGGCGCCTTCAATTCGCGCACTGCTCGCAGACCGGCTGCAGGTTACAGCCGACGGAAAGTCCCTAAAGCCCGATTGGGGTTCACCGGAGGCCCTGGTGGACCGCCAGGCTGTTCGGGTTGTGCTTCGCTTTCCGGGCGTTTCGGCGCCGGGAAAACTTGGGATCTCGGCCAACATGTTTCCTTACGATCCCATGCATCAGACATTCGTCAATATCTACGAAGACGGAAACCTGACCCGGCAGATGATTCTCAATAATTTTCAGCGCCGAATCGACCATGTGACTGGAACACGTCAGGGCGCTCTCGGCGTCATTGCCCGGTTTGTTCCGGAGGGCATCCACCACATTCTGATTGGTCCGGATCACCTCTTGTTTCTGGTCGGGCTCCTGCTGCTGGGCGGTTCGGTGCGGCGGCTGCTTCTTGTCGTGACGTCTTTTACGATCGCCCATAGCATCACGCTCTCGCTGGCGGCGCTCGACATCTTTACGCCTCCAGCGCGGATCATCGAGCCGGCCATCGCTCTGAGCATTGTGTACGTCGGCTTTGACAATCTGTTGGTGAAGGAAGGCCGTGACGTTCGGGCATGGATTGCCTTCGCATTCGGGTTCATTCACGGGTTTGGCTTCGCCAACGTATTGAAAGAAATGGATCTTCCGCGAAGCGCGCTGGGCTGGTCGCTTTTCTCGTTCAATGTCGGTGTCGAGATCGGGCAGATGGTGGTGGTCCTCGTAGTAGCCACAGCGCTTTCCGCGCTTCACGCGCGCAACGAAGAGGCTGGACGGAAGGTTGCTTTTGCAGGGTCCATTCTGGTGATCCTTGCGGGGGCATTTTGGTTTGTTCAAAGGGTTTTTTTTCCAGGGGTGTAATCGTTCTTGCCTCGATTTCCCCTGCCAACTGTTCCTGTCATGCGCGTATCTATTACTAGCGAAACGTGGATGGCTCCTCCTGAGAAGAACGACCTTATCTCCCGGGCCCAGAACGGTGATGTGGATGCCTTCTGCCTGCTGGTATCCGATCACCAAAGGGTGATGTATGCCCTGGCCCTGAGGTACTGCAGCAATCATCATGACGCCGAAGATCTGGTTCAGGAGGTATTCCTCAGCGCTTATCGCGCTATCCGAGGCTTTCGAGGGGAGTCTACGTTTCACACGTGGCTGCGCCGGATTATGGTGAATGCTTTCCTCAGCCACAAACGCCGGAAGGAACTTCCGGCTATGGATGTGACGGAAGGCGCCGGATTTCCGGCTGCGGGAGCGGACCGCATTGCCTTCAATAACGTCGTGGTCCAGCAGATCCTGCAGCGGCTCGATGAGATTCCCGCACGTCAGAAACTGATGTTCATCATGAAGCACCAGGAGGGACTGACCTGCGAGGAGATCGCGGATAATTTTGGAACGAGCGTGGGCACTGTGAAGAAGACACTCTTCCGCGTTGTCGATAGACTGCGCAAGGAGTTTCACACACCCGAGATTCGTATCAGTGAGGGAAGGAATGCACGATTGTCAGAAATTCCGTGAGGAATGGATTTCCGGATGCGGTGCCGGGGAAGAGACCGGTTGCGACGAATGTCGTCTGTTTTGCGAAGACGCGAGCGCAATTCTCGCCGCGTTGCGCTGCTCAAATCCGGTCCCTGAGGGTTCTGCCCCGTACTGGGAGTGGTTTGGAACACGACTTCGGGCGAGGCTGGTGCAAGAGAATGCAGTTGCCGATCTGCGTGCGGCACGGTATCGATGGCTCGCGAGCTTCGCGACAGCTGCGTCTATCGCGGTTGCTCTGACATGGGGAAGTCTACGGATTCCCACGCCCAACGAACACGCCGGTTCGGCGGGCGCAATCGCGCTCGAAACGGACCACATTCAAGGACTCGATCGGGGCGTCGTGGACTTCCTTGCGCAGTCCGAATTGCTTGTTCGCGACTTCACCAAAATCAATCCTTCGTACAAAGAAGACGTTGCAGACGCTCGCGAGCGTGCGAGCCGCAGTCTGATCTCGCTAAGTCATCAAAAAAGAGCGGCTGCGGATTTTGATCCTGTACGCATCACGCTGGATGAATATGAAAGTGTTTTGAGGGAGATCAAAAATCTGGACTCGCCTGACGATGTCGCGGACATCCAGATGCGGATCCGCCGTAACGGCCTCATCGCCAATCTAAAGGCTTATCAACCGCGCGTTGTTCAAGTGAGCAGAAGGTAGAAAGGAACGAATATGAGATTCCGACCACTCCTAACGACCCTCACAATCGCCGGGATGCTTCTGGCAATACCGCCGCAGTCGCATGCGCAGACCCCGTCGCAGAACGCGGCTGCAAAAGCTCTCTTTGTTGAAGGACGCGACTTTTGGGATGACGGAAAGTTTGCGGATGCCGAGAAAAAGTTTCGAGATGCGCTCACGAAGTATCCGAGAGCGGAGCAGTCGGACAGGACTTCCTTCTATCTCATCACGACGCTTATCAAGCTTGGGCGAATCGATGAAGCACGCGGAGAGATCCAGGGCTTCAACAGGAACTACCCGCAATCTACCTGGAGGAGTGACGTCGAGGAAAAGCGGATCACTCTCGGGATGCCTGGAAATGCATTTGGGATTTACCGTATGCAGGTGCCGGTGCAGGTCGCGCTTCCGCTGCCGGTTCCTCCTGGGCTTCAGCCTCCAGGCAGATATGCAACCACCGTTACGGTGACGCCGAACGCAAGTCTCGAACAGGAATTCTTCCGCGTCATTGTTCTAAGGGATGTGAATTACGCCATTAATCTGGCGAAGGAACGGCTCAAGGCAAATCCGTCGGATCCTGCAGTTGTTTCCAACTTCGGAACAATTGCGGGCAGTGGCTCACCTCAAGCGTTCCCATTCTTTGTGACGATTGCGAGTGATGGCCCGACTCCAAATACACAGGTTCAGGCGCGGTTCTGGATTGGCCGGCTGAACAATGCTGAAGATGCGGTCGGCAGGGCATTCATAGCGCTAACCGCTGACAGGAACCTTCCGGTGGTTGTCGAGGTACTCAACCAGTCGAACCCTGTGGAACGAAGCAATATTCTCAAACAGGTCGTCCAGTATCCCAGTCTCGGTCCCGAAAAAGTGACTGCCCTTGAAAGAGTCTTCAACGCGACGAACGTTCAACCTTTCCGATCGCAGATCATTGAATCTGCCGCCACAATACCGGAGTCGGCGGCACTCGAATTCCTGACGGATGTCGCAAAGTCCGACAACGAATACCCTGTTCGGCTTATGGCAATTCATGCTCTCGGAACACGGAGGGATGTTGACGTGAAAGCGCTGGGAGAGATCATGAAAGCGCTGCCGGGGGCGCGTCCGGTACCCGGCGCAGTGCCGGCGGGCGCGAAGAAAGATCCGGAGTCGAGTCGCGGTCGGGCGCCTCGAAACCAAAATTCGAATTAGTTTCGAGTCGTGAGTTATGAGTTTTGAGTTTTGAGTCAGAGCTAGACCCGACTTACTCCTGACTCAAAACTCACGACTCAAAACTTCGTCAGCAAATCCCACTCTTCTCCCGCGCGTTTCACAACATTTGGCAAGTCTTCAGCAAGAAGAAACCGGTCCGCGACCAGTTTCGCTGCTGTCTTCTCTATTCGATCGAGGTAGGCCATTCGCGACGGGTAGCGTTCTGCAATGGAAACGCGGGGATCCCTCGTTTCGTCGCGCTTGGCTGTAGTGCTGGGAAAAGGTATCCAGGAACCCAGTAATGGGTACAGCTGATCGCTCCCCCCAATCGAAGCATTTCGAAAGTTCCAACCTGTATAGGTCGCAAGGGGCACCGCCACCTCCGGCAGACGAATGCCCGCGAGTTCGATTCCGTCTTTGTCGGTTTGCGGCACAAGAAATGGTATCGGCGTGCCCGGCCCGCCTTCGTTCTGAATCAATGGATTCGCCGAGCGCAGGGCGGAAGGCAGTTTTTGCGGCGACGTCACGCCGGGAATGGCCGGGAACGCCACATCGCGCGCGCGAACCAACGTCTTGTCCTGAAGGCGCGGATACTGGCTCGGCGGAGGCGTAACGCCTTCGCGCATCCACTTGTCCATCGCAACAAGGAGGCCCCGCATTGCGTACCAGTAGTCGGTCGGATTCTCCTGCTGTTGTCCGTTACGCGCGGCGGCGGGAGGAAATCGCGCAGGGCCGTGCTGGGAACCGGTGAGGAAATACACCCTCTCGTTGTCGGGAAGCACAAGGTCCTTCGCGCCGTCCGGCGTCGTGTGAATCAATGCGGCAGATCGGCCTCCACCCCAATACTCGACGCCGGTGTTGGTGTAGAAGATCCTCGGCGCGAAGCCTCGAGTGCGTGGATTGTCCAGAGCTCCTTCTTCGGCTCCCGTCACCGGGTCGCGCATACTGATGTCTGCGAAGGGAAACGAAGTCGCATTGAACTGGCCGAGACTTGTCGGGGTTGACCATCGGTCGTTCAAGTCTATCCGAGAAGCGCCGGCGATATGTGCGATGACCCCATCGAAGACGAGGCGATTTTTTTCATCTGCATTGAACCCGAGATAGAGAAAATTTCGCAGGAACCTTCCGCTTTGCGAAGCACCAAAGGCCAGCGCCTGTTTCGTCGAAACCAGGGCATCAGGCGAGTATTTGATCCATGACGCCGTATCGCGCATTGCCGCGAACCCCAGTCCGGCGACCGGCGGGTTCATCCCAGTATAAGAAAGTTCGTAGGTGCGCCCCGCCTCGAAACCTCCCTCGAGCGTGACGGTGTTGCCGTTCAGCTTCCAGCGGCTTCGCTCAATCGTCGTGGGATTCCCCAAAGCCCCATCGCGAACACTGAGCATGTTTTGCGTTGCTGCAGGGTCGGTCGGTAGATAGCTGGCAACATCGCCAAATTGCGCCGTGGCGCTATTGGTCGTGGGCACCAGTGTTGTTCGAACGATTCCCGCGACACCCACAGCGTTAGGGACGTCGATACGAATCGCACCGTTGCGTTGCGGAACATCGAACTCCCATCCGACCCACACTACGGTGTAACCCATCCGCATTAGCAAGCCATCGCCGAGTTCATTGCCGGTTGCGGCGCGATTGAAGCCATTCAGCACCGTCTTATTCCCGCGATTCACCACATCCAGCAAGGCGACTCCGTTGCCTTTCGAGGCATCCTTCGGTCTGAGGACCGCAAAATCTGCCGACATCTCCACACGTCCCGATTCATTCCGAGGCGCCCGATCAAGATCCACGATGACTCGATTGCGGGGATTCGTGGGATCGACGGCGAAGAAAATCTTCCCGACAAGTTGCTCATACACGCCGGTGGTTCCAAATGTCGTTCCACTTGCCGCATCGTAACGGGCCGCGATCTCAACACGCGTTACTTCTGCGCGGAGTCCCGTGGGTACGGCAAAGAGCAGAACGAGAACGAGGATGAACCGGAAGGATTGATCTTTTTGCATGAGGACTACCTCCGAGTGGTATTCCTTATACTTCAAAGAAGCAACCTGAGGACAGAAGTGAATCAGCGTTTGCCCGCGGGCCTGTGTTCCAGGACCACCACGATATTGTCCGGCGCTCTCCTGGCGTCGACAATCAGCGGGCTTTCCAGAAGATTGACGGGGCCCGAAAAAATCGACTTGATCGCGTAATCGGTCGGGAGATTTCCCACCGTTGTCATGTACTCATTGTCCGTCAGTGCCATGCCGAAGGTTCCGTCAGGATGGACGCTCGTTGCACTAAAACCCGCTGTCAAGAGGCGGAAAACCATGCTGATGTTGGGTCGGAATGGATAGGGCTTTCCATCCGAGTCAACGACGACAATCGTTCCCGCAACCTGTGTACGAGAAGGTACAAGAATTTCGAGGTCCGTGACGTCGGATGCGCCCACGGAAACCCGCGTTCGCGATGAGCTCGAGATTGCCTGCAGCCAGTAGATGCCGGCCGCCACGTTGCGGAATTCAAACGTTCCCTCTGAGCTTGCAGTGCCTTCCAGCGCTTTGCCGTCGCCCTCTGCGGGTGTCAGCCTGAGCTGATTATCGCCAAGACCAATTTTTCCCGCAGGGGTGATAAGGCGACCGGTCACCATAGCTCCAGGAGAATCTAGAGAGTTCGTCTGAAGGGTGATGACAATTTCCTGCGGGGCGGTCGCGGCATCAACATTCAGAGGGATTCTCGTAATGTCGACGTTGCCGTAAGAAATCTTCTTCACGGAAAACTCTGCGGGCAGCCTTGCCATGGAGATCTGGTTTTCGCCTTCAGGCAACCGAAGCTTGAAACTTCCGTCAGCGTGAATACCCGTCGCGCTGGTGAAGGTCGGTAGTGTCGCCTGCACTGTCGCATTGGGGCCGAGTTCCCGACCTTCAAGGAGGACCCGACCCGTTGTTTCGAGTTGAAAAGGAATAACGACTTCAAGGTCTCGCACATCTTTCTGTGCGATATCCAAACGCGTGCTGGTGGCAGCAGCGGTCGGAAGCGATCTCAGCATGTAAGGCCCTGGAGGAACCGCAGGAAACTCAAACGTCCCATCGGGCCTGACCCACGTCTCCAGAGAACCGCCGAACGTTCCCCCCAACATGCCTTCCAGAGCTGCAACATTTCCGGTCACGCTGGGTCCTGTAAATAGGGGACTCAGAATCATGGTGCGCAGGTTCGGAGATTGCGATCCTCCGGATTTGTCCTTCACCTTGCCGCTGACCGTTACTCCAGGGCCGGCATAGATCGGTGTCAGGTCCACCGTGAGATCACTATTGCTCACGACAACATCAACTGCCGTGAAGCCAGGAGCGCGCAGGGTGTATTGGCCTGGGAGAACATTGAGAAACTCGAACGATCCGTCGGCAGAAGACCTTGCCTGCAGATCCGGCCCCGTCAAGTTGTGAAGAGTGACGGGTAGAGCGGACGTGTCCTTAAGCCCGTTAACATGACCAGTTAACCTCGCGGGCTGAGCAGATAGCTGTGAGAAAACCAGAGCCAGCAGAAGTAGCGTACTCATTTGTAGCAGTGCAAAAAGAGTATCACGAACTGCGATGTGGCCTATCGACCGAACGTCGTGGATGAAAGAGCAATATAGCTCGTTTGTGGTATTGCTGTGAAATCGGTCCTTACCGTGCGGCCACCTCGCGCCGTCAAACTAGCTGGTATAATTCGCGCACACTAAAGGGGGGCAACAATGGAACGCCGTCAGCTGTTCATGACCGGAGTCGCGCTGCTGGTCATGTCTGTATTTCTCGCGCTTCCAGTCGTGGGGCAACTTCAGCAGGAACGGGTCGATTTGTCGGCAATGGCAAAGATCCGGGAGGAGGGCCTTCAACGTTCGAAGGTGATGGAGACCGCGAGCTATCTGACGGATGTTTTTGGGCCACGCCTCACAAACTCCCCCAACATCAAAGCGGCTGCGCAGTGGGCCACGAAGAAGATGACCGAGTGGGGTTTGACAAAGGTGAATCTCGAGACCTGGGGGCCGTTTGGCCGTGGCTGGTCGAATGAACGCACCTACGTGGCGATGACGAAGCCCTATTCTTTCCCAGTCATTGCTTATCCGCGTGCGTGGACACCCGGGACCAACGGAACAGTGAAGGGCGAGGCCGTGCTCGCCATCCTCAACACGCCCGAAGATATGGAGGATTGCCGCGGCAAACTTCGCGGCAAGTTCGTGATGACGACGGCCAATCCGATCTTGCCCGCTCAGTTCAACGCTCCCGGCAGCAGGTTTACCGACCAGCAGCTGGCGACAATGGCCAATCCTCCTCAGCGCGGACGCGGTGGACAGGGCGGCAATCCGGGCGGCGCGCCCAGAGGCAACGCTGCTCCACCCACTCCGGCGAAACTGCCCGGACAGCTTTGCGGCGGAATGCTTCCTGCGCCGCAAGCCCCTCGCGGACAAGCGGGCGGGCAACAGCAACAACAACAGCAACAGAACTTTGCCAATCAGCGCAATCGCTTCTACATCGATGAAGGCGTCCTGGCTCTCCTTGCGCCCGGTCAGGCGTCGGGCTTCATCGCGGGCGGAACCGTGATCGTCCAGAGCGGGGGCAGCCGAAATGCCGACGATCAGCAATCGCCTCCCTTTGTCTCTCTTGCCGCAGAGCACTACGGCATTATGATGCGCGACCTCGAGAAAAATGTTCCTGTCGCTCTCGAAATGAACATCGAAAACAAGTTCTACGACGATGATCTGAACTCGTTCAATATCGTCGGCGAAATTTCCGGAACCGACAAAGCTGACGAACTGGTTATGGTTGGCGCGCACTTCGATTCGTGGCACACCGGAACGGGCGCTACAGACAATGCTGCCGGTTCAGCCATCATGATGGAAGCCATGAGAATTCTGAAAGCAGCCGGCTTGCCCATGCGGCGCACGGTCCGCATCGCGTTATGGACAGGAGAAGAACAGGGACTCTTCGGTTCGGCCGCCTATGTTCGGGATCACTTCGCAGTTCGCAACACGATGGCGCTGAAGCCCGATCACGGAAAAATGTCGGTGTACTTCAATGTGGACAACGGAACAGGACAGATCCGCGGCGTCTACACCGAGGGCAACGAGGCGGCACGTCCTGTCTTTGAGGCGTGGATGCAACCTTTAAGGGATTTCGGAATGACGACGCTCTCACCCCGTGGAACCACCGGCACCGACCACACTAATTTTGATGCAGTGGGCTTACCCGGATTTCAATTTATTCAGGACGATATCGAGTACGACACGCGTACCCACCATTCGAACATGGACGTCTACGAGCGGCTTCAAACGAAGGACATGATGCAGAACGCCGTTATCGTTGCATCGTTCGTCTACAATGCTGCGACCCGCGACGACCTTTTTCCGCGAAAGCCCTTGCCGGCGGCTCCGGTACAACGAGGGGGACGCGGGCAGTAGTCGATGTGAAGGGTTATTTCACTGCGGGTGGAGCCGGTGCTGTTGGGGCAGCCGGTACTGTCGGGACAGGCGGTGCTGGTTCGGCGGTGCCTCCCTCCGGCACCTCCCGCGCATCCGTGATGAAGTAGCTGGTGTCGCCGAAGCAGCTCGTTGGAACTCCGACATGCTGTTCGTAGTGAAGCACCACGCGCTTGCCGAGCAGCTGATTGATCTTGTTCGCCACAGAATCGTCACGAACCGTGAAAACGAATTTTTCGGTCAGGGCGCCCGGCACATTGACCATTGCCAGTTCGCCTTCCCAGGTCTTGCAAACCCAACCCTTCAACGACAGTTTTTGCACATAGCCCGCACGCTCGCCGTTGGCGTAGCTCCAACGCAGAGCAAGCCAAGTATAGACGGCGAGCAAAACCGCAACGACAACTAGAGCTTTCCATGTGAAACTGACGAGCCTCTCGGAAAAAGTTCGTTCCATGTCAGATCTCCCGCTGAGAGTCTACTCTGGTTCATGAAATCCCGCATATCAAGCGCGAGACCAGCGGGCAGTAGCAGCGACTTCTTGGGCGTTAGGCGCCACTAGCCGACCCTCAACCCCTGATGGCGTCGGCGAAGCAGCAACGCAACCGGAACGAGAACGATCGCCCACAACAACAAGGCCGGACCGTATCGAAGGAAAAAGAGCGCAAGAGCCAGAAGACCGTTCAGTGCCCCATGGTAGCCGTCGACCAGAGCGTTATGGAGCTGCGTCCCGGCGGACGGCGCCGAGGGTTGAATTTCTGCACGGTATTCTTCGGACAGCTCCACTTGAATTGTTGCGAACTGCGTCTTGTTGAACACATCCTTGCGTTGCGCTTCCATTCGCTCGATCTCTTCCCGAACTCTCGCGATCTCGCGCTCCACGCCAACGACGTCGGTCAGTTTGTCGGTTCGCTCCCGTTGCAGCGCTAAAAGGCGCTGCTCCGTGTTGCGAGCGTTGGTGAGACGTGCCTGCAAATCGACATACTGGCTTGTCACGTCGGAGCTGCCTTGCGATTCCTCCAGCACCTTTCCCAGTTTTCGAAGTTCGACCAGACCGGACTCCAGCTGGCTTGAAGGAAGGCGCAATGTCGCGGACAGAGACTTTCCGGAACCCGTCTCACCACGAACCGTCAGTTGATCCAGATATCCCTGCGTCTGCTGCACGATTGCCTGGATGCGCGCTCGCGCGGCTTCGAACTCCTTGGTGAGGATCGACAAGCGTGCGTTTCGAATGATCATCGGGCCCGAGGGCGCTTCTGCAGTAGGTTGCGATTGCGCAGCCGGCAGCGTTTTCGCGAGCAACGAGTCCAGCGTTTGTTGTCCTTGCTGTCCTTGCTGTCCTTGCTGGCCCTGTTGGCCCTGCTGATTACCATCTTGCGGCATTGCCGGTCTCTGTAAAGGCGCAGGGTTTATTTGGCCGGCCACCGAACGCGACGCGTCTCCGAAATGATTACTGAGGTCGTCTTTATGAGACGGCATCAACACAACCATCAGCGCAACTGCCGCGAAAGCTCCGCCCAGGCCAAACGCCCACGATCGATTCCTGGACCACCAGGCCCATTGCTGCCGTCGTCCTTTTTTCTTCTCCATCTCGGAAAGAACATGCTCGTCCATCCCCCTGGGGGAGTTCTCAACTACCCACGTCCCCATCTGCTTCGAAAGTAATCTTGCATCAGCGATCACGGCTGCACACTCCTCGCATTCTTTCAGATGCTTCTCAATCTCTGATGCCTGGGCTGCATCCAGTTGCCCATCCACATAGGGCATCAGTTCCTCTTCCCAAACCGGATGCTCTTTCCGACTCATCGTGAGACCCCTCTTGCGGACTGTGATTCCAGCAATGACTTCAACTCGACTCGTGCGCGCGATAGCCGCGATCGCACAGTGTTGACCGGCACCGCCAGCACTTCCGCGATCTCGTCATAAGAAAGTTGCTCGTATTCTCGAAGCATCAGAACCTCCCGATGGTCCGGGTCCAGTTGTTCGAGCGCCGCGCGTACCCACAAGCCTGTTTCGGGGTCGCCCTGAGGCCTTTTCTCGTGTAAGACGGCAGCAGCAAGTTTTCCGTCGCGGATCTCTTTCCGTCGTTCCGACCAGAGTTGTTTGAGGGCAATGGCATACATGTAGGTTCGGAACCTCGCTGTCGGCTTATATTGCTCGGTATCGCGAAGAATGACGACGAACGTTTCCTGTGCCAGTTCCTCAGCTCTCGAAGCATTGTTCAGGCGTCTCCGAAAGAAGCCATAGACGGGATTCCGATAGCGTTCGAAGAGCTGTTCAAACGCGTGTGGGGATCCACCCTGATACTCCAACATGAGTTGTTCATCGCTCTTCATGAGTGCCGTTCATTGGCAATAATGCCAAAGCGGGCGAAAAAGTTCCCATTGGTTTCAAAAATTTTGAAAGGCGATTCAGGTAGAGTACCGGCGTGAGCGCAAAGCCCGCAAGGTCTCGTCCGCTTGCCTGGTGGAAAGTCCTCGTTTGGACACTCTGCATAAGCCAGGGGCTCGTCTACATCGTGACAACTCCGCTGTGGGAGGGATGGGATGAAGCCTTTCATTACAGCTATATCCAGGGCCTCTCCGAGAACAGAACATTGCCGGTTTTCGGGCAATCGACCCTGTCGAAGGAGATTACGAGTTCCTTCCGCGATGCGCCGTTGTCTTACGGCGCCAATCTCAACCTGGACCGGAAGTACACGACGTTCGAGGACTACTGGAAACTTCCTCTCGAGGAGCGACGGCACCGCGAGGTCCAACTTCGTTCGATTCCTAACGGCGATAGAAAGCTGGTTCCGGAAGGCGAGTTTCAGTTCCAAAACTACGAAGCCCACCAGGCTCCGCTGTACTATGCGCTTGCTGCACCGATCTATTCGCTGTTCTCCTCTTTTGACCTGTTGACGCGGACTCTTGTCCTTCGGCTGTTCTCGCTCCTGCTGGGGTCGCTTACAATCCCAATTGCTTTCGGAACCGTGCGTTATGCGGGGTCACACTGGCACGTGAAGGTCATCCCGTTGCTTCTCGTGCTTTTGCCTCTGCTGTATCCCACAATCGGGCGTATCGC
>Ga0207641_10002805_pt1 | contig 15850 bp, 12 predicted proteins | sample KBSSwiS62_FD_184306 | JGI IMG/M metagenome (GOLD analysis project Ga0207641, IMG submission 184306) | Switchgrass rhizosphere microbial communities from Kellogg Biological Station, Michigan, USA - KBS Switchgrass S6-2 (SPAdes) (version 2) | ecosystem: Host-associated > Plants > Roots >... | reverse complement strand
CCACAGCACCTTGCCGGTCTTGGCGTCGAACGCGAGCAGCTTGGCGTCGAGCGTTCCCATGTAGAGCCGGTCGCCCATGACGGCGACACCGCGGTTGTTCGGGCCGCAGCAGAAGGTCGTGACCGGACCCATCTTGTGCTTGTAGTGCCAGAACTCCTTGCCGGTCGCGGCGTCGAGCGCGTACACGTGGTTGTACGAAGTCGTGATGTACATGATGCCGTCGACCACGATCGGCGCCGTCTCCATCGACTCGAGCACTTCGGTCTGGAACTGGAACGCCGGCCGCAGCTTGGCGACGTTGGTGGTGTTGATCTGCGCGGCCGGGTAGTACCGGGTCTGCGCATAGCTCATGTTCGAGTGCAGGAAGTTGGCGCCATCCTTGTCGGCGGCGTCGAGCTTGGCCTGGGTCACCGAAATGCTCTTCGGCACGGGTGCTCCCGTGGCGGCAGCGCCGCCCGAGATTTCTGCCTGTGCGAAAGACGCGGGCGCCGCGGCGCAAAGTCCCGCGAAGACGAAGGAAGCTGCCCAGGCACGCGGCGTGAGATGGGTTCGACGCATAAAGGTCTCCTCTAGGTGTTGTCGACTGTGCGAAGGCCGCCTCGCGGCGCGATGCGCGATCGAAGCGATCGCGGCCGTTGTCTCGTCGTCGGCCGTCGTCATCGCGGCGGAGCAAAGCCCGCTCGCGTTTCTCGCGATTGCAAGGGTATCGACAATCGGGCCCACTGCCTAACGATTTGTCGCGCTGCGCCGCAGCATAGGACACAAGACGCTTGACGGGGTGAAGATGAGTGTGGTTCGAACCGGCCCGCGTGCGGCCGTCCTCTGCAGCGGTCTGCTCGCCATCGCGCTGGCTGTGCCGCTCGATGCCGCGGCCCAGGCGCCGACCAATCCGAGCCTCAACGCGCAGCTCCTGGTCGGCGCGCGGCAGGGCGACCTGGCGCAGGTCGAGCGCGTCCTCTCCGCCGGCGCGGCGCCGGCCTCGCGCAATCGGCTCGGCAAGACCGCGCTGATCCTGGCTGCCGAGAGAGGCAACCTGGCCATCGTCGAGGCGATGATCAAGGGCGGTGCCGACGTCAATCAGGCGTCGCTCGAAGGTGTGACGCCGCTGATGGCGGCGAGCTACGCGGGTGCGGCGCCGGTCGTCAAGCGGTTGCTCGAGGCCGGTGCGAAGACCGACGTGCGCGACCGCATGAACAAGCCAGCGATGGTCTATGCGGCCGGGCAGGGCAGCGCCGCGGCGATCGACGCGTTGCTCGCGTCCGGCATCGACGTCGACGCCGCCTACGAGCATGGCCTCACCGCGCTCATGTGGGCGGCCGGCCAAGGCCAGGGCGATGCGGTGCGGCTCCTCCTCGCGCGCGGCGCGAAGCGCGACCTGCGCGACGACCGCGGCCTGACGGCTGCTGAGATCGCACGCCAGACGAACCACGCCGACGTCGCCGAAGCGATCGCCAAGCCATGAGCGCGGATCGCATCGATCGTCGCGGCGCGCTTCGCCTCGCTGCGGCCGGCGCGGTCGCAGGCTGGTTGCCGACGAGCGCGGGCGCGGCCGACGCGTGGCCGAGCAAGCCGATCCGCTTCGTCGTGCCGTTCGCTCCCGGCGGCAGCTCCGAGATCGTCGCGCGCTCGACCGCGGCCGAGCTCGGCAAGCTGCTCGGCCAGAGCGTCTTCGTCGACAACAAGCCGGGCGGCGCCGGCAACGTCGCGATGGCCGAAGTCGCGCGTGCCGACGACCAGCACACGCTGGTGCTCGGCCACATCGGCACGCTCGCGGTCAATCCGTTCATCTTCGAGAAGCTTCCCTACGACCCGATCAAGGACTTCAAGCCGATCTCGCTGCTCGCCAAGGTGCCGAGCCTCTATGTCGTCCACCCCGACGTGCCGGCGAAGGACCTGAAGGAGTTCGTCGCCCTCGCGAAGGCCAAGCCCGGCCAGCTCAATTACGGCTCGGCCGGCAACGGCAGCGCCGGCCACCTCGCCTTCGAGTACCTCAAGATGGCGACCGGCACCTTCGTCGTCCACGTGCCGTACCGCGGCACCGGCCCGCAGCTCACCGACCTGCTCGCCGGCCGGCTGCAGGCCGCCTCGGTCGGCGCGCCGGCGATCCTCCAGTTCATCAAGGCCGGCAAGCTCCGCTGCATCGCGACCGGCTCGGCGCAACGGATCGCGCAGCTGCCCGAGGTGCCGACCGTCGCCGAGCAGGGCTGGCCGAAGTTCGAGATGACGCAGTGGTACGGCCTGCTCGCGCCGGCAAGCCTGGCCCCGGCGGCCACCGACAAGCTCGCCGCCGCGGCGGCGCGTGCGGTGCGCGAGCCGGCGGCGCTCGAGCGCCTGCAGACCGATGCGGCGATCGCCGTCGGCAGCACGCCGGCCGAGTTCGCCGCCTTCATCGCCAGCGAGCGCGAGCGCTGGAAGCCGGTGCTGGCGCGCGCGAAGGTCAAGCCCGACTAGGGCCTGGCGACGTGGCCTGAGCCGTCAGCGAAGCGTCGCTCCGACGGGCGCGAGGCTCGGCCAGGCGGGAACGCCGGCGAGCTCACGCTCGACATCGTCGTGGAACCAGCCGAGCGCCTGCTCGGCGCGACCGGCAGTGACGTGATCGTTGGCGCCGCTCTTCAGGCCGCGCTGGATGCCGATCGCGCAGGCGATGTCTTCCTTCTGGAACACGCCTTCCTCGATCAGGCGGAAGGTCTTTTCCCAATGCGCGTTCCAGTCGGGCGTGGCGCGGTCGGCGGGAATCAGCATGCGGTGGGTCCACGACAGCGTCTCCGGTCTGACCGGGTAGAGCGTGATCAGGCTCAGGTAGTCGGGGTGGAAGATCGTGATCGTGTTCGGAAAGATCACGTGGCTCGGTGTCGCCAGCTCGCAGAGCGCCTCCATGTCGGCGGGCAACGGCGCTACCGCATCCTTTGCCCACGGCTCGGTGGCGCGGCGCGCGACCAGCGACTGGATGTGCGGACCGAACCGCGCCGCCGCGGTCAGCCCGTCGGCGAAGAACGGATAGATCGTGTCCTTGTGCAGGACCCGGATGTGATACGCCTCGAGGAAGGCGTCGACGATCAGCTTCCAGTTGGCGGGGTACTCGGCGCGGATGGTGCGGAACGGGCGCAGGCCGGCGATGGCGAAGAACGGCAGCTCGGCGTCGAGGTCGCCGAGAAAGGTCGCGACGTCGATCGTCGCGTCGGCCGAGGGAACGGCCCAGAGCAGGCCGTGCCGCTCTTCGGCGGGCAGCTCGACCAGGCTCTCGGCGCTCGCGTCGCAGGCATCGAACGCTTCACTATGAAGCCGATGGCGCAGCGCGCCTTCGAGCCGATACGTCCAGCCGTGGTAGGGACAGACGATGCTCGCCTTGGGGAGTGCCTGCGCGCTCGCGTCGACGAGGCGCATGCCGCGATGGCGGCAGACATTGAGGAAGGCGCGAAAGCGACCGCCGGCGTCGCGCGTGAGCAGCATCGGCACGCCGTACTCGTCGTGGGCGAGCACGTGACCGGGCGGCAGCTCGCCGGCATGGCCGACGATGAGCGGCATCCTGCGGAACAGGCGCTCGACCTCCGCCTCGCGAACCTCGGCGCTGAAGTAGTTCTCGACCGGGATGTGGGTGGCCGGCTCGCTGCTGTCCTGCCACTCGAGGCGGCCGGCAACGATCTGGGCGCGGATGCGCCCGAGCTGCGAGGCGGTGTGCGGCGGCAGGGTCATCGAGGCGCGCGGTCGGTGCGCTTCATTTTCCGCCTCGCCGCGCCGTTGCGCCAGCGTGCCGAGCACAATCCTCGACGACAACCGGCGGAGAAGAGATGGATCCTCGACGCTTCGAAGGCAAGGTGGCGCTCGTCACCGGCGGCAACAGCGGCATCGGCCTGGCGGTCGCCAAGGGGCTCGTCGACGAAGGCGCTCGCGTCGTCATCGTCGGCCGCAACGCGGAGACGGTCGCGCGCAGCGCCGGCGCGCTGGGGGCGTCGGCGCGCGGCGTCGTCGCCGACACGGCGCGCCTCGACGAACTCGACCGCGCGATCGCGGCGACGCGCGAGTTCGGCGCCGGCCGCCTCGATGTCGTCTTCGCCAATGCCGGCGTGGGCACTTTCGGCCCGCTCGCCGCGACCAGCGAGGCGATGTGGGACTCGATGTTCGACATCAACGTCAAGGGCGTCTATTTCACGGTGCAGAAAGCAGTGCCGCTGATGAAGCCGGGTGGCGCGATCGTCCTCAATGCATCGGTCGCCGCCGGCAAGGGCAACGTCGGCAGCTCGGTCTACGCGTCCACCAAGGCGGCGGTGCGCTCGTTCGGCAGGACCCTCGCCAACGAGCTCGTCGAGCGCGGCATCCGCGTCAACGTCGTCAGCCCCGGGCCGATCGAGACGCCGATCTTCGACCGGACGGCGAATACCGAGCAGGTCGCCGCGATCAAGGCAGCGATGCTGGCGCGCAACCCGATGAAGCGCTTCGGCACTACCGACGAGGTGACCGCGGCGGTGCTCTTCCTCGCCTCGGACGCGGCGTCGTTCATCACCGGCGTCGATTTGCTCGTCGACGGCGGCGTCGGCAGCGTCTAGCGCGCGCGGCTCGCAGCATTGCCCAGGCCCGGGGTCAGCGCGCGGGCAGACGCGACCCGGCGTCGGTTGACGACGTGAGCGGCGTCGCCGCGGTGCTCGTTACGCGAAGCAGCTCGGCGACCGCCGCGACCGCGATGATCTCGGGAGCGCGGCCGGCGATGCCGGGAGCGCCGATCGGGCAGGTCAGGCGCTCGATCGCGGCCGGCGCCACGCCGCGCTCGGCGAGCCGGCGCGAAAACGTGGCGCGCTTGGTCTTCGAGCCGATCAGGCCGCAGAACGCAAAGTCCTCGCGGCGCAGGATCGCTGCGGTGATGCGCAGGTCGAGCGCGTGCTCGTGGGTCAGGACCAGATAACACGCGCCGGCCGGCGCGTTGACGACCTCGCGCTCAACAGTGTCGCTCGAGGTCCGGCGGATGTGCGAGGGCCACGGCGAGCCGAGCGTCGTCGCCTCGGGAAAACCTTCGTCGCGCTCGTCGAACCAGTCGACGTCGACGTCGAGCGTCGCCAGCAGCGTCGCGATGGCGCGGCCGACGTGACCGGCGCCGTGCAGCTGAAGATGAAACAGCGGTGCGCGCGCCGGCCAGCGCGACAGCGCGGCCGTGTCGAGCGAGGCGAACGCGAGCGTCACCGCGCCGCCGCAGCATTGGCCGAGCGACGGGCCGAGCGCGAACGACTGCTCGCTGCGCGGCATGACACTACCGCTCGCCAGCGCCGCCCGCGCGGCGGTGATCGCCTTCAGCTCGAGGTGCCCGCCGCCGATCGTGCCGAGCGATTCGTCGACGCCGACGAGCATGCGCGTGCCGACGCCGCGCGGCACCGAGCCGCGCACGGCCGTGATCTCGACGACCACCGCCCGCCGCGCCTCGGCGAGCCAGGCAGCGGCGCGATCACGCAGGCGCAATTCGCTCATGGTGCTGCCGCCCGCACGGCGGTGATCGCGCGCAGGATCGCCTCGCTCGTCGCCGGCGCCGCGAGCGGCGGGTCGACGCGATGGCCGCCCGCCGCCGAGACCGCGTCCCGGATCGCGAAGAAGACCGAGAACGGCAGCAGCAGCGGCGGCTCGCCGGTCGCCTTGCTGCGATGGATCGTGTCGGCGGCGTTGTCGTCGCCGACGCCGTCCTTCCACAGGCGAACATCGAACACCGGCGGGCAGTCGTTCGCGGTCGGGATCTTGTACGTGCTCGGCGCGTGCGTCAGCAGCAGCCCCGCGCGCGGCGTGCCGTCGTTCGGGTGCCAGACGAGCTCTTCCATCGTCAGCCAGCCCATGCCCTGGATGAAGCCGCCCTCGACCTGGCCGATGTCGATCGCCGGGTTGAGCGAGGTGCCGGCGTCGTGCAGGACGTGCGCGGCGAGCAGCCTCCACTCGCCGGTGAGCGTGTCGACGACGACCTCGCTCACCGCCGCGCCGTACGCGAAGTAGTAGAACGGCCGGCCCTGCATCGTCTCGCGGTCCCACGACAGGCCCGGCGTCGCGTAGAAGCCGTCGGACCAGAGCTGGACGCGCGCCATGTAGGCGTCGACGACGAGGTCGCGGAACGCGATCGTCTGCTTCGTGCCGAGCACGACGTTGCCGCCGGTGAAGCGGATGTCGCCCGCCTCGACGCCGTGCCGCCCGGCGGCGAAGGCGACCAGGCGGGCCTTGATCTGGCGCGCAGCGTCCTGCGCCGCCTTGCCGTTCAGATCGCTCCCGGTCGACGCGGCCGTCGCCGACGTGTTGGCGATCTTCTGCGTGTCGGTGGCGGTGACGCGAACGGCGCCGATGTCGACCCCGAGCTCGTGTGCGACGACCTGCGCGACCTTGGTGTTGAGCCCCTGGCCCATCTCGGTGCCGCCGTGGTTGACGAGCACCGAGCCGTCGCCGTAGACGTGGACGAGCGCGCCCGCCTGGTTGAGGTGGACGAGGTTGAACGAGATGCCGAACTTGACGGGAGTGAGCGCCAGGCCGCGCTTGAGGACCTCGCTCGACGCGTTGAACGCGGCGATCTCGTCGCGGCGCGCGCGATAGCCGCTCGTCCCTTCCAGCTCGGCGACGAGCTCGGCGACGATGTTGTCGTCGACGACCTGGCCGTACGGGGTGACGTTGCGCTCGCCTGGCGCGCCCGGCCGCGGGCTCGGCCCGTAGAAATTGACGCGACGAACGTCGAGCGCGTCCTTGCCGAGCGCGCGCGCGACCGAGTCGACGATGTTCTCGACCGCGATCGCGCCCTGCGGCCCGCCGAAGCCGCGGAACGCGGTGTTGCTCTGCGTGTTGGTGCGGCCCGAGTAGCCGTGGATCGCGACGTCGGGCAGCCAGTACGCGTTGTCGAAGTGGCAGATCGCGCGCGTCATCACCGGGCCCGAGAGATCGGCCGAGAAGCCGGCGCGCGAGACCATCGTCAGCTCGGCGCCGAGGATCCTGCCGTCGTCGTCGTAGCCGACCTCGTACTCGTAGTGGAAGCAGTGGCGCCGCCCGGTGATCAGGAAGTCGTCGTCGCGGTCGAGGCGAAGCTTGACCGGCCGGCCGAGCTTCCTCGCCGCGATCGCGGCGACGCAGGCGAAGAGGGCCGACTGCGACTCCTTGCCGCCGAAGCCGCCGCCCATGCGCCGGCACTCGACCTGGACGTGGTGCGACTGCAGGCCGAGGCAGCTGGCGACCAGGTGCTGCATCTCGCTCGGATGCTGCGTCGAGCAGTGGACGAGCATGCCGCGGTCCTCGCGCGGCACCGCATACGAGATCTGCCCCTCGAGATAGAACTGCTCCTGGCCGCCGACCTCGAGCGTGTCGGCGAGCCGATGCGGCGCGGCGGCGATGGCAGCGCGCGCATCGCCGCGCGCCAGGTGCATCGGCGCCAGGACGTAGCTCTTCGCGGCGTGCGCCTCGACCGGCGTCAGGATCGGCGCGAGCGGCTCGATCGTCAGCGCGGCCTTGGCCTGCGCGGCGGCGCGGCGCGCGAGGTCGCGCGTCTCGGCGATCACCGCGAACACCGGCTGGCCAAGGTAGTGGACGACGCCGTCGGCGAGGATCGGATCGTCGTGGACGACCGGCCCGCAGTCGTTCGCGCCGGGAATGTCGGTGGCGACCAGCACCGCGATGACGCCCGGCATCGCCGCGATGCGCTCGCGATCGACGGCGACGAGGCGGCCGTGCGCGACCGGCGAGAGGCCGAGCGCCGCGTGCAGCGTGCCGGCGAGCTCGGGCAGGTCGTCGACGTAGGGTGCAGCGCCGGCGACGTGCAGGTGCGCCGACTCGTGCGGCAGCGCAGCGCCGACGCCGGTCCCGGCCGCGGTCGGTGTCGTCGCGCCGGCGGGCGTTGCAGCGGGGCGCAGCCACTGCGGATCGAGCGAGCGGTTCACGGCGTCGCCTCGGCGCGCGGCGTGGGAAGGACATGCGCCATCGCGCTCCACACGCTCGACTCGTCCGCCGCGAGCGGCGCGTTCGTTCGCGTCTCGAGCCAGAAGCGCCTGAGCAGGTTCTGCGCGACCTGCAGGCGGTAGGCTGCGCTCGCCCGCATGTCCGTGAGAGGGACGAAGTCGCCGGCCAGCGCGGCCTGAGCGGCGGTGACGACGGCTTCGTCCCACGCCGCGCCGACGAGCGCAGCTTCGGCGCGCGCCGCGCGCTGCACGGTCGCTGCCATGCCGCCGAACGCGAGCCGCGCCGCGGCCACCGTGCCGTCGGCGTCGAGCTCGATGGCCAGCCCGGCGCAGACCGCGGAAATGTCGCAGTCGAAGCGCTTCGAGATCTTGTACGCGCGCAGCGTCGCCCGCGACGCGAGCGGCACCTCGATCGCCTGCACGAACTCGCTCGGCGCGAGCAGGTTCTTCATGTAGCCGGTGTAGAAGTCGGCGAGACGGACGCGCCGGGTCGCTTCGCCGCGACGCAGGACGAGCGACGCGTCGAGCGCCATCAGCACCGGCGCCGAGTCGCCGATCGGCGAGCCGTTGGCGACGTTGCCGCCCATCGTCCCGGTGTGGCGCAGCGGCATGCCGGCGAAGCGGAGCCACATCTCGGCGAGCGTCGGCCAGCGCGCGACGAGCGCGCGCCACGCGTCCTCGAGCGACGCTCCCGCGCCGATCGAGAGAACGCCGTCGCGCTCGTCGATCCGCTTCAGTTCGTCGACCGCGCCGATGTACACGAGGCGGGGCAGGTCGCGGAACATCTTGTTCACCCACAGGCCGATGTCGGTCGAGCCGGCCAGGATGCGCGAATCGGGCCGGGTCAGAAGGGCCGCGGCGAAGTCGTCGAGCGTGCGCGGCGCGATGAATTCGGCGCCGTTCGCGCCGACGCTTCGCAGCGGCGCGGCGTCGCGCAGCGAGGTCAGCGCGGCGACCACCGGCGCGGCGTCGAGCGGCGCCGCGGCAAGGTCGAACATCCGCTCGCCGGCATCGAGGATCGGGCGGTAACCGGTGCAGCGGCAGAGATTGCCCGACAGCTCGTCGGCGATCTGCTGGCGCGAAGGCCGGGTGCCGCGGGCACCATGGTGCTGGTAGGTCGCCCAGAGCGACATCACGAAGCCGGGGGTGCAGAAGCCGCACTGCGAGCCGTGGCACGCCACCATCGCCTGCTGCACCGGATGGAGCGCGCCTTCAGCGCCTTGCAGGTCCTCCACCGTGAAGAGCGCCTTGCCGTCGAGCGTCGGCAGGAATTGGATGCAGGCGTTGGCGCCGCGCAGGCGCAGCCCGCCGACGATGTCGTCGCTCGCCACGCCGGCGGGCGCGAGCTCGCCGATGACGACCGTGCAGGCACCGCAGTCGCCTTCGTTGCAGCCTTCCTTGGTGCCGGTGCAGCGCGCGTCCTCGCGCAGCCAGTCGAGGACGGTGCGCGTCGGCGCGGCGCCGTCGACCTCGACGACCGCGCCGCGGTGGAAGAAGCGGATCGGACGGCTCGACATCGGACGGATCGACATGGCTGACACCGATGGTATACACGCGATTCGCATGCCACCCCGCCTTGCCACCCCGGCGCGCATCGCCATTCACGGCGACCTGCTCGACTTCAGCGCCGAGCCGGCCTGGGGCGACGTCGATTCGCCGGCGGTGCGCTTTCGGCCCGATCACTGGCTGCTCGCCGAGGGCGACCGCATCGTCGCCGTCCAGGCCGAGCCGCCCGGCGAGGGCTGGCAGCGTCACGACCACGGCGGCCGCCTCGTCCTGCCGGGCTTCGTCGACACCCACGTGCACAGCCCGCAGATCGACGTCATCGCAAGCTACGGCAGCGAGCTCCTGGACTGGCTGACGACGCACACCTTCCCGGCCGAGGCTCGCCACGCCGACAGTGCGCATGCCGAAGCCGGCGCGGCGCACTTCCTCGATGCGCTGCTCGCGCACGGAACGACCTCGGCGGTCGTCTTCCCGACCGTCCACGCGACGTCGGTCGATGCGCTCTTCGCCGCCGCCGAGGCGCGCGGCATGCGCGTCATCGCCGGCAAGGTGCTGATGGACCGCAACGCGCCGGCCGACCTCGTCGACGACGTCGCCACTGCCGAGCGCGAGATGGAGGCGCTGATCGCGCGCTGGCACGGTCGCTCCCGTCTGGCCTACGCCGTGACCGTCCGCTTCGCGCCGACCAGCTCGCGCGAGCAGCTCGCGCTCGCCGGTCGGCTCTGCCGCGCCGACCCTTCGCTATACCTGCAGACGCACGTCGCCGAGAACCGGGCCGAGGTGCGCTGGGTGCACGAGTTGTTCCCGGAAGCGCGCAGCTACCTCGACGTCTACACGGCGGTCGGCCTGCTCCATGCGAAGAGCGTGTTCGCGCACGGCATCTGGCTCGACGATGCCGATCGCGCCGCGATCGCGGCGGCCGGCGCCCAGATCGCCCACTCGCCGTCGTCGAACCTGTTCCTCGGCAGCGGCCTGTTCGGCTGGCGCGCCGCCGAGGCGGCCGGCGTCCGCGTCAGCCTGGCCAGCGACGTCGGCGGCGGAACGAGCCTGTCGATGCTGCGCAACATGGCCGATGCCTACAAGATCCAGGCCCTCGCGGGCGAGCGGCTGACGGCGTGGAAGGCGCTGCACGCGGCGACGCGCGGCGCAGCAGCGGCGCTCGGCCTCGACGGCGAGATCGGCTCGTTCGACGTCGGCACCCTGGCGGACGTCTGCGTCTGGGACACCGCGGTCGGCGCCGTGGCGACCCGGCGCGCCGCCGTGGCCCGCACCTTGCATGAGCGCCTGTTCGCCTGGATGACGCTGGCCGACGAACGCAACCTCGTCACGACCTTCGTCGCCGGCCGGGCCCATTACGATCGCGAAGGCGGCTGACTTCCCCGGATCCTTCGATGCTTCGTCTCGAGCTCGTCGACATCAGCAAGTCGTACCCGGCGGTGAAGGCCAACGACCGGGTCAGCCTGCGCGTCGCGCCGGGCCAGATCCACGCCGTCCTCGGCGAGAACGGCGCCGGCAAGTCGACGCTGATGAAGATCATCTACGGCGCGGTCCGGCCCGATGCCGGCGAGATTCGCTGGAACGGCGACCGCGTCGAGGTCGCGTCGCCGGCCGAGGCGAGGGCGCTCGGCATCAGCATGGTCTACCAGCACTTCAGCCTGTTCGACACGCTGCCCGCGGCCGAGAACGTGTGGCTGGGCCTCGACAAGTCGCTCTCGCTGGCCGAGGTCACGGCACGGATCAGGAAGGTCGCCGGCGAGTACGGCCTCGACGTCGACCCGGTGCGACCGGTGCACACGCTCTCGGTCGGCGAGAAGCAGCGCGTCGAGATCGTTCGCGCGCTGATGACCGCGCCCAAGCTCCTGATCCTCGACGAGCCGACGTCGGTGCTGACGCCGCAGGCGGTGCAGACGCTCTTCGTCACGCTGCGCAAGCTCGCCGCCGAAGGGTGCTCGATCCTCTACATCTCGCACAAGCTCGACGAGATCCGGTCGTTGTGCCATCACTGCACGGTGCTGCGCGGCGGCAAGGTCACCGGCGAGGTCGATCCCACGCAGGAGACCAACGCCAGCCTGTCGCGCCTCATGATCGGCGCCGAGCCGCCGCAGCTGCAGCATCGCGCCGCGCAGCCGGGCGCGGTCGTGCTCGCGGTGCGCGACCTCTCTCTCGCCAAGGAAGACCCGTTCGGCACCACCCTCGAGAAGATCTCCTTCGACGTCCGCGCCGGCGAGGTCGTCGGCATCGCCGGCGTCTCGGGCAACGGCCAGCAGGAGCTGATGGCGGCGATCTCGGGCGAGGATCGGCGTTCCCGCGCCGGATCGATTACGCTGTTCGACCGCGACATCGCGCGCGCCTCGCCGCGCTCGCGGCGCGACGCGGGACTGCACTTCGTCCCGGAAGAGCGGCTCGGCCGCGGCGCGGTGCCGACGCTCTCGCTCGCGCAGAACACGCTGCTGACGCGAACGCGCGCGGTCGGCGCCGGCGGCTGGATCCGCGTCGGCGACGTCGCCGCGCTCGCCGAGTCGCTGATCCGCCGCTTCAACGTCAAGGCCGGCGGTCCGAGGTCCGCGGCCAAGAGCCTGTCCGGCGGCAACCTGCAGAAGTTCATCGTCGGCCGCGAGATCGACGCCGCGCCGAAGCTGCTCGTCGTTTCGCAGCCGACCTGGGGCGTCGACGTCGGCGCGGCGGCGCAGATCCGCGGCGAGCTGCTCGCGCTGCGCGACGCCGGCTGTGCCGTCCTCGTCGTCAGCGAAGAGCTCGACGAGCTGTTCGAGATCTGCGACCGCCTCGTCGTCATCGCGCAGGGGCGCGTCTCGCCGAGCATCGCGACCGCCGAGGCGACGATCGAGCGCATCGGCGAATGGATGAGCGGCCTCTGGGAGCGCCGATCGAGCGCGAGCTATGCTGAAGCTTGAGGTCCGTCCCGAGCCGTCGCGGGCGATGTCGATCGCGTCGCCGCTGATCGCGCTCGCGATCACCGTCGTCATCGGCACGTGCCTGTTCCTCCTCCTCGGCAAGGACCCGCTGCGCGGCCTCGCCGTCTTCTTCGTCGAGCCGGTGAAGAGCGTCTATGCGCTCACCGAGCTGGCCGTCAAGGCGACGCCGCTGCTGCTGATCGCGCTTGGCCTCGCGGTCTGCTTTCGCTCGAACGTCTGGAACATCGGCGCCGAAGGGCAGTTCATCGTCGGCGCCCTGTTCGCGAGCGGCGTGGCGATGCAGGCGACGCCGGCGACGGGTGCCTGGTTCTTCGTCCCGGTGATCGTCGCCGGCGTCGTCGGCGGGATGTGCTGGGCGGGGGTCGTGGCGCTGCTGCGCGACCGCTTCAACGCCAACGAGATTCTGGTCAGCCTGATGCTCGTCTACGTCGCCGAGCAGCTGCTGAACTACCTCGTCTACGGCCCCTGGAAGGATCCGGCCGGCTACAACTTCCCGCAGACGATCACCTTCCTGAAGTCGACGCAGGTGCCCAAGCTCTTCACCGGCTTTCGCGTCAACGTCGGCGTGCTGATCGCGCTCGCCGCGGTCGCCGCGTTCTGGGTGCTGCTCTTTCGCACCTACGCGGGCTTCCAGCTCCAGGTCGGCGGGCTCGCGCCGGCGGCGGCGCGCTACGCCGGCTTCTCGTCGCGCAAGGCGCTCTGGTCGTCGCTGCTGATCTCGGGCGGGATGGCCGGGCTCGCCGGCGGCCTCGAGGTCGCCGGGCCGCTCGGCCAGCTGACGCCGCATGTGCCGGCGGGCTACGGCTTCGCCGCCATCATCGTCGCCTTCGTCGGACGCCTCCATCCGGTCGGCATCGTCTTCTCGGCGATCCTGATGAGCATGTTCTACATCGGCGGCGAGCTCGCGCAGTCGCGCCTCGGCCTGCCGAAGTCGCTGACCGGCGTGTTCCAGGGCCTGCTCCTGTTCGCTTTGCTCGCGTGCGACACCCTGATCGCCTATCGCCTGCGCTGGAAGCCGGCGCGAGTCGCGCCCGTGGCGCCGGCGAGCGCGGCCCCCGGCGACGACGCGCCGCTCAATCCCGTCGTCGCGTCGACATCGCTGCCGGCCCGCGGGGGCGTCTGATGGACCAGTTCGCGCTTCTTCTCGCGGCCACGCTCAATTCGGGCACGGTGCTCGCCTTCGCGGCGCTGGGCCTCCTCATCAACGAGCGCGCCGGCGTCGTCAACCTCGGTGCCGAAGGGATCATGCTGGTCGCGGCGATCGCCGGCTTCGCGACCGCCGTCCACACCGGCAGCGACTGGCTCGCCTTCGGCGCCGGCGCCGTCGCCGGAGCGGTGCTGGCGGCCGCCTTCGGCATCCTAGTGATCTGGCTCAACACCAACCAGTACGCCACCGGCCTCGCCCTCAGCCTTTTCGGCGCCGGTTTCTCGGCCTTCGTCGGCATCCGCTACACGCAGGAAAAGCTCGGCGAGCAGCACACCTTCCACATCCCGGTGCTCGGCGACCTCCCGTTCGTCGGCCCGGCGCTCTTTCGCCAGCATCCGCTGGTCTACGTCGCGATCGCGCTGACCGTCGCGATCGCCTGGTTCCTCTATCGCTCGCGCGCCGGACTGGTCCTGCGTGCGGTCGGCGAATCGCCGGAGTCGGCGCACGCACTCGGCTATCCGGTGCGCAGGATCCGGCTCGCCGCACTCGTCGTCGGCGGCGCTCTGTGCGGCATCGCCGGCGTCTACGTGTCGGTCGTCTACACCCACCTCTGGGTCGAGGGAATGACGGCAGGCAAGGGCTGGATCGCCCTCGCGCTCACGACCTTCGCGACCTGGCGGCCGGCGCGGGTGCTGCTCGGCGCCTACCTCTTCGGCGGCGTGACGATGCTGCAGCTGCAGCTGCAGGGCGAGGGCGTGCAGATCTCGAGCCAGTTCCTGACCATGCTGCCGTACCTGGCGACCATCCTCGTGCTCGTCCTGATCTCGAGGAACGCTGCCTTCATCCGCGTCAACATGCCGGCGTCGATCGGCAAGCCGTTCTTCCCCGGATAGCCGCAATAATCGCCGCTTCGCCGCGCCCCCTCATCCCGGCCAAATCACCACTGGAGCCACCATGACTCGACTCTCGAAACGGTCCTTCGTCCAACTCGCGGGATGGGGCTCGCTCGCCGCGCTCGCGATGCTGTCTGGCTGCAGCAAGGAAGAGAAGACGACGACCACGACGACGCCCGCCGGCACGACGAGCACCACCACCACGACGACCACGGTGGCAGCCCCGGCCGCGCCGGCGAGCGGCGCCCTGAAGATCGCGTTCGCGTACGTCGGCCCGGTCGGCGACGGCGGCTGGACGTTCGCGCACGACAACGGGAGGAAGGCGATCGAGAAGGAATTCGGCGCCAAGATCCAGACGTCCTACGTCGAGAACGTTCCGGAGGCGGCCGACGCCGAGCGGGTCTTCCGCGACATGGCGAGCCAGGGCAACAAGCTGATCTTCGGCACCACGTTCGGCTACATGGAGCCGATGCTCAAGGTCGCCGGCGACACGCCCGACGTCAAGTTCGAGCACGCGACCGGCTACAAGCAGGCGCCCAACATGCGCACCTACGACTCGCGCACCTACGAGGGCGCGTACATGGCCGGCGTGATCGCCGGCGGCATGACCAAGACCAACACGCTCGGCGTCGTCGGCTCGGTGCCGATCCCCGAGGTCGTCCGCAACATCAACAGCTTCACGATGGGGGCGCAGTCGGTCAACCCGAACGTCAAGACCAAGGTCGTCTGGGTCAACAAGTGGTTCGACCCGCCGAACGAGACCGCCGCCGCGCAGTCGCTCATCAACGGCGGCGCCGACGTGCTGATGCAGAACACCGACTCGTCGGCCGTGCTGCAGACCGCCGGCAAGGCCGGCAAGTACGCCTTCGGCTGGGACAGCGACATGACGGCGTACGCCCCCAACGCGCACCTCGCGTCGGCGGTCATCAACTGGGTGCCGTACTACAAGAAGGCGACGCAGGACGCGCTCGACGGCAAGTGGCAGGGCGGCGGCCACACGTGGTGGGGCGTCAAGGAAGGCGCGATCGACATCGTCTCGATCTCCGAGAAGGTGCCGGCCGACGTCAAGACCAAGGTCGAGACCGTCAAGTCGGGCCTGAAGGACGGCAGCTTCGTGATCTGGAAGGGCCCGATCACGAGCAACGACGGCAAGGAGATGCTCGCCGCCGGCGCCAGCGCCGACGACAAGTTCCTCGGCGGCATCAACTTCTTCGTCAAGGGCGTCGAGGGCCAGGTTCCGGGCGGCGAGAAGAAGTGAGGTGAGGAGGGCGCGGGCCGCCGGCGCGCGGCCCCCGCCCGGTCGTTCCGAGCAGCGAAGGATCGTCCCCGACATGCTTCCTGACTTCGCTCGCATCCCGCGCCAGCGCCTGCCCGAGCTGCTGCGCGCGATGCCCAAGGCCGAGCTGCACCTGCACATCGAGGGCACGCTCGAGCCCGAGCTGATCTTCGAGCTGGCGCAGAAGAACGGCGTCGCGC
>Ga0207641_10002803_pt1 | contig 15861 bp, 18 predicted proteins | sample KBSSwiS62_FD_184306 | JGI IMG/M metagenome (GOLD analysis project Ga0207641, IMG submission 184306) | Switchgrass rhizosphere microbial communities from Kellogg Biological Station, Michigan, USA - KBS Switchgrass S6-2 (SPAdes) (version 2) | ecosystem: Host-associated > Plants > Roots >... | reverse complement strand
AGCAGCGGCGACGACGGGACGGTACGGGTGTGGAATCCGGAGACCGGCGGCCAGGTTGGCCTCCCGCTGACCGGCCACGACGGCGCAGTCTGGGGGGTGTGCGCGTTCGTGGATGCGGACCGCGCACCGCGCCTCGCGAGCGGCGGCAGTGATGGGACGGTGCGGGTCTGGGATCCGCAGACCGGCCGCCAGGTCGGCTTCCCACTGACAGGCCACACCGGCGGGATCCGGGCGGTGTGCGCGTTCGTGGACGCGGACCGCGCACCGCGCCTCGCGAGCGGCGGCAGTGATGGGACGGTGCGGCTCTGGGATCCGCAGACCGGCCGCCAGGTTGGCCCCGCGCTGGCCGGCCACGCCAGCGGGGTCAGCGGGGTGTGCGCGTTCGTGGACGCGGACGGCGCACCCTGCCTTGCCAGCGGCGGCGACGACGGGACGGTGCGGGTCTGGGATCCGCAGACCGGCCGCCAGATCGGGCTCGCGCTGACTGATCATATCGGCGGGGTCAGCGGGATGTGCGCGTTCGTGGATGCGCACGGCGCACCCTGGCTCGCCAGCGGCGGCAACGACGCGACGGTGCGGGTCTGGGATCCGCAGACCGGCCGCCAGGTCCGCCCCGCGCTCACCGGCCACACCAGTGGGGTCCGGGCGGTGTGCGCGTTCGTGGACGCGCACGGCGCACTCCGCCTCGCCAGCGGCGGAAGCGACGGGACGGTGCGGGTCTGGGATCCGCAGACCGGCCGCCAGGTCGGCTCCCCGCTGACCGGCCACACCGGCGTGATCCGGGCGGTGTGCACGTTCGTGGATGCGCACGGCGCACCCTGGCTCGCCAGCGGCGGCAACGACGCGACGGTGCGGGTCTGGAATCCGGAGACTGGCGGCCAGGTTGGACCCGCGCTGACCGGCCACGACGACTGGATCCGGGCAGTGTGCGCGTTCGTGGACGCGGACGGCGCACCCCGACTCGCCAGCGGCGGCGACGACCGGACAGTGGTCAGCTGGAGCCACCTACCGTCACATGGCTCCTAAAGAAGTCCACCAGCACCCGCATCATGTGCGCTGTCGGGCGCGAGCGCGGCTGCAAAATGCCGACAGCGGCGAACCATTTACTCTTCCAGCAGGCTCGAATATACCCGATCCAGCACAGGATTATCGTCTGGACTCCGCCACCTTACAGAACGAACTGGGATAGAAGCTCCAGCCATATCTGTGAGCTGTTGGTCGATAATGCGCAATCCGACATCAATATTTGTAACGAGCAGTGCATATTGAACATGCTCCCCATGCTCAATAGCGCGCCTCAAGCTATCGCCGAGCTGGCGCATTTGCCCGGTACCAATGCGCGGGCGAAAGAAGTATTTCATGACCACGGCCAACTTGCCGCATTGACTGGAGGGGATTTTCCTGCTCGGATCGGGGGCTTCGCTATAAATCCGATGCGGCCGAAGACAGTACCGATCGCGACGATGTCGCCGCTGCCATGGTTCGCGACCGGTGGTCCGGTCCGGTCGGCCGCCCGCGCGGATCGAGCCGGCGGCGCGCGGGCCAGCCGGCGTAGCGCGGATCGACCGCTCCCGGCGCACGGATCCACCTGTCCGATATCCGACAGGAAATGAGGCCGGGGCGCCATCGGCGACGGGTGCTCACAACCTCGCGGGTCGGTCGGCACCGGGCCGTGCCGTCCATGCTGATCATCGTGCTGATCCTGGCCGGACTGGCGAGCGGTGCGTCGGCGAGTCACACCGGGTTCATCGCCCGCTCGGGCGGGCGGGCGGCTCATGCTCGACGGCGAACCGGTGCGCTTCACCGGCGTCAACGTCTGGAACGCCACCGACAACCCGGCGGCGCCGGAGTACCGCGGCAACCCGCTCGATCTGTCCACCGCGAGCGCGGGATTCGGTCCCGGGATCCATGTCGTGCGGGTCTGGTTCTTCCAGCGCCTGGCGACCAGCCACGGCGGGGCGCGCGACTGGTCGACCTTCGACAACACCCTGCGGGCTGCGCGTGAGCACAACCTCAAGGTCATCGCGGTGCTCGGCAACCAGTGGGCGGACTGTGAGGGCTACGGTTCCGCCGAGGCCGGCTACAGGTCCGATCAGTGGTATCGGGCCGGATACCGGGATGAGTCGCCGCCCGACCAGCCATCGACATATCTGGGCTGGGTGCGGGAGGTCGTCTCCCGTTATCGGCTGGACCCCACGATCATGATGTGGCAGCTCATGAACGAACCGGAGGACGCGACGTCGTTCCGTGGTCGGTGCCCATCGGATGCCGGGACGATGCTGCGGAGCTTCGTCTCCGAGGTCGGTCGAGAAGTCAGGGCGATCGACGGGCGGCACCTGCTCGGCGTCGGCACCATCGGCAGTGGGCAGTGCGGCACCGCCGACCTCGACTACGTTCGGCTCAATGCCAGCCGGTATCTCGACGTGGCCGACTACCACGACTACTCGCTCGACGTCGTCCCGGGCGACCAGTGGAATGGTCTGGCCGTCCGGGCCCACGAGATGGCGCAGCTTGGTAAGCCGCTCATCGTGAGCGAGATCGGCGTCATCCCCGAGCAGGTCGGTGGGCTGGAGCAGCGGGCGTCACTGGTGAACGACAAGATCGTCGCCGACTTCGAGCTCGGGATCCGGGCCGCGTTGGTCTGGACGTGGCAACCGGTGGCCGGTGGCGCGGCGAACGCGGCCAGCTATGACGTCGGACCGGGAGATCCGTTGCTCGCGCGACTGGCCGGCCTCTCGCGGTGACCGGTGCCGCGGACCGATCAGCGGACAGCGTGATCTCGCTTGGCGTTGGCGTGCACGCCGGGCTTGTCTGGAGCGGTGCGGCTTGTCGGGGCACTGGGTACGGCCAGCGCCGCGAGTGCCGTGAGGAACAGCAGCCCTTCGACGATGAGACTGACGATGCCGAGTGGTTCGCCCCAGGCTCCCTTGTCGTCGGTGTAGCCGGGCAGTCCGGGTCCTCGCGACAGGACGTACCCGACGAAGGGACCGAGGCCGACGCCGGCCGCGAGAAGCCAGGCCGTCCGGTCCGGCCGGGTGACAAGGAGCCACGCGGTGACAAGTGCGGTGATTTCCAGAAGAACATATCCGACCTGCACATAGCCGGGCGTCTTGGCGAAAGAAAACCAGTTCTGGTCCTCGAGATGAATAACGGCGATCACCACGCACAGCGCGGCGGCGAAGTCCGGGCCGGGTTGCCGTCTGCGCGCCTCTCGAGAATGAGCGGAAAGAGGCATATCGACTTTCCTCCTGTTGTGGACGAGCCCCGTTGCCCGACCACTCTCGGCCATGGGCCGCCTTCCATCGTATTTCGTGGTCCGGGAATTACCTCCGCCCGGCGGTCGGCGTGTTGTGCCAGGAGTCGGTGATGAGTGCATAGGCGGGCCGGCATCCGTCCGTCAGTCTTCGAACAAAATCACTCCCGCGGATCGACCAATCGGTGGGCGGGGACGCGGGTTTTCGTCGAAACGATCTTCGGGCGAGGTGCGTGGCATTCAGGATGTCGGGGATCTCCCGCTCCGCCCGGCGTCGCCGTTGTCTGCCGTCGGCGTCGTCGCCTGGTCGACCAGCTCGGCCGCGGCGAGAAGGCGGCCGACGAGGTCGGCCAACCGGCCGGTGTCCTCGACGATGCGCGCGGCCTCGCCGGCCAGATCGGGCTCACCGGCCTGGCGCGCGGCGCGTTCGAATACCTGTACTCGGGTGTGCAGGATGGCGCGGTGTGCGCAGCTCGTGCGCGGCGTCCGCGATGAACCGCCGCTGTGTCCCGAGGGCGGTCCGTAGTGGGCGTACCGCCCGGTGCGCGGTACTGACACTGACCGCGACTACCAGGACCAGCCCGAAGGCTCCGGAGAGCAGCAGGCCGGTCAGCAGGCGGCCGGCTTCCTGCGCCTGTGGGCGTAGGTCATAGGCGGCCTGCACGACGAAGGGCCCGGTGGCGTCGACGCGCCGGACGGTGACGATTCGGTAGGATCGGTCGTCGCCCAGTTCACGGTCGCGGAAGCGAGTGACGCCATCCCCGCTGGTGGCCTCGATCTCAGCTGGGTCCAGCAACCCGCGCGGCGCGCCGTCCGATGCCTCGACTGGCCGCCCCGGTCTGCTCAGAAAGATCACGATGTCGGCCGGTGGGTCGTCGATGTCGTTGTCGGCTCTCATGGCGGCGGAAATCAGCGCCCGGTGGACGTCGCGCGCCTGCTCATGCTGGACGACCAGCCAGGCGGCCACTCCGATGAGCACCATCGCCGCCATGACGGCGAGTCCGACGACGACGGCGAGCCGGCGGCGGCTCGCCGCGACCACCCGAGCCTCGGCCCGCGCCGGACCGGTGCGCGATGGCCGGCCCGGCCAGGGTGGGCGTGACCGGACCGACGCCGGCGCAGACGTAGGCAACCCGAACGCGGACCTCCCCGTCTGGCTTTGCCCTGGCACGCTCACCGCTGCGCGCCCAGTTGGTAGCCGACGCCGCGGACCGTTCGGATGATCTACCGGCCCAGCTTGCGCCGCAGGTAGTGCACGTACACATCCACCACCGTCGCCTCGGCGTACGGGAACAGCCGTTCGCGCAGCTCGTCACGCGCGAAGGCCCGCAGGGGCCGCGCCGCCAGCGTCGCCAACAGTGCGCATTCCCGCTCCGACAGCCGTACGTGGCTGTTGGCGGCGGATTCGTGCCCTGGGGCGTGGACAGGAAGGTCATAGACCGTCCGGTTGGCCAGATCCAGGCGCCGTCCCTGGGGAAGGGACAGGTGGGCGGCCCTGTCCAGGTGCTGGCGACGGATGGCGCGCAACCGGGCGAACAGCTCATCGAGGCCGAACGACTTGACCAGGAAGTCGTCGGCGCCGGCATCCAGCCCCTCCACCCGGTCCGCGACAGCTCCCCGGGCGGTGAGGATGAGCACCGGCACGACGACGGACCGGCTCCGCCAAGCTCGCAGCACGTCCAGGCCGTCGACCACCGGCAGCCCGAGGTCGAGGACCACCACGTCGTAGTGGCAGGTCAGCCCGAGGTGCAGGGCACGTTGCCCGTCGAGGGCGCACTCGACCGTGTAGCCCGCTTCCGCCAGCACACCGCCAAGCAGGTCGGCGAGCGCGGGTTCGTCCTCGACGAGCAGCAGGCGGGGCCGTTCGACCGCCGGCTCGACGGCGGGCGTCCTGGCCGGGCGACTGCCGGCGGTAGCGGCGTTCAGGACTGCGCTCCCGGTTGGTCCGGACCGTGGGGGCGCGGCGCGGCGTTACCGGACGGACGTCGTTCCGACCCCCGACCAGGCGGCCTTGGCGCCGCTGTGCCCGATCCGGACGACCTGGACGACGCTACCGGCGGCGGTGGCCAGCACCAGCGCGAGGGTGAGAGCTGTGACCCATGTCGTGGATCGCGCCGCCGAGTGCGCGGACCTGGCCCCGGCGGTGCCCCGCCCGGGCGACGCCCACGCGGTGGGCCGCCAGCCATCGTTCCACAACAGCAGCAGCGCCGCGACGAACAGTCCCGCGACCCAGGGCAGCAGCCCGTCGCCCAGCTCTGCGTGCCGGGCAATCAGCGCGTTGTCTGGCAGCCGGGCCCGCAGTTGCTCGCCGCTGTGGGAGGTGATGGGCACGAGGATCAGCGCGCCGAAGGCGGCGAGCAGCGGCAGCGGGCCAAGTGCCCGGCGCAGCCGGGGCCAGAACGCCACCACGAGGAGCAACAGCGCCGTCAGCGGTACGAGCACCACGGTGGCGTGAATGATCAGGATATGGACGGGCCGACCGAAGATGGTCGAGGGCACGTGGTCTCCAGGCTGTGGCCGTGAGCTGCGCGGCCAGGGTGCTGGCGCGCCGAACCGCGGCGGTCAGACAGATCGGGGCAGCGCACGAGGACCGCGGTCCCGGCTCGGCGAGGCGCCGGACGAGCGACTTCGTGCTCAAGCCGCAGGCTCCGTGCACTACCTGAGGGTTTTCTTAGAGGACGACGTCCACGATCGCGACACCTGCTCAGGAACGCTCCAGAGCGGTGGCGCGGCACGAACCCCAGGTGACGAGGTTGGCGTGACCCTACGGCCGAGCCGTCAGGCGTTCCGGTTCAGTCTTAGAGCCAGGCGGGGGCAGCTTTCGACGGCGCGGTCGGCGTGGCCGGCGAGCCGTGGCGGGATCGGGATCTCGCGGGTCGGACGGGCGCCGGCAGGGGTGCCCTGGTGGGCCGCGGCCGCTCTGGCGGCGCCCTCGTGTGGGATGGGGTAGCCCCAGCGGTCCTGGGTGAGCAGCTCAGGAAGCAGTTCGACGCACCAGCCACGGCCGTCGCACGCGATCCAGTCGATGGCCAGGCTCGAGTTGGTCGCCATGGTGGCCACCCTTTCCTTGGTGTCGTCGGCGCCCCAGCCGTCCTGGATGGTGCCGGTAGTGGCGGTGCCGGTAGCGGCGGTGCCGGTCTGGGTCAGCCGGCGGAGCCGGCACAGTCGCCCGTGGTGTGGGCGCGCACGTCGGCGGCGAAGACGCGCAGGGCGGTACGGACGAGGCGAGCCGCGCCATCGGGGTGGCGACAGGCACCGCGGCCGGTGACGAGTTCGGCGACCTCGGCGGCCTGCCGCGCCCAGTGGTCGGTCGCCCCGCCGCCGGCGGCCAGCCGCGCGGTCGCCGTGGCGAGCTCCGGCAGGCCTTGGAGGCACGGCCCGCACTGGCCGGCGCTCTGCCCGGCGAGGAAGCTGGCGATCCGGGCCGTCTCCGCCAGCCCGCACGCTCGCGCCGGCAGGAGGTGCAGGAGCCCTGGCCCGGGGCCGGCGTCCGACGCGGCGAGACCGGCCCGCGACATCGGCACGCGGTGCGCCCGGTCCGCCCGCAGCCACGCCCCGCCGTACCCACCGACCCGGACCGCGCCAAGCGGCTCGGCCGCGCCGCCGGCGAGCCGGACGATCTCGCCGATCGTCAGGCCGATTGGCACCTCGACGACGCCGGGCGAACGGACCGCCCCGCTCACGGTGACGAGCATGGTGCCCGGCTCGTCGTCGGTCCCGGCCGATCTGAACCAGTCCGCGCCGCGCCGCGCGATGAGGGCCAGGTGGGCCAGCGTCTCCGCATTGCACACGACGATGGGGCGACGCAGCCGGCCGGTGCGGCCCGCGCCGCGCGGCGCGGGCGCTGACAGCGGGACGAGCTGGAGGAAGGGCTGGGCTTGGCCGCCGTCGATGACGGCGGCGGCCGCGGACGCCTCGCCCGCGACGAAGCTGCGCGGGGCCAGCCGGACGTCGGGGCGTACCCGGTCGATCCGGGCGGAGCGCCGCTGGGCGAGCGCGTCGGAGACGGCCCTGGTCGCCGGGCCGGGTTTGGCGTAGACGTGGGCCTCGGTGGCGGAGACCGCCTCCGCGACGAGGGCGAGCCCGTCGAGGACGAGGTGCGGAGCCGTGCTGAGGAGCCAGGCGTCCTTGGCGCTTTCCGGTTCGCCCTCGGCCGCGTTCGCGATCACGATCGGCCCGCCGGTCGACAGGGGACCGCGCGCCGGTTCGCCGTTGCTGGGGATCGCGGCGGCGAGCTTGCGCCAGGCGGGGAAACCGGCGCCGCCCCGGCCGCTGAGCCCGGCGGCGCGCAGCTCGTCGAGGAGCCGGCCCGGCCCGCCCTGCCACGGGACCGGCCCGTGCCGCGCGAGGTGGTCGGCGAGGTTAGCCGCGCCCGCGCCGACGAGGCGGCCGGCTGCTAGGCGCGGCGGCTGCTCAAACCGCGGCGGCGCGGCGTCGGGGCCCGGGTGAGGCAGCGTCGCGTCGGCGGGCCGCGTTCTCGGGCTGGTCATCTCGTCCACGCTCCATGGCGGTGAGTCGGAGTGCCTGCGCGGCGATGGGGCTGCTGGAGCGGCGTCGCCAGCGGCCGGGGCGACCGGTAGGGAACACTCGGGCGGCCGCTGCCGGCGGTCGGGCCGGGCGGGGGACGACGAAGAAACGACTCCGAGCAGCGCCAGCCGACCGCGAGTGTCACCGCCAGCGCGCACCCGACGGCGACCGCCCGCAGCCAGCCAGTGCCGACATCCGTGCCGGACCCGAGCGTGTGCATGAACGCGAGCGGCCAGACCGCATAGGCGGCCCAGTGCACGCCGCGCCAGATCCGGGCGCCGATCCAGCGCCGCAACAGACTGGTGACCACCAGGGCGAGCAGCACGTCGGCGGCGCACGTACCCAGCCCCACCCAGAACGGCCGGTAGCCGGCGCCGAACGGGAGCACCGTGTCGAGCAGGCCCAGGTGCGCGAACGGGTCGAGGACGACGGTCGCGACGTGCACGACCAGCAGCGCGACCGCGAGCAGGCTCGCATTCCGATGCACCGCGGCGACGGCGAAACCCGGCAGCCCGGCAGCGCGACGCCCAGAACGGGCGACGATCCCGAGCACGACGGTGAGCGTGAGCACCAGCAGCAGCGTCGTCCCGGTGGCCCGCGCGGCGTACCAGAGCGCGAGGTGGCTCATGACCGGCCGCCACGAGGGGGCGCTGTCACGGCCAGCCGCCGCTCGCGGGGTGCGACGGCCGGCCCGGCCTGGACCGAGGCGGCGGCCCGCGTTGGCGGCGCGCCGAGCGAGGCCGCGGGCTCGTCGGCTGGCCAGCCCGCGACCGTCAGGACCGAACTGTCGGTCCGCACCAGCCGCGCCGGCAGGCCCAGGGCGTGCAGCCAACCCGGGGCCGCGACACCCTTCACCAGCGAGGCGGTGCTCGCCGTGTTCGCGGCGAGGCAGCTGGGGGCGGCGACGCTCACCGTTCGCCAGACCGGATCCGCGGGGCGGCAGGTGCGCGGATCGAGCACGTGGTGCAGGACCCGGCCTTCACGCAGCCAGCGCCGGCCGATCGTGCTCGAGGTGGCCAGCGCTCCACCGGCGGCGAGGATCACCGTGGTAGCCGGCTCGCCGGGCCGGTCCTGCGCCCGCACCCGCCAGCCTCCGGCCGGGGCATCGCCGGCCGTCGCGAGGTCGCCCCCGAGGCTCACCATGACGCCGACGCCGAGCCGTTCGGCGACCAGGGCCGCGCACCGGTCGGCGGCGTATGCCTTCGCGGTCGCCCCGAGATCCAGCTGGACACCCGCGGCGACGGTCAGCCACTCGCCGTCGAGCACGATCCGCCGCCAGGCGGGCGCACGCCACACCACCGCGCCGGCGGCGGCGAGCGGCTCCGGGACATCGTCGACGGAGCCCGCGGCCGCGGCGCGATCGTCATAGCGGATCAGGGCGATGTCCCGGTCGTAGCCGAGGGCGGCGAGCGGCCCGCCGAGAGTCGGATCGACGTCGCCGTCGGAGGCGGCAGCCGCGTGCAGCGCGACGGCGACGAGCTCGGCGAGCAGCGGGCTCACCCGTCGGGGCGTGCCGCCCGCCGTCGCGAGCCGGCTCAGCTCGGAGTCGTCCCGGAACCGGCTGGCCGCGGCGTCGACCGCCGCGAGCTGATCGGCGACCAGCCGCCGAGCCTCGCCGAGCGCGGAACGGTCCGTGACCACGACCCGAGCCTTCGTGCTCCACACCGACCACTCGGCCACGGCGGTGGTCGGGGCAGCGTCGTCGGTGCGCACGTCAGCTGCCGCTCGTCTGGCCGTGGGAACTGCCGCCGCTGCCGCCGCTGGAGACCAGGCTGCCCCCGCTCGACGCCGAGCCGCTGCTCTGGCTGGTGGAGGTGGTGGCGGTGCCGCTGTTCGACGTGGCGGCATTGCCACTGGACGTGGCGGTGTTCGTGGTCGCGGTCGAGTGTCCGTGCGCCAGGATCCCGAACGCCAGGACGGCCGCAGCGCTGACCCCGACGAGGCCGGTGGTGACCCGTCCGGTCCGGCGGAACCCGTCCTCACGCGACGGCCCGTCGCTGTCTGGATATCCGTTCCCCAGAGGGGGCCAGGCGTAGCTGTCTCTTGCCATGACATCGACCCTGCGGCCGAACCCTGGGAGACGGCTGGGGGATCCCTGTGCATAGGTCGGGAATCGGCATCCTCGAGCGCTGCGGCGCACATTCGGGACGCGCCCGCGGGGACGCCGGTTCGACCGGTCCTTACCGACGATCTGCCCAGCCAGAGCCGGCCAGTCGGCAGGTGCCCCCCTGACGCCGACCGGGAAGGATAGGACAGCGTCGGACCGGCGGCCGCGGCCGCGGCGTCCGCCGAGGCCGACAGGAGGCGGAGCCGTAACAGACAACGACCTGGCAATGGCGATCCTCGAACCCCCGCCCAGCGGGTCCGCCCCCGACGTCCGATCCGGTCACGGCGACAGCGGGATGGGCCCGGGCCGGCCGCGTCCGGGCGGCCGGCGGCCGCCGGCGCGTCCGTGGGAGCTGGCGCTGCTGGTGGGCACGCTCGGTGGCCTCGACATCGGCGCGGCCCTGTGGCTGGCCGGCGCGCGCGGCGCGGCCGACCTCGCGTGGGCGGTCACCACGCTGATCGGTCTCGGGCCGGCGGCTGGCGGCGTCGCGGTCAGCCTGTGGCGCCGGCGCCCCGGCGTCGACGTGATCGCTGTGCTGGCCCTGGTCGGGACGCTCGGAGTCCGCGAGTACGTGGCCGGCGCGCTGATCGCCGTCATGGTCGCCACCGGACGGCTGCTGGAAGCCTGGGCAGCCGGCCGCGCCGAACGCGCGTTGCGCCAGCTGGTGGGGCGGATGCCGCACACCGCGCTCCGGCGCGCGGGCGGGGAGCTGACCGTCATCGAGGCCGATCAGCTCGCCGTCGGCGACCTCCTACTGATCCGCCCAGGCGAGGTAGTGCCGGCGGATGGCCGCGTCGAGACGGGGACCGCTCTGCTCGACGAATCCAGTCTCACCGGCGAGTCCGTGCCGGTGGAACGCGGCGCGGGGGACGCGGTCAGCAGCGGCGTGGTGAACGCCGGCGGCCCGTTCGATCTGCGGGCGACGCGGACCGCGCGGGACAGCACGTACGCCGGGATCGTGCGGATGGTCGAGGCCGCGGGCGCGGACACCGCGCCGTTCGTCCGCCTCGCCGACCGCTATGCGCTGGTCTTCCTGCCGGTGACGCTCGCGGTGGCCACGCTGGGCTGGCTGTGGTCCGGGCAGCTGGCCCGCGGCGTCGCCGTGCTGGTCGTGGCAACGCCCTGCCCGCTGATCCTGGCCGCGCCGGTCGCCATCGTCGCCGGCCTTTCTCGAGCCGCCCGGCGCGGCGTGATCGTCAAAGGTGGCGCCGTGCTGGAGCGCCTTGCCGACGCCCAGGTGGTCCTGTTCGACAAGACCGGAACCCTCACGGCCGGCCGGCCGTGACGGACGTCGTCACCGCCGACGGGACCCGCGACACCGAGTTGCTGCGGCTGGCGGCCTCGCTCGACCAGGTTTCGCCTCACGTTCTGGCCGCGGCCGTGGTCCGAGCCGCGCGGGAGCGCGACCTGACCCTCACCGTGCCGAGCCAGGTCGACGAGGTCCCGGGAGCCGGCATCAGCGGTCTCGTCGACGGGCACCGGGTCACCATCGGCAAGGCGGCCTGGGTCGGCCTCGCCGAAACGGCGCCGCCGCCCGGCATCGATCGTCGTGTCCAAGGTGGCCCGCACGACGGGGCGCGAAGCCGCAGCTGGATCCGCGGCGTTCGGCGCCGCTCGGCCCGCGACGGATCGATCGCCGTCTTCGTCGGACTGGACGGCCGCCCCGCCGGCGCGCTGCTCCTCGATGACCCGATGCGGGCGGACGCCCCTCGCATGATCCGCCGGTTGCGAGACGCCGGCGTCATCCGGACCGTCATGGTCACCGGAGACCGCACCGAGGTCGCCTTCTGCGTGGCGGAAGCCGTCGGCATCGACGCCGTTCTCGCGGAACGGGGACCCGCGGAGAAGGTCGACGCGGTCCGGGCCGAGGATCGCGACCATGTGACGGTCATGGTCGGCGATGGCGTGAACGACGCGCCGGCCCTGGCCGCCGCGTCGGTCGGGATCGCCATCGCCGCGCGAGGCACGACCGCGTCCTCGGAAGCGGCGGACGCCGTCCTCGTCGTCGACCGTCTCGACCGGATCGCCGAAACGATCAATATCGCCCGCCGTTCCCAGGCCATCGCCCGCCAAAGCGTGCTGCTTGGCATGGGTATGTCGTTGCTCGCCATGATGGTCGCCGCGATCGGCTGGCTACCTGCGGCCCCGGGCGCACTGCTCCAGGAGGTGATCGATCTCGCGGCCATCCTCAACGCCGGCCGGGCCCTGCTCCCGAGTCGCGGGACCGACCATCCGGCCAGCGCCCGGCAGACCGAACTCACCAGCCAGCTCGCGGCCGAGCACCGGCAGATGCGCCCCGAAATCGAACACATCCGCTCCGCTGCCGCCGCCCTGAGCGAACGAAACCACCGGGCCGGAGCGCTCGCCCAGGTCCGCGCGGTCCACGAGTTCTGCGCGCGAGACCTCCTCCCCCACGAAGACGCCGAGGAACAAGGCCTGTACCCCTTGTTGGAACCCGCGCTCGGCGGCCCGGACGCGACCGCGCCGATGAGCCGCGCCCACGTCGAGATACACAGCCTCGTCCGCCGCCTCGGTCAGCTCCTCACCGACATCGAGCTGGACGGACTCGAAAGCGATGGCCTCGACCCCGACGACGCCCGCGAACTCCAGCAACTGCTCTATGGCCTGTACGCCGTCCTCCGGCTCCACTTCGCCCAGGAAGAAGAGGGCTACTTCACCCTCGCCGACCAGTCGTCTTCCGGCCGGTGGACGGCAGCGCACGAAACGCACCCAACGGCCCGGCGGACGGCCCTGACGCCCGTCACCGATCAGACCGGGTTCTGGCGGCACTAATCGTCGTAACCGCCGGATCCGGTCCGCGCCTGCTCCTCGACCGTGGCGCGCAGGGCGCCTGCCGCGCAGACCAGATGGATCACGGTTCGGTGAGTCTGGCTCACGAACTCAACCGTCTCGACGTCGTCCTGCCGGTAGCCGAAGCCTGATTTCGGCACCGCGTAGACCAGCTGGGGTACGTCGTTCGCACAGCGGGCCGCCGCGGTTCCGCCCTCGCCGGTCACGACCTGCTGCGCCGCGCCGCTTGTGGTGGCTGGCCCCATCGGGGCGACCGACTGGGCTGGGGCGGCCGGTTTGGGGGTGCCCGGCGCAGCCGGCGTTCCCGCCGGACCCTGTGACGACGGCGAGCCGGTCGTCCCTGGCATCCCTGACGGCTGCACTGGCTGCGTCGCCGCGTCGGGTGTCGCCTCGGACGCCGCCGACACTGGCCCGGCGGTGGTGCTCGCAAGCGCGGACGCGACCTCCGGGCCGGACAACGAGGGCGCCTTGGGTGCCACGGCGGCACCGGCTACGGAGACCGCTGACCACGACGCGACCGCGGCCGCGATGGTGACGACCAGCCAGCTCAAAACCACGAACAGTGTCGTACGGGCGGTGCGCATGGATCTCTCCTACCGTCCTCGGCGCGGGGGCCGAGCCAAGATCTCGTCCCCGGACGTCCCCGCCCACCTGGCCACCGCCCTGGGTCGGGGGACAGCTGGTGGCTCGCCATGCTGCTGGTCCGCGGCCAGCCGGTGCGCCGTGCGCCGCACCGGGACCGTGGCACGCTGGGCTGAGCTGCTCTGGACTGAGGCACTCTGGGCTGAGGCACTCTGGGCTGTGACGCGCCGGGATGCGGCGTCCGGGACCGCGACGGTTGGTGCCGGGGGCACGGCACCGCTGCCCGGCGCTGACCTGACCCGGATGCCGGCCTCCGGCCGTTCCCGGTGGGACCGGGCCGCCCGTACAGGGGCGTCCAGCAGGCGCAACGCCAGCGCGGGGCAGGTCGCCCTGGCCCGCCGGGCGTGGCGAAGGAGCCGGTCCGGCACAGCACCGTCGGACACGTCCGGGTAGCCCCAGTCGTCGACGGTCACCAACTCGGGCAGGATGTCGGCGCACACGAGGTGGCCGGTGCACAGCGTCCAGTCGACCGACAGCCGTTTCGCCGTCATTCCCACTCCTGAGGGTTCTGCTGGTCCGCGGCCAGCGGCAGTGGCAACAGCGGCGGCGCGCGGTGGCCTGCGCACGGGTGGTGGTGGAGGTGCGCGCCAACCTCGGTGACGAACGTCCGCAGCGCGGACCGGACGAGGGTCGACACGCCGTCAGGGTGGTGACAGGCGCCGCGTCCGGTAACCATCTCGGTCCATCGCCGCAGCCGGGCGATGGTGGTGGACGTCGCGGCTCCGGCCGCCAGGTCGTCGAACGCCTCGGCGATCGCCGGCAGGCCGTTCACGCATGGACCGCACTGGCCCGCCGTCTCGCCGGCGAGCCACCACACGAGGTGGCTCGTCTCCACCAGGCCGCAGCGCCCCTCCGGTAGGACGGCGACGAGACCGACGCCAAGCGACGCGCCGACGGCGTGCAGCGCGCGCTGGCTGATCGACAGCGACCGCGCCGTCGACCACGGCAGCCAGGTGCCGGAGTATCCGCCGACCAGGACCGCCCGCGGCTCGGTCGTCACCCCGGCGACGTCGAGCAGCGCCGCGATCGACGTGCCGAACCGGGTCTCGACCACCGTCGGCCGGCCCACCTCGTCATACAGGGTGAGCAGCGTCGTGCCCGGCTCGTCACCGGTCCCGACCTCCCGGAACCAGTCGGGCCCGTGGCGGCCGAGCAGGGCCAGCTGAGCGAGGGTCTCCGCGTTCGACACCAGCGTCGGCCGGCCCAGCACGCCACGTTCGGTCGCGTGCGGTGGCGACATCGTCGGTTTGGCCCAGCCGCCCGACAGATGCCGCACCAGCGCCGAGGACTCTCCAGCCACATACCGCGCCGGCCCCCGCTCCACCCTGGTGAACACGCCGTCCAGACCGGCGGCGGCTCGTTCGGCGACCGCCGTCTCGATGGGATGGGCCGCCCGGCCGGGATCCCGGTGGATCCACACGATGATCTCCTCGGCGCCGACGATCCGGGCGGCGAGCTGGGCACCGTCGAGCGGCAGGTGCGGAGCATGGTGCATGAGGACGGCGTCCTTCTTCGACGCCGGTTCGCTCTCGGCGCCGTTCACGACTACGACCTTGCGCCCGCGGCCGTCCCGTACCGCCCGCAGCTTGCGTGCCAGCGGGAAGCCCGCGCCACCCCGGCCGCGCAGATCCACGCGCTCCACGGCGTCGACCAGGGCATCGATCGAGGCCGCACGACTGCGCCCGGTCAGCCTGGGGAGCGGGCCGTGCAGGTCGAGATGCTCGTCGAGCCCGACCGGCGGGCCAGCGGACGCGGCCGCGAGCAGCTCGGGGCGACGCCGGTCACGAGCCGCTGGCCGTCGTCGGCCTGCCGCCCGACCAGGGCGTCGGCCGGGCGGCCTGCTCTCGCCGGTTCGACCCGCCGGCGCCCGACCCGGACCTGGAGCCTGCGAGAGCGTGGCGACGTCCCGTCGTACACGGCGTGAACGCCGCCGGTCAGCCCGGGATGGCTACTCACAGCAACCAGGGTAAACGATATATCACGATGACCATCGCGGCTTGGCGGCCGACGTCGGCCCGACCCGTGTGTGCTCATTGTGTGTGCGGACGCCGCGGCACGTTGCGGCACCCCCGGAAACCTAGATAACAGCAAAACTGGCCGCCACGTGGACGAATGCGCATCCGGCATCACGCGCGAACACATAGAAACACCCGAGTAGCCGACTTGTAATCGAGCGGTTAGGGGTTCGAGTCCCCTCACCGGCTCCATCAACATCCCGCTGACCTGCGGGTTCGCAATGTCGATCTTAACTTTTTGCAGCCATGATCGCGGATGTGTGCTCATTGTGTGCTCATTCCGCACGACCGCGCCATGGGACATGATCGCTTCGGGTGAGGCGTGCCTGTGGGGTGCAAGTTCACGGTTAGTGCCTCTGAACTGGGCAAACACCAGGTCGAGGATCATGGCGAGTCATGGTGTCGACCGTCGTGTTCCTGCTGGTGCGCAGGCTGCTCGCCGTGGCCGGTCCTGGTGGTCGGCCGGACGAGTAGGACGTCGAGATCGCCGTCCTACGCCACCAGAT
>Ga0207641_10002799_pt1 | contig 15879 bp, 15 predicted proteins | sample KBSSwiS62_FD_184306 | JGI IMG/M metagenome (GOLD analysis project Ga0207641, IMG submission 184306) | Switchgrass rhizosphere microbial communities from Kellogg Biological Station, Michigan, USA - KBS Switchgrass S6-2 (SPAdes) (version 2) | ecosystem: Host-associated > Plants > Roots >... | reverse complement strand
CCGCCCACCCGCCCCGACCGCCGGCCGACCGATCCGGCTGGCGGCCCCGGGTGGGAGCCGTGCTGCCCTCCGGGGCTGAAACGGCGGAGGTGGCGGCCACCTTCGGAGTGAGGCCCCGCCCGGAGGGCACAGCTGTTCCTCAGGGCACGGCGGTCGTATATCCCTGTGCCGCGAGCCAGGGGAGGAGGGTCGACAGGGCGTCGACGGTCTGGGAGCGGGTGCCGCCGCCGTCGTGCAGCAGGATCACCGCACCGGGGTGGACGGCGTGCTGGACGGTGTGGACGATCGCCGCGGCCCCGGGGCGCTGCCAGTCCCGCGGGTCGACGCTCCAGCCGAGTGGTTGCATGCCGTGGGCGACGGCGGCGTCGAGGATGCTCGGTCGCCAGTTCCCGCCGGGTGCCCGGAAGAGCGTGACCGGCGTGCCGGGCGGCACCCGCGTGCCGACGTCCGCGACCTCGGAGTCGATCGTCGCCGGGTCCTTCGCGGCGAGCTGCTCGTCATGGGTGCGGGTGTGGGCGCAGATCCGCATCCCGGCGTCGACGACCTGCGCCACGACGTCCGGGTGCTCGGCCATCTGCTCGCCGATCATGCAGAACGTGGCGGTCGCGTGGTTGGCGATCAGCACGTCGAGGATCTTCGGGGTCCAGGCGGGGTCCGGGCCGTCGTCGAAGGTCAGGACGATGCGCTTGTCGTCCGGCCCGGACGTGGGCAGGTCGGTGAGCACCGCCCGCGTGATCGTGACCGCCGGAGCCGGCGCGACGGCCTCGGGAGGCGGCGCGGGATCCGGCGGCTCGACGGTCCGCGTGCCGAGCGGCGCGAGCAGCCCGAGCGCGAGCGCCGCCAGCAGGGCGGGCACCCGGTCCGCCGCCGCCCCCCGGAACAGACCCTCCCGGGTCCGCGGATCGGGCGCGGCGGGCCGGGTCAGCAGGCCCACGAACCTCATGGGTGCGGTCCTACCCGACCGGGTGACCCAAGGCGCGCGACACGCCGGTCGACCAGCCGGAATCACGGGGTCGGACTGGGCTCCGGCCGGGCTCGGCGCTGCAGCAGCCTGCGCAGCGTGGGCATCGCGTTCTCGATGCTCGTGGTGAGGGTGAGGTCCTCGGGGTGCTGCGGTTGCTGCTTCTGCGAGACCTCGGTGGTGATGGGGATGAGCGTGCCGCCGCTCGAGGTGATCGCCATGTCGTGCAGCGTGAAGGCGACCTTCGACGGACCGAAGCCGGGGATGTCCCTGGCGGACAGCTCCTTGGCCGCCCGCTTGGTCGTGTTCACCGCCGCGACGTGGTCGTAGTGGTACTCGTGCGTGTCCACGTTCGACCTGCCGCCGGTCGCGAGGTCCAGGTCGAAGGTCTGGACCGCGAGATGCTCCGGGCCGAGGCAGACGATGGCCACGGAGTAGTGCGTGAAGCGGCGGACCCGGTCGCGCGGGGGCGGCCGGTGCCGGGCGTTCGGCGCGGGGCCTGCGAAGACCAGCGGCTGCGGGTCCCGCCCGGGGTCGGGCCGTCCGACGTGCACGACCCGGCCCGCGCCCGCCTCACCGGGCCTCGGCAGGTCGGCGTGCAGGATGAGGTCCGCCGGGGTGAGACCGAAGGTCGCCATCGCGTCCTCCGCGGCCGCGGTGAGGTCCCTGTTCAGGGTCCGGTCCAACTGCTGGGCCGTCGGCTTGATCTCGGCGAGCCGGTAGTCGTAGTGGTAGGTCCGGATCGCGCCCAAGCCGATGCTGAACAGCACCAGCGCGACGGCGAACAGCGACAGCGTCCAGACCTGCGACCCCATGACCAGCACGACGATCCCCACCACCACCGGGATGGCGGACGCCTGCACGAAGCGGTGGCCGCGCACCAGCTGCGACTCGGGCGGCCGGGGCCGGAAGTAGCGCTGGACCCACTCCTTGCGCTCGCGGCTCTTCGGGTCTCCGAGATGAAGGCGGCGTGCGGGCCCCGGGTAGGGCGGCGGCGCGACCTCGTCCCGCCGCGCCCTCCACCAGTCCGCACCCGCCTTGCGGACCCACGTCCAGAATCGTCCCATCGCCATCCCCCCGAACCGCTGCTCCCGGAGGATGTGGTCGCCGGCGACGGTCGCCGTGTTGCGGAGCGTGACGAAGTTGGGCCGAACAGGGTAACGCCTATCCGCCGACCGCCACGGCCACGCCGACGGAGCCCCTGTCTCCGCGGAAGAGCCTGCTCGATCCCACCAGCACCCGGCCGATCAGCCCGTACTTCCGGGCGACGGCGCGGCGGACCGCGCGGGTCTCCTCGGCGCCGAGGATCTCCGCCTCGCCCGGGACGACCGGGCCGAGGGGGGTGCCCCGGCGGTCGCACTCCGCGACCTCGACGGCGCCCGAGCGGCGGATCCGCTTGACCTTGCCGGAGTCGGTGACGGTCCAGATCCCGATCCGGCCGTCCGCGGTGGGGGCGCACCACACGGCTGTCGGGACGGGCGTGCCGTCCTTGCGGAAGGTCGTCAGGAGGAGGTACTCCGGGTTCACGCGGGGACGCTCGCCCGGTTCAGCGAGACCGGCACCGTCGCGTACCCCCGCAGCAGCTTGGTACGCCGCCGCACGGGCGGGCCGGCGCCGCGCATCCCCGGGAACCGCTCGACGAGCGCGCGCAGCGCGACCTCGCCCTCCATCCGGGCCAGTGAGGCGCCGAGGCAGAAGTGGATGCCCTGGGAGAAGGCGAGGTGCTTGTGTGCCTCGGCCCGCGTGACGTCGAACCGCTCCGGCTCCGGGAAGACCGCCGGGTCCCGGTTCGCCCCGCCGAGGTGCGTGATCACGAACTGGCCGCGCTGGACCGGGACGCCGCCGAGCTCGGTGTCGGCGTAGGCCACCCGCCCGGTCCGCTGGACCGGCGACTCGTAGCGCAGCATCTCGTCGATCGCGGTCGCCCAGCGCTCCGGCTCGGCACGCAGCAGGTCGGCCTGGGCGGGGTTCGCGAGCAGCAGCGTGGCGCCGTTGGAGATCAGGTTGACGGTGGTCTCGAAGCCCGCGGCGAGCAGCAGCATCGCGATGCTGGAGAGCTCGTCCTCGCTGAGCGCGCCCTCCTCGTTGCGCGCCGTGACCAGCGCGGACAGGATGTCCTCGCCCGGCTCCCCGCGGATCCGCTCGAAGTGCCCCAGCATCCACGCGTGCAGGGCGTCGATGTCGAGCTCGGAGCGGCGGAACTCGCGGTAGGTCAGGCCCGCGTCCAGCGACAGCGCGGCGCCCTCGCCCCACTCCAGGAACTGGTCTCGCATGCCGGCGGGCGCGCCGAGCATCTCCGCGATGACCATGGCGGGGAGCAGGGCGGCGAACTGCGTGGCGACGTCCGGGTGCTCCGCACGCTCCAGGTCGTCCAGCAGGGAGTCCGCGATCTCCTCGGTCCGGCTGCGCAGCGCGGCGACCTTCTTGGCGGAGAACGCCCTGGTCACGAGCTTGCGATAGCGGGTGTGGTTCGGCGGGTCCGCCGAGAGCATGGACGGCGGCTGGGCCGGACCCAGCGCCCAGTCCCCGCCGAACCGCAACGCACCCCGCACGATCCCGGGCAGGTTCTCCGGCATGCGCCCGGCGACGCCGAAGTCCGGGCTGCGCAGCACGGTCGTCGCGATCTCGTGGTCCACCGTGGCCAGCGCGATCCCGGTGTCCACGAGCCTGCCGCGCTCGCGCAGCTGCTCGTAGAAGGGGTACGGGTCGGCGATCATGGCCGGGTCGTAGAGCAGCCGCCCACCGAGCTCACCCGACCTGGCCTGGCGCCGGACCATCTGCCGCATGATGCCGTGCCGCAGGCCCCACCGGACCATCCGCCGCGCACCGCGCGATCCCGCCATGGCTGTCCTCCCTCGACGTCCGGAGGACCCAACTTACCGCCGGTAACCTCACATCGGCCACCATCGTTCTCAGCTTTCCTCAGCCCGTGTGGTAGATCGAGAGGCATGGCCCGACTGCTTGCGGTGAGCGACCTGCACGTGCGCTACCCGGAGAACCGCGAGATCGCGGCGGGGCTGGCGGGGGAGCCGGGCGACTGGCTGATCGTGGCGGGGGACGTCGCGGAGCGGGTCGACGACACCGTCGGCGTGCTCGCCGACCTCGCCGCGCGGTTCGCGCAGGTGATCTGGGTGCCCGGCAACCACGAGCTGTGGACGCGCCCGAAGGAGGGCACGGACCTGCGCGGCGAGCACCGCTACCGGCACCTCGTCGACGAGTGCAGGCGGCTGGGCGTGCTCACCCCGGAGGACCCGTTTCCCGTGTTCGGCGCCGAGGACGGCACCGGGGTGACCGTCTGCCCGCTCTTCCTGCTCTACGACTACTCCCTGCTCCCGGCGGGCACGGGCACGCCGGCGGAGGGCCTCGCCGCCGCCTACCGGGCGGGGGTGGTCTGCACCGACGAGTACCTGCTCCATCCCGACCCCTACCCGACCCGGGAGGCGTGGTGCGCGGCCCGGGTGGAGTACTCGCGGACCAGGCTGGACGCCGTCGAGGGCCCGACGGTCCTGGTCAACCACTGGCCGCTGACCCGGCTGCCCACCGAGGTGCTGCGCCACCCCGAGTTCGTGCTGTGGTGCGGCACCACCGCCAGCGCGGACTGGCACCGCCGCTACCGCGCCGCGGCCGTCGTCTACGGGCATCTCCACATCCCGCGCGTGACCTACGAGGACGGCGTCCGGTTCGTCGAGGCGTCCCTGGGCTACCCGCGGGAGTGGAAGCCCCGACAGGACCGCTTCGGCGTGCCCGCGGAGGTGCTGCCGCGGCAGGTGCTGCCGGTGCCCGCGACGGACTTCGGCGTCCGACGGGCAGGATGACGGCGTGACGATCCCCGTCTACCTCGACTGCGACACCGGCATCGACGACTCGCTCGCCCTGCTCTACCTGCTGCGCTCCCCACAGGTCGCGCTGCGCGGAATCGGCAGCGTGCACGGCAACATCGACGCCGCCCAGGCCGCGCGGAACACCCTCGACCTGCTCGCGCTCGCCGGCGCGGACGTACCGGTCGCCGTCGGGCTGACCGACCCGAGGGCCGGGACGTATGCGGGCGGGGCGCCGGACGTCCACGGGGACAACGGGATCGGCGGCGTCGCACTGCCGCCCGCTGCCCGCGAGCCCGCGGCCGGGAGCGCCGCGGAGATGCTGGTGCGGCTGGCCGCCGAGCACCCCGGGGAGCTGGAGGTGCTCGCCGTCGGGCCGCTGACCAACCTCGCCGCCGCCCTGGACCTGGACCCGGGGTTGCCGGCGAAGGTGCGGCGGGTCGTCGTCATGGGCGGGGCCGCGCAGACCAGCGGGAACGTGTCGGCGGTGTCCGAGGCGAACATCCACAACGACCCGGAGGCGGCCGCCGCGGTCGTCAAGGCGCCGTGGGAGGTCCTGCTCGTCCCGCTGGACGTGACGATGCGGAACCGCTTCACCGAGGAGGACCAGGCGGCGCTGCTCGAGTCCGGGGACCCGGCCGCGAAGGCCGTGGGCGCGATGCTGGACCAGTACTTCGACTTCTACCAGGGCGTCTACGGGGACCGGGGCTGCGCGCTGCACGACCCGCTGGCCGCCGCGCTGCTCGTCGGGGAGGTCCGCGCGACCCGCGCCCCGGCGGTCCCCGTGGTCGTCGACGCCACGCGGGGCCCGGGCCGCGGCCAGACCCTGTGCGACCTGCGCCACCAGCGCGGCGGCCCGGTGGACGTGCCGGGCGCGCACGTCCGCGTCGTGCTGGAGACCGACCGCCCGCTCGGTCCGCTGCTGCGCGCGCGCTTGGCGGGCGGGGCGCGGTAAGGTCGTCCGACGGGGTGAAGCAGGCCGCCCCTCCACCGTCTGGGGGGAGGAGCGTCACCGATGACACTCACCGAGTCCGCGCCGATGGCCATCGAGGTCCCGGCACCCGGGGTCTACCTGATCACCGTGCGCGGCACGCTGGACCGCCTGGTCGGCGCCCGGTTGCGCCGGCTCGTGGACGCCCGCCTCCAGCTGGCCGCCCTCGGCCACACCGTCACCCGACACGTCCTCGTGGACGTCTCGGCGGTCGACGGGCTGGGCCCCGGCGGGGAGGCCGCCCTCCGGGACGCCGCGCACGCCGTCGCCCGGCGGGACATCACCTTCGGCCTGGTCGGCGCTGCAGCGCTCACGGGCAGGCTCGGGGTGGCGGCGCGGCATGCGCTCAGCCGCTACCGCTCCTTCCCAGACCTGGCGGCCGCGCTCACCGAGCTGTGCTGAGCGCCGCCACGATCTCCAGCTCGGCGGGGTCCCGCGGGGCCGGGACCAGCACGACGCCCGCGTCCACCCGCACCCCGGCCAGCGGGTGCGGGACCGCCCAGCCCTTCGCGACGGCGTCGTAGGCCAGCGCGGGCGGCAGCGCGACGTGCAGGCTGCCGTCCGGGTGCAGGTGCGCGCGCTCGCCGGCCTTCGGGTCCACGAAGGGCCCGTCGTCGGCGAGCAGCGAGCGGGTGCCGGGCGGCCCGATCGCCGCGGGCGCGGTCCGGCCGACCCCGATTCGCTCCCACAGCCGTTCGACGAGCGCGGGCGCGGGGCGCACGGGCAGCTGCGGGAGGTCCGTCGTCGTGTCCGGGGGGCCGCCCGCCCGCGCCGGCAGCCGGCTGAGGCCCGGCCAGCTGGGTTCCGGCCCGTCGGGCAGCGGGTTCTCGCCGTGGGCGTGCAGGTGGTCCAGCCGGTCGCCCAGCCAGCTCCCCGCCGCGTCGACGATCTCGCCCGCCAACTGCGCGCTCGACGCCGTGCGCGCCAGCCGGACCGGGGCGCCGGACTCGCGGCGCAGCCAGTCCCGGGTGTGGTCCCGATCCGCGGCGGGCAGCCGCGGGTCCTCCTCGGCGTCGGCCAGGAAGACCGGCAGGCCGCGCAGCACGGCGGGCCTGCGACCGGCGGAGGGGAGCGCGCCGTGCAGCAGGACGGCGCCGGAGAAGCGCTCCGGCGCCCGCAGCATCAGCGCCCCGGCGACCGTCACGCCCTCGCGGAAGGCGAACAGCAGCACCGAGCGGTCGGTCTCGCACTGCGTGTCCAGCCAGTCGAGCAGCCAGCCGACGGTGTCGGCGAGCGGCTCCCGGCCGGTGAACCACGCGTACCCGCGGTCGACGGTCAGCGGCGCCCGGACCGCGCCGTAGGTGACCGGGCCGTGCGGGAGCCAGGGGGAGATCTCGATCATCGAGTGCTCGCTGGTCCCGTTGCCGTGCAGCACGACGACCAGCGGCGCGCCGGGATGCTCCGAGCCCCACCAGGCGACCATCGGCTCGTCGTCGGCGCCGGTGGAGCGGTCCGTCATCCCCGCGACGCTAGTCGACCGGCGCGACCGCCCACGTCTCAGATCGACGCACGTCAGCCCGCGTGGACCTCGCCGTAGGCGACCACCGACAGGAACCGGATCGGCAGGCTGACCAGCTCCTTCGGCCCGTGCACGCCCTCTCCGTCCAGCTGCAGGGCGTCCCCGGGGCGCATCGGGTAGGCCGCCTCGCCGTGGCCGTAGACCATCTCGCCCTCGAGCATGTAGAGCAGCTCGGTGCCGGGGTGCTGGAAGAGCGGGAACTCCTCGCTGCGCTCGGTCAGCGTGACGAGATGGGCCTCCATCCGCTTGTGTGGCCCCCGCAGCGCGCCGAGCAGCGTGTAGTCGTGGCCGACGCGGGTGCCGCGCGCGACGATCCGGGCGCCCGACCCCGCGGGGGTGAACACCGCCTCGCGCGGGGTGTCGGCTCCGCGGAACAGCGCCGTGACCGGCACGTCCAGGGCGTCCGCCAGCCGGGCGAGGGTGGTCAGCGAGCAGGAGGTCTGGGCGTTCTCGATCTTCGAGAGCATCGGCTTGGAGATGCCGGTGCGGACGGCCATGTCCGCGAGCGTGAGCCCGGCGTCCTGGCGCATGCGGCGCACCTGCCCGGCGATCGCCCGCTCGAGCCTGCCCTCCTGGGGGCTCGGTTCGGCGATCTCGCGCGCCGCGGGCCCGTGCGCGGGCGCCTGCCCGCCTACCTCCTGCACGGGCCGAGGCTAGCCCACGAGGTGCCGGCCTCTCTCCACACCGGCCGTCGTCGACGGGGGCTTCGGCGTCGTCGGACGCGAGTAGGGTCGGCCCCGTGGCGAGGCGCTTGGGGATCATCGGGGTCGCGGTCGGCGCGGCGGGGGCGGGGCTCGGCTGGGCGGCGTGGGACTACCGCCGCTGGCGGGCCCTGGAGCAGGCGGACGTGCCGGCGAACCCGGTCGGCTGGCTGCTGGTGAGCGGGCTGCGGCTGCGTGCCCGGGACCGGCTGCGCTGGCGCGACGAGGGCACCGGGGACGTCAGCCGCGCGCTCGTCCAGCTGGACCCGCGGCCGGGGGCGCGGCCCGCCGTGGACCCGCACCCGCTGCCGCACCGGGTGCTGGAGCAGCACGCGTCCCCCGAGGCCCTCGCCGCGGTCGCGGAGGTCCTCGCCGGGTTCGACGAGCGCCCGGAGCTGGAGACCCGCCCGAGCGCCCACTCCCGGGGCCGGACCGCGCTGGCGCGCCGCGGCGGGGCCGAGATCGCGCACCTGCACCCCGCGGACGGCTCCCTGCACGTGGCGCTGTCCCCGCTGGACGCGCGGGTGGTCGTGGCGCGGCGGTGGGGCGAGTTCCACCCGCTCGCCGGCGTGGCGCGGGGGCTGCCAGAGGGCTGGGTGCTGCTCTACCCGCCGCGGGACCCCGCCGCCGCCGAGCGCATCGGCGCGATCCTCGAGGCCGCCGCGGCCTACGCGATCGATCCCACCCCCGCGGCCCCGGAACCCGAACGCGAGCCCGCGACGGTCCTGGGCCTGCCCACCATCGCGAAGCGCCCCTGACCGGGATCGACCTCGGAGCGATCCGGCCCCGAGGTCGTCCGCGGGTCAGACGGGCGGGACGGTGCAGCGCAGCACCAGCATCGAGCGCGGGATCACCCGCAGCCGGGCCGCCGCCTTGTGGTTGCGCCGCCGGGCCCCCGCCAGCAGCGGGTCCGCGGTGTCCACGACGGTCTCCCACGCGCGCCCGTACTCCTCGTCCGGCAGGGAGAAGGTCACCTGCTGGTGGTGGGCGTTGACGAGCAGCAGGAACGAGTCGTCGACGATCCGCATGCCGAGCAGGTCCCGGTCCGGGATGCCCTGCCCGTTGAGGTAGATCCCCAGCGACCGGGTGCCCTCGCGCTGCCAGTCCTCCTCGCTCATGTGTCGTCCGTCCGGGCGCAGCCAGGCGATGTCCTCGATGTTCGAGCCCTGGATCGAACGGCCCTGGAAGAACCGCTGCCGCCGGAAGATCGGGTGCCCGGCCCGCAGGGCGGTGAGCCACGCGACGAACTCGGTCTGCACGTCGAACTCCCGCGCCCGCTCCCAGTCCACCCAGGACAGCTCGTTGTCCTGGCAGTAGACGTTGTTGTTGCCCTGCTGCGTGCGGCCGAGCTCGTCCCCGTGCGCGATCATCGGCACACCCTGGGACAGCAGCAGCGTGGTGAGGATGTTGCGCTTCTGCCGCTCGCGCAGCGCGTGGATCTCGATGTCCTCGGTGGGACCCTCGGCGCCGTGGTTCCAGGAGCGGTTGTGGCTCTCGCCGTCCCGGTTGTCCTCGCCGTTGGCGTCGTTGTGCTTCTCGTTGTAGGACACCAGGTCCTCGAGGGTGAAGCCGTCGTGCGCGGTGACGAAGTTGATCGACGCGATGGGGCGCCGGTTGTCCGCCTCGTAGAGGTCCGACGACCCGGTGAAGCGGGCGGCGAACTCGCCGAGCGACCGCTGCTCGCCGCGCCAGAAGTCCCGCACGGTGTCCCGGTAGCGGCCGTTCCACTCCGTCCACAGGGGAGGGAACCCGCCGACCTGGTACCCGCCGTCCCCGACGTCCCACGGCTCGGCGATCAGCTTCACCTGCGACACGACGGGGTCCTGGTTGACCAGGTCGAAGAAGGCGGACAGCCGGTCCACGGCGTGGAACTCCCTGGCCAGCGAGGAGGCGAGGTCGAACCGGAACCCGTCCACGTGCATCTCGGTGACCCAGTACCGCAGCGAGTCCATGAGCAGCCGCAGCGACTCGTGGTGGCGGACGTTGAGCGAGTTCCCGGTGCCGGTCGTGTCGAAGTGGTACGCCGCGTCGCCGTCGACGAGCCGGTAGTAGGCCTTGTTGTCGATGCCGCGGAAGGAGAGCGTCGGGCCCATGTGGTTGCCCTCGGCCGTGTGGTTGTAGACGACGTCGAGGATCACCTCGATCCCCGCCCCGTGCAGCGCGCGGACCATGGACTTGAACTCGGCGACCTGCTCGCCGCGGGTGCCGAAGCAGGCGTAGCCGTTGTGCGGGGCGAAGAAGCCGATCGTGTTGTAGCCCCAGTAGTTGCGCAGGCCCTTGTCGGCGAGGGTGGAGTCGTGCACGAACTGGTGGACGGGCATGAGCTCCACCGCCGTGACGCCGAGGGACCTGAAATGCTCGAGCATCACGGGGTGCGACAGCCCGGCGTAGGTGCCGCGCACGTCCTCGGGGATGTCCGGGTGCCGCATCGTCATCCCGCGCACGTGCGCCTCGTAGATGACCGACTCGTTGTAGGGGATCTTGAGCGGCCGGTCGCCCTGCCAGTCGAAGTACGGGCTCACCACGACCGACGTCATCGAGTGCGGCGCCGAGTCCGCCTCGTTGTAGGACCAGGGGTCCCCGAAGCGGTAGCCGAACAGCGCCTCGTCCCAGTCGTACTCGCCGTCGACGGCCTTGGCGTAGGGGTCGAGCAGCAGCTTGTTCGGGTTGCAGCGCAGGCCCTTCGCCGGCTCGTACGGCCCGTACACGCGGTAGCCGTAGCGCTGCCCGGGGCCGACGCGCGGCAGGTAGCCGTGCCAGATCAGCCCGTTGCGCTCGGGGAGGGGGATGCGCTCCTCGCACCCCTCGTCGTCGAACAGGCAGAGCTCGATCCGCTCGGCGACCTCGGAGAAGATCGAGAAGTTCGTGCCACCACCGTCGAACGTCGAGCCCAGCGGGTAGGGCGAGCCGGGCCAGATGTGCACGAATCCTCCGGAGGGGCGGGAGCGGGGGGTGGGCATATCCTCCCGTACCCCGACCCGTGTCGGCCGACCCGCATCTGTGCCGTCCCGACGCCCGCCGGGTCACGGTCAGCGCAGGACGAGGGGGGTGCCGGAGTCCAGGAGCAGACGCATCGACGGGTCCCCGTCGGGGCTCAGGGAGACGCCCGGAAGGGCGGGCCCCGGCGGGACGGCGCCGGTCATCCGGGTCGCGACGATGCCCGTGGCGCCCGACCTGTGCGGCGGGGTCGGCTTGTGCGGCAGGGCGTTCAGCTGGTCGTCGGTCAGCTCCGCGACGGCGAGGAACGGCATGTCCGGGGTGCCGCGGTGGATCGCGAGGACCGGGCCGTCCGGCACCTGGTACCGGCGGAAGTCGCCCTCGGGCAGGGTGCCGCGCAGCACGAGCCCGAACGGGTAGGCGTCCCGCGCGCAGCGGGCCGCGAAGCCGAGGCCCGACGCCTGCTCGGCGGCCGCGTCGTCCACCCACAGCAGCTCGAGGAAGTGCCGCGGGAACCGGACCCGTCGGTTGCGGGTGCCCTGCCCGACGTGCCGGGTGCCCTCGTCGAGGAAGAAGCCCTCGGGTGGGTCGGGCGGACCGGGCAGGAAGGCGATCAGGTGGTCCAGTTCGAGCACCCCTCCAGGATCCCGCGCAGGCGCCGCGGCGCCGGCACCGGGTACTACGCACATCTGCGTAGTGACCCACCGTGACGGCGTGGTCGACACTGGGCGCTCCGCCCGCGTCGAGGGAGCGCCCCCATGCCGCAGAACGTGTTCCTGCCCGTCCCGGACTGGTTCTCGTGGGAGAACGAGGGGGCGGGCGTCGCCGTCGCGGACCTCGCGGGCCGACAGCACCTCGTCGTGCTGGCCGTCGACGCACCCGCCGGGCAGAACCGCGGCGTCTACCGGCTGGGGCACGACCTCACCGGGGACGGCGTGACGGGCGACTGGACGCCGTGGCGGGACGTCCCGGACTGGTTCTCCTGGTCCAACCAGGGCGCGGACGTCGCGGTGGCCGACCTCGGCGGCCCCGCGCTCGTCGTGCTGATGGTGGACGACCCGGTCGAGCGGAACCAGGGCCTCTACCGGATCGGGCACGGCCTGGCCGCGGACGGGACGGTCACCGGCTGGACGCCCTGGCTCGAGGTCCCCGACTGGTTCCCCTGGCGCAACGCCGGGGCCGGCGTCGCCGTGACCCCGCCGGACGCGAACGGGGTCCGCGACCTCGTCGTCTTCATGATCGACGACGCCGACGAGGTCAACCGCGGCCTCTACCGGCTCGGTCGCGACCTCCAGCCGGACGGCACGGTCCGCGGCGGCTGGACCCCCTGGACGGACGTCCCGGGGTGGTTCTCCTGGTTCAACCAGGGCGGCGGAATCGCCGTCGCCGACCTCGACGGGCACGGCGGGCGCGACCTCGTGGTGTTCCAGGTCGACGACGCCGTCCCGACCGCGGAGGCGGGTGGCAGGAACGAGGGCTTCTTCCGGGTCGGCAGGCACGCCGGACCGGACGGCGCGGTCGCCCCGGGTGACTGGGGCGCCGACTGGCTGGGCGTGCCGCACTGGTTCTCCTGGACCAACCAGTTCGGCGCTGTGGCCGTCGCGGACATCGGCGGCGTGACACGGCTGGTCGCGCTCATGGCCGACGCCCCGGACGGCCCGAACTCGGGCTGGTACCAGCTCGTCGACCTCGACGAGGACCCGGCGGTCTACGGGCGGTGGGAGGTCAAGAGCTTCTTCTCGCAGGTCCTACCCGTGCACGCGGCGCTGCTGCACACCGGGGATCCGCTGTTCTTCGCGGGTTCGGGCAGCAGCGAGACGCGGTTCCGGGCGCCCGAGTTCGGGGACGTGGCGAAGGGCGTCGCGGTGAGCACCGTGTGGCACCCGCCGGGGGACACGTTCACCGAGCCCGCGACCCTGCGCGCGGCGGACGGGCGCCCGTTCGACCTGTTCTGCGGCGGGGACGCCTTCCTCGCCGACGGCACCCTGCTCTCCGCGGGCGGCACCCGCAGCTACGGCGGCTTCACCGGCCGGGACGACGTCGCCGTGTTCGACCCCGCCACCGGCACCTGGTCCTTCACCACCTCGATGGCCCATTCGCGCTGGTACCCGACCTTGCTGACGTTGGGGGACGGCCGGGTGCTCGCCGCGTCGGGCCTCGACGAGCACGGCGGCGACACGTCGAAGTCGGTGCTCGAGTTCTTCGACCCGGGCCCGCGCAAGTGGGTGCACGCGCCGATCCAGGGCGGCGCACAGCTGCCGCTGTACGCGCACCTGTTCCCGCTGGCCGACGGCCGGGTCTTCTTCTCCGGCGGCCGCATGGACGACGCGCCGCTCATGGGTCCGCACCTGCTCGACCCGACCACGGACCCCGTCGCGACGGTCCCGGTCGACGGGGTGCGTGAGCTGGAGCTGCGCAACCAGTCCGCGAGCGTGCTGCTCGCGCCCGCACAGGACCAGCGGGTGCTGATCGCGGGCGGCGGGCCGGAGGGCAAGCCGGACAAGACGCACGCGACCGCGGAGGTGGACGTCGTCGACCTGCGGGCGGCGGACCCGCGGTACGCGGCGACCGGCCCGATGTGCCTGGGGCGCATGCACCTCAACACCGTGCTGCTGCCGGACCGCACGGTGTTCGTGAGCGGCGGCTCGCTCAAGCAGGAGAGCGAGCCGCTGGCCCGACTGCAGGCCGAGGCGTTCGACCCGGCGACGGGGGAGTGGACGCTGCGCGCGACGGCGACCGTTCCCCGGCTCTACCACTCCACCGCCCTGCTGCTGCCCGACGCCCGGGTGGTCGCCGCGGGCGGGAACCCGGAGGGCGGGCACTCGGTCCCCTGGCTGCCCCCGGACCCGGACGAGGAGATGCGCCTCGAGGTGTTCAGCCCGCCCTACCTGTTCCGCGGCCCGCGCCCGGTCGTGACCGCGGCACCGACCGAGGCGGGCCCCGGCGACGTCCTCACGGTCGTCACCTCGCAGGCCGCCGAGATCCGCTGGGTCAGCCTGGTGCGGGCGGGGGTGACCACGCACTCGTTCGACAGCGGGCAGCGGCTGGTGGACGCGCCGATCGTGGGCAGGCAGCCGGACCGCCTCACCGCGACCGTGCCCGCGAACCCGGACCTCGCCCCGCCCGGCTGGTACATGCTCTTCCTGGTCGACCGGGACGGCGTCCCCTCCGAGGCGACCTGGCTGCACCTCACCCGTCCCTGACCCGCCGCCTCGCCGCTCCGGCCGGCGCCCAGGGATGACCGATCGTTCGGTCGTGTCGTTATCATCCGGGCGTGGACTCGAATACCGCACCGGTGACGGTGGGGCGGGACGGTGCCGTCGGGATCGTCACCCTCAACCGGCCCGAGAAGCGCAACTCGCTGACCGTCGAGGTCAAGGAGGCGCTGCTCGCGGCGCTGGAGGACGTCTCGGCGGACGCGTCCGTGCGGGCCGTGGTGCTGGCGGGCACCGGTAAGTCCTTCTGCGTGGGACAGGACCTCGGCGAGCACGTGGAGTCGTTGCGGGGCAACGCGTCCACCTCGTTCGACACGGTCGAGAAGCACTACAACCCGATCGTGCGGGCGATCGCCACGATGCCCAAGCCGGTGGTCGCCGCGATCAACGGCAGCGCGGTCGGCGCGGGCCTGGGCTTCGCCCTGGCCTGCGACCTGCGGATCGCCGCCGAGGGCGCGACGTTCGCGACGGCGTTCTCCGCGATCGGGCTGTCCGCCGACTCGGGGCTCTCCGCCTCGCTGACCCACTCGCTCGGCGCGGCCCGGGCGACGGAGCTGCTGCTGCTCGGGGAGTCCTTCGACGCCGCGCAGGCGCAGGCGTCGGGCCTGGTCAGGGCGGTGGTGCCCGCCGAAGCGGTCCTCGACGAGGCGCTGACGCTGGCACGCAGGCTGGCCGCGGGTCCGACCCTCGCCTACGCCGAGATCAAGAAGGCGGTCGCGGTCGGCGCCGTCTCGTCGCTGGACACGGTGCTGGCGGCGGAGGGAGCGGCGCAGGCGCGGCTCGGGGTGACCCGGGACCACGCCGAGGCGGTCGAGGCGTTCCTGGCCAAGCGCAGGCCGGAGTTCGAGGGCAGGTGAGCACCGCCGCGGCCGAACCGCCCGCCCGTCCCCGCCGCGCGGGCCGCCCCGCCTACGACGCCGCCTCCCTGCTCGCCGTCGCCGTCACCGAGTTCAACACCCGCGGCTACGACGCGACCTCCATGGAGGACCTCTCCCGCGCCGCAGGCATCACCAAGTCCAGCTTCTACCACCACGTCTCGGGCAAGGAGGAGCTGCTGCGCGCGGCCCTGACCCGGGCGCTCGACGGGCTGTTCGCCGTCCTGGAGGAACCGGCCGCGCAACGCGGGTCGGCCCTGGAACGCCTGCGGCACATCGTGTACCGCCAGGTCGAGGTCCTGCAGGCCGAGCTCCCCTACGTCACCCTGCTCCTGCGGGTCCGGGGCAACACCGAGACCGAGCGCTGGGCGCTGGCCCGCCGCCGCGCCTTCGACGCCACCCTCGCCTCCCTCGTCGCGGACGCGGTCGCGGACGGCGAGATCGCCGCCCACGTCGAGCCGTCCCTGGCCGCCCGGCTGCTGAGCGGCACGGTCAACTCGATCTCGGAGTGGTACCGGCCGGGCAGGCCGGGCTCCGAGGCGCTGCCCGGGGAGGTCGTGCGGATCGTGTCGGAGGGCATCATCCCGCCGGCGTGACGGCCCCGTACCACCGCCTCGACCTGGTCGGACCCCGTCCAGCGGCTGTACCGAATGAGACCACCCGACTGCTCACGGCGCTCCCGGAGGACGCCCGCGGGACTGTCAGCTCAACGAGTCGACCACGGCGTCGAGAGCCTTCTCCGAGAGGTCGCAGGACGTGCCGTCCTGCAGCAGTGTGGCGGCTTCGACGGAGGCGATCTGGTTCTGGGCCAGCTCGAGGTAGATCGTGCAGGTCGACGCCCTCGGAGCGCCCTCCCGGACGG
>Ga0207641_10002794_pt1 | contig 15891 bp, 13 predicted proteins | sample KBSSwiS62_FD_184306 | JGI IMG/M metagenome (GOLD analysis project Ga0207641, IMG submission 184306) | Switchgrass rhizosphere microbial communities from Kellogg Biological Station, Michigan, USA - KBS Switchgrass S6-2 (SPAdes) (version 2) | ecosystem: Host-associated > Plants > Roots >... | reverse complement strand
GGCCCTGACCGTCGCTTCGAGATGGTCGACCAGCGCCGCGTGGGCGGCGAGGATGCAGTCGCGTTTGTCTTCAAAGAGCTCGTAGAAGGACTCGCGGCCTACGCCCGCCTCTTCGAGGATGTCGGCGACCGAGGTGTCCTGGTAGCCCTTGGCGGCGGCGACTCGCACGACCGCCGCGAGTAGGCGTTCACGCTGGGAGCGGACGACCATCTCCCGCGGCAGCCCGTGCCTGCCCCGGGGCAGGCGCCACTTGCGGAGGTCTTCGCCCTCCGCCGTCATCGCGGCGGGGACGGGGCGGAGGTCGCGCCATCGCCGGCCCCCTGGGCCTCCCTGACCGCCTCGTCGTGGCCGGCGAAGGGAAGCAGCGCGATGTAGACGATTTCGGGCAGCAGATCGGGAAGCCGGGCGGTGCGCCCAGCGGCGATCTGACTGAAGATCAGGACCTGAGCCCGGCCGAAGGCGAGGCGGGGATCGGCATAGGACCGCTTCGGCTCGCCAGCCCCATCCCAGAGGCCTTCCACGGCGGGGATCACCAGCCGCCGGTAACGCTCGACGATCGCCGGCTCGACGGTGATCGCGTCGCCCATTACCAGCTGGGCCAAGGCGGGTCTGGCCGCCATCAGGGTGAGCGTGGCGGCCGCCCCTTTGCGCACCGCTTCGCCCGGGGGGTCGGATCGCTCGTGAGCTGCGGCGGCGGTGTCGCGCAGTACCTCCACGCAATGGTCGAGAGCGCCGTCGAAGCAGGCCCGCTTGTTCGGGAAACGTTTGTAGAAGGTGGTCCGGGAGATGCTCGCACGCTTGACGATGTCGGCGATCGTGGTCGCGGCGTATGTCTTCTCGGCACAGCACTCGACCATCGCGTCGATGATCCGGCGTCGCTGCGTCCGCTCGCTGATGTCTGGCGGGATCGTCGGATCGAGTACTCCGGACACCGTGTGGGAACCCCCCTGTTTTTGCATCAAAATGATTGTTTCAATTAACCGCCGTACCCCGCTCTACGGGAGCCAAACGAACGAGATTTGTCAGCGGAAACGCGCCCTTCCCGACATCGAAATATGACAGTTTTTATTGAAGGGGAGGCGCTGCCGAGGGTCGCTCGCCCGGCTTTGGCGAGTCCTGGCAGCCCCCGCAGGGGCGTTTGGTGCCGTAGGGGAGCTCACCGGTGTCGTGGACCTCGAAGCGCAGCGAGTTGATCACCGCGCCGGCCAGGAGGGCGAGGCTGAGCACGTAGAACCAGAGCAGGGCGATGAGGATGAAGCCGAGCGTCGAGCCGAAGTGGGAGAGGCTGGAGACGTTGGCCAGGTAGATCGGGAAGAGCCAGTTGGCGAGGCCGGCGGCGATGGTGACGAAGGCGGCTCCGGGCCAGACGGCACGCCACGGCATGTGCCCTTTCGGCACCGCCCAGAAGATCACCGAGCAGATCCCGAAGGTCACGAGCAGGGCCGCGCCGAGCAGGAGGATGGTGTCGATCGCCTTGATGTCGGAGAGCCCGAACGGCAGCCGGTCGGTGCTGGAGATGAGGCCGCTCTCGACCGCCGGGATGAAGATGCTGGCGGCGATGAAGAGGAGGACGACGCCGAGCATCGCGAAGGAGAAGCGCTTCTGCTCGACCCAGCCGCGGCACTCGACGTGGTAGATGCGGCAGAAAGCGGTGTCCATCGCGCCCCAGAAGGAGGCGCCGATCCAGAGCGAGCCGACGAAGGCGGCGATCCCGATCGTCGTCGCGTTGTTCTGGATGCGGTTGAGGACGTCGGTCAGGGTCTGCTGCTCGACGCTGGGGAAGAGGCGCTCGAGGTCGCTGACGACGCTGGTCTCGACCCCCTTTATCTTCAGCACCTGGCCGAAGACGAAGAGGACGAGCAGGGCGAAGGGGAAGACCGCCAGCATCAGGTTGTAGGCGACCATCGCCGAGAGCCCGGTGACGTTCTCACGGTACGCGCGCTGCCAAAAGGCGCTCAGCCAGGGTTTGGGATGGCGCATCGAGTTCGGCATTGACTTCACAAACTGAAGCGACTACGATACGAACAAGCGTTTGACGAAGTTTCGACGCACGCCCTCCGGGCCACATCGCAGTCCAAATATTGATGCTTACTTCGCGGACCAAGTCGCCGGTCCGCTTTTTCATCGGCCGGCACGACTTTTGACCCGCAACGGCATTTCATTGCCAGGACTAAACACGAACCGCTAGGGAAACGAGCAAATCGCATGCTGGTAGCAGAGCTTCAGGAGTTGGAGGAGGTCAAAGGCCTCATCAATCGCGGGCAGCAGCTCGGGGTGCTGACCTTCGGCGATATCGCCTCGGCCGTGTCCGAGGTCGATCTCGACGAGTCGGACGTCGAGGATCTCTACGGGCACCTCGAGAAGTCGGGGATCGAGCTCGTCGAGGACATGGACCCGGCCCAGAAAGCGGCCGCGGACGCGATGCCCGCCGACACCGGGAAAAAAGGCCGTCGTCGCCAGAAAGCGGCGCTGGACCTGAAACCGGACATGACCACGGATTCCCTGCAGCTGTTCCTCAAGGACATCGGCAAAGTCCGCCTGCTGACCGCCGCGGAGGAGGTCGAACTCGCCAAGCGCATTGAGCGGGGCGACCTCGACGCGAAGCAGAAAATGGTCGAGTCGAACCTGCGATTGGTCGTCTCGATCGCGAAAAATTATCGGAACCAGGGCCTGCCCTTCCTCGATCTGATCCAGGAGGGAACGCTGGGCCTGGTCCGCGCGGCCGAGAAGTTCGACTACCGCAAGGGGTTCAAGTTCTCGACCTACGCGACCTGGTGGATTCGCCAGGCGATCGCCCGTGCCCTGGCCGACAAGGCCCGGACGATCCGGATCCCGGTCCACGTGGTCGAGAAGCTGAACAAGATCGGCCGCGCCGAGCGCAAGCTGGTCACCGAGCTGGGCCGTGAGCCCACCCCGGAGGAGATCGCCGAGGTAACCGGCATCGATCCCGAGGAGGTCGACTCGATCAAGCGCTCGGCCCAGGCCCCGGTCTCGCTGGAGAAGCCGGTCGGCGACGAGGAGGAGTCCGAGTTCGGCCAGTTCATCGCCGACGAGAAGGCCGAGTCCCCGTTCGACCGGGCCGCGGACCTGCTGACCAAAGAGGCGCTGAAGGAAGCGCTGGAGAAGCCGGTCGGCGACGAGGAGGAGTCCGAGTTCGGCCAGTTCATCGCCGACGAGAAGGCCGAGTCCCCGTTCGACCGGGCCGCGGACCTGCTGACCAAAGAGGCGCTGAAGGAAGCACTGGAGAACCTCTCCTACCGCGAGCGCCGCGTTCTGGAGTTGCGTTACGGCCTCGGCGGCGAGCACCCGCGCACGCTCGACGAGGTCGGTCGCACCTTCAACGTCACCCGCGAGCGAATCAGGCAGATCGAGAACCAGAGCCTGAAAAAGCTGCAGTCGCTGGGCGAGGCGCAGAAACTGCGCGAGGTCGCCTAGCTCGATTGCCCTGCCACGGCCCATTCGGGTCGTGGCGAAGTGGGGGAGGGGTCTGGTCGTCCTCCATTCGAATTGGGTCGCTCCAGGCCCTATGGGCCTGTCGCTCCGGATGTTGGAGCGCGACCTAAAGGTCGCGCAGGAACCGGATTGCATTTCCGCGTGCTTCGCACACATTCGAATGGAGGACGACCAGACCCCTCCACGACACGCCTCATCGAGACGGCCGAAGGAGCGGAATCTCTAGGCAGGGAGCCGAAATTCGATCCGCTGGGGAGAGCTGGGACGGCGCGATGCGCTTGCAATGCCGTCCTTGGCGGAGCTTCGTGAGAGGGGTGCCGATAGGCCTCCCCGGGAATGTGTGCGAAGCATGCGACATGCAATCTGTCTATTGCCCGCCATAGGCGGGCAGCAACATCCGGAGCAAGTCCGCGAAGCGGACGCGACTCAATTCACGGGGAGGCCTATCGGCACCCCTCCCGCAACGCCCTGCACCCACGGTTAAGGCCTGAAACATCCGCGCCGATAACAGCCGGGATGTTCGAGATCGACTCAGCGCTGCGAACTTTGGTCGAGCGAGGTGGCTCGGACCTGCATATCAAGGTCGGAGTGCCTCCGACCGCCCGCCTCCATGGCGAGCTGTCGCCGCTCGAGGGCTACGCCCCGCTGACGCCCGAGGAAACCGAGAAAGCCTTCCGCGACATCTCCGAGGCCCGCTCCCAGACTGAGTTCGAGGAAGTCGGGGAGGCCGACTTCTCCTACTCGGTCTCAGGGCTCTCGCGCTTCCGCGTCAACACCTTCAGGCAGCGCGGCTCGGTCTCGATTGTCTGCCGGGCGATCCCCTATGAGATCCGCTCGGTCGACGACCTCGGCCTGCCGCCTGTCGTCACCAAGCTGGCCGAAGAGCAGCGCGGGATCGTCCTCGTCACCGGCACCACCGGCTCCGGCAAGAGCACGACGCTGGCGGCGATGATCGACCACATCAACCGCACGCGGACGGATCACATCATCACGCTCGAGGACCCGATCGAGTACCTGCACGAAGACAAAGGCTCGATCGTCAACCAGCGGGAAGTCGGCTCCGACACGGAGAGCTTCAGCCGGGCGATGCGCCGGGTCCTGCGCCAGGACCCGGATGTGATCCTGATCGGCGAGATGCGCGACGAGGAGACCGTCCGCACCGCCCTCTCGGCGGCCGAGACCGGCCACCTCGTCCTCTCCACCGTTCATACCCTCGATGCGACGGAGACGGTCAACCGCATCATCGACTTCTTCCCGCCCCACCTCCAGCATCAGGCGCGGGTGATGCTCTCGGCGACTCTGAAGGGGGCGATCGCCCAGCGCCTCGTCCCCGACATCACCGGCGATGGCCGCGTCCCCGCCTCCGAGATCCTCGTCGTCACCGGCCGCGTTCAGGACCTGATCATGAACCCGGAGGAGACCGGCAAGATCACCGAGGTGATCGGTGAGGGCGAGTACTACGGCATGCGCACCTTCGACCAGTCGCTCCTGGGCTACGTGATGGAGGGCAAGATCACCGAGGAGGTCGCCCTCGAGTACGCCTCCAGCCCGCACGACTTCAAACTGATGCTGGCCGCCGGCGGCCAGCGGGCGAGCGGGATCGAGCAGCTTGCACCGCAGCCGGCGCAGCAGTAGTACGAGCGTCTACCTCGCGCGGTTTCGCCGGCCGGGCCCATGTCGGGACTCAAGGATGCAATCCCAAATGCCGATCAAACGATGATGGACCACCTCAACCGACTGCGGCAGCGGTGGCGCCACCTGGTTCGCGGCGAGCGCGGCATGGCACTTCCCACCGCCATCTTTGCCACGATCGCCGCGTTCGGTCTTGGCAGTGCCGCCGTCGTCGCTTCGGTCAATACGCAACGCGGCACCGCACGCGATCAGAATTCCAAGGAAGCGATCGCCGCCGCCGACGCCGGGGCCAATATCGCGCTGCTGCGCCTCAACCGCTACTCGAATGCCCTGACCACGGGAACGCCGTGCCTCGGGCTGAACGGCTCGGGTCTCCTCGTCCTCACCGGCGCTGACGCTACGGCCCCCGGTTGGTGCCCCCCGGTTATCGGGACTGTCGGAACCGCCTCCTACAGCTACCGGGTCACCGTCGGGCCACCACCCGCAACCGGGGCGATGACCGTTGTCGCCACCGGCATCACGAGCAAAGTCAGCCGGCGGGTTGCCGTCTCCCTGAAAGGGAAAAGCGTTGGCGGCGTCCTCGGCACCGAGGGCCTGATCGGGCAGGACGGGATTACCCTCAGGGGCAATGCCGATGTTCACGTCAACCTCGGGACCAACGGCATCGTCACCACCGCTGGCAACGGCGTCGCCTGCGGCGACATCCGCCACGGCACCGGCACCGTCCTCAGCCCCAAACTCAACCAGTGCAGCGGCCACGTGATCACCGAAGGCAACGTGACGTTGCCGCCGGTCAGCAGCTTCATCCCGTCCGACATCGCCACCAACAACTCCAACTATCGGCTTGCCACCTGCATCCAGCCGCCGACGTCCACCACGGCCGGAGTGCCGAGCGGCTGCCAGTCGGACACCTTCAGCGGTGAATGGAAGAACTCACCCTGGAACCCGACCACGAGGACGCTCTCGCTCAACGGCAAGTTCAAAGGGGAAGAGCTGGCTCTGACCCTGGGCGGCAGCGACTACTTCATCTGCAAGCTCGAACTGACCGGCGGCCATCTGATCATGGCCAGCGAATCGCATATCCGGGTCTTCTTCGACACTCCGGAGAACTGCGGGCTGGCGGCGGGAACCGCGCAGATCAGCGTTACCGGTAACGGTTCGATCGAAGCCACCGGCTACCTCGGCACCCCGGGTCACTTCGACATGCCCGGCTTCTACCTGCTGGGCTCGCCGACGAGGCAGACGCGGGTGAACCTGGCGGGCAACGCCGACAGCAACCAGCTGGTCGTGTACGCGCCGAGCTCGACGATCGAAATCAGCGGCAACGCCAACTACATCGGGGCGATCGTCGGCAAAACGATCGACGATTCGGGCAACGGGGCAATAACGCAGCCGAGCGGCTACGAACCGCCGAAACTGGGTGGGGCGACTCTGTACTCGCGACAGTCCTATGTCGAGTGCACCGGCGCAACCGCGTCGCCGCCCAACGCCGGCTGCTGACGATGGCCCCGCCCTGGGGTGGGAATCGTCAGCGTTCAAGGCAGCGCTGGGAAATGCCGAGCTAGATAGGTAGACGTATGAGGCAGAAGCTCAACGAAAATCCCAAAGCCCAGGTTGCCGTCATCGCGGTGCTGTTCGTGGCCGCGGCGATCTTCGTGATCTCCTCGATGGGCGGGGGCGGCGAAGAAGGCGAATCGCCCACGACCACGACCTCGGCCGAAGTGGTGACGCCGGAAGGGTCGGCCGCGATCACCGCGACCGTTACGACCACCGGAATTCCGGTCGAAGGGGCGGCCTCTTCGATCGCCGATGCGCCGAAGGTGCCGGCTCCACCGCTCCCACGGCCGTTGCAGCGTGCCTTCGCCGCCAATCACACCGTCGTCCTCCTGATCGCAAAGAAGGGCGGGGTCGAAGACGGGCTTGCCACCGTGGCGGCTGTCTCCGGCCTGGCCGGCATGCGCGGCGTCTCGACCTTCGTGGTGCCGGTGGACCGGGTGGCGCGATACGCCGCGATCACGCAGGGGGTCGAGCTGAACCGGGTTCCCGCGCTCGTGGTCCTGCGACCGAAGCAGCTCGACAACGGCAGTCCGACCGCCTCGGTCAGCTACGGGTACCAGAGTCCACAGAGCGTCGTCCAGGCCGTGGTCGACGCCCGCTATCGCGGCCACACGCTCGACTACCACCCCTAGGCTGATGAGCTACGGCGAGCCGCCAAGCCATCTGCGGCCGGTCCCGGTACCGGATTCGGGTGATGCCACGGCGCCCGCACTCGATCCGCAGGCGTCCATGGTCCCGGGGCTGACGCCTCCACTCTCCCGCAGCCGCTCGAGCGGCTTCGTCACCGACCTCTTGGTCGACCTCGGTTTCGTCAGCGACGACCGTGCCCGGCAGGCGATCGAGGAGGCCCGAACGGCGGGCCGGCCGCCGGAGCGGCTGCTGCTCGAGCAGGGTGCGATTACCGCTGACCAGCTCTCACGCACGGTCGCCGAGCGCTACGGCCTCGATCACCTCGACCTCTCCGCTTACCAGGTGGACATGGCGGCGGCCAACTTGATCTCCGTCGGCACCGCGCGTCGCTACGGGGCGCTGCCGGTCGGCTTCGTCGACACCCAGACCCTGCTGATCGCGATGGCGGACCCGACCAATGTGCTGGCGGTTGACGACATCCAGATCGCTACTGGCCTCGCCGGTCAGGTGGCGGTGGCGGCGGCGGACGACATCGACGCCCTGATCGGCCGTCTCAACACCCTGCAGAGCGCGGTCAGCGAGGCGGTGGTGGAGGGCGAGCGGGCGGCTGACGAAGAGGCTGAACTGGCCGAAGTCAGCCAGATGCAGGTGAGCGCCGAGGACGCGCCCGTGATCAAGCTCGTCTACAGCATTCTCGGCCAGGCCGTGGGAGAGGGCGCCTCCGACGTCCATTTCGAGGCGGGGGAGGGTGAGATGCGGGTCCGCTTCCGGATCGATGGAGTGCTGCGGGAGGCAGCCCATGTCCCGAAGCGGATGGTCAGCGCCGTGATCTCGCGGGTAAAGATCATGAGTGACCTCAACATCGCCGAGAAGCGGGTCCCGCAGGACGGCCGCGTCAGCGTCACCGTCGAGGATCGCCGGGTCGATTTGCGCGTCACCACGCTTCCCACCCAGATGGGGGAGGGGGCGACGATCCGCATCCTCGACAAAGACAACGCCCAGCGCAGCCTTGACGAACTGGGCATGGACGGCGAGGGACGGCAGCGCTTCCAGGCCTCCTTTCAGCAGGCCTACGGAGCGGTGCTGGTCACCGGCCCCACCGGATCGGGCAAGTCGACGACGCTCTACGCGGCGCTGCAGGAGCTGAACGACGTCGAGAAGAACATCATCACGATCGAGGACCCGGTCGAGTACCAGCTCTCCGGTATCAACCAGATCAACGTCAACCGCAAGGCCGGCCTCGACTTCGCCACCGGCCTGCGCTCGATTCTGCGCGCCGACCCGGACATCGTGATGGTCGGCGAGATCCGCGACTCCGAGACCGCCAGGATCGCAATCGAGGCGGCGCTGACCGGCCACATGATGCTGACGACCCTGCACACCAACGACGCGCCGGGCGCGATCACGCGCCTGGTCAAGATGGGCATCGAGTCCTTTCTCACGGCCTCCGCGGTCGACTGTGTCGTCGCCCAGCGCCTGGCCCGCAAACTCTGCAGCCATTGCAAGCGGCGTGCGATCGTCCTGCCGCAGGCGCTGAACGAGGCCGGACTGCGGGTCGCCGGCGAGCTCGAGGCCTATGAACCCGTCGGCTGCGGTCGCTGCAACCAGAGCGGCTATCGCGGTCGGGTCGGGATCTACTCAGTGATGAAGATGAGCGAGGCGATCAAGGAGATGGCGATCGCCCACGCCCCCGAGTCAGAGATCGCCACGATGGCGCAGAGCGAGGGGATGCTGACCCTGCGCGAGGACGGTCTGGGCAAAGTCCGCAGCGGCATGACCAGCCTCGAGGAGATCCTGCGTGTCACCGCCTGAGCGCTTGCATCCCCGCTTTCGGGTATCCAGGTTTTGCCGGGAAAGGCCGATCTAGAGCCCATGGAGTTCGACTTCTCAGAGGTTCTGCGACGCATGGTCGAGACCAGGGCGTCCGACGTTCACCTCACGGCGGGCTTCCCGCCGGCGATCCGTGACAAGGGCAAGATCGTGGCGATGGACGGGTTCCCCGTCCTCTCGGGCCAGGAGACCCGCGAGGTCATCTACGGGATCCTCAACGACGATCAGCGCAAACGCTTCGAGAACCACAAACAGCTCGATTTCGCCTACGCGATCCCGAACGTGGCGCGCTTCCGCGTCAACTGCTTCTTCCAGCGCGGTGCCGTCAGCGCCGCTTTTCGCCTCGTTCCCCAGGAGATCCCCAGCCTCGACTCGCTCGGGGTGCCGCAGGTGCTGCGCGAACTGACGGCGAAACCGCGCGGGTTCGTGCTTGTCACCGGCCCCACCGGCTCCGGCAAGTCGACGACGTTGGCGGCGATGCTGGACGTGATCAATCGCGAGAACCAGGACCACATCCTCACGATCGAGGATCCGATCGAGTTCCTGCACCAGCACAAAAAATCGATCGTCAACCAGCGCGAGGTCGGCTCCGACGCCGAAGACTTCGCGCTCGGGCTGCGCGCCGCGCTGCGCGAGGATCCGGACGTGATCCTGGTCGGCGAGATGCGCGACCTGGAGACGATCTCGACGGCGTTGACCGCGGCCGAGACCGGGCACCTCGTCTTCGCCACCCTGCACACGCAGTCGACGGCGCAGACGGTCGATCGCATCATCGATGTCTTCCCGCCGGAGCAGCAGGGCCAGGTCCGCACCCAGCTCTCGATCGCCCTGCAGGGGATCGTCACCCAGCAGCTGCTGCCGACCGCCGACGGCCTGGGCCGCACTGTCGCCTGCGAGGTGCTGGTGCCGACGCCGGCGATCCGCAACTTGATTCGTGAGGGCAAGACTCACCAGATCTATGCCGCTGTTCAGACCTCGGGCGCGGTCGGTATGCAGACGATGGACGCGGATCTGGTGCGGTTGGTGCGCGCGGGCAAGATCACGCGGGCGCTGGCGGAGCAGCGAGCCTCGGTCCCCGAGGAGCTGAAACGATTGCTCGGCTCCGCCCCGGTGACGCCGGTCGCCAACGGCTCACCGCTCGACGGCGCTTACGCGGCACCTCCCAACTACTCGGTCGGAAGCTAGCGATGGCGGGCGCGACCACCTTTGCGTTCCGGGCGATGGACACCGCCGGCACCGCGACCGCCGGCGAAATCGAGGCCGAGTCGAAGGGCCAGGTCGCCGAGCAGTTGCGCCAGCGCGGGCTGATCGTCCTTGACGTCGCCGAGAAGGCGAGCCCGGTCAACATCGAGGATTTCTTCAAGCGCTGGCAGTCGGTCGACATGCGGGAGCTGGCGGTCTTCTCACGCCAGTTCGCGACTCTGGTGGCCTCAGGGATGCCGATGCTGCGCACCCTCTCAACGCTGGAGGAGCAGACCCAGGACGAGATGATCCGCGACGCGGCAGGCGGTCTACGGGCCGACGTCGAGGCGGGCAGCACCCTGCAACAGGCGATGGAGCGCCACCCGAAGGTCTTCGACCGCCTCTTCCGCGCGATGGTCCGCTCCGGCGAGGAGTCGGGACGGCTCGAGGACGCGCTCGATCGTGTCGCCTTCCAGGTCGAGAAAACCGACGCGCTGCGGCGCCAGGTCAAATCGGCGCTGATGTACCCGGCGCTGGTCTTCGGCTTCGCCACCGTCGTCCTCGTCGCGATCGTGATGTTCGTGATCCCGGTCTTCGTCAACATCTTCAAAGAACTGGCCGAAGAACATCCGGATGAAAAGGGCGGCCTGCCGGCTCCGACCCAGCTCTGCGTCTCGGTTTCGAATGCCCTCACGGGCTACTGGTTCGTGATCATTCCGGCGCTCGTGATCGGGTTCTTCGCCTTTTTCAGGTGGAAGAAAACCGAACGCGGCAAGATGGTCTGGGATCGCATCACTTTGAGGATCCCATTCAAGATCGGCGACGTGATCCAAAAAGTGGCGCTGGCCCGCTGGTCTCGCACCTTTTCCGGCGCGGTCTCCTCCGGGGTGCCAATGTTGCAGGCGATCAAGCTGACCGGCGAAACCTCCGGCAACATCGTCGTCGAGAAGGCGATGGACGACGTCTACGCCTCGGTCAAACGCGGTGGCTCGCTGGCAGGACCGATCCAGGGCAACGCGATCTTCCCGCCGATGGTCGGGCACATGGTTTCGGTCGGTGAGGAGACCGGTCAGCTCGAACACATGCTGAGCAAAATCGCCGACTTCTACGAGGCCGAGGTCGACGCCAAGGTGAAGGCCCTGACGGCGCTGATCGAGCCGCTGATGATCGTCTTCGTCGGCGGCATGGTGGGTTTCATCGTGATCTCGATGTACCTGCCGCTGTTCAGCTTGTACGAAAAGATCCGCTGACTGGCAAGCGCCCGAGTTTTCGGGCGATGAAGCCCAAATTTCGGGGATCAAGTCTCGCCGGCAGTGGTCGATGAAGGGCGGGTGATGAATCTGCCAGTGCTTCGGTGCAAAAGGCAAACCCGCTGTGAGGCGGGGGCGCAAAGCCGTCGGGACTCCCAGGAGGGAGTCAGCCGGGCTACCACCGGGGTCGACAGACACCACGTGGCTGCAAGCGACGGGGCTCTGGCGCAAACGATTAGGACCATAGGAGGTCACTAATGTTTCTCCAGAATCTCCGGGCCAAGATAGGTGCCCGGCTCAACGGCGACAGCGAGGCCGGCTTCACGCTGATCGAGCTCCTCGTCGTCATGCTCATCCTCGGAATCCTGGCCGCGATCGCGCTGCCGGCGTTCTTCAACCAGAAGGACAAGGCCGGCGACGCCAAGGCCAAGGAGACCGCGCACTCGGCCCAGGTCGCGATGGAGACCTGCGCCACTGACAACAGCGGTACGTACACCGAAGCGGCTTGCAGCATTACCAAGCTACGCGAAATCGAGCCGACGATCCCGACCACGGGTATCACGACCACCGCAGGCACGCCGACCGGTGGCTACACGATCACTGTGACCGGATCCGCCGGGCATACGTTCAGCCTGATCCGGAATACCGACGGCTCGCTCGCTTACACCTGCAGCGCCGGTGGAGAAGGCGGTTGTACCGGCACCAAAGGCTCCCCCGGCACCTGGGGCGGCTGATCCTCTGGAATAACGCACTTGGGCTTACCAAGCGTGAATGTGGAGGGGCGGGCCGATGGCTCGCCCCTCGCGCGTTCGGCCGGTTATGCCCGAGGGGCTAAGTGAATGGTCGATAGCCGCCGATAACAGGTCGATGCCGTTGCCCATGCCCACCGCTCAACCGCTTCGCCCCGCGAGGGTGGCCGTTTCCATCGTGGCGATCGTCCTTCTGATGATGGGCTTCGCCTGCTCAGCCAAGGCCGACGCCCCGAGTTTCGCCGGTGCTTCCTCTGACGTCGATACGGTCTTCTTCACCAGCGCCGAAAAGCTTGTTCCCGGCGACACCGATCTCAAGGAAGACGTCTACGAACGGTCCTTCGACGCCGGGCTCGGGATCTACGTGACCCGCGAGATCTCGACCGGCCCGACCGGCGGCAATGACGCTTTCGACGCGAGCTTCCGGGGTGTCTCCGAAGATGGCAAAACCGTCTTCTTCTCGACCGACGAGTCGCTGGTCGCCGCCGACAAAGACCAGGCGAGGGACGTCTACGCTCGGGTCGGCTCGGGGGGGACGGTGCTCGTCTCGCGTCCGGACCCCTCCTGTCCCGCCGTCAACTGCGGCAACGCAAATGCCGCCGCGAGTTTCCTCGGGACGAGTGCCGACGGCAACCACGTCTTCTTTTCGACTGACGAGCAGCTGACGTCCGACGACACCGACGCCTCCTTCGACATCTACGAGAGGACCCTGAGCTCCGCGGGCACCGCACTGGTCTCGCGCGCGGCGACCGGCTGTGTGGGCGCCTGTGGCAACGGCATCAAGCCGTCGCTCTTCGAGGGCGTGTCGGCCGACGGCAACAGGGTCGCCTTCAGCACCGACGAATCCCTGGCGCCGGAAGACGGCGACCAGCTCGAGGATGTCTACCAGCGCGATCTCACCGGCATGGGCAAAACGGCGCTGGTCTCCACCCCCGGCACCTGTCCCGGCACTCGCCAGTGCGATGCCGTCTACCGCGGTGCCTCGAACTCCGGCGGCACGGTCTTCTTCCAGACCAGTGAACAGATCGGTCCTGGCGACGACGACGAAGAAGCCGATGTCTACGCCTGGTCCGGAACCGGCACGACCCTGGTCTCCCGTGCCGATCCCTCCTGTGTCGGCGCCTGTGGCCAGGGCGCACGGCCGACTACGTACGTCGGCTCCTCGCAGGATGGGCGTCGCGTGTTCCTGGCGACCAGTGAAGCGCTGACCGATGCCGACGATGACGCGGCGACCGACATCTACGTGCGCGATCTTCTCTCCGGCAGCACCGAACTGGTCTCGGTCCCAGGGACCTGCGCGGTGGGGCTCGACTGCGACGCGTTCTACCAGGGCTCGTCCGCGAACGGGAATCGCGTCTTCTTCCAGAGCGGGGAACGCGCCGCCTCGGGGGACACCGATTCCGCCACCGATGTCTTCGTGCGCGATCTCAGCCTCGGCACCACCGCGCTGGTGTCCGCGCCCGCGGCCGGGTGCCCGGGCGGTTGTGGCAACGGCGCGGCGAACTCCAGGTTCGCGGGGGTAACGCCCGACGGCGAAGTGGCGTTCTTCAGCTCCGCCGAATCTCTGAGCGCGGCAGACGGCGACAAATCGATCGACCTCTACGCTCGCGACCTCGGCGCCGAACCGCCGGCGACGGCCCTGGTGTCGCCGAAAGGCATCTGCCCGCTGAGCGGCGAAGCCGGCTGCGACGTCACCTTCGACGCAAGCTCCGAAGACGGCGACGCGGTCGTCTTCTCGACGGTCAAGCGACTCACCGCTGACGACGTCGACTCGACCCCGGACATCTATGGGCTTTCGCAGGGCACGGTCCGGTTGATCTCAACCGGCAACTCGGTCGAGATCGGGCCGCCGACGCCGATCCTCACCGGCAGCGACCCGGCCTCGCCAAATCCCTCCACCGAACCGAAACTGCTGGGTCACGCCGGGAATGACACGTCGATCAAGGTCTATGCGACCACCGATTGCTCGGGGGCTCCGATCGCGATCGGCAGCGCCGAAGAGCTCGAAGGCGGCGGCATCGGCCTCAAGGTCCAGGTCGGCTCGACGACGACCTTCCGCGCCACCGCCGGCGACGAGAGCGGTGACACCTCCGGTTGCTCGGCGACGGCTGTGACCTACACCCAGGCCGACGCGGACAGTGGCGGTGGCGGTGAAGGCGGTGGGGGAGACACCGGGTCGGCGCCGGCGTTCCCGCCGGCCACCGCCGGCGTCACCGGTGCTGTTCAACCCAAGCCTGGCCGCGGCGCCCCCGGTGTAGGGGGCAGGCATGAGGTGCCGTTGACCAGGATCACCTTCGCGCCTGCCAGCAAGACCCACTCCCGTCGTCCGGTATTCCGCTTCACCGACGCCACCGAACAGGCCGGAACGACTTTTCAGTGCAAGCTGGATCGCCAGGGCTGGCGGGGCTGCGGTTCGCCGCTGCGCCTCCAGCGCCTCCATCCCGGCGCTCATTCTTTCCGTGTCAAAGGCACCAACGCCGGCTTGGTCGAGGCGGTGCCGGCGGTTCGCAACTTCAAGGTGGTCGCCCGATGATCGCCCGCCTGCGTCGACGGCTCCGTGCCTGTGGCCGGGAGGCGGGACTGACCCTGGTCGAGCTCCTCGTCGCCTCGGCGATGGGCGTGATCCTGATGGGCGCCGTCGGCTCGCTGCTGATCAGCGCCGTTCGGGACCAGCCCGCGGCGAGTCAGAAAGCGGCCGACATCCAGACCGCGCGCTGGGTGCTGGCACGGATGACGCGGGAACTGCGCAGCGGCTTCGCGGTGCACACGATCGGCACTTCCACCGTCTCCTTCGAAACTCTGGTGCGACACGCAAGCTGCGGCAGTTCGGCAGCGCTGCCGGCGACCACGCCCGCGATCAAATGTGAGGTCAGGTACAGCTGCTCCGTCAGTTCCTGCACGCGCACCGAGACGCCGCCAGGTGTGACCACCGGGGGCACCGCGATCAAAATCTTCAGCGGCCTCAACAACGCCGCGAACGTCTTCAGCTACCTGCCGAACGAAACGACCCCGACCTACGTGCGGGTGACCCTGAGCCTGCCCAGCCCGACCGGTGGCGGCGGCACGACCACCGTGTCCGACGGCGCCAGCTTGCGCAACGCGACCCTCGCCTACTGAGATGAGAGCTTTCATGAAAAAGGAGCAGGGGTTCACCATCGTCGAGGTGCTGGTCGCCGCGCTTGTGCTCGTCGCCGGCTCCTTCGCGACCTTCGGTCTGTTGCGGGCGGCGGCTCTGAACACGCAGCGGGCGAAGGGCAGTCAGGTTGCCCTGGACCGGGCCCAGCAGGAACTCGAGGTGCTGCGCAGCTATACGGACAAGCAGCTGGCCCTGACCACGGCGCCGGAACATTTCAACAACATCGCCAGCCCCAACTACCGCGTCAGCGGCAGGGAATTCGCGATTGCCACGCCGCTCCCCTGTACCATGTCGGTACCGAACAACGCAACGATCTGCCCGGGAGCGACTGTCGCAGAATAACTCGCCGCGTCCACGGTCGTCGCGATTTGCGGAGCCGAACATGAGGAAAACGCGGTCATTGGCCTCGAACGCGACGTCCCGGATTGTCCAGGGTTTCGCGATCCGGCGCGGCGACATGCCGATGGGAGCG
>Ga0207641_10002791_pt1 | contig 15899 bp, 9 predicted proteins | sample KBSSwiS62_FD_184306 | JGI IMG/M metagenome (GOLD analysis project Ga0207641, IMG submission 184306) | Switchgrass rhizosphere microbial communities from Kellogg Biological Station, Michigan, USA - KBS Switchgrass S6-2 (SPAdes) (version 2) | ecosystem: Host-associated > Plants > Roots >... | reverse complement strand
ACAGTATCGGGGCGCGAGCGCCAGAGTGTTTTCGATCAACTGGGAGAAGTGGCTGGAGACGGGCATGGCCGTAAACACGGGGTCGTCGCGCCGGCTTACTGAGGACGTAACCGCGATCGATCAGCAACAAAGCGGACATCCGCTAATCGGAACATGCACGCAGCGGACTGCCACCGAGCAAACTTTTGAAGCTGTTTTCAGTGCCAGAACCAGTTGGCTTCTCCGGGAACATCGAATTCGAGGTAAAGGTGTCATTCCTGGGACCGCCTACCTCGAGATGGCGCGGGCCGCCTTAGAACAGTTCGATGCAGAAGAAAGCCGGCCCATCGAAATTCGTGAAATCACCTTCGCTGCTCCTTTCGCTGTCGATGACGACGATGCAAGAACAGTTCAGGTGAAAGTCACGCAGACTGGAGAGGCGTTCGACTTTGCCATCGACAGTAAACCAGTCTCTCAGAACGGAACGGATTCGCACTGGGTGCGGCATGTTGGTGGCACGATGAATTACGGCAGCGATGGTGCCCGCCGGTGGATCGATCTTCAGGCCATCAAAGATCGGTGCATCGAAAAGGACATCGAGCTGCTGCGGAACACGACAGCGCAGCGAGACTACGGGCCTCGTTGGCAAACCGTGAAACAAATCTATTTTGGTAAAGACGAAGGCCTGGGCGTTTTCGAGCTGCCGGAAGAATACGCGGATGACCTGCGTTTGCTGATCCTGCATCCGGCCCTGCTCGACTTTGCCATGGGTTTTCTGTCAATGCAGTACCTCGGTCAGGGAACCTATCGGCCGTTCAACTATCACCAGCTCAGGATCAAGGCGCCGCTACAGAGAAGATTGTGCAGCTATGCGAAGCTGAAGCCCAACGACGATCCGCAAAAAAGACAGCTCGCCTTTGAGGTGCTGATCACGGATCAGGATGGCAACGAGTTGCTCGAGGTGGAGCAGTTTACGATGCGGCGCGTGATCGAGAACGAGCAAAAGGCCGACTACGGGCTGCGCTCGACGGAAGGAATCGAAGTGCTGGAACGTGTCCTGGCGTCGAGCACGCTGCCGCAGATCGTAGTTTCGACGCGTGATTTCCCGGCGCTCTGCCGTCACTTTGAAGCCCTTAAAGCCACGGCTGCGGTAAAAGCCATCGAAGCAAGTGCTGTTACTTCGACACACGCGCGTCCGGCGCTGGCTAACACTTACGAAGCGCCCCGCAATGAGATGGAAGAGACGATTGCCGATATCTGGCAGCGCGTGCTGGGCATCGAGAAGATCGGCGTATTCGACGACTTTCTCGAGCTTGGCGGTGACTCTCTCATAGCGCTTCAATTGATGAGCCGGTTACGCGAGACATTTAACGTCGAACCTCCACTAGCCCACTTTTTTGAAACCCCCACAATCTCGAGTCTTGCTCTGTTGGTCGTGCAACAACTTGCCGAGTCAACAGACCAGGGCGCGCTCTCCGAAATATTATTGGAATTGGAACAGGCAGCAGCCAGTCAGTAGCTCAGGCCGGCACATGATTAGTCTCAACTCTTTCACCGGCTTTTAAGTTCTTAGCCTGCGAAGCAGGCGTAAGCATAAAGCCTGGGGCGCAAGCCCCAGGTACTAATCGAATCCATGTCAAGAGCCCGCGATAGCGGGCGAAAGCCAAAAATGTTAACGCTGTCGCCCGTTTTCACGGGCTCAACCGTACCTTAAATAGTTGACCTGGGGCTTGCGCCCCAGGCTTTATGCTTACGCCTGCTTCGCAGGCTATGTAGGACTTTTCGCGCAAAGTCTCTCCACCTTTAACACATTCCCCTTAAGCATAACCGCAGTCAAGTTGCCGAAAAGGATTCTCTCATGATGGAGATGGAAGCCATCTTGACCATGACGCCGACCGCTCTCGCGAAGACCATCAACTTGATCGGCAATACGTCGCTCAAGTCGATCCACCTGAACGTCGACGGCGTCATGCGCCAAGTGCATCTGAAACTCGAAGGCGAAAACCCGGCCGGATCAGTTAAAGACAGAACGGCAATCGCCCTGATCAAACAGCTCGAAGCACAAGAGCGAATCAAAAGAGACTCGATAATTATTGAATCAACCTCGGGCAATCTTGGTGTAGCGCTGGCGCTGATCTGCCGGGCCCGCGGTTACCAGTTTCTCAGTGTCGTAGATCCAAAAGCGTCTCGCGAAAACGTGGCGCGGATGCGCGCGCTTGGCGCTGATATCGAACAGGTTTGCGAGGCTGACGCGAGTGGCGGATACCTGCTTGCCCGGCTCGAGCGCGTGCAGCAGTTATGTCGCAGTTCAGAGAATTACATCTGGACCAATCAGTATTCGAATATGGCCAATCCGCGGATCCATTATTCGTTTACCGCCCCGGAGCTTTACCGCCAGATGAATGGAAGAATCGACGCTCTTTTCATCGCTGTCTCAACCGGTGGCACGCTCGCAGGCATCGGACGCTTCTTCCGGGAAAAGAGTCCATCGACCCGAATCATTGGCGTTGATGCGAAAGGCTCAGTTGTATTCGGCGGTGTTCCTGGCTCACGCCGTCTGACCGGCATTGGCTCGGCCCAACAGTCAGTCTTCATCACCAGCGAGGTTTACGACGAACACGTTTTAGTCGGTGATACAGAGGCGTTCGCGTTCTGCCGTGCTCTCTTCGCCACGACCGGCATCAGCGTGGGCGGCTCGGCAGGCGCTGTGCTCGCTGCTTGCATGCAGTATTTGCGCCGCCATCCGCAACTGGAGCGAGTTGCCTGCCTTTGTGCCGACCGCGGCGAAAACTACTCTTCGACCATCTTCAACGACGACTGGTTAAAGGGTCAGGGCTTAAACGTTTCTTATGATCGATTCGAAGGTCTCCGGGACATCTCACTGCAAGTTCCCATCCTCGGCAAAGCACTCAGCGTCTAGTCAAAGAACAAAAGTTGATGAGTCTTACAGTTTCCGATCAAGGCATCCTTTACCTCTGCCAGAAAGAGGTCGAAGCGATTTGTCGTCAAATCGATACCGTGTCTGTGATGCGCGACTTGTTCATGCTGCACGGCGCGGGGAAGACGATTCTGCCTGACGAGGCGTATCTCGCCTGGACCAACGCAAACGGCGAAGAAGTCAGAAGTCTCAACATGCCGGGTTATGTGTTCGGCAGCGGCGGTGTGGCGGGCACGAAGATCATCAACAGTAATCCATTTAATGTACTTCGTGGACTACCGCGCGCCAGCGGCTTGACCGTGCTCTACGACAGCTTCTCCACCCGAGTCATTTGCATCATGGAAGCGGCGCACCTGTCCAGTTTGCGCACCGCGAGTGTCACGTGTTTAGCGGTTGAGTTGCTGGGAGTGAAGGTCATAGAAACTGTTGCCATTATTGGGGCCGGTGTTCTGGCGCGCGCTCATCTCAAGCTTCTTGTGCAGCGTCTCCCCTTATTGCGCCAAATCCTCTTGTTCGACGTCGAGTGTGCGAGGGCTGAAGAACTCTCTCGCGAACTGCCTGAAGTGGACATCACGGTAACTGATACCGCCGAGGTCGCAATTCGTCAGGCCCAGTTGATCGTACCCGTCACTACCGTGACCTCCGGTTACATCCAGTTTGACTGGCTGCAACCCGGTGCTCTCTTGAGCAACGTCTCGCTGGACGATCCTCGTCCGGAGGTTGTTCTGAAGGCACAGAAGGTAATCGTCGACGACTGGAACCTCGTCAAGGCCGACACGCGCCGGCTCATAGGAAGAATGTACCGCGAAGGCAGCGTGATTGGTCCAGATTCATCTTCGTCGAACGGCGCCAGGCGGATCGATGCGCAGCTTGGAGAAATCGTGGCGGGAACCAGGACGGGCCGCATGAGCGACGACGAAATCATTCTGTTCAACCCCTTCGGTCTGGCAATCGAGGATGTCGCGCTTGCGGGCGAAGTCTACCGGGCAGCGAAAGATTCAGGGGTAGGGAAGTTTCTGGAAAGATGAGAAAAAAGATCGCCATTCTTTGCTCGGACGACGCTCATCACAAGTATCTGGTCGCACTGTTGCGCTCACGCTTCAACGTGGCGGCAGTTGTTGTTGAGCCGGGTGCGAGCCAGCGACGCAGGCTGCGGAGCGCCGGTCGTTATCGCGACTACTCGTATGCCGTTTACCACCACTTTCGCCGGACCGTGCTGGGCTTGAATCGTTATCGCCGGCGTTACTTTGCCGATCTGGTCCAAACCTCCGTTAATGGAGCCAGCAAGGTGCTGAATGTTGATTGGATCAATGATCAGGCCGTCAGCGAGTTGCTGAGAAGTGTTAGGCCGGAGCTCACCGTCATCATTTGCACTTCAATTCTAAAGAAAGAGGTGTTGGAGTCGGCGGGTAACTTGATAGTCAACGTGCATGGCGGTTACCTGCCGCACTATCGCGGCAATCACTGTTTCTTCTTTGCTCTGTATCATCGCGCGTTCGATCGGATTGGATCGACGATACACTTCGTCGACGCAGGTATCGACACCGGCGACATAATTGAAGTGGTGGTCCCTCCGATTTATCGTGAGGACAACGCCGAGACCCTTTACTGTCGCGCCGAGAAGCTGGCGATTCATCGTCTCGCCGATTTATTAGAAGGTTGGCAGCAGGGCCAATCGCTGCCGCGTTTACCGCAGACGGTAAGAGGCCGTCTCTACAAAACCGCCGATCGCAAACCTCATCACGATCTCATTCTCTGGATTCGTCGCTTTAGAAATCGTCTGACCAACGGAGATTGCCAATGGCCACCCGAAAGGCAGTTTACTTCTTCTGCCGGGACTTAGACGAAGATCCCGTTGCGTCCCATGTATTCGCTGCGACCCTGGAGCTCTTTGCGCCACGCGAAGCGGGTTTCACTGTCGACGGCGATCCGGTTTTGGTTGCGGAAGGCGCAGATGGCGATAGCTTCTTTTACGTTCGCACTGAAGTTGTCATGAGCCATGACTTCAAGCGCTACCTGCCGGTGCTGAATGAGCATTTCGGCGATTTTGACTTTGCCGGGCTGGTCAACTGGCACGGCGGAAGGAATGCGCCTGATGAGATCTTCACCGTTCATTCAACCGGCGACGTCAGCACCGGCAACTTCGGTCCCACGCATCCCGTGTACATGCGCAATCTGTTGCTCGCTTTGGATGCAAACAGAAAGGCTGCGGGGCTCGAGACTTTTCGCACCATCACTGAAGCAACGCACTGGTCCGGGATTCCTTACGGTGGGCAACCGGATCTCATTCCGCTCTATGGCGTGCCGCTTGTCGATGTTGAAATCGGGAGTGCGCCGAGCAGTTGGTCCAATCCAATTGCCGCGCGGATAGTTGCGCAGTCACTGCAACAGTGTTTTAGCAGCGCGGAAATGAATGGGCGGCTGAAGACGCTCTTGTGCGCAGGTGGAGCTCACCTCGAATCGTCGTTTACAGCGGCAGTGACGCACAGCAGCGAAGATCGTCCGGTGGCGGTGTCGCATATTCTTCCGAGCCTTTGGCTCGAGAGCGGGAAGTACGACAGCGTATCGGCCGTAGCGAAGGTGGAGTCGTGCGTGAGCTCCATCGCCGGCGGGATCCACGCGATTGTGCTACACGACGATTTGAAGGGACGGTACAAAGCGCCCTTCCGCGCGTTAGCCGAACGGCTCGGTATTCCGGTCTTCAAGCATAAAGCTCTGCGCCAGCCACAAGACCTGCCCTTGTGGGACTAAAGCACGGCCAACTCAACGGTTTCTCGATTCGCATGGCTTAAGTTGGACAATTGATGACTTTCTCGAGCAATAAGGAGAAGCTTATGGACCCACAAACCTCAACCTTACTAGAGTCTGCGGTTCTCATGGAAAACTGGTCACAGGTGACCTGCCAGACCAAGTCCGAAGGCGGCATGGAGCAGTGGGCCAAGGACCAAAAGGTTCATGCCGCAGACAATTGCAGTTGGTATCACGGCACCTGGCAATATCTGCGCCTGCTGGACATGGTGGCGGTGCCAGGTTGGCATAGCGCTTTTTATCTGGAAGCGTTAAGCGGCTTGCTGAGGAAGCAACCCACGGCTGACGTTTTGATTTCCGCCGCCGCAGATTTCGGCATGCTGGCGACGCTGCATTTGGCGATCGAAGCTGCCGGGGCCAGGCCGAAGATAGTGGTCTACGACATCTGCGAAACGCCGCTGAAGTCGTGTCAGTGGTATGCCGACCGCAACGGGTTTGAAATCAAGACTTGTCTGGGAAATCTGATTACCGGAGCGGTCCCGGAAGCGCCCTTCGACCTGATCGTCACAGACGAGTTCCTGACGGTAATAAACTCGGAGTGCAAACCACTCATCGCCAGGCGTTGGAAGGAACTGCTCAGACCGGGGGGAGCGCTAGTGACGGTGGCCATGATGGGCGGAGTTACTACTCCGGAGCTGCGCCAGGGTTACCACCAACGAGCGTGCCGGTTGCTGGAAGAAGCGAATGGGCTGTTCCCAAACTTGAACGGTGACCAGGCCGCAATGAGCGCGCGCTTTCAGGCGTTCGCCGCTTATCACACCCGGCACATGCTCGTCGATGAGAATGAACTGCGCAGGTTGTTTGCCGACTATGCCAGTTTCACTTGCCGGCGGATTACCACTCCGGGCGAATGCGTAAATCCTACTGACTCGTTTCAAATTATAGCTACTGTTTAGTGAGGAGGTCGCACCATGGTTACCGATTGTCTCATCATCGGTTATAACGACGGCTGTCTTGAAGATGAGATCCGTAGTCTGCGCGCGATGGGAGTGGACCATCCGAACTACAGAGATCTCAGCCTCAACATAATTGAGTATGAAGGCCGGCCCTACCGGGCAATGGATATCTTCAACCGCTTTTATTACGAAGGCAGGTCTCCAACCAGCAGCGATAAAACATGGCACAACGCGGACGTTCTCTGGATGGTCATAATGTACCTCGGGACCTATCTCAGCAAGCGCGGATTCACTTTCGACTACATCAATCTGTTCCAGTTACAGAAGGACGAACTCGAGGAAAAACTCCGCCATAATGAATACCTGACGACAGTAATCACAACGACCATCTACAACTTCGATACACCGATAATCGAAGCAGTCAAATTTGTCAGAGAGCACAATCCGAAGACTAAAATAATTGTTGGCGGACCATACATCGCGAAACGGTCGGAGACAATGGAGGCGGCCGATTTGCAGGCGATGTTCACTTACATCGGCAGCGACTTTTATGTGCGCAGCCGTGAGGGAGAACAAGCTCTCGTCAACATCCTTCGTGCCCTCAAGAACGGCCGTAACTTTGCGGCGATTCCGAATATCGCGTTCAAGAATGGCAACGGCTTCATCCTGACGCCCTCCCAGCCGGAGCTGAATCCGCTCTACGAAAACCTCATCGAGTACAACAGGTTCCCCAAAGAGCATATTGGAAACTACGTCAACGTTCGCTTCACTAAAGGCTGCCCTTTCGCCTGTGCTTTCTGTTCATTTCCGTTGCGGACTGAGAAGTACGATGTCTCACGGCTGAACTACATCGAGCACGAGCTGGATGCGATTCGCGAGGTCGGGACCGTAACTGGAATGTGTATCGTTGATGATACCGTCAATGTCCCGCTGCCCACCTTCAAGGAAATGTTGCGCATGATGATCCGTAGAAACTACGGCTTCAAATGGCACTGTTACTTTCGTGCTGATTTCTGTGATGAAGAAGTTGTCGAACTGATGGCAGAGTCCGGTTGTCAGGGAGTTTTCATAGGCCTGGAGTCAGCAAACGACCACATACTCGCAAATATGAATAAGACTCCGCGCAAGGAGCACTATCTCAGTTCCATACCACTCTTCAAAAAGGCAGGCATCCAGGTCTTTGCATCTATCTTTTTCGGTTTTCCCGGCGAGACCTATGACACTGCACAGGAAACCATCGACTTCCTGCTTGAAACCGAACCTGATTTCTATCGAGGCTTAATCTGGTATTGCGATCCCGTAACTCCAATCTGGCGAGAGAAAGATAAGTACGGCATCAAGGGCTATCACTTCTCATGGTCCCACAACACGATGGACGTGGCTACAGCCTGCCACCTCATCGAGCGTTGCTTCATGAGTATTGACACGCCGGTCTGGGTGCCTGATCCCGGTTTTAACTATGTGTCGCTCTATATGCTTCAGAATCGCGGTATGACGTTCGATCAAATCAAGACGTTTCTGAGGTGCTTCAATGCCGTCATAAGAGAAAAGATTGCGCAACCGAATCGCACCGAAACGTCGTCAGGTTTGATCGAGAACCTCAAGCGGGCTTGTCAGTTTGATCGCGTAACAGGAAATGATATTCCGAGTGTGCCGGTCTTCGCTGCAGAAGGTTACAGGGCTGCGGAGGCTTTCTACTGCAATGAGCTCGGAAGCAGATCATTTGCCGAACAGATCGACGAAGACAAACAGATCCTCACCCGTGACGACTGGAGAGTCAGCGACTCGCTGAACGTGAGCAACAGTCTCGTGCAGCAACTGATGACTGAATGCAACGCTGGTCGCCCGGCGAGTTTGATTGCCGTTTACATGGCAACGCTGTGGCTTGCCGAAAACCGCAAAGACAGCACGGTCGTGCTGGCGCTGGAAGATTCTGAGATCTACCCGGTGCGTCTTGCCGTGCATCCGTCAGCAACATTTCACGAGCTTGCCCAGCTTTGCCAAAAAACGATCGATGCGGCGCAGATACATAGTTTGTTTGCGTTACCAGTAATGCTGAGCATGCGCGGGATGCCGGCTTCGCGCGTGTCACATCCGATCTTCAAAGCAGCATACCTCGAGAGCGATACGATCGCTGGACCGGAAGAACGCTTGCGGTACCCATCGCCGGTATATGGAGGGCTGGACCTGATTCTGGCTGCCTATCCCAACCGTGATGATCTAACGTTGCGCTTCCTTTACTCATTGAGCGCGCGCGGACCCAATACAGTCGAGAAATTATGTGCGGCGCTGGAGGACATTTTGAAAGCCGCAACTGACGATCCCGAGATCGGAATTTATCAACTTGGGGCGAGCAATCGTTCAGCCCAGGCGGCGCTTTCGTCAGAACATGCGCCACAGTTCGCTTTTTAATTTGTGTTCCGTTAGGCAAAGCCGGAGAGGAGTGGAATGTCTACACAAACTCAAGTGCTGACTCCGGAGCTGAAGTCACCTGCACAGGAAATTCTGGACAGCACGCATATTGCGGGACTCCCGATGTATCACGCCAGGCCGGGCGCATACGCTGCGAAGACTGCGAGTCTTAGTGTTGAAGTGGCTGGTCATTTGGCTGAAAGACTTCACGCTGTTAGCAAAGGAGAGTTGCTACTTCAGTATGTTGCGGTGATGGCGGCCGTACACGTTTGCCTGTACCGCTACACTGGGGTTCCCCGGAATGTTATCGGCTGTCCCATGATGCTCACCGGAAATGGCGCATCAGGCGGCGTAGTTTCAATCACTGTCAGTGCTGATGATCAGCTTATCTTTCGCCTGTTGTTGCTCGATGTCCGGCAGGCGATCCTGGATGCGTACGCGGAAGCTGCGCCGGATCGTCGCTCGCTATTTGCTGTGAGTCTCGAAGTTCCGGGCCTGCATCAATCGATGCCTGACGGCCCCCACGATCTGGCGCTCAGGTTCGACGCCCAGTTTGGACTGCCTGCTTTGCATGCCACTTATAGTCCAGGCTTGTACGACGAAGTGACCGTGCGGCGTTTTTGCCAACACGTACTGCGCATCCTGGACTCGGGTTTGCAGAACACGAATACTGCCGTGTGTGAGCTGGAGATCCTGACTGACGAAGAACGTCACCAGCTCTCCGCCTGGAACGACACCGCTGCTGAATATCCAAAGGACAAGTGCGTTCACGAGTTGTTCGAAGAACACGTGGTCAATTCGCCTGACCAGATCGCGCTCGTGTTTGGCGACCGGCGAATGACTTATCGAGAGCTGAATGAACGCGCTAATCAGATCGCACATTACCTCAGGCGTTTGCACATCATTCCCAACACTCCGGTTGGCATCTTCCAGAATCGTTCTCTCGAACAAGTGATCAGCGTGCTGGGCATTCTGAAAGCGGGCGGTGCTTATGTCCCGTACGATCCGACGTATCCAAAGGAACGCCTGAGCGCGATGTTTGAAGATTTGAAGGTGAAGGCCGTCCTGACGAGTGAACAACTTGTCGAACGTCTGCCGCAGCTTCGTACACGAGTCATCTGCCTGGATCGCGACGCCAGTTTGATCGATGCCGAGAGCCGGGAGAATCCTACGCGCGTCGCGGGGCCATCGCATCTTTGCTATGTGATATTCACTTCCGGTTCGACCGGTCGTCCGAAGGCGACGGCGGTCTATCATCGCGGCTGGATGAACCTGTTGCACTGGTTCGTTACTGAGTTTGGAATTGGTCCCACAGACAAGACACTCATCACCAGCTCGATCAGTTTTGATATTACCCAGCGGGCCATGGCTATCCCGATGATCAGCGGCGGCGAATTGCACCTCGTAGCCTCGGATTTTTATGAGCCGGAATTGATTTTGAAAACAATCGCCACCGAGCAGATCACCGTCATGCACTGTGCGCCGAGTACTTTTTATCCGCTGGTTGAGACTACACCCGCCACGAGTTACCAGAGTCTGCGCCCACTGAGACGGCTGATCTTCGGTGGTGAAGCGATTTCCGCTTCGAGAGTGAAACCATGGGCCGCTTCGGCGGAGTGCAACGCCGAAGTTGCCAACGTTTATGGCGCGGCCGAGTGCTCAGACGTCTCGAGTTTCTATCGTTTGCATGACTACGATCGTTATGTCGAGACGTCCGTTCCTATCGGTAAACCGATCTACAACACTCAGGTGTATTTGGTCGATCAGAACCTGGAACAAGTGCCAATCGGAGTCACCGGCGAGATCTGCCTCGCCGGCGATGGCGTCGGTAAAGGGTATCTGACGGATGCTTTTTTGACGGCGGAAAAATTCATTGAGAACCCGTTTGGGAAAACACCCGAAGAGTATTTCTACCGGACCGGAGATCTCGGGCGTTACCTGCCCGATGGAAACCTTGAATTCAATGGTCGCATCGACCATCAGGTGAAGGTGCGCGGGCAACGAATCGAACTCGGGGAAATCGAAACCGCCCTGCGCCAGCATGCTGAAGTGAAGGAAGTGGTAGTAGTTGACGCGCTCTACGCACCAGGCGATCAACGCCTGATCGCTTATGTCGTGCCAAGTCAAAAAGAGTATCTAAGTTCTGCTGGTGGATTCATCGATGAGCTGCGTTCGACGCTTGCCACCAGGATTCCCCAATACATGATTCCCAACGAGTTCCTGCTTCTGGAAGAGATGCCGTTGAGCCCGAATGGCAAGATCGATCGCCGTGCACTGCCGGTCCCGGTTCATGTCTCTTCTGGTAACGGCTCTAACAGCGAACTGACTGCGACAGAGCAGGCAATTGCGGAGTTATATGCAAAGCTTCTGGGTGCAACAAACATAACCGCGACCAGCCACTTCTTCAACCTCGGCGGTCATTCGTTGCTGGTCACGCAGATGCTGGCCCAGATCTCACAAACGCTTCAAATACAACTCGAGCCGCCGGACTTCTTTAAGGACCCAACTGTCGCCGGTATTGCCCGGCACATCGATGCAGCTACAAAGGAGCAAAGTTCGACATGAGCGCTATTGCAACCAGTGATCAAATACTAGTCCGTAACGAGGAACGACCCTACGCGGAAGTACGTCTTATCTGCTTCCCGTATGCCGCCTCCAGTGCCCAATTGTTCCTGCGCTGGGGCGATTATGTGCCCGAGTGGATCGAGGTCAGCGGTTTTGAAATGCCGGCTCATGGCCGCCGGCTCTGCGAAAGCAAAGCGATCGAGGATCAAATGGAAGCCGCAATCTATATCGCCGACGCTCTGATGTCTCTGATGGATCGGCCGTATGCCCTCTTCGGACACTGCACCGGGGCCGCGCTGGCTTACGAAGCAACGCGAATACTGCAAAGCCGTGGCGCCCCGCAACCACTTCATTTCTTCAGCTCCGGCGCCCGCGCACCGCATCTGGGACTTCCTATAGCAAACGTCAATGAGATGAACGATGAGGAGTTTATCGAACATTTTGTAAACATATACGGAGCGCCGCTCGGCTTACTAAACGATCCGCTGATGCGGCCATATATGCTGCCAATGGCACGGGCCGATTGCCGGATAACTCAGAACTATCACTACGATCCCGGGCCACTGGTTACCTACGGCATTACAGCGGTGGCGGGCGAGGACGATCCCGATGTGGCATTAGACCATCTGGATGAATGGCGCCGGCACACGACTGCGACCGTAAGTACGCGACTGTATCCTGGAAACCACTTCTTTTTTGTGGAAGCTGCTCCTCAGCTCCTGTCGGATTTCACCGACGAACTCGAGCGGCAATTAGCATAATTCGACGGAGTTCCTCACTTTCACGCACGACGAATAATCCATGAGTGACCTCTCACAACGCATCGCGCAGCTTTCTCCAGCACAGCTCGAAGCACTGCGACAGCGCCTGAAGCGCAAGGACGCAGCGCCCGAGACTGCCGACGGAAAGATCGCGCCGCGACGGCTGCACAGCAATGTCAATCCACAGTCGATTGCACAACAGTGGTTGTGGAATCTCGACAAACTACAACCAGGAAACCCTGCTTTCAACCTACCGTCGCCGATGCGTTTTCTCGGCCAGCTGGACGTGGTGGTTTTGGAGCGGGTGCTGAACGAGATCGTACGGCGCCACGAATCGCTGCGCACCCGTTTCGCGGCCGGAACTGAAGGACCAGTGCAAATTGTCGAGCCCGCGGCTCACTTTGAGCTGCCGGTGATTGATCTCAGTCATCTGGCGGCGGATGAACGGGAGCGGGAAGCACGGCGGCTCGGCAATCAGGATGCAGAGCAACCGTTCGATTTATCGCGTGCGCCGCTGTGGCGTGCGCAGTTGCTGCGACTGTCAGAAACGGATCACGTCCTGTTTTTTATCACGCACCAAACCGTGTTCGATGCGTGGTCATTCGTCGTGTTAGTGAAAGAGATTCAGGATAACTATAAGGCTTTCGCGGCCGGGCAGCCTGCACCGCTGCCGGAGTTGCCGATCCAATATGCCGACTACGCGGTCCGGCAAAGAGAATGGTTGCAGGGCGAAGTGGCCGAACGGCAGCTCGCCTACTGGAAAGAGAACCTCTCCGGTGCGCCGGTGCTGCAGCTGCCTGCGGTTCGTGTTCGACCGCCCGTACAGACCTTTGCGGGCACGAGATTGTCTTTGCAACTGGGCAGGGAATTGACTGACGCGTTGATCGAGTTGGCTCGCCGCCAGGGCGTGACGTTGTTCATGACTTTGCTCGCGATTTACAAAGTGCTGCTGCATCTCTACAGCCACCAGACAGATATCGTGGTGGGATCACCGGCCATTAATCGCAAAGGCGATGTCGAGAACGTGATGGGGTTTTTCGTAAACACCGTAGCGATACGCACGGATCTATCAGGCAATCCGCGGTTCTGCGACTATCTCAAGCAAATACGTGAAGCGACGCTGGCGGCGTTTTCTCATCATGATGTCCCGTTTGAGAGAGTGGTGGAAGAACTGGCGCCGGAACGAAATCTCAGCCACCCACCGTTATACCAGGCTGCCTTTGCGTCGCAGAACGTCCGCCTGCATCCCTTTGAGGTGCCCGGTCTGAAGTTGGACCGGATGGAGCTTGACAGCTGTTATTCAAGGTTTGATATCTCCCTCATGCTGGTGGATTCCGATGACGGCATTTGGGGCCGGATGGAATACAACACCGATCTGTTTGCGAAGCAAACCATGAGGCGCATGGTGGCCGACTTGCCAGGGTTGATGAAAGGAGTCTGCGCGGCGCCGGAGCAGCGAGTGAGAGCCATGCCCATGCTGACCGTTGAGGAGCGCAGACAAATCTCGAGTGGAAGGAGATAGCAACCTCATGTCGACACTTTCTCACGAAGATCGGTTGAAGACTTTGTCGCCCACGCAGCGCGCTCTGCTGGTGAAAAAGCTGCGCGACGAGGCTGCGGACCGGCCAGAAGCGAGTCGCATCCCCCGGCGTGTTGCGCAGGAAAGCTCACCACTCTCGTTTGCACAACAGCGTCTGTGGTTTCTCGATCAACTTGAACCCGGCAAGTCGTATTACAACCTTTCATGTGTGTTGAAGCTTGAGTGTCTGTTGGACCTGGCGGCGCTGGAAGCGAGCGTGAATGAAATTATCCGCCGGCATGAGGTGTTGCGAGCCACGTTTGTGACGATAGCGGGCGAGCCGGTGCAGGTAATTGCTCCGGAGTTGAAGTTGCGCCTGTTCGCGATCGATCTGCGTGATCTGCCCGAAGCAGAACGCCACCATGAAATTCGAGAGCTGGCGAGCGTCGAAGCGCAAAAGCCTTTTGACCTCGCTACCGGCCCCCTTTTGCGACTGCTGCTGCTGCGCACCGGGGAGCGTGAACATCTGCTACTGCCAACGTTCCATCACATCGTTTGTGACGGCTGGTCAATCGTTGTTTTCACGGAGGAGCTGAAGACCTTGTACGAAGCTTACTCCAACGGCCGGCCGGCGCCCTTGCCGGAGTTACCGATTCAGTATGCAGACTACACGCTCTGGCAACGCGAGCAACTGCAGGGCGAGCTGTTACAGCAGCAGGTTTCCTATTGGAAACGACAACTGCACGACGCCCCGCCGCGCCTCGAACTGCCGCGAGATTTTTCGCCCGCCGCGAATCAACCGGTGCGCAGCGCTACGCAGGTGAGCACGCTGCCGCTGCCGCTCTCTAGTTCACTCAAGCAGTTGAGTCGCCAGGAAGATGTCACGCTTTTTATGACGTTGCTGGCAGCCTTCAAGCTGCTGCTCTCGCGCTACTCGGGACAGCAAGACATCGTGGTTGGGTCGAGCATTGCGAACCGCACCAGGACGGAGCTCGAAGGATTGATCGGGTTTTTTGTGGACACGCTGGTGCTGCGCACTGAGTTCGGCGACCAGCCCACATTTCGTCAGTTGGTGAAGCGTGTCAAGCGTGTATCAATGGAAGCCTACGCGCACCAGGATTTGCCGTTTGAGAAACTGGTCGAAGAGCTGCAACCCGAACGCTCGCTCGGCCACACGCCGTTCTTCCAGGTGATGTTTGCCCTACAAAACCAGCCGCAGCCGTCAACCAAAGCCGCAAGCATCAGACTCATCCCACTGGATTTCGACAGCGGTACAGCCAAGTTTGATCTCACCTGCATAATGATCGATACGGACGATGGTTTGCGCGCACGCGTGGAGTACAACGCGGCGCTCTTTCGCGCGGAGACGATCGGGCAGATGCTGCAAAGCTTTCAGACCTTGCTCGAAAGCGTTGTCACCGATCAGGATCGTCCGGTGCATTCGCTGCCGCTGCTCGGACCCGCGGAACGCCGACACCTATTGTTTGGCAATGAACTGCGACGGGAACATGCTTCACGCAACTGCATTCATGAAGTCATCGCGGAACAAGCAGCCCGCACACCTGAAAGACTGGCAGTGGTGTTTGAAAAAGACAGGCTCACGTTCGCAGAGTTGAACCGGCGGGCAAACAAGCTGGCCCACTACCTGCAGCGTCTGGGTGTGGGACCGGACGTCATAGTAGGCCTTTGCTGTGAACGATCGGCGGAATTTGTAATCGGTTTGCTTGGCATCTTGAAAGCCGGGGGCGCATATCTGCCGTTGGATCCGGCGACCCCGGCAGAGAGATTGTCTTTCATGCTCGCGGATACACAAGCGCGGGTGCTGCTCACAAACTCGGAGGTGGTTAGCGGTTTGCCTGCCACCGAGGCGAGCGTGATTTGTCTCGATACTGATTGGGAGCGCATCTCGGGTGAGTCTTCTGAGAACCCGGTCAATCGAGCCAGTGATGCAAACCTCGCCTACATAATCTTCACCTCCGGCTCGACTGGTAGACCAAAAGGAGTAGCCGTCGAGCAGCGGC
>Ga0207641_10002790_pt1 | contig 15903 bp, 3 predicted proteins | sample KBSSwiS62_FD_184306 | JGI IMG/M metagenome (GOLD analysis project Ga0207641, IMG submission 184306) | Switchgrass rhizosphere microbial communities from Kellogg Biological Station, Michigan, USA - KBS Switchgrass S6-2 (SPAdes) (version 2) | ecosystem: Host-associated > Plants > Roots >... | reverse complement strand
GTCGTCGGGTCCCAGAACCGCAACGTTCCCCGGTAGTCGCCCGTGGCGAGCCGGCCGTTCGGGGAGAAGGCTACGGTGCTCACAACGTCGGTGTGCCCAGCTAGCACTGCCGCTTCGAAGGGGTCTGTGAGTGTCCAGAGCCAGACCGCCCCTGCCTCGTCGCCGGCGGCGAACAGGCGGCCATCCCGCGAGAACGCTGTGGAAGACACGGAGTGCGTGGGGCCTGATAGCCAGTCTCCGTGGTTCTCCGCGTAGGCGTCCCACACATACAACGTTCCGATGTCGACCACACTGGCGGCTAACAGTCGGCCGTCGGACGTGAAACCCAGCGCTTCAGGAGATTCGGGTTGCTCGGGTATCACGGTCGGCTCGGTGCCAGCTGTGATGTCCCACAGCCGTAGCGTTTCGTTGCCCGCGACAGCAAGTAGCCGGCCATCCGGGGAAGCGGCCGCAGCCGAGATCCATTCGGGCCGGATCGGCGAGGCGTTTTCATCAGGTCTAACGGCGACGGTCCACAGGCGCACGCTCCCATCAAAGAAGCTGCTCGTTCCTGTCGCGAGCAGATGCGCATCCGGGGACAAGGCCACCGCATGTACCGTTTCCGAATGTTCGTGGACGAGGGTTAGCTGGATGCCAGTACCGATCTCCCAGACCCGCGCCGTCTCATCGGCCGCACCGGTAGCGATTAGCTGGCTGTCGGCGGAGAATACCAACGCGGTCACCGCATGAGTATGTCCCGTCAAAGTGGGCAACTGGAGCCCGTCCTCGACATCCCACAAATGTACTTTTAGACGGTCGGCGACCGCGAGAATCCTTCCATCGCACGAAAGAGCTGCCGGACCTCCGCTCTCGGTACGACGAACCAGCACGATCCGGCCATCGCCAGTAGTGACGTTCCACGTTCGTACTGTGACGGTGCCGTCGCTGCTAGTATCGGCGGTGAGAAGTTGACCCTCCGGGGAGAAGGTCACGGCCCACGCCATCACGTCGGCATATGTGGTCAGCAGCATTTTTTGCGCGCCGGTTGCGACCTCCCACAACCGTATCGATCCGGTTTCGGCTTCATCTCTGTCGCCAGTGGCGAGGAGTCGTCCGTCGGGGGAGAAGCCCATCGCTGAGACCGAGTGGGGATGGGGCAGGAGTGCCTGCTCGACGCCGGTCTCGACATTCCACAGCCGCACTGTTCCTTGGCCATCGCCCGTGGCGAGGCAACGCCCATCCGGGGAGAAGGTGACGGCGTTGATGAAGTCGGTGTGACCCGTTAGATCGGTCCGCTTGGCTCCCGTCGTGAGGTCCCACAGTCGTACTGATCCATCCTGGTCGGTGGACGCGAGGAGCCCTCCGTCTGGGGAGAACGCGAGCGCGCTCACATCGCCAGCGTGCCCGGTCAGCACCCGGCGCTGGGCCGGATCGACGGGCCAGGTCGTCCACACGACGGACAGATGCGGCCGAGGCAGCGACGCGGCATAGGTGCTCACCGCCGGGCCGAGCCCAGGGGCGCGGGCGAGATGAACCACGAGACTGGACCCGAGGCCACCCGGCAGCGCGGCGGGCAACAGGTGCGCCTTCTGGGCGAGCGCGCCGGCCAAGGCGAGCGCGCCGTCGGTTCCGACCGCGGCCAGACCATGCTCGGCGGTGAGGGTCGAACCTGTGCGACGGATCGTGGCCTCGACCCAGCGAAGGTCGCAGGCCACCTGGCGTGCCTCGCCGCGTTCGCCTGCGGCGAGGAGATGGTCGATGAGATGCGCGGCGAGATAATCACTGGCCGGGCTGTCGGGCAGTGCCCACCAGCAGACGCGATCCCCATCGCGCGGGAGACGACCCCGATAGGCGTCGAGAAGGCGGCCGTGTAGCGCGGGTAGCCGGCCGTAGACGCGGTGGCGCAAATACTGGTGGATCACGTCGTGCAGCCGAACCGGCGCCGCCGTCACAGTTCTGCCGTCGGCCGTGGCCGCGTCGGGGAGCACGAGGGCGAGGCTCGCGAGGGTGTCCCGGAAGCGGCGAACCCGCCAGGCCGTCCAACCGGCCGCGTGTCCCCAGAGGACCTCCAAGACGGCGGGAACGATCGCCAGGTCCTCCTCGAACACGGCAAGTTCGAGATAGCGCTCAAGCAACGGCCCACCGGGTTCGTCCGCCCGGTCGAGCAGCCGCAGACTCGCGTTGACCGTCGCCTCGACGGCCCGGCTTCGGGCGGACTCGTCCGCCAGGTTCATCTCGTCGAACGCGACAACGCCCTCGTCGTCGAACCCCTCCATGACCTCGCCGGCGGCGACCGACGCCGCGACTCCGTCCCGGACTCGGGTCCGCACGTGCCCGGCGACGAGCCCGAGCAGTACAGGCCACCGGCCACAACGTTCCGCCACGACATCGGCGACGGCGGCGTCCAGGGCAGGCGCCGCGTCGATCAGGACCGCCCGGGCCTGCGTCAGGCTCATCGTGTCGACCAGAAGCACGGGAGCATGGGGCGGCAGGACGCGACGGTCGCGGGTGGTGACCACCCGTCGGCAGCGAGGGCCACTGATGAGAAACGGCTTGAGCTGCTCGGACGTCCAGACGTCATCGAGCACTAAGAGCATCCGCCGATCCGCGAGAAGCTCACCGAGCCGCATGCCAGCCTGCCCCGGATCCGACGGCCCAGGGTCCGCGCCGCCGAGCCGCGCCGCCAGCCCGTTGACCTTCTCCGCGAGCGGGACACCACCGACATCCTGCCCGACAACGACCCACGCGATGCCGTCCGGATAGGCGTCCCGAAGATCCTCCCGGTGACAGACCAGGTTCGCCAGTGTCGTCTTCCCGAATCCGCCCCCGCCGTGTACAGCCGTCAGCCCCACCGGCGTCGGATCCTCCGCCAGCAACAACGCGACGAGCGCCTCTGCAAGCTCCGGGCGCTCCACCTCGGAACCAGCTAGCGCCGGCAGCCAGCTCACCGGAGCCGGCGCGGCGACATCCCTCGACGCGCGACCCGGCCGGGACACCTCCTGGGCGAGCGCTACTAGCCGCACCGCCCCGCCGCTCGCGGCACCGGCCTCGAGTAGCCGCGACACCTCGCTCCAGAAAACCAGAGGATTCGCCGTGTTCCAGGGTACGTAGCCGACCCGGATCCCAGCCGCCACGACCAACTGCCGGGCAGCCCGCTCGTCAACGAACCGGGAGGCGAGCATCTCGACCTGCTCATCTGTCAGACCATCCACCGCGTATCAGCCCCCGCAAGGGCCATGTCTTCTCCTCGGCGGTAGCGCCGAGAACCAGGCCCTCCGACTAGTCTGACGCACAATGCGACGCAGCATCGAGCGACGGGCGTCATGTCAGCATCCGACTGTCAGCCAGATGATGTAGTAGGCCAAGCTCGCGGTGAGTGCCGGGTGCACAAAGCTCGCGACCAAGCCCGCGCCGCCACACGATAGCGATCACTGGGGCCGCGACCGTTTGGTAAGGCCCCTGGACTGTGGCGGCGATCAGTGCATCGTGGGCCGGGCGCCGGTCGGACAGGCGAACGCTTCTCGCAGGCTGCCCGCGGCGCCCGTGAGCCGGATCTCGTTGATGATCTCCTACGGTAGCGGGTGTGGCTGGTGTGCGCGTACCACCTTCCGGTCCATCCGGCTGGCGCGGCGCCGCAGGCCCTGCTCGGTGCCAACGTCTCGGTCAGCCGCGTCACAGGTGTCTACCTGACAGTGATCGACAAGACTGATCCATTGGGCGCCGCGGACTCGACCCTGAGTTCGCCGCCAGGACGCCTCCTCACCCGTGAGGCCGGATCGCCGCGCTCCGCGAGGGCGCGAGCGAAGCGCGCCTGAGCTGCGAGGAGTCCGTCGTAGTCGACGGCAGACAACCGGGCGTTGACCGCCTCGTCGATGCCTCGTTTGATGACGATCGTTCGCCCCCGCAGTCGACTCTCCGTAACGATCCCCCACGCTCGGCCATACGTCGTGGCGAACGGTCTGGTCGGTTGTTCGTCGACGTCCGAGAGGTCGAGCCCTTGGTCCCACTCGGCGGCAGCGTCGACGTTGCCGCCGAACAGCGCGAGCGATGTCCATGCGGTGGGCAGCGCCAGATCAGTCAGGTCGTAAAGATCCAGGCGGGGCGGCAGAGGCCTGCCGATGACCTCCTCCGGCAGGCGGTCGCCGACGGTCCGGCTCGGCGCGCGCTCGCCGGCCTCGAGCTCGACCGCGTAGTAGCGGACCGGTCCGCTACCTGTCAGGGTGCTCACGGCAAGACTTGGCAGCGGATACCTTCCGATCGTGACGCCGTCAAGCTGGGTGACTGCCCTCGCGAGTTGCTTTACCGGATAGCCAGCGGTCGCTGTTCCTTTGCACTCGAGGAGGTAGAGCGCTGGCAGCTGGCGCACCTCGGGGCCGGCCGCTATGAGGAGATAGTCGGGGTGGCGCCCTTCATCGTCATAGTCGAGCGGCACGCCGCCCACCTCGACGAATCCTCTGTCGCGAAGCACGTCGATGTCGATCACGTCAATCATTCCGCCGGCGTAGCCAAGGTTCCGGACCCACTGCTCGGCGATCCGTATGGCAAACCCGATGCCGAGTTCTTCGGACGCGACACGACGCTGGTTGCCTCTCATAGCGCGGCCGGCCTTGCTGACCACGAGCTGCTCGTCCTTGTTGTGGTCGAAGAACCCGAGATAACGAAGCGGAGCCCAACGCAGGTAGAGCTCAATAAGGTCGTCGGGGTATGGAGGGCGGGACGCGTAGGCGAGCCTATGAAGCGCCTCAATGGCCCGAAGACGGATCCCCCCGATCAGGCCGGCCGCGGGCAGGATGTTTCGATCGGGCAGCTCCAGGTCCTTGGCCTTGTCGATCGCGTTCATGACGTCGACGACCAGATCGGGATCGCTGCTGCCCTCGAGCAATCTGTTTGCGTGGAGAATGTCCTGCAGCCCGTCAAGATCCACGCGAGGATGATCCCATAAGTCTCGAAGGTCCCTGAGTCGGGGTCGTCGGACTGAATCGCGACTCGTGGCGGCCGAGGCCGGCGGGCCGCGGAGGCGGACCGGCGCGTCGTCGCCGGAGGCCTCGCCGCTTGCTGAAGCGGTCCGCGCTCCGTCCAGCCTCCGTGGCGTCGGTTGTGGCGGGCAAGATGTCGTTGTGATGACGACAAGGGAGACCTTTGCGTCGCTCGCTGGTGCGTATCTGTCGGCGGCGGGCGCGGCGGTGTGGCTGGGGCTGCTTCGGCCGGCGATCGGTCTGCGCGCATGTGACGGCGGCACCGTCGCGTCGACCGAGGAACCTGCGGCGGCCACGGTGACCATCTCCAGTACCGAGGTCGATCTGTACTCGCTGGTACTGCGTCGGATACCCGCCGACAATGTCCGGTTGGCGATCTCCGGCGATCATGAAGGTGCTCGACACCTGGCAGGCGCCTTGGTCGCCTCGGTGACCTCGACGTACGGTGTCGTGTCTGCTGCCGATGATGGTGACTACTTGGCGTCAGGGCGGAACATGCGGGTGCGGCGGGCTGAGGGCATGGCTGGGGTCTGGACGTAGGCATTGCCGACGGGGAGTTGCTCAAGTTCGTCGGAGAGGTCCCTGCCGGTGCGGGTCCGCAGGAAGCCGATGGCCTTGCGGGACTGAGGGTAGTTCGTCCGGAAGATGATTTTGGTGCCGGCGTTGGCGAGGACGTCGGGATGGAAGTCGTCCAGGCCCTGGCTGGCGACGAGAACGACGACGCCGAACTTGCGGCCCTCCTTCATCAGCTTCGGCAGCGTGGTGTCCTTTGCGAGCCGGTGGGCCTCGTCGAGCACGATGGCGAGGCGCAGCCGGCCCGTCTGGCCCCAGGAGAACATGTCGCGGTAGATCTTGCGGAGCAGGAACGCGCCTGCCGCGACCTGGGCCTGCTCGACCTCGGCGAAGCCGTGCAGGTCGATGACGACACCCTGGCGGATGAGGTCCTGGACCGTGACGCCGGTGTTGTCGGTGAAGAGGCCGTATTCGAGGAGCGCGCGGCAGCGGGCGGCCACGTTCTGCACCCCGCGCTCCTTCTCGACGGTGGCGAGCTGGACGCGTACCTCGTCGATCGTCGGGATGCCCGACGGCGAAGGCCCACCGTGGCCATGGTCCTCGTAGGCCCGCACGAGCGCCTCGTAGAACACGTCGCGCTGGATGTCCCCGAAGTTGCAGACGTAGCCGAAGATCTCGGCGATCGACGTCGCGTTGATCCGGTAGGCCAACCGGCCGCCACCCTCGGTGAGCTCGAACGGCGAGAACGGCAGCCCCTCGACGGCGTCGTAGACCGTCATCGACGACGGCCTGCGGGCATCAGAGCCGAACTGGCCGTGGAAGTCGAAAACCAGCGCAGGCAGGCCTTCGTCCGCCGCGCCCCGCAACAGCCGGATCGTCGTCTCGGACTTGCCCTGGCCGGGGATGCCGAGGATGAACAGGTGCGGGCTGCCACTGGTGCTCGCCTCCCAGACGACGTCCTCCTCCGGCGGCAGGGTGCGGCCGAGGAGCACACGTACGCTCTCCGGAAACTCCGGAGGGGGGGCCTGCGCGGGCGTCACCGTCGCGGCCACGGCTGGAGTTGGTATCACTGCGGCCACCGCGGCCGTAGAAATGTCCACGGGTTCCGGCGACACGGCCGGTTCCGGAACGCCGCCGGGCGCGGGCGGGGCGACGGGCGCCGGCCGCTGGGGAGAGCGCGCCGGAGCGGGCGGCGCCGGCGCGCCTGCCGCAACGCCGCTGGCACTCAGCGTCCGGATCCGGACGCCCTCCTGCTCGAAGTCGTCCGCGCCCTCGCCCCGAAGCACGATGTAGCCACTGCCCCGCGTCTCCAGGGTTAGCCCGGTGTGGTCGAGGCGCTCGATCGCCTCGCTGGCCCGGCTGAGCTCCAGCTCGCTGGTGATCAGCCGGTGCCGGTCCGCCCGGCGCAGGTAGAACCGCAGGAGCGAGGCGAACCGCGCTCGCTGCAACGGCCGGTCAATCCGCGCCGGTTCCGCGAAGAACAGGTCTTCGACGAGTTCGTTCGTGCGCCTGACCTGGCTGGCGATGTCGTGGGCCAGGTCCGAGTCGCCGAGCATGCCGCGCGACTTAACCTCGACGGCCTCGACGCTCACCCGCCGGCTCGACGGGAACCGGACGAGCAGCAGGTCGCAGCGCCGTGCCCGCTGCTGGCTGGTCTGAGACCGGCGCTGCGCGTGGACGCCGAACAGCTCGGGGTGGGCGTCGACGGGGACGACGACGGTGTTGTCGAGTTCGTGGCCGCGGCGCAGGTGGGCGATGACGGCCGCGACCGCCACGGCTTCCTTTGCCTGATTGTCGTCCTTCGTCGCGGCCAGGACCAGGCGGCCGGAGACGAGAAGCAGTTCGTCGATCACCGCCGAGACCGACTCGTCGGGCTGGTCGAAGCCGAGTTCGAGCATCGCGGGGTGGAACAACTTTTCCACGTCGGCGCGGTGCGCGGTGGTGATCGCCATCTGGTGGCCGAGGCCGTCGAGGAACTCCGGGGCGTAGTCGAGGATGTAGCGCCGCCCGGACCCGGTGCGCGCGGCCGGGTCGTCGAAGGCTTCCGGCCCGAGGAAGCGGTCGAGGACGACGACCCAGTCGGCGCGGTCGTGGGCGACGTCGAGAACCTTGGCGGTCACGTCGGTGACCTCCATCCGGACCTGGGCGAGCGGCATCCCACCAGGCCCGGCCGCCGCCGACGCCACCCCGTTGTCGAGGAGGATGGTCGTGTCACCGTCGTCGGCGGCCGGCGCGGGCCGGCCGGGGCCGAACAGGGCCGTGACGGCCTCGGCGAACCGGCGGTGGATTTCGGTGACCTCGGCACCCTTGGCGGTGGGGAACCCGACGCCGGTAATCCAGCCGCCGGCGTCGGGTTCGGTGATCGGCTGGGTGATCAGCCCGTTGAAGGAGACGCTGCCTGCAGCCGGCGGGCGGATGACCATCTCCGGGCGGCTGACGTCGGTGAGCACGGCCAGATGGGCGTCCTGAGCAGTATCGATCGCGCTCAGCGGCGCGGCAGACAGTTCCAGCGCGGGGTCGAGGAACCCTCGGCCGCGGCGGGTGCGCGACCGATTTTCCAGCAGCTCCCGCTGTAGCTCGCGCAGGCCGGGCAGCGGGTTCGTCTCGGACGCGCCCTCCCCGAACGCTTGGACCTGCAGGTGTGGCGGAAGCGAACTCTCGGCGTCCCCGTCGGCGTCATCCTCGCGGTCGGTGGTGGCGAGGCGCAGCGCGTCGGCGAGGAACGCGCCGCTGCCGGGGTTTGTCGCGAGGACGCGCATCCGCGGTGGCTGCTGGTGGGTGTCGCGGTAGAGGCCGATCCGGTCGGCCAACCGGCTGGCGGGCACTTCGCCCACGCTAACGTCCACGGCGGGCAGGCCCAGCGCGGCGATGATCTCGCTGGTCGCGGTCGCCGGGTCCGGCTCGCGGACCGGCAGGTACAGGCCGTGTAGCAGCCGGAGGTTCTGCGCGAAGACGTAAGGCTGGCCGGCCTCGTCGGCAAGCAGGAACGGCAGCCGCGCGGGGCTTAGCCGTGTGAGCAACTCCAGGTCCACCTGCGCGGGGCGTTCCTTCTCCGGCACAGCCCGCAACTCGCGGCGCCACTCCTCCAACGCGGCCCAGTAGCCGGCGTACCAGGCGACCCGCAGTGGGTGGGTCGGCAGCATGACGAGGGCCTCGACCGGGGCCCGCCGGCCGACGTCGATCCGCAGGCACAGCGTGTCGAGGGTCGTCAGCGCGCGCAGGTCGGCCTCGTGGGCGCCGTCGCGGCCCCGCAGGACCCGCAGGTAGGTGGCGGTGTACCTGTTCGCCGCGGCGGTCAACGCCTCGTCGAAGTCCGCCGCCTCAATCAGGCCACGCCCGGTCTGGGCCAGCACCGCGTCGAAGAAGTCACGGCGGGCGATGCCGAGCGCCTTGCCGGCCACGCTCACCCACGACGGGTCCACCGGGGTGGCGCGGCCGGCTGCGAGGATCTGGCCAGAGGCGACGGTCGCCGCGTAGGCGCCACCGGTCTCGGGCGTCGACAGGACCCGCGTCTCGAGTTCCCGCAGCGGAATGCTCAGCGCGAGCCGGCCGGCGTGGTTACGGGTGAACCGCAACTGCAAGTAGGCCAGGTCCGACTCCTGCCAGCCCTCGCAGGTCTCCGCCTCCGCGTCCGCGCCGACGGCCGCGGCGCGCAGCCTGGCAATCGGCAACGACGGCGCGCTTTCTCGGCGGACCGACGTGCTGTCCGACACCGCGGTGTCATCGAGCATGAACTCCTGGCTGATGGCCTCGGCGGGATTGCCGTCGGCGAGCCGGAGTACCTGGCCGTTGCGGTCGAGGGCCTGCACCCGCAGGACGACGGCCTTCGGCGCCCGGTCGAGATCCTCGGGCTCGAGGTTGATCGTGAGCTTGCAGGTGCGCGTCGCCCCCCTTGGCGACTTCTGCGGCAGATCGACGTCGAAGTCGGTGTCCGGGCCGTAGTAGTCCACGGACGGGATCAGTTCGACGCTCCACTTGGCGACGTCCTGGGGCTTCGCGGGCTCAGCCTTCCACCCGATCTTGACGAAGCCGCCCTTGGCCGAGCACACGGGCAACGTACCGTCCTGGGGATCACGCAGGCCGGTGCTGGCCGGGATGATCCCGTTGACCGCGAACGGCTCGACGTACAGCGCCTCCAGGTTGCTGACCGTCGTCGGGTTGAGCGGCCACCGGTCGAAGGTGAGTGCTTCGTTGACCGGGTCGGCGAGCGCACGAAGCCACGAGCGGTCGGAAAGCCGTGGCACCGCGACGACGAACCGCTCGACCGTCCGGTAGGCCGTGCCGTCGTCCTGCCGGAGCGGGCAGGCCCGCAGCCGGGTGCTGGCGTCGTCCTGGGAACGGGCCGGCTTCACCAGGGCGGCGACGCAGGCGGCGTTCTCGGCGAGTCGTTCGGTGAACGCGGCCCCGCCCCGGTCGGGGATCATACCCAGCAGGTGCAGGTTCGCCCCGGCGGCGGCGTACGCCTCGTCAAGCCCGCCGGCGGTCGCCGCCACCTCGAGCGCGAGCACGTACTCGGCGCGGGCCTGCCGGGATTGGGTGAACACCCGCGGCCGGCTCGGCTGCGCCGCGATCACCTGGTTGTAGAGATCACGCAGGTCGCGCGGGAGATGGTTGACGAGGTCGCGCAGGATCGCTCGGAAGATCTGGTCGAGATCGATTGCCTCGAAGGAGTTCTCGAGGCTGCTCGCGGCCGGGCTGTCGACCCCCGTCGGGACGAGCAGCAGCAGCGCGACCTCCTTGCGGTTGCGCAGCTCGATCGCCCGTTCCGGCGAGACCACCAGGTCGTCAGTCTGGTTCGCGGCGCCGAGGACGCTGATCTGGACGGGCGGGGCGCCGCTCGCCGGCGCGGGCAGCTGGGCGCGGGCCGCGTCGCGGATGACGTGGCAGTCGGCCTCGGGCAGGTGGTCCAGGCGCAGGCAGCCGCCAGCGGTGGCGCCGCGCAGGAAGCCGCTGACCAGCAGGGCGGCGGCCCGGTCTGCCAGCGCCGGACTCAGGTCGGTCATCGGTGTGCTCCGGCCGCGATCAGCGGGTTGGCCACGTACTGAGCGTTGAAGTCGTCGGACAGCTCGGAGAAGAAGCCCATCTGGCGGAGCCGGCCGGTGAAGGCGGTGAGGTTCGCGGACGCGACCGCTCGCGTCGACGCGTCGGCGTAGGCCTCCGGCGGCCGGGCGATGAGCAGGCCCCAGCGGGTCTCGAACGTCTCCAGGAGCTTCGCCAGCCGCATCCGAGGCAACGCCTCGCCGGTCTCCCTGTTGACGAGCGTGCTCAGCAACAGGGTGGCGAGAAGCTCGTCGGTCATTGCGTAGCGCCAGGCCTGCTTGCCGCGCTGGTTGCCGCGCAGCAGGCCGGCCTGCTTGCGCATCCCGCCTGTGTTCCAGAACCACAGCCGGGCGGCACTCATCGCGTTGCCCTTCTGCGACTCCCGGATCGCTGCCACCACCTGGTCGAGCTGGCCATCGCTGGGCGTCGCGCGCCCGATCTCCGCCCTGGCCTCGTCGGTGGCGCAGTCATTGTAGTGGGCGGTCTCGTTGATGATCCCTTCGAGCTCGAACCCAGCTCGTAGTTCCACCAGCGGATCGGCGCGCATCGCGACGAGGCCGTGCAGCCAGTCCGGCCCGGTCCTGCCGTCGAGGTAGGGCCGCAGCTTGGCTTCGTTGCGCCCGTAACGATCGAGGGTCTTTAGTAGCAGCATCCCCTCGAGGTAGACCGGCAGCCGCTCGAGGTCGCGGTCGACGCACTCGCTGGCGAGCCGGTCGGAGTCGCCGCCAAGCTGGCGGGTGAAGTCGACGTAGATGTCGGTCTGGGCCGCGGGCTGGGTCGTCGCGAGGTCGGCGGGGTCACCCGCACCCCGGACCACGTCGTTGACCAGGTGGAACAGCCGCAGCGAGGTGGTGAACAGACCCAGGTTCACCAGGGCCGCCAAATGGTGGGCGAGCGCGATCGTGGGCAGTTGGCGCTGGTAGACCGTCAGGAAGCCCAGCAGCTCGTCGCCGAGGTCGGCCATGACCCCGGGCATCACCGGGTCCCAGTCGAGTTCACGCGCGGTCCTCAGCGGTTTCCCCGCGCCGAAGGCGTCCAGGTAGTACAGCGAGAGCATCACGTTGGCGTCGAGATCGCTGGTAACCCCGTCGAACGCGGGCACGCCATCCTGGTCGATCGTCACTCCGTCGCCGAACGCCGCGAGGAACAGGTCGCGCAACGCCTCGGCGGGCTCGGCGCGGCCGCGACGTTCCAGCGCGTCCCGCAGCAGCCGGTACATCACGAGATGCACCTTGCGGTGGCGGGCGCCTTCCACGGGCAGGCCGGCGCGGTAGGCGCCGATGTGGATCGGCTGCATCGCGGCAAGCTGGATCTCGCGGCGGCCTCGGCCTTCGTAGCCGAGCCGGACCACCGTTGTGTTGACCCACTGCTCGAGCACGGCCCGGCCGTGCTCGTCGTCGAAGCCGCGCAGGTTGGGATGGCGGGCCAGCTCCTCGACATAACGGTGGGCCGCAGTGGGCTCGGCAGTCGACTTTCCGAGGCCGCGCCCTCGGGTGACTACCCGCTGGAAGAGCACCGGCAGGAACCGGTCAACGTCGAAGTCGTTGAACTCGTAGCCGGAGAGCTTCTCGAACGAGTAGGACCGCAGGTCCTTCGGCGGGCGCAGTTTCATCGGTCGGCTCCCAGCAGTTCGATCGTCGTGCCCGTCACGTCGACGGTGTTACGCCGCCCGTTCGGCTCGATGACGATCACCGTTCGCGCCCGTTCGAGGGTCAGGCGCGAACGGAAGAGGCCCAGTTCCTCGAGCAGCGGAGTCACCTCCGCGTTCGTGGGCAGGAAGCCGCTGGCGGCCCGCATGAGCAGTTCGAACAGGTCGACGTCGATGGCCAGCGAGGCCTGCCCTTCGCTGTGGCGCAGCGTGAACGCGTCGGCGACGGCCTCGACGTAGCGGTCGTCGGGCTGCGTCGCCTCGATCTGGAACTGCGCCGCGGGCAGGATCTTCACGACCGCGCCGCCGTCCTCCGAGGACTCGCCGACGGATACGGCGACCCCCGGGCCGTCGTAGCCGACGGGGCCGACGCAACGGGAAAGGCCCAGTAGCAGCGGTTCGAGGGCCGAGGCGGCCGGCCCGCGGGCGAGGATCTCCGCGAACGCGTCGAGATGGCGGTACGGCCCGAGCTGGCCGACCAGGGCGAGCTGGTCGGGTGACGCGGTGAAGTAGTAGCGCCGTTTCGCGCGTTCCACCTCCTTGGCCGTCCGCGCTGTCGGGGCCAGCTGGCGTTCCGCCCGCGGGGCGGCGATCTTTCCCGGGTCGAGCAGGCGCCATTCGTCGAGCAACCGGTCGCGCCCGCCCGCCTCGTTGAACGCGGCGACGCTGAAATGCCGGTCCAGCGCGTTCACCCCGAGTTCCCCGGCCTCGAACTCCCCGTGAATGTCCGCGCAGCCGACGTCGGTCGTAATCAGATAGGCGAGCGCGGAGCGCAGGTCACGGATCGTCGGGCGGCGGCCGCGGCGCAGGTGTGAGGTGAGGACGAGACGGTGCAACCGGTCCCGCACCCGCGGGTCGCGCAGTTCGGCGACGTTGCGCGCGATCGGGCAGCGCGGCTCGGCCGCGCAGTCGGCGCAGCTCGACCACAGCTCGGGTTGGAGGAGGGCGTCCAGCATCCGCACGGTCAACGACTCCGCCGCGCCGCTGGCAGACGCCATGGAGCGGTTCTTGAGGTCGATCCGGTGGATGCCAGCCTTTTCGGCCGCTGTGGCGTCGTCGCTTTCGAGCGCGGCGGCGATCTCGGGGTAACGAGCCGACTCGCGTTCGAGGAAGTCGAGCAGGCGGCCGTCGTTCGCCGCGATCAGCGCCGTGTACCGGCCCGCGCGGGCACGGTCGGCCAAGGGGTCGAGCGCGCGGCGCAGCAGGTCGTCCGCGGACATCGCGCCGTGCGACTCGCTGGCGTCATAGACGGAGGCGAACTCATGGTCATCCGACGCGATCCGCCAACCGGACGGGTCGCGGGCCAGGTCCGTCCCGCCCGCCGCGTGCAGCGCCTCGCTGAGGCGTTCGAGGAAGGCCGTCTTGCCGTCCCCCGGGTTGCCGCTGAAGACGACAAGACGAGGCCGGTCCCGGACGATGGTCGGCACGAGCCGGTCGTCGAGCCTGGTCGCTACGTAGGTCTGGCCGGCGAACTCCGTCTCGAGGCCCCGGTTGCCCTTGTTGCCCAGCCGGCTGTTGCGGAACAGTTGACGGATGTCGTCCACGGACGAGTTGGTGCGTAGCTCGCGCTGAGCCACCGACGGGTCGTGAGTGCCCGGCATCGTGGCGCTCTCGTCGTCGGGCACTCGCGGGGCCGGCACGGTCACGGTCTGCGCGAGGCTGTGGGCGAGGGCGTCGCGGAACGCCGCGGCCGAGTTGAACCGTGCTTCCGGGCTGGCGGCGGAGCCGCGCAGGAGGACTTCGAGCAGCGCCGGGCCGTGGGCCGCGGCGAGCTCGTCGTCCGTGGGCTTCACGAGGGTGTATTTGTCCTGGGCCCGGCCGTCGTCGCTGTAGGGCAGCCGGCCGGTCAGCGCCTCGAAACAGACGACCGCGAGGGAGTAGACGTCGGCCGCTGGGCTCCACCCCTTGCCGGCGGCGATCTCGGGTGCCTGGTAAGGCAATGTGCCGACAATGCTCCGGTCCGCGCCGTCCGACGCCACGCCGAAGTCGATCAGAGTCGCCCGGTCGTCCGCGTCGACGATAATGTTGTTCGGCGAGACATCCCGGTGCACCACCCCCCGCTGATGCACGTACTCGAGGGCCTCGAGCATGTCATGAAGGATCTTCAGGCACGCCGTCCGGTTGCCCCGTAGCGTCGGGGCGAGCTTCTTGACCGTCTGTCCCTCGATGTACTCGGAGATCAGCGCCGGGCCGTACGGCTGCAGCAGGTAGCCGGTCGCGCGCATGATCCGGTCGTGGTTGAGCTTGTGAAGGCTCTTCAGCTCCGCTCCGAGCTGTTCAGGCGTCCAGCCCGCGTGCATGATCTTCAACGTGTGGCGGAGGTCCATCCGCCGGTCGACCATCAGCCAGGTCGTCGCGCTCGCGCCGGCGCCCAGTTCCTCGACGAGCTCGTACTTGTCGACCTTCGCTCCGGGTTCCGGGCGAACTGGCCGCCGCCGCTCCTCGTGCAGGTAGCCGAGAAGGGTGTCGGCGGCCTCGCGGGCGGTCGGCCGGCTCGGGGGAAGCTCCTTGAGACAGTCGATCAGCAGGTCGTGGATCTGGTTGGGCAAAGCCGCGGGTACGACCGGTGTCCCCGCCGGGTCGGCCTTGTCCAGGCGGAGCCAGGCCAGCAGGCACAGGGCCAGCGAATAGACGTCGGACCGTTCCGTCGCGGGGTGCGCCGAGGCACGGCATTCGGGCGCCCGGAACGGGCGGCCGAGATCACCGATCTCGTCGACATCGGTAATCGTCGCCTCGCCGCTGGTGAACTTCGCCAGCAGGAAGTCCGAGAAGGTGACCTGGCTCAACGGCTCCGGGACGAAGATCCGGCTCGGGTGCAGCGCGCGGTGCACGATCCCCTGCGCGTGCACCGCCGCCAGTGCCTCGAACGCCTGCTCGGCGACCTCGATGAACACCGCCGCCGTCGGTCGGGCACCGTCGACGATCTTCTCCCGCAGGGTGCGTAGTTCCGGCGATGGGCAGGCCATCGAGGCCACCCACATCTGGTCGTCGTTCTCGCCGAAGTACGGCTCGACCTGGAACACCACGCCGGTCGGGGCCAGCTTGCGCATCGCGTCGTACTCGCGCAGGACCTCCCGGTCGCTGGCCGCGAGCTCCTTCTCCGAGAGGCCCCGGCGGAGGTAGGTCAACAGGATCCGGACGCTGCCGTCCGGGTGCACCCCGACGTAACGGGGACCTCGCGGCGTCGCCTCGAGTTCGTCGATGACGGTGTAAGTGCCGAGCGTGGCCGGACGCTTCGGCCGTTGCGGCAGGCCGGTCACCAGCTTCAGAATTTCGTCCCGAAACGGGGCGAGATCGAACTGGGCTCGCACGGTCTTGTCGAGCTCGAGCAGCTTGCGTTCGCAGCCGGCCAGGCACGCGACCTGGTCGGCGACCCGCGAGTCGACGACCTGGTCGTAGCGCACGTCCGCCGAGGAGAGCACCACCAGTTGGCGGACGAGGTGCACACCAGTCCGGCCCTTGGCCGGCACCGCCTTCTCGAGTCGCCCTGCGAGGAGGCGCCCCACCCCGTTCACCTGGCTGATCGGGCTGCCCAGTGCCTTATGGGTCTTGCCGTCGTACCAGCGCTCCTCCGTGCCGACGAGCGTGCCGTGCCAGGACTTCTCCTCGATCAGAGTGACACTGCTCGGCCCCACCGCGATGAAGTCGGAGTCACGGGTCTTCGAACCGCTGACGATCTGGCGCCCGCAGACGACCATCCAGCCTGCCGGGAGATGGTCACGCAGGTAGACCGCGGTGGCCTCCTCG
>Ga0207641_10002783_pt1 | contig 15931 bp, 13 predicted proteins | sample KBSSwiS62_FD_184306 | JGI IMG/M metagenome (GOLD analysis project Ga0207641, IMG submission 184306) | Switchgrass rhizosphere microbial communities from Kellogg Biological Station, Michigan, USA - KBS Switchgrass S6-2 (SPAdes) (version 2) | ecosystem: Host-associated > Plants > Roots >... | reverse complement strand
CCCAGCCCCTGGCCCCTGCGGCAGCCTTTGTCGCCGGCCTGCTCACGTGGGCCATCCCGCTGGTGATGCTGACCGGCGGCCCGGGCGGTTACTGGCATGCGCTGTTCGACCAGGGCGCCGAGGATCTGGGCAACATCCAGATGCTCTGGACGCGCCACGGCGTCCGTGATATCGCCGACGCTCTGTACTACGCGTCCGTCGCGCCATGGGCCGCATGGCCGTTCGCGACAGTCGTTCTGGTGTGCGCCGGGCTCGGGATCGTGTGGCTGTGGTGGCACGAGCGGCGGGCCCTCGCGGTTCTGGCTATCGCTTTCGGTCCTTACCTCATCTTCGACGTGCTCTTCCAGGAGACGTTCACGAGCCGCTATGCGCTGCCCCTGGTCGTGCCACTGGCGTACTTGGCCGCCTCCGGCCTCCGTTGGGCTCCGGCAGAGGCCGTCTGGCTGCTCGCGCTGCCCATCGCGATGTACGGCGCACACATCGGCGGCCGGTCGATCGCGGCGTACGCGCAGCAGAAGGCGCCGGCGTTTCGACTGCTCGACGATATGAAACGCGCCGCAGAAGCGACAGGCGCGCGGCCCGTGCTGGCGCCCGACCGGCGCGAAAGCTTCGATCTCCGGCGGCCGCTGCTCTGGATGGGAGGCGCCATGCCGCCGATCGCGCGCCAGCTGCCCGCGCCTCCGCAGCACGAATGGCTCGAAGCTGTCCGCTACTGGAACGCAGGCGGCCAAGAGCCGGTGTGGTTTCTCGTCGATCCCAGACGCACCGCCATCGACCTCGTGCAGCATGCCTCGCCGTTCGAATATCAGTGGCCGCTGCCGTATCCCGTCCTCATCAGCGGCGTCAGGCCGAACGACGTCAATTGGTACGCCGTGGATCGACCCGAGTGGTACGTCGGAGAAGGCTGGGCGCTGACGCCCGAAGCGGCGGGCGTGGCGGCCGCGGACCATCGGGGGCTGGCCAGCTCGGCGATCGAAGGCTGGGTCCGCCGGAGCGGGCCAGGCGGCGCGCTGATGATCGGAGGACGCGTTCTCGATCCGTCGCGGCGCCCGAAGCTGACCGTGACGTTCGACGACGGCTCCCCGGATCAGCGTTCGCTCGTCAGCGAGGTCCTTCTACCCGGCGCCTTCCTTCGTTTTGCCTCGACTCCGCCAGCGCTCGAGGTCGCGGATACACGCGAATATGCAAAGGTCAGCGTGAGCGCGACCGAGGGTGATGCCGTCGCGATTGAGCAGTTCGATGCCTCGCCTGCCCGCACCCTCTTCGGCTTCGGCGATGGATGGCACGAGCAGGAGTTGAATCCACGAACCGGGGCGCGATGGCGATGGCTCAGCGAGCGCGGCGAAATCCGTCTGGGTTCGCGACCGACTGATCCCCTCAGGCTGCACCTCGAGGGCGAATCGCCGCTGAAGTATTTCTCCCGCGGATCGCGCTTGAAGATTCGATCGGGCGATCAGGTGTACTTCGACGCGGTGCTGTCGTCAGACTTCTCGGTAACGGCGCAGCTGCCGTCCGGGGTTGGCTCCATCGTTCTCGAGACGGATCAGGTCTACGTCCCTGCAGAGCATCGTTCGCTGTGGCGGCGTCTGGCCGACCAGCGGCATCTGGGCCTGCGCATCTTCAAGGTCGACCTCCGTCCCCGCTAGGGCTTGCGCGCCAGACACAGCAGCGAGCTGCCGAACGGCTCGTCGAACCATCGCAGCCAGAGACTCTCGGCCCTCACGGCGGCAGTCAGGAGCGCGTTGAGCGGAGCGGGGGGGACCGTGATTTCCTGCTCCGTTTCGCCCTCGGCCTTCAGCCCGCGCCGGCGCTGCAGGGCCCGGCCCAGCACCATCGGCAGGAACAACGTGGCGTTGGTGTACGTGATTCGTTCGACCATGAACCCGGCCGCCTCGAGGCGCCTTCGCAGGTCGCCGCGGCTGTAGCGGCGCTTTTCCCGGCTGAGCACCGAATGGTCCCCCCGCAGGACCTCCATCGCCGCGACATTGACCAAGGCGTATCCGCCGGGCCGGAGCAGCCGATACATTTCTGAGATGGCTGCTCGTTCGTCCCCGTCCTCGAGGGAGTAGAGGACGTCAAAGGACGAGACTAGGTCGAACGTCTCGCTCGGGAAGGGCGCCGCCGTGACCGTCGCACGCGCGAGCCGCGTGCGCCCGGCCTCGCGGCCAAGGCGCAGACCGACGGCCGACACGTCGAAGCCGTAGGCGCGGCCGTATCGGGAGAGCAGGTCGACGTTGGCGCCGGTACCGCAACCGCAATCGACGAGGCGTACGTCTTGCCTCTCGCCGATCGCACGCTGAAGGAGGGGGGCTACGAAGGCTCGCAGGCCGCGGAACCAGAAGTGACGCGCCTCGGCGCGCGCGGTGGCGCGCAGCAGATGCTCCACGCGCGCATTGTATCGTTTGCGTCACAGCGCCTCGATTAATTGACACCACCAAATCAAGTTTGTAAGCTGCACCAAACTTTTCGACAAACGTCAGGAGTGCTATGACTCTTCGTCGACTTGCGTCCGTACTGGGGTTGAGCCTGGTCCTCGCAGTGGCGGCAGCCGGCTGCCACAAGAAAGTTCCTCCGCCGGCGCCCGCGGCACCGCCGCCACCGCCGCCCGCGGCTCCGGTGACACCACCGCCGCCGCCGCGGCCGCCGGCCCCGGCGCCACCGCCGCCGGCGCGCACGCTCACCGAGGAGGAGATCTTTGCGGCCAAGACGGTCGATCAGCTGAACGCCGAGCGGCCGCTCGACGACGTCTACTTCGATCTCGACAAGTCCGAGATTCGCGACGACGCGAAACCCCGCTTGCAGAAGGACGCCGACTGGATGAAGAAGTGGACGAGCACTCAGGTCAGCGTGGAAGGACACTGCGACTCGCGCGGCAGCGCCGAGTACAACCTCGCCCTCGGTTCGCGCCGGGCCAACGCCGTCAAGGAGTATCTGACCAACCTCGGCGTGCCGGCCGGCCGGCTGACCGTCGTCAGCAAGGGCAAGGAACAGCCGGTCTGCAGCGAAAACGGCGAATCCTGCTGGCAGCAGAATCGCCGCGGACACTTTGTGATAACAGCGAAGTAAGGCGGGAAGGGCAGGAGGGGCTGGTAGGGCCGGATAAGAAAGAGATCCTGCCCATCCTGCCCATCCCGCCTATCCGGCCCCGCTCAGCATCCGCCGCAGTCCCTCCTCCGTCACCCGATACTTCGCCGCTTTTTTCCCGTTGATCAGCAGCACTGGAATCTCGAGACCGTAGAGCGCCTCCAGCTCCGGGTCCGAGGAGATGTCGATGACCTCGATTGTGGGCACGGGTGTCGACGTTCGTGCGACCCGCTCGACAACCGCTTTCATGTCATCGCAGAGGTGACAGCCGGGGCGCGAGTAGAGGGTGAGCGCAATCATCGGCGCGACGAGCGCTTACGTGCTGATCCAGGCCTGGTCTTTCGCGCGCGTGTCGATCGACCCGACCAGATCGGATACGGCGCGAATGTCGTGGCGGCGCAGGTAGTCGCCGATGCCGTCGAGCAGGCGCGGCCACAGGTACGGATCGGCGAAATTCGCGGTCCCGACCTGCACGGCGCCGGCGCCGGCGATGATGAACTCGAGGGCGTCTCTCGCGTCGGCGATGCCGCCCATCCCGATGACGGGAATCTTCACCGCCTGACGGCATTCGTAGACCATCCGTACGGCAATCGGCCGGATCGCCGGACCGCTCAACCCGCCGACGATGTTCGAAATCTTCGGCCGCCTCGTCTCGATGTCGATGACCATGGCCAGAAACGTGTTGACCAGCGACACCGCGTCGGCGCCGGCATCTTCGGCGGCGCGCGCGAACGACGCGACGTCCGTGACGTTCGGCGTCAGCTTGGGAATGACCGGCAGGGTCGTGACCTTCCTGACCGCGTTGACGACATCGTAGGTGCCGTTCAGGCTGCAACCGAACTGAATGCCGCCTTCCTTGATGTTCGGGCACGAGATGTTCAGCTCGATGGCGGCGACGCCCTCGTGCTCGGACAGAATCCGTGACACCTCGACATACTCGTCAAGTGTCGTCCCGCAGACGTTGACGAGCACCGTCGCGCGCCGGGCCCGAAGCTCGGGCAGCTTTTCCTCGACGAAGCGTCGGACGCCGATACCCTGCAACCCAATCGCGTTCAGCATGCCGGCCGGCGTCTCGACGATGCGCGGCGCGGGATGCCCCTCGCGCTCCTTGAGAAACAGACCCTTGACCACGATGCCGCCGAGCGACGACAGGTCCACGATGTCGGCGTACTCGACGCCGTAGCCGAAGCAACCGCTCGCGGCGATCACTGGATTCTTCAGCGTGAGCGCGCCAATCCGGACCGATAGATCCATCTCAGCTACTCCCACCGGATCTGCTCGGCAGGCAGGACCGGTCCAGCGAGGCACGATCGCACGTGATGGAACTGCCCGTCTTCGCCGCGCATGGGGACGACGCAGCTGTAGCAGCCGCCGAGCCCGCACCCCATCACGCGCTCGACGGAGACCTGACAAGGCCGGCCGTATTTCATGGCGATGCGCGCGGTCGCGGCCAGCATGCCCTCCGGTCCGCAGGCGTACATCATCATGGGCGCCGCGGCGGCCCGCGACGTCAGGCGCCGCTCCAGCGGCGCTGTCACGCGCCCGGATTCCCCGAGGCTGCCGTCTTCCGTCGTCAGGACCAGCTCGACGTCGCGGTCGCGGAAGAAATCCAGGTAGAAGAGCTCGGCGGCACGGCGCGCCCCGTAGAAAAGTACGGTCTTCACGTTGCGCGCGCGCAGCGATTCGGCCAACGTGGCGAAGGGCGCCAGGCCGACGCCGCCCGCGATCATCCAGGCTTCGGCCGGCGGTTCGACAATGGTGAACGAACGGCCGAGCGGGCCGAGGCAGGCCATCCGCTGGCCCGCGCGTGCGTCGTAGATTTGCGCGGTCGATGGACCGATCCGTTTGCTGAAAATCGTGAGGCCAGTCGCCCGTCCGCGCGCGTCGCGCAGGATCTCGAACACGGAAAACGGCCGGCGGAGCAGCGGATCGACGCCGGCGCCGGCCTTGATCATGACGAACTGTCCGGGCGCCGCCGCCTCGGCGATCGCGGGCGCCGCGAGCGCGAGCACGTTGTAGTCGGCCGACAGCGCGTGATTCGACATCACTTCCGCAGAGACGTCGATCGGCATCGCGGCAGTATACTCCGTGCGAAATGCGCTATTTGCGGATGCTCTCCAATTCGGTGGCGGCCGCGTGCGTGGGAACCTCGTACGTCATCGTCCTGTTCCTGAATCTGAATCCGGCGCTTCCGCTCGATCCCGCGCATCTCGTCTCCCTCGTCAAGACCGTCGGCCTGTACTACACGGTGCACCTCACCGCGATTTGCTATGTCTTCCTCGTACTGCGGCAGCTGCTCGCGCACGAAGTGTTCTCGCCCGCCTGGATCAGCGTCGGCGTGCTGGTGTGGCTGAGCGCGGCGTTGTCGACGGCGGGCGCCGCGCTGATGTGGAGAAACCTCGTCACGTTTTCGCTCGTGCTCGACGAATCAACGGCAGCGGCGCTTGAGCGCGGCACGATCGTTCTGGCGCTCACCGCGACCCTGTGCCTGGTGCTGGCGCGGCTTCGCAGCCGTGAACCCGACGCCCGGTGGGTGTGGGCGTTCCTGCTCGTCCTGATCGTCGGCGCGTCCGTCGCGGCGCCGCTCGCCTTCCGCGGGCCCGGGCGGCCGCCGGTTCTCGAAGCCCGTCCCATCGAGGCGCCGATCGAATCAACGACCGTCGAGCGAAGCGCCCGGGTCACGGTCATCGCGCTCGATGCGGCATCGCTCGATCTGATTACTGGCGCAGCTGCAGAAGGCCGGTTGCCGAACTTCGGCCGCATTCTCGACACCGGCGCCGTCCGCCACCTGGCGACGCTGCATCCCACGTCGGCCGAGGCGGTATGGGCGGCGGTCGCGACCGGGAAGCTGCCGCAGAAAAACGGTGTCCGCTCGAGCGGCCTGTACGAGCTGTCCGGCGGCACGACGGTGCAACTGCTGCCGAACTACTGCTTCGCGCACGGCCTGGCGCGCTTCGGCTTTCTCGCGGAGCAGCCATATACGTCCGCGACGTTCAGGACTCGAACACTGTGGAGCATCCTCAGCGTCGACGGGTTCTCGGTCGGCGTCGTCGGATGGCCGCTCACGAAGCCGGCGCCGCTGGTCCGCGGCTATCTGGTCAGCGACACGTATCATCGTCTTGCCCTGACACCGTCCGGCATCGACGATCCATCGGGCGTGTACCCGCCGGAGCTCCAGTCGGACGCGCTCGCCACGATGGAGGCGGCGTCGTCCGAGGTGCCGCCGGTCGTGAATGCGTCGCTCGTCGACGAGGGACGGCAGGCCACGCCCGAACGGACCGATCGCATCTACGATCGCATCGCGCAGATGCTGGCGCGGACGCGTCCGGCGCAGGTCACCTTGACGCGATATCAAAGTCTCGATGCGATCGGGCACTACTTCCTGCGCTATGCCATGCCGTCGGAATTCGGCGACGTCACCGACGACGAGCGGCGGCGATTCGGAGCGGTGCTGGAGCATCATTACGCGATCATCGACGAGACGGTCGGCCGGGCGATGGCTGCGATCGGCCCAAACGATTTGCTCCTGATCGTGTCCGGCTACGGCATGGAGCCGCTCGGCTTCGCGAAGCGCCTTGCCGAGCGGGCGATCGGCGACCCGGACCTCAGCGGCACGCACGACGCGGCGCCGGATGGGTTCCTCATGGCATATGGCCCGACGGTGGCGAAAGGACGCCGGGTGCAGGCGCGCGCCTCGATTCTGGACGTGACGCCAACGGTCCTGTATTTCCTCGGGCTGCCGATCGGCCGCGACATGGACGGCTTCGCCCAGACGGATCTGTTTCAGCGATCGTTCACAGACGAGCGGCCGATCACCTTCATCCCCACATACGACCGATGACGTCGCGCGCCGGTCCACGCGCGCTGGTGCTGCTGACGCTCGTGGCCGCTGCCAGCCTGACCGCATTCTGGGCAAGCCGGAATCGTGATGCCGACACGAGCCGGCTGTCGTGGGTGGCGACAGCGCACCAGTTTGGTCCCGTCGGGTATCGCGATCCCGCCGGCGCGCTATCGCCCGACGGACGCTGGATTGCGTACTCAGAAGGCCGCTTTCTCCGGGTCCGTTCGGTGGACGGTGGACCGGCGGTTGGCTTTCCTCCGGGCGAGGCGCAGATCCGAAACATCGCGTGGAGTCCGGACAACCGCACGATTCTCACCGACGGACATCAGACGCAAACCGGTTGGGTTGCGTACGATCGCCTCTCGGGATCGAGGCGCGTGTTGTGGGACAGGCCGGAAGGAACGCCGGATCTCCGACAGCTGGCCTGGTCGCCCGACGGCCGGTCGATCGCCGCGGTTGCCAACGGCGACGAACTGCGAATCCTGTCGCCCTCGGGAGCGCTCGTGCGCGCGCAAAAGAACGCGCACCGGATCGCATTTCCGGCCTGGAGGCCCGCGGGGGAAGTCGCCTGTGTCGCAACTATCGACGGGCGATCGCGGGTGACGATTCCGTGCGGCGGCGCAGCCGTCCGTACCGATCCGGATCTCGACGTCTACGGTCCGATCGCCTTCGCGCCCGATGGCCGGACGATGTACGTATCGTTCGCCAACAGCACGGGCTTCGTCGATCTGTGGGCCGCACCGAGCGGCGGCGGCCGGGCCCGGCGTCTGACGTCCTTCGCGCGGGATACCTACGCGCCGTCGGTTGCGGCCGACGGGTCAGTCCTTTTCAGAGTGCAGAGCTATCGGACGGTCATCGCCGCTGCGCCGGCCGGAGGCGGCACCACGCGACCGCTCGCGACATTCCAGAGCGAAACGCCGTCGTGGGCACCGGATGGGCAACGGATCGGCATCACCTACGGCACCTGGCGAAGATTGGTAGACGACGCGCATTACCCGGACATCGCGCAGGATGCGGGCATCATCGGGCCCGCCTATCCCGCGCCGGCGGCGTCCGTCGTGCACGCGTCCGTCTCCGAGGATCAGGCGCTGTGCTGGTCGCCGAACGGTCGCTGGATTGCGTTTCACTCGCACAAGGATCAGTCCGACGACATCTGGCTCCGGGCGGCGGAAGGCGAGGCCGTGCCGCAGCGTGTCAGCTTCCTCGGCCGCGGTACGGAGGCCGGCTGGCCACGGTGGTCGGCCGATGGCCGATGGGTTCTCTTCGATGGCGACAACCGAACGACGAAGACATCCGTCAGCTGGGTGATCGGCGTGGACCAGGAAACGGGGCGGTTGACGAGCCCGGCGACCGCGATCGCGGTGGGCGGCGTCAGCGCCGAGGTGAGCCACGCGGAATGGTTGCCCGACAGCGACCATATCGCGGTGCTCGCCAAGGAAGGACCCGGGCGTCACGTCATCTACACCGTTTCCCGTGGCGGCGGCCAGGCGCACATCGTTCACCGCTTCGAGTCGGAGCATGACGCACCAGGTCTGGCGGTGTCTCCCGACGGTCGCGATGTGGCATTCATCGCGCCCGCCCCGGATGGATTCTTTCAGGTGTTCAGGATGCCGATCGCTGGTGGCGTCCCGGCGGCGGTGACCTCGGATCCGTCGCACAAGACGCAGCCGGCGTGGTCGCCTGACGGCCGCCAGATCGCGTTCACGGTGTGGAGCTACGAGTCTCAGTTCTGGAGACGCCAATGAAGCATACGGCGTGTCACCGCGTCGTCGCCGGCACGGCCTTGATGGCGCCCTGCGCTTCCACCCACTCGCCGTTGATGCGTACCATCCACGTGCCGGTCCGCGCTTTGCCATTCCACGCTTCGGGCCGAAACCCGATGTCATTGCCGGAGATGATCGCCGCGGGGTCGCGGCGCGTCTGTGCAGACACCAGAATGCCAGTCAGCACGAGTGACGCCACCCACAACGCGATGACCGTGAACCGACGAACCATTCCACACCTCCTGATACTCGCGGATTAGGACGGCCGCGTCGGTCAGTTGGTCTGTCCCGAGAGCGAGCCTGGCTGCCCTGACGCGAGTCGACGAGCTATCATCGCGTCGTGAACGGCAGCGACCTCAGACGGATTCGTCTGATCACGCTGTATTGCCTGGCTCTGCTTTGCGCCGGCTTGATCGCGGCGATTGCCTACTGGTCCGTGCCACCCTCGTGCCAGACTGATGCGCGTGCTATCGCCGGCGAAGTCAAACGGCGCGCGGACGGAAAACTGCTGTATTTCGACGGCACGTGCTGGACAACCAAGCCGATGCCGCCACGCGATACGCCGTTTTGAGCTGTCGGCTCTCAGCTGTCGGCTCGCTGTTCTGAGTTATACTTCGATCGTTCTCTTTAACGCGGCCCAGCGAGGCTGCAAAGAGGTGCGAATTGCCGATTGTCCTCGACGCTGACCGTATCGGTCGCAGCCTTACCCGCATCGCCCACGAAATCCTCGAACGCAACGCCGCGCATGGCGGCATCGACGAACTCGCGCTGGTCGGGATCCGCACGCGCGGCGTGCCGCTGGCCAGGCGGCTCGCGAAGGCGATTCACGAGATTACCCATCAGGACGTGCCGACCGGCGCACTCGACATCACGCTGTACCGTGATGACCTGATGCGCACCGCCGTCGGCGCGCAGCCGCTCATCCGCAAGACCGAGATTCCGTTTTCGATCGACGATCGGCGGATTCTGCTGGTCGACGATGTGCTCTATACGGGACGGACGATTCGCGCCGCGCTCGACGCCCTGATCGAATTCGGCCGGCCGCGCGTCATTCAGCTGGTTGTCCTCGTCGACCGCGGTCATCGCGAGCTGCCGATCAAGGCCGACTACGTCGGCAAGAACCTGCCGACCTCGCAGACGCAGAGCGTGCAAGTCCATCTGATGGAAGTCGATGGCCGCGACGAAGTGGAGATCATCGGATGAAGAAAGATCTCCTGGGCATCGGCGACCTCACCTCCGACGAGATCTATCTCATTCTCGACACCACCGAGGCGATGCGCGAAATCGGCCAGCGGCCGATCAAAAAAGTGCCGACGCTGCGCGGCAAGACCATCGTCAACATGTTCTACGAGCCGAGCACGCGCACGCGCACCTCGTTCGAGATCGCGGAGAAGCGCCTGAGCGCCGATACGCTCAACATCGCCGCTTCGACGTCGAGCGCGCAGAAGGGCGAGACGCTCGCCGACACCGCGCTGAACATCGAGGCGATGGCCCCGGACATGATCGTCCTCCGCCACGCCTCGTCGGGCGCCGGCCACCTGCTGTCGCGGCTCTGCAAGTCGCGCATCATCAACGCCGGCGACGGGATGCACGAGCATCCCACGCAGGCGCTGCTCGACGCCTTTACGATCCGCGAGCACAAGAAGCGCCTCGAGGGCCTGAAGGTGACGATCGTGGGCGACCTGCTGCACAGCCGCGTGCTCCGGTCGAACGTGCTGCTCCTCACCACGCTTGGCGCCGAGGTCTGGGTCTGCGGACCCGCGACACTCATCCCGCCCGGTATCGAGCAACTTGGCGTGCACGCGTCGACCGCCATCGACGAAGCGGTCGCCGACGCCGACGTCATCATGATGCTGCGCATCCAGCAGGAGCGGATGCACGGCGCCTTCTTTCCGTCGACGCGCGAGTACTTCAACACGTTCGGGATGACGCGGGCGCGTGTCGCGCACGCAAAGCCCGACGTCATCATCATGCATCCGGGCCCGATGAACCGCGGCGTCGAGATCGCGTCAGACGTCGCCGACGGGCCGTATTCCGTCATCCTCGAGCAGGTCGCCAACGGCGTCGCGGTGCGCATGGCGGTGCTGTATCTGCTCGCTGGAGGGGCGGAGGGAGATTAGCGTCCGCCATGTCGAAAACCTTGCTGAAGGGCGGACGCCTCGTCGATCCGGCGAACGGGCGCGACGGCGCGTTCGACCTGCTGATCGACGGCGACCGGATTGCGCGCGTCGGTCGCGACCTTCCGGTCGATCGCGGCGTCGAGGTCGTCGAGCTCCCGAGCGGCTTCGTCGTGTGTCCCGGTTTCATCGACATGCACGTGCATCTCCGCGAGCCCGGACAGGAGCACAAGGAAACGGTCGCGACCGGAGTGGCGGCGGCGGTGGCCGGCGGCTTCACGGCGGTCGCTTGCATGCCGAACACCAGCCCCGTCAACGACAACACCGGCGTCACCGAGTACATCCTGAAGAAGGCGGCCGAGGCCAACCTCGCGCGTGTCTATCCGATCGGCGCCGTATCGCGTGGCCAGAAAGGCGAACAGCTCGCGGACATCGCCGAGCTCAAGCAGGCGGGGTGTGTCGCGCTGACCGACGACGGGCATCCGGTCGCGACGGCGATGCTGATGCGCCGCGCGCTCGAATACGCGGGCATGTTCGACCTGCCGGTCATCGAGCACTGCGAGGAGCAGACGCTGAAGACCGACGGCGTCGCGCACGAAGGCTTCCAGGCGTCGGCCCTCGGCCTGCGCGGCATTCCGGGCGAAGCGGAATCGATCATGGCGCTGCGCGACATCGCCCTCGCCGAGCTCACACGCGGCGTGGTCCACATCGCCCACATGAGCGCCCGCCAGACGCTCGACGCGGTGCGGTGGGGTAAATCCCGCGGGGCGCGCGTCACCTGCGAAGTGACGCCGCATCATTTCGTCCTCACCGACGAGATGCTGGCCGCGCCGGTGGCCTACGACACCAACGTCAAGATGAACCCACCGCTGCGCGAGGCCGCCGACCGCGACGCGATGCTCGCCGGCATCGCCGACGGGAGCGTCGACGTCATCGCGACCGATCACGCGCCGCATCACTACGACGAAAAGCGCGTCGAGTTCGACCGGGCGCCGTTCGGCATCACCGGCCTCGAAACCGCGGTGTCGCTGTGCTTCGATCGGCTGGTGCACGCGGGCGTCATCTCGATCGCGCGCCTGGTCGAGCTGCTGTCGATCAACCCGGCGCGGATCCTGCGCGTGGCCGGCGGTTCGCTGTCGGAGGGCGCCCCGGCCGACATCTCGGTGCTGGCCCCGGACCTGCGGGTCACCGTATCGGTGGAGCGGATGCGCTCGAAATCGAAGAATACACCGTTCGACGGCTGGCACCTGCGCGGCGGCGTCGCGGCGACGATCGTCGGCGGCCGGACCGTCTATCAGAACGACGACGCCGCAATCGGCTTGTAGGTGGAGATGGACAAACGCGGGGAGCTTCGCGACAAGGCGCTGAAGGACCTGCAGCAGTCAGGCGTCCTGATGCTGGACGGGCACTTCGATTACGGCAACGGCTATCATGGCCGTGTCTATCTCAACCCGCACCAGCTGTTCCGCCATCCGTCTACCATCTGGCGATTTGCGCAGGACCTGATCGATCTGCTGCCGGTCGAGCTCGTACAGGCGACGGAAGTGGTGGCTGGCCCGGTTACCGGCGGCGCGCTGTTGGCGCACACGATTGCCGGCCTGCTCGACAGCCGCCGCAGCCTGACGCATCCGCCCTGCAGCTTCGCGCCGTTCAACTACGACCCCTCAGGCGGCTTCGCGCTCCGCCCGTTCTATCGGGACGAGCTGCGCGGTAAGCGCGTCCTGCTCGCGGACGACATCCGCAACACCGGCGAGACGTTTGCGCGCTGTGCGGCGCTCGTCAAGGATGCCGGCGCGACCGTCGTCGCCACGGTCGAGATCTACGATCGCTGTGAACAAAATGTCGAGGTCGGCGTCCCGAATATCGCTCTCGCGGAGTATCGCGCGCCCGAAAACTACCAGGCCGTCGATTGCCCGATGTGCAAGGCGGGGTTACCCATCACTCGCTTCTGAGTTGAGACTTGAGACTTGTCAGTTCCGCGGCACGAGCCGCAGGAGTCCAAGCGCGCCGCGGTCGATGTCGGAGCGTTCCATCCGCATCTTGCGGTGCTTCACAGCGCGCCAGTCGGTCAGGAAATCGTCGTAGTGGCTGGACAGCGGATGGCCTGACTGGCCGACGTCGGTCAGGAAGCGGCTGTCGTTGGCGGGCGAGAGGTCGATGATTTCCCGATAGCCCGGGACCGAATGCTGCTCGAAGGGGCGATCGACGTCGATGGGACCGACGTTCACCGTGCTCCAGTCGCCGCCATTGGGGACCGAGCGGCTCAGCAGCGGCCGCAAGGTGGCGAGCGAATCGAGTCCGGCATGTGGAAACACGGCAGGGTGCACCGCGTCCCACCGCCAGCGTCCCATGTCGCCGCCAAGCCGCCGCGTCAGTTCCGCGACCGCGTGACCGAGCGCCGTCGTCACCGCATCGTCGCATGTCTCGACCGCCGGCGATTTGACATCGTCGCACCACGAGGCCGCCTGCGGATCGGTCAGCGTGCGGACGAGAAACCGCGTCACGTACGAAAAACGGCTCCGGTAGTCCCTGGTCACGAGCGGGCCGAGGTCGTCGCCGACGATGGTCGGCACGAGATCGTAGAACCACTGCTCGAAAAGCGCCTGTGCGGCGCTGTCGGCGGAGGCTACCGCGTTCCAACGCCGGAGCTGCTCCACGGCGTCGCGCTCCGGTTTGTCGTGCGGCCGCGCGTGGGCGAGTAGCAGCGGCAGCATCGTTTTCGCGTGCAGCGAAACCGTGTCGGCCTGGATGCGGGCAAAGTCTGCGGGCGTCAGCTTCGTCGCGTCTTGCAGCAGGTCCGTGATGCGCTGCGCGCGATACGGCTCCGCCCACTCGAGACCGAGGTGATGCGGATAGTCCGAGGGCGCGGGCCGATTGTTGGCCGTGACGATCTCGTGCGACGGTGGATCGAACAGATGCGGCAGCTCGTCGAATGGCACCCAGCCCGTCCACTCCGCCTGGCCGGTCCATCCTTCCGCGGGACGCGAACCGTCGCCACTCGCACGAACTGGAATACGCCCTGGCGCGTAATAGCCGATGTGACCGTCAACGTCGGCGTAGACGAAGTTCTGTGACGGAACGACAAAGGAACGCAGCGCCTCCGTGAATGCAGGCCAGGTGTGTGCCTCGTTCAGCTTCAGGAATGCGACCAGCGTCGAATCGTCAGCGTCGAGCGCCGTCCATCGAAACGCGAGCGGCTCGACCGGGTCGGCCTTCGGCAGGCCGGGCCGCGCCGCGGCGCTCTGGCTGTTGGCGTTGATCGCATCTGACACGAGCGGACCGTGACGTGTGACCCGGACGGACAACTGTACGGGAGCCTCACCGCGAATGCCGATCGTTTCCGGCACGATCGTCACCGGTGTCATCGCGCCTTGAAACTCCGTGGCCGTGCCGTCCGCGTTGAGGTGCTCGAGGTACAAATCCTCGACGTCCGCTGCGACGTTGGTGGCTCCCCAGGCAATGAAGCGATTGCGGCCGAGCGCGACCGCCGGGGCACCGGGCAGCGTGGCGCCGATGATGTCGAAATCCGGCGCAGAGAGGTGCGCGAGGTACCAGGTCGAGGGTACGCGCGTGCCGAGATGTGGATCGTTGGCGAGCAGCGGCTTTCCCGAGGCCGTGCGCGTGCCGTCGACCACCCAGTTGTTGGACCCCAGTGACTCGGTGGCCCCGCCGCCGAGCAGAAAATCGGCGGCCTGCGGAACGCCGCCCCTCAACGCCGATGCCCACGCGGCGGACGTCGAGTGGGCCTGGTCACCCAGGAGCGTCCAGTCGGTCGGGTGGGTCGAGTTGGTGGCCAGTCCAGCAGAGATATGCGACCCGTCCGCCTCGCTCGCCGCGGCCGGCGACATGATCGAAAGCCCTGCCGTCGCATACGGGGGCATCAACTGCGCCATCCGCTCCTGGCCGACCGTGCGAACGACGTCGTAGCGCACGAGCTCGACCGCATAGTTGGCGCTCAGATCCCAAGCCATCATCTTGACCCAGACGATGACGTCGGGTCCGGACCAGGCTTCCGGCTCGAACCGTAACAGCGAGAACTCGAGCGGCAGCGCGGTGCCGTGGTGTGTGGCGAGGAACGCGTTCACGCCCGACACGTAAGCGTTCACCTGCTGCTTCGCCCATTCGGGTGTTCTGTCCCACGCCGCCTTTGCCGCCCGGCCGAACCCTACCGTCCGCAGAAACCGGTCCTGCGGCAGTGCGGCCGCTCCGAAGATTTCACACAGTCGGCCGTAGCCGATGCGGCGCTGGAACTCCATCTGCCACAGGCGATCCTGCGCGTGCGCGTAGCCGAGTCCGAACAGCGCGTCGGCCTTCGTCGTCGCAAAGATGTGGGGAATGGCGTCGGCGTCGCGGATGATATCGATCGGCGCTGAGATGCCGGGCACCGTCGTCGTCCCGTTGATCGTCGGCAGCGACCGGCGCACCGACATATAAGTGCCGATGACCGCGACGGTCAACAGCCCCGCGACCACGGCAAGCGCCCTCCACACGATTCGACGCATGCGTGCATCATAATCAACTCTGAAGGCTCAAGTCTCAACTCTCAATGCAAGGCTCGAGGCGCTGTGAAATTGAGCCTTTGAGCCTTGAAACGTGAAACCTAAGACTGAAACTTGAGACTTGAGACGTGAAACTTGAACTGAGATCCGTCCTGGAGCGGCTGTACGCCGACTTCAACTATCCCGATTCGGCGACCGATCCCATCCAGATCGTCCGGCGGTACACGCGGTCCGACGACCGTGAAGTGGTCGGATTCGTGGCGGCCGCGCTCGCCTTCGGGCGGGTGACGAGCGTCCTGCAGTCGATCGAGCGTGTGCTGGCCGTGATGGGCAATCGGCCGGCGGCGTTCGTCCAGCAGTTCGAGCCTCGCCGCGATGCCGCCGCCTTCGACGGCATCGTCCACCGCTGGACGCGCGAGCGCGACATCGTCGCGCTGGTGTGGGTCATGCATCAGATGATCGCGGCCGCTGGGTCCATCGAAGCGTTCTTCGCTCGGGGTGACGAAGGCGCGTCTGCGGACGTTCAAGGCGCGCTCGACAGTTTCTCGACCCGTGCGCTGTCGCTCGATCTCCGGGCGGCCTATGGGCGGGTGCCACGCCGTCCCGGTGTGTGCTACTTCTTTCCGC
>Ga0207641_10002782_pt1 | contig 15934 bp, 15 predicted proteins | sample KBSSwiS62_FD_184306 | JGI IMG/M metagenome (GOLD analysis project Ga0207641, IMG submission 184306) | Switchgrass rhizosphere microbial communities from Kellogg Biological Station, Michigan, USA - KBS Switchgrass S6-2 (SPAdes) (version 2) | ecosystem: Host-associated > Plants > Roots >... | reverse complement strand
CCGACGGACCCTGCCGGTAACTGCGCTGCAGTTCGCCCGTGGAGGCATCGAAGAGATGATCGCGCACAAACGCCGCGGCGCGTTGGGCGGCGCGAAGATACGGCGCATGTCCGAGGACCTGCGCGCCCCGCGCGAAAGCACCGATCATCAGGCCGTTCCACGCGGTAAGGATCTTGTCGTCAAGATGCGGCCGCGGACGCAGGCCCCGCTTGGCGAGCAGGACGGAACGATCGTCGCTGATCCGGTGCGCCATGTTGTCGAGCTTGCGCTTGAAACGTTCCGCCGCCTCGGGCATCTCCATCCGCTGGATGAGGACGTTCAGCCCCTCAAGTTCGCCATGCGGATCGGAGCCTGCCGAAACGTTGCCTTCCCGCTCGACGCCATAGACGGCGCAGAATTCCTCAAGACGGTCTTCGCCCAGCACCTCCTTGATTTCCGCGTGGGACCAGACATAGAACGCGCCTTCAAGTTTTCGGGCCGCATTCGCCGTGGGCAGGCTGTCGGCGTCCTCGGCGGAAAAGAATCCGCCTTCGGGACTGGTCAGGTCGTGCTCAACATAATGCAGGACGTTGTGCGCCACCTTGGCGAAGGCCTCTTTGCCCGTAAGTTGGTAAGCCGTGAGATAGCTCTGCACCAACTGTGCCTGGTCATAGAGCATCTTCTCGAAGTGCGGCACGTGCCACTCCGCGTCCACCGAGTAGCGATGGAACCCGCCACCGAGGTGGTCATGCATCCCGCCCGCCGCCATCTTTCGCAGCGTATGCACCGCCATGCTGCGGGCGACATCGGCCTCCTGGCCCGATTTGTTGGTCGAGGCCTGGAGGAGAAAATGAAGATTTACCGGACGCGGGAATTTCGGCGCGCCGCCAAAGCCGCCTTCCTGCTGATCGAACATCCGCGCGTACTGCGAAAGGCAGAGTTGCAGGGTCTTCGCCGGGGCCCACGTTTCGGCGCCGGCCGCGACGACCTCCTCTTCGGCTTCGCGCAAGGCGGCGAGAAGCGAGCGGGCCTTGTCCTCGATCTGTCCGCGCTCGGTCTTCCAGAGTTCGGCGATGCGGCGCAGCACGGTGATGAACCCGGGACGCCCCGGCACATCGGTCGGCGGGAAATAGGTGCCCCCGGCGAACGGCTTCAACTCGGGCGTCAGCCAGACGCTCATCGGCCAGCCGCCATGCCCGGTCGTTGCCTGCACGAAGGTCATGTAGACTTGGTCGACATCGGGCCGCTCTTCGCGGTCGACTTTGATGCTGACGAAATTCTCGTTGAGAAAATCGGCAATGGCGGCCGATTCGAACGACTCATGCTCCATCACATGGCACCAATGACACGTCGAGTAACCGATCGAGAGAAAGATCGGTTTCTCTTCCGTGCGCGCCTTGGTGAAGGCTTCCTCGCCCCACGGGAACCAGTCGACCGGATTGTGGGCGTGCTGGAGAAGATAGGGCGATTTCTCGCGGGCGAGGCGGTTGGGGGACGGCGACGACATAGACCGTTACGATAGCGGAGTTATCCACTTCGGCCAGTGTAAGCCGTGCGTCCCCTTATAGATAAGAGGGCCGCCCGGGTTTACCACGGTCCAGGGGGATTCGAGGCGGGCTCAGGGTTCGGCGTCGGATTGGTCCGCGGCGTGTTGTTCTGGCTGTTCTTGCTGCTGGTGCTTTCAAGCGTTCCGGGAATGGGGCGGCCATCTCCCGAGGAGGCGCAACTGCACAAAGTCAGCGCCGCTGCGAGGACCACCAGCGGCATGTAGCGAGTTGTTTTCATACCCTTTCTCTGGCAGGCGCAATGCCAAAGAATTCCTTTCCCCGCAACGCCTTCGCTGGCAAAGCATTGTGGATTTCCCCGCAAATTATCTAGCCCGCTATTTGCAAGCTTGACCGAAGACGCGTCGCTAATTGCGGGAAATTAGACGGAAGAAGAACGACGCTGGCGCAGCTTGCGGAACACGCCCACAGCAACCGCGCCGAGAATCAGCAACCCTGCGGAATCGCGAGGTTCCGGAAGCGGAGTGTACGTCCCGGCAAGGCCCTGCACCTGAAGACCCGTGGTGGAGTTGGTTGCACCCGTGTTGATGACATCGAAATCCAGCGTATCCGAGGTGCTGATCAGGGATGAGTTAAAAGAGAAACTGAAGGGTGTGAGGCTGGCCGCATAAGTTGCGTTCGTGGTCAGGGAGAACTCCAGGACACCGTTGGCCAGAATATTGACCCGATTGTCTGCGGCAATGTTACCCGTGATTGTGACCAGCGAATTTGCTGTGATACCCTTCAACGTCAATTGATAGTCATACGTGCCGGGAGGCTGCGTTCCGGCCGTGGCGCTCGTCGAATCCCAGCGTGAAGGAGGCGTCCCTGTCGAATTGGCCACCCAGCCACCGGGCAAATTGCCCTGATGTACGACCAATGCATCGCCCGAGGTCACACCCGCTCCGCCCGGAGCGCTCACAATAACATAATGGGTATCGCTGCTTCCGCCCGAGAGGGTTGTGGCATTATTGCCAGAGGTGGCATCCCCCAGTCCCGTATCGTAAAGCCCATTGTCGAACTCGGTCATGGTGATGGCCTGCGCATGCAAAATGCGAGGCAAAGCCAGCGAGATTGCGATCAGCACTAAGGAGAGTTTTAAAATCTTCATGAGGAATTCGTTGTTCGGAAAATGTTGCTACAAGTGGATTTAAGCAAAAAATGCATAATTTCGTCAATATCGAAGGATTCCATTTAATTTAGGAATGGGATGGAATCCGGCCTTAGCTTTTTCGGTAGACGTGAAACGCCGGGGGAACAAAGTCCCAATCGGAGGCCTCGTCTACGGCAAGGCGGATCTGGGCCTCCATGACGTCGAGGGACACAGGGGGCTGATAGTTGGTGAGGCTGCGCTGGAGGGCCTGGAGGGGTGTGATTTTTTCGGTGAGGACATTCCGGAACGTCTTCACGGCGAGGGTCTCTGCCGCACCCGGCGTGAGCCAATTGGGTACCAACTTTTCGAGTTGGGCAAAGGCACCTTCCTCAAGGGGAGCCCCGCGCCGTTGGCAGAGTGCGCGCAGGAGTTCGAAGCCCTCGTCAGGTGTGGACGTCGGGAAAATCGGAATCTTCACGTCGACACGGCCGGGGCGCTTGAGATCGATTTCGATCAGGTCGGGGCGGCTGGAGGCGAGCACCCAGATGATCTTGCCGCGGTTGCGGCCATCGCTCATTTCCTTCGCGATCATGGAATAGACTCGGCCGGAGAGTCCGGAATCATTCGAGCCGGAATCGCGTTTGCCGAGGGCCTGGTCGGCCTCATCGATGAAGACAAAACACCGGCCCAGCGCGTGGAGCAGGCGGAAGATTTTCTCGAGATTGCCCTCGGTGGTGCCGACCCATTTGTCGCGGAAGTTCTTGATCTTCACGACCGGAATGCCGGCCTCCCCGGCGAGGCACTCGACGAGATAGGTCTTCCCCGTGCCAACCGGGCCGCAGACGAGGTAGCCCATCGGCAGCGCCTGGAGCTGGGACTGTTGCCAAAGCGCGACATCCTGCCGGAGCCACGCCTTGAGTTTCTCCTGCCCGTGGACATCGTTAAGCGTGCGCTTCGAGTCGATGAACTCGATCAGGTCGTCGCAATCCTTTTCGACCAGCGTCTTTTTCAGGACAACAAGATCGTCCGGCTTGATCGACTCGCTGGCGTGCTCCTTGAGCTTGAGCAGTTCCTCGATCGAATTCATCGAGGCGCCTACAAGTTGATCGGCGAGGATTGACGACTTGCCCTTGAATTCAGGCAGCGCTTTCGGATAGGAAGGCTCGATCAGGGCGAGCATCGACTGGAGTTCGCCCACAGCCGGTTGCGGGACCTGGATGGCGCCGACCCGCGGATTCTGGACGACGAGCGGGTGGAGGTCATTGAGATTGTCGGCGATGAGGCAGGTGACGAGCGCATGCTGGACGAGCAGATCGTCAGTGGCCCAATCGCGCAGAAGCAGCGCAAGGGCGTTAAGATCGTAGTTGAGCGCGCCGGGCAGGTTCGGCGCGACGAGGTGGCAGGCCCGGACATAGCAGGCGACCTTCTGCGACGGTTTGCCGAGCCGGGCGAGGTTGGCGGTGTAACGGAAATAGCGGGTGAGGAATTCGACGGCGGGGCGGGGTTGCTTTGGAAATTCCGGCGTTTCCTTGGCACCCGCCCATTGGGAAAAAACCTCGCCGCCTTTTTCGACGCGGATGCCGTTGCCAAGATCGTAGCTGAGGACGACGTCGAACCGCGGCAGGAGAACGCGGAGCAGGAAGTCGCGCATGCCGCCCATGGAAGCTTGGGCGCCGAGCGGCAGGTAGAGGCGGTCGTTGACGTTGCCATGCAGGATGAACTGGTTGACCGCCTGGCTTTCGTAGAGGGCGACGATGTCGCGGGCCCACTTGGGCAGGGCATCGGCGTTGGCGCTGGCGGGCAGGGTGCTCATGAGGAGGTCTTCTCCGTCGGGGGCGTGGACGTGGTGGTGGGAGCGGACGCGGTGGTGGGAGCGGACGCGGCATCGGTGGACGGGTTCGTCTCGGCGAAGCTCTGGTCCATCGCGTCGACAGTGGCGGAGAGGTCGCCGAAGGAGGAGCTGTCGAGGAGGTGGCTGGTAAGCTCGACATTGGCGGAGATGACCTCGGCCTGCCCCTGCATGGTGGCGCTTTCAAGCGCGAGATCGACCTGCGCCTCGACGCGTGCGAGATCGCTTTCGATTTCCGCGTTCGATTCGCTGCGCCGGTTGAGGTTGGTCAGCCGCTGTTGCAGGATGCGCAACGTGCCCTCCTTGGAATCGCGGAGCGTGCGCGTGAGGCCGGTGAGTTTCAGGTCGCTTTCCAACTGCCGGATCTTGGCCTGGATGTCGCGCGCGTTGGTGTCGGTCGCGCCGTCGTTGAGATAGTGCTGCGCCACGAGGAGCTTGAGGAAGATCCACTGGAGCCGTTTCAGCGCATCGGTGTTGGAAGAGACCGTGAATTCGTTGACCTGCTGGTCCTGGTAAATCTGGAGGACGTGGTTGCATTTGCCCTCCAGCGCGGCGAGCCGGTGTTTCTGGGACGAATCCAAGCGGGACAGTAGTGCGGCACGCTGGGCCTCCGCACTTTGCTCCACCTCGACCTTCCCCTGGGCATCGACGACATTTTGAAACCGGGCGTTGGTGGAGAGGAAAAAAAGAAACGCGGCCTCGAGCCCCGCCCCCAGCGGCCAGAACGCCGGCTCGCCAAACCCGAGCAGCGCAAAGGCGACCAGCCCGACGACGTTAAAAGGAATGGAGCCGAGATACGGCACATCCATCTTCGCCCAAAAGGCTTCCTTGAGATAACGCATGCCCCTCCAGAATGCGCAGCTCGACCGGGTTTGCCAAGGTCAAGAAAGCGGGCTGTAGCGGCGATTTATGACCGCCGCGACGATAAGGAATCAGTTCGACTGCGGCCCCATCGTCCGCGTGGACGATTCGGTCGTGGTCGCGGGAGCGGTGGTGGAATCGAGGGCGATGCCTTCCTTGGCGGCGAAATCGGCGAGGGCCTGGTCGGCGAGCGCTTTTTGTTCGGCTTCCTTAACTGCGATGTCGCCGGTGTTAATGGAATCGCGGGCGACGCGGGCGCGGCCGGCGGCCTTGGTCCGTTCTTCCTCGACCATGTTCTGGAGACGGTCGAGCGTGTCGCCGGCGCCGCCGATCTGCGAGATCATGCCGCTGGCCATTTCGGAAAGTTCCGCGGTCGCCTTCTTGATCTTGAGGTCATCGAGACCGGCCTTGAGCGATTCGATCTTGGCCTTGGCCGCCTTGATGGAGACGTCGCGGGCACGGATCAATTCCTTGTAAGTATTCTCGGCCTGGCCAAGCTGGGTGCGGTTCTCTTCCAGTTCTCGCGTGACGGTCTGCAGGCGCAGGGCGTACTGGGCGGCAGAGTCCTTATTCCCGACGCGAAGATTGGCGGAGGTCTTGGCGCGGAGATCACGTTCATCGGCCTCGAGCTTCTTCACCTGCGCCATCAAATTTTCGCAGAGACCGGCGTGCGAGGCGAGGCCCTGATTATAACGCGCGATCTGCGTGCGAAGGTTTTCCTTCTCCACTTCCAGCAGCGCCTCGGGGTTCTGGCGCTCGAGGCCGGAGATGAAGAGACTGAGGAAACCGCGGAAGAGATTGCCGATGCGTTGGAACATAGAAGGTGCCTTGTTGCGACGAATCTAGCGTGAACCCTGCGATCTTTGCCAGCCTGCAAGCAGATTATTAATCACTTCGGCCTTGGGCGTTTCGCAGGTCTGGCCAACATCCACCTGCAGGCCGTATTTCTCGTATTTCACGAGGGGACTTTCCGGGAACTTGACCGGGACCTGCGGGTTGCCGGGACGGAAACCGTGGTCGAGGGCTTCCTTCTGGATCTGCTCGGTGAGCAAAAAGTCGGCAAAAGCCCCACAGGCCTTGCGCTGTTCGGGCGTGCTCCACGGCGCATCGATGACGAGGTAGGGGTTGTCATTCCAGAAATTGCGCTTGGGATAGACCACCTGCAGCTCGCCCCAGCGCCCCTCGGCATTGGCGAGGTAATCGATGGCCACGGCCTCATAGACAATCAGGGCATCATAGGACGAAGGGCCGCGCAGGACCATGTCCCGCATCATGTTGCCGGTGCTGTCGGAAAGGCCGCTGGTGGCATTCTCGGTGTTGGTCATCCAACTTTGGAATCCGGGATCAAGGATGTCCTTCAACGTGAGCCCGCGGTTCTTTTTTTGATAGTCATAGGCCATCAGCGCGAGGGTGGAGAGGCCGCTGCTCGATTTGTTGGGATGCGTGTGACCGAATTTGAAAAGCCCCCATTCGGGTTTCGCCGCGATGGCGTCCCAGCCACCCTTTTCCCCCAGGGCCTGGCTGATGGTATCGAAATTGACCGTCTTGTATTTTCCGACGAAAGCGTTGTAGCGCTCGGCCCAGAAGACGAACACCATCGGGGTGAGGGCGAGCGATTCCTCCCGCACGATGGGATTCTTGCCGTCGTACTTGAGGCCCCATTCCTGGACAAAGGTCTCCTTATAAAGACTGCTGGCGGGAGTCCACGCATTGATCCGGGTGTCACCGGCAAGGAGCGCCTGCGCGCCTTCGAGCGAGCCCATGGGAATCAGGTTGACCTTGATATGCTTGCCTTCGCTGGTCTGCGCGAATTGCGCAACGGCCTGCTCCAGCCAGCGTTTCTTTTCCGTGCCGTAAGCAATGCCGATCTCGACCGGCGGCCCGGAGCTGAACATGCCGCCGGATGAAGTGGAAGTCGACGTGGCCGCGCCCGTCGCAGCCGTCGTCCCGCCATGCGAAGTGGTGTAACGCGAGTAAAAGAGAAACCCGGCCGCGCCGATGCACCCCAGGATGAACAGGAGAATGACGGCTTGGCCGAGGCAGGTGATTTTGGGGTTATCGGTAGACATGAAGCGTGGTTAGAAGAAAGTCGAGATGTCCTTGAAGACGCTGCGGATGTTCTGCGGCGTACCGACGTAAGACTTGGCCTGCGTGGCGTCGGCGATCTGCTTGAGGATCTTTTGGTCGGCGTCCTTGCCGTAGGCGATGGTGAAGACGCGGATGGTGTGCGTCTCATTGTCGACCTTGATCTTGTTGAGCAACTCGGCGAGCGACATCCGGCTGTTGGTATCCTCCCCATCGGTGAGGACGACGATGGCGGCGATCTTTTTCTGGTTCAGCGCGGCATCGGCCATCAGTTGGTCATAGGCGTAGGAAATTGAGTCATAAAGCGCAGTGCCGCCATTGGCATAAAGGCCCGAGACCGTATGCTGGATGTCCCCGCGATGACTCTTGAGCAGCAGATTCTTTTCCGCCGGGTAGACCTGCGAATTGAAGGGAATAAGCGAGAAGGTGTCCGCATCGCCCAGCAGATTGAGAAACTCAAGCGCCCCGGCCCGGGCATTATCCATCTTGGCGTCCTCCGTCATGCTGCCCGAGGTGTCGATGACGAGGCTGACCGCGGAGGCTTTTTTCTTCTGCTTCCAAAGCGCGAGGGTGGCATTGAGGATGTCGGCGCTCGGGTCCTCCAAAACGGTCTTGGGCTCCTTGGGATCGACGCCATGGGCGGCATCGAACGGCGCGCTCAGCGGAATCTCCGGCAGCGACGGGCGGAAGCCGTAACCCAGCGCCTTTTCTTGGACAGGTCGGCTGAGCAGGTAATCGATATAGATCTTGGCGCCCTCCTGTTTGTCGGGGGTGACCCAGGGGCGCTTCACCAGGCCGACCGGATGATCGCTCCAGAACGTGCCTTCCTTGGGATAGATGGCGACGAGCGGCTGGGCCGGATTCTTCGTATACGAATCGATGACCACGCTCTCATAGAGCACCGCCGCGGAGAGATAGCCGGGTCCATTGGCGACCAGCTTGTCGCCGAAGAACCCCGTTGAGCTGCCATAATGCACGACCGATTGCTCGATCCCGCCCAGGTAATTCCCGACGGCGGGCTTGGCAATGTCGTCCAGTGTCAGCCCACGCACTTTACCGGCGCCGGCGTAGACTTCGGCCATCAGGGAAATGAGCCCGCTGTTGCTCGATTCCGGGTGCGTGTGGCCAAAACGAAACGGGCCCCATTGCGGTTGCCCCAGTGAAGCCCAGCCCTTCGGGTCATTGGCAAGGGCGAGAATGTCGGACCAACCCACCGGCTTGGTTCCCCAGCCGATCGCTTCCGCCATCGGCTTCCACATGGCGATGACCACCGGTGAAAGGACGAGATTCTGCGTGTCGCCGATCAAGTCCTGGCCGGTTTTCACGCGCGATTCGGCGTTACCCAGCTTGATGAAAGCGGCCGAGGCGGGCGAGGTGATATCGGCCTGCCGTCCATCGTTGAGCAGTTCATCAATGCAATCCCCGGAACCAAGGGGAATGGCAGTGACAAAGACTTGCTTCCCGTTCTTCAACGTGTGCTTTTCCGCGTTGAAAGAGGCAGTGGCGTCATCGATCCACGCTTTCTTTTCGGAACCATAAGTGAAGATGATTTCCTGGGCGCCTTCCGGCGGCTTGGCGGGGGAGTCCCCATTCTTGGCTTGGTCGCGGGGAGCCTCCTGGCAGGAAACCAGCATCGCCAGAATGGCAAACGTGGCCCCGGCCAAAGCCATGGGAGCCATTATTTTCCGTGCGAACAAGCGTTTCAATGGCCCCATAACGCCACTGGTTATAAGTAACGTATATGGCGATTACGTGACAATGTAGCGTCAATTGAGTGACGAAATGGGCTGATTATCGCCCTCGCAGGGCCCGGGGCTGGTGCCGGAACTATTTCCGGCACCAGCTTGGCCCGTATCACTCGACGAGGAAATGCTTCCAGGCGTCGATGCGATTCACATTGCGGATGAACAGCGTGCTCGGCAGCTCCCGCGGCACCGTCGGTGGCTTGAGCAGGCGCAGCCCGACTTCCTCCGGCAGGCGATCGGCCTTGCGGCTGTTCACGTCCTTGCTGGCGAGCACGCAATTCTCCCACGTCGTCTTGCCGCCGCGCGAGCGGGGCAGGACGTGGTCGATGTTGCCCTCGCCGGGCCGCAGCGATTGGCCGGTGTACTGGCAGCGGCCGTCGTCCCGCGCCCAGAGCGCACGGGCACTGAACTTGGGCCTGCGCTTGGGTACCTTGGCAAAGCGGCTCAGCACGATGACATGCGGAATGCGCACGGGACCGCCCGGCGTGCGGACCGAGTAGTCGTTCTCGCGCACGGGCAGCTTGATCCACTGCGCCCAGCGCAGGGGCACCATGTTCTCACCATCGATGTCGAGGGCTGTCGCCACATCGGTCGCCATCTGCACGAACGCCTGTTGGGGCGTGCGTACATTGATGGCCTGCCAGTTGCGGTTAAGCACCAGGACAATCGGGCGGTTGAGTATGTCGTCCATAGTTCTTCTGTGTCTGTGGACTCATAACGGTGTTCGTTCTTTATTGTGTGATACATGTGTTTTCACATTAAAAGCGACTATTTCACAGCTCTAAAGGCTCGACTTTTTTAAACCGTTAAATTACGCTTCTGGCGTGAATAAAAAACGCAATCAGGCCGATACACAGCCACGGTTTCCATATACCATTTCGCCGGCGGCCCTGCGCAAGCTTCTAAAAGAAATACCCGATCGTCCAAAGCCAGGAAAAATTAATCTAGATACGTTAAAAACGTGGAATGTCAGTAATGCGAACGAGGTTTCCCCAATTCGCGTGCTTAAAGAAATTGGTTTTCTCGGCTCTTCGGGTGAACCTCTACAAGCGTATGTTGACTTTATGCAGAGTCCACCTCAAGGTCCTCGAACCCTGGGAAACATACTTAAAACAAAATACAAAGAATTATTTGAAACCGCCCATAATCCTCAGTCTGATGCGGAGGTTCTAAAAAAATTCTTCAATATTCATGCAGGCGGCAGCGAAGGAACTATTAACTGGCAGCTTCAGACCTTCAAGGCCCTGGCAGAATATGCCGATTTCTCACAAGAGGGCTCACCTGCCTTAGGCGTTAGCGCGACCAGCACTCCTGCCGGGGACAAGCCTTCGACGGAGTTTAAGATGCCTCCAGTCAACATAGACCTCCATATCCATCTTCCTGAAAATAAAACTAGTCGAGATTACGAAGCAATAATTCAAGATATTGCCAAATACATTTACGGCCGAACCGACCAAACGCGTGAGTGATCTGCATGCTATTGCTAATACGCTAGGCGGTTTATCCGCTATTGGCCAACCCGTTGTGGTCGCAGCACGAGGCGGCAAACTTACCACCCAAGACGTGTTAGCGGCGCTTGATGAATTTTCAGAATGCGTTAGATATTTGAATACTCGAAGAAATGCGGGAGCCGTCTTATCTTTGAACCAAGAAGCTGATGTACAGGATGCGATCTATTTGATCTTACGTCCTTGGATTCCAGACCTGATCGCGGAGACACCTACAGATCGCGTAGGTAACCGGTATTCTATCCGAGACTTTCTTTCCAAGTCGCTTCGCTTAGTTGTAGAAGCTAAATATGTCCGGGATAAAGATCATGGCAGGGCAATCTCCAAGGAGATGCACGATGATATAGAAGTGTATAGACATAATCCTTTTTGTGACACAATCCTCTTTTTTGTCTACGATCCAGATTCTTTTATTCCCGACCAACGCGAATTGCGTCGCACGATTGAGCAATCACGTGTTTATGACGGGAAGCCCCTCGCTTGCAAGTTAATCGTTAAGCCTTGATCCCGCCTTCCCGAATTGAAAGGCGGGATTATTTAACACTCTATCCACTGCAAGCCAGCGCCAGCTGCGGTGACCGCAGGCAATAGCTCTGGAAGAAGTGATTGAGGATCGCCGGGTCAGGCGCGGATTCCTCCTCGGTCTGGACTTGCTCCAGACTGGCGAGTTCCGCGTCGATGTAGCGGCTGAGCACCACGTCTCTCGGTGCGCGGTCGAGTTCGTCGCCGGCCTTCTTGCGGGCCAGCAGCGAGACGATCGCGGCGCGGACTTCGGCGTCCTCCACGATGCCCTCCACCAGTTCGTCGAAGAGCATCGGCACCTGGCCCATGTTGCGCTCGATCCACCGGCACGCCAGGAGCGGACGCAGCACGTAAAGGTACTTCTTCGTCCAGACCAGGTCGTGCTTGAGGTAATCACGCGCGTTGCCAAAGGCCATGTGCAGGTAATGCTGGAAGCAGCGGGCTGGCGAGTAGTACTCGTCCGCGAGCTGCTTGAAGTCGTGCACAAACGACTCGTCCCAGGCATAGACGACCGGCGACTTGAGCCACTCCAACAGCGGCGGGTTCGACTTGCGCAGGAGCCGGAGCGCCTTGCGCAGTTCCCAGCCGCTGAGGTCGAGACCCTCGCTGATCGGCTCCTCGATCACGTCGCGCCGGTCCTCGATCGAGAGGTACCAGTCCCGGGAGTGAACGTAGAGGAACCGGACATCGTAGTCGCTGTCCTGGGACGCAAAGCCCCAGGCGCGGCTGCCCGATTCGCAGGCATAGAGGACGCGGACATCATAAGCCTGCTCGATGCGCTGGAGTTCAGCGCAAACGGAATTGAAGACGGAGAGTGAGACCATGGGGGCTCCTTTCGGTTGAGGTTAGTTGGTTGGTGAGCGGACGATTCCGCAGGTGACGATGTCTTCAAGGCAATCCCACTTGATGACGTGATCGCGCAGAAGACCTTCCTGCGTCAGGCCGATTTTCTGCATCACGCGTCCCGAGGCCGGATTGCGTGTGAGGTAGGTGCCGACGATCTTGTGCAGTCCCAGCTGGGTGAAAGCAAAATCGACGACGGCCCGACCGGCTTCCGTGGCGTAGCCTTGGTTCCAGAAAGGTTTTCCAATCCAGTAACCGATTTCGGCCCGGCGAAAACGCTTGTTGATATCCAGGCCCATGGCACCGATGAGACATTGATCGTTTTTCAACGTCAGCGCAAAAACAACGCCCTCGCCCTTCTCATAATTGGCCGGATGCGTGGCAATGAATTCCGCGGCGGCGCCGTCCGGATAGGGATGTGGGATGTTCAGCGTGGTATCGGCAACGGCAAAGTCACCGCAAAATCGTTGGACTTCCGGTGCATCCGACAAGGCAAAAGGCCTCAAGACGAGGCGGGTTGTTTCGAGAATGGGTTGGGTCATAATTCTTTCGTTAGAGATTGGGTGCTGGGGAAAAGGGTTGGGGAAGGGAAGTTCGTGGGGTAGAACTCCTCGCGGAATGAAAAAAGAACAGCTCGCCACTTTTAATGACGCGGTGATTGCCATCGTGATCACGTTGATGGTGCTGGAGATCAAGCTGCCGGAGATGACCACGGAAAATCTCTGGGCGCTCGGCCGGCACATCATGGTCTACGGCCTGAGCTTTTTAATGGTGGCGATTGTCTGGCTGAACCTGCGCACGATCCTGGCTCCCCTGGAGGTGGTCGATAACAGGATCATCTGGCTCGATCTCGCGCTGCTCTTCGTGATCTCGCTGATCCCGCTGCCGACCGAGGCGCTGGGGGAGCAGTTCGAGCAGAAACTGAGTCATGTCTTTTTTGGCCTCGTGATGATGTCGCTGGCCATCGTCTATGCCGTGCTGCATCACCAGATCACGAAACGGGCCGCGGCGCTGAACGAGGAATGCAAGTCAGTCAGTCTCAGCAAAAATTGGCTGGCGATCTTTCTCTACGGCATCAGCATCCCGCTGGCCTATGTCAGCCTTTACATCTCGACCGGGATCTTTGTCCTGGTCCCGATTCTCTATTTCCTGCCCTCCCACTATTTGGGCGAAGCCGCGGATTGAGCCTTCCGCCAGCCGATAAGCAAAACGAAACCCAGCACCGGCAGGAAGACATCGGTCCAGAAAAAGACACCGGCATTCCCGGGAGAGAAATTATCGTGCGCGATCATCTGGTAGAAATGACCCGCCGCGGCTCCCCAAAGAAACAAAGCCGGGCCGGTGACCGCCGCGAGCCGCAGCCCAAAGTCCCGCCGGAAAGCCAGCAGCCCGACCACACCAAAGCCCAGGCTGGCGAATCCAACTTCATACTGAAACGGGCTGTCCGCCCAGCCGATGAAAGCCGCCGCCATCTTCGCAAAGAAGACGTGCATGACAAAATTATAGATGAAACTCAGGCCGATGGCGGACAGGCAATAGTACGCCAGCAAGGCCTCGAACACGGACCCCTTGTCCAACGGCTTCCGCTTCCGGTAAAGGGAAACGGCAGCGCCAATCAATCCCAGGACAAGGAAGGAAAGGGAATAGTTGGCGAGGACGAATTGGATGCTTGCGGCGATCATGGCCCGATGAGCTTGGTTTAGGCGAGGAACCGCCAAGGCTCAAGCATGGGCAAAAATGCCTCGACCTGGAATGCAGCGATAGCCGCCATGCGTTCCGAAGGTAGCCGCCGCAATTCCCGCGCAAAGCGCAACAGATCATCCAGGTCGCTGATTAGAATGGGCCGGGAGCCAATCCCTAGCGGCGGATGTCTCCCTCCATGTACAGCCGTCGACTTCCAGACGACGGTGCCTTTCCCTTGGGTGGCCCGGGCTACTTGTTGCCCGGATTCGCGCAGCGAACAGGAGGCAGTCATTTTCCCTGAGCGAAACTAATTGCCGTAAAATCGTGGGGCCGCAGGGAGTCGCACCCTGACCATGCCGCTTAAAAGGCGGCTGTACTGTCTACTAATACTCCGACCCCGAAAGGGTACTCGCGGGGATCTTGCCGCTGGGAAAGCGGCAAGATCGACGGCCTGTAGGTCGCCCGTAGGGCGAAGCTTCGCGGGAACGAAGTTCGTCAAATTTGCACTCCATCATCCCGGCTCTCGACCATGTGCCTCTGCCGATTGGATTATGCGAGCGGAAAAAGACTGGCGAGCAAGTCGGGGCTTACCTCAAAAAGCTATTCAACGGAATAGATGTGATTCTCGGGGAAGATGGATACTTGAGCCTGCTTCCAGCTCGTAAGTCCATTTGAGTTTGCCGAGGCGAAGAGATTTAGCTCGCCTTACGTTTGGAAGTAAATATGGGATTAGAGGCAAGAGACCCTATGAAATAAAAACTGTGTTCCATAATCTCGGCCGCTCGATTTATGAGAACTAGGTCTTGGTACAGAGCATTTGCAAAATCATACTCAGGAGTATTTGTCGCGATAACTTCGCTACCAAACAAAGTAACAGCTTCGTTTTTATCGATAACAAAACCGTGATCTTTGTAGGAATAGACTAGATCAAATGCCAGTTGCTTAATATCTCCAGTTGATTTTGAACGGCCGCTTAATAATCTTTGCGCGTATTGTGCCGCAGATTCTGCGACACGTTCGTAATGCCCCAGATGAATTGGTTGAACGGAAAGATGCAAATATCTCGCGAACATATCTGCTGCAAGCGGATGTTGCTTTACCAGATCAGCTATATGTTCAATCGCGCTCTTCAAGCCAAGAGCCGGCATATTATCAATTTGAGGATCGATGGGGCCCAATTCACTGAGACTTCCCATGTGAATTTTGTCTGCTGCACAGCAAAGCAGTGTGGCCGCAGATTTCGCCCTACGCGGAACAGCTATCACAAAATTTCCACAGGAATACTCGCGGCATAATTTTCCGATTAGATACGCCGAGGCAATATGTCCGCCATCGGAGAAAAGAATCAATAAAATCGGCTTCTTTTCTTTGAACGAAGTGACAGCGGTGTATATGCGATCTGCATCACTTTTGATCATCCGCCCTTCATCGAACAAAATTAATACATTATAATTAGCTGTTATGGCATGTGCTTCAGCGGCTTGTTGGAGGTACTGAGTGAGTTTTTTCTCGGCGGCTGTTTTCAGCGAATCTGAAACTTCCGGTCGAAGAACATCAAATAGATCGCTCCAAACATCGGAAAAAAGGAGCTTCATAGGTTTTGACGGAGCATCCGTAGAAGAATCCGCCTTCGGCGTTGAAGATGAAGGATCGCTTCCGCTTGATTTTGATGGCATGCGATTATTTTCATCTCTCCTTATATAATTGCAATCATATATTGACGACTGGCAGCCGCGACGGGACTCGCACCCGTTAGGTCCGGCTTGAAAGACCGGTCGCTTGAGCTGCTTTGCATTCGCGGCCTAATAACATTTTAAATTGAAACGAATTAACCTGCGTTTCAGCGACGTAATGAACGACATGCCCATGCTCCGGTTCTAAGAAAGGAAAGGAGAACATCGTGGAAGAACTGCTGATCGCGCTGGTGCAGGGATTTTTTCAACTCATGGGGGAAATCTTTTCCGATACCGATTTCAGTTACTGGGAAGCCTCTTCCATGGTGGAAGAGCAGGCCTCCTTCTGGATCGGTTTCCTTGTTTTCCTGGCCGGTGTCGGCGTGGGCGTCATCAGCCTTCATTGCTGGCACGACGTCATCCTGCGCAAGAGCGCCGTCCGAATTCTTGCGCTGATTTTCAGCCCCATTGTTTCAGGCTCGGTTGGTAGGCAGATCGGCAAGATTCTCTCCAGTGCCCAGACCAGCTCTTTCTTCTGGCTGGCCTTTC
>Ga0207641_10002777_pt1 | contig 15953 bp, 14 predicted proteins | sample KBSSwiS62_FD_184306 | JGI IMG/M metagenome (GOLD analysis project Ga0207641, IMG submission 184306) | Switchgrass rhizosphere microbial communities from Kellogg Biological Station, Michigan, USA - KBS Switchgrass S6-2 (SPAdes) (version 2) | ecosystem: Host-associated > Plants > Roots >... | reverse complement strand
CCGGCGAACCGGCACAGCGGGCTCCGACCACGATCGCGTCGTAGGGCTCGTTCATCTTCTCTCGTCAGCTCCCCGAAAGGTGACGGCCGGTCCCAGCTGGGTGATCAACCGTCGCCGTCGACGGGGGCAGGAACGGCACAAGGCTCGTCTGGCGGTACGGAAAACGTGTCTACCGGGGCCCGAGAACCGAAGTCAACGACGGATAACGGTCGATGGCGGCGCACTATCGCATCATGCACCGGCCCGATCAGCCGACTATTTCGCCGTTCCCCGACCGCGGATTCGTCGCTATTCGGGACACCATTGTTCACCTGCCGGCCACCCGCCCCGGCGGTAATGTCTCCCATGGCTACCACCACGAATCCGATGTCCGAGGTCGTCGCCCGCCTCGCCGCCACGGGCGGCCCGGTCGATCTCGAGCAGCTCCGCCGCACCGTCGACACGATGGTCCCCTTCTGCAACCACGTCGGCGTTCGGGTGACCGAGCTGGCGCCCGACCACGGGCAGGCCGAGCTGCCGGTCCGACCCGAGCTGCAGAACCACTTCGGCACCGTGCACGCCGGAGCGCTGTTCCTCGCGGCCGAGGTGGCCGGAGCGGCGGCGTTCGCCGGGGCGATGGCCCCGCGCATCACGCGGCTGCAGGCCTTCGTGCTGCGGTCGTCGAAGATCGCCTTCCTGAAGCCCGCCGACGGTCACGTCCGGGCGCGTGCCACCCTCGACCAGCCGGCGGTCTCCACCGTCCTCGCCGCGACCGGGGCGGGCCGGTTCGAGCTGCCGGGCCTGGCCCTCCTGCACGACGACGCGGACGTGCTGCTCGGCCGCGTCGAGCTCGACTACGTGGCCTGGATGGGCGCCGCGGCCTGACCCTCGTGGGCGGCGATGGTCGTCCCGGCGACCATCGCCGCCCACGGGCTCAGTAGAGGCAGGCGATCTCGGGGGCGAACCTCTCCGCGATCACGGCCCGGCGGAGCTTGAGGCTGGGCGTCAGCGTGCCGTCGGCGACGGACAGCGCTCCCGGCACCACCACCCAGCGGCGGATCGACTCGGCTCGGCTGACCAGCGAGTTCGCGTCGTCGATCGCGGCCTGGACCCCGTCCGCGGACGCGCCCGGCTCGAGGAAGACCAGGGCCGTCACGTAGGACCGCCCTTCCCCCACCACGACGGCGTGCGCGATCCCCGGGTGCAGTCGGATCCGGTCCTCGAGCGGCTCGGGCGCGACGTTCTTGCCCCCGCTCGTCACGATGATCTCCTTGCGCCGCCCCGTGATCGCCAGGTAGCCGTCCCGGTCCACCTCGCCGAGGTCCCCGGTGTGCAGCCACGGCTCCGCGGCGCCGGCGAGCGGCCAGTAGCCCGGGGAGACCTGGTCGCCGCGGACCAGGATCTCGCCGTCCTCGGCGATCAGGACCTCGCTGCCCGGCAGCGCCCGACCGACCCGGCCCGCCTTCACCGCCGTCGGCGCGCTCACGGTCACGCCGCAGGCGGTCTCGGTGAGCCCGTACGCCCCCAGCACCCGCACCCCGAGGGCCTCGGTGAACGCCGCCGTCGTCGGGTCGAGCGAGGCCCCGCCGCAGATCACGTGGGCGAGCCTGCCACCCAGGGCCGCCCGCAGTGCGTCCGCGGCCGGCCCCGACCATCCCGCCCCCTGCTCGACCGCGGCCGACTCGAGCTCCGGGGTGAGCCCGGCGACCCGCGCGCCCTTGCGGAGCTTCTCCAGCGCGTAGGGCACCAGGACGAGGAAGGACGGCCGGAAGCGGGGCAGCTCGGCGGTCAGCTCGGCGGCCGAGGCCAGCAGCCCCGTCCGCACCCCGGCCCACAGGCACCCGTGCACGGTGACCCGGCCGAAGACATGGGAGAGCGGCAGGAAGAGCAGGGTCGACGCCGCCTCCGCCGCGAAGAGCTCCGGCAGCATGGAGACCACGTTGCCTGCGGCCGCGAACAGGTTCCGGTGGGTGAGCACACAGCCCTTGGGGGCACCCGTCGTGCCGCTCGTGTAGACGATCGTGGCGAGGTCGTCCGCCCGGATCCCGTCGAGGTCGGGTGCCGAGCCGTCGGCCTCGGCCAGGCGGGCCACGGCGGCGCCGAACGGCTCGCCTCCGCACAGCACGGCCTGCGCGGGGGTCTCGGCGAAGACGCGCGTGGCGCCGGAGTCCGAGAGCACGTGCGTGAGCTGGACCTGCGACGACGTCGGGTAGATCGGGACCGTGATCGCACCGGTGGCGAGCACCGCGAGATCGAGGACGAGCCAGTGGGGGGTGTTCCCACCGAAGAGCGCTACGCGATCGCCGGGGCGCACGCCGTCGGCCACCAGCCCGGCGGCGACCGCGCGCACCAGCCCGGCGAGCGCGCGCGCCGAGGTGTCGGCCCACTCCCCCTCGCACAGCGCGGCGAGCACGGGGCGATCACCGGCGGCGTCGAGCCGGCGCAGGATCTCGGCGGCGATCCCGCCGCGGTCGGGCAGGGTGACGAGGGGCGGGTTCAGGACGGCGGTCACGTAGGGCTCCCGGAGGCGTAGCTCGCGGAGCCGACCATCGACCCCGGAGGCGTAGCTCGCGGAGCCGACCATCGGCGCCGCGGAGGGAGGCCCGGGCGTCAGGCTCCGCTGACCGGCGCCGGTGCCGGATGGGTGTCGACGCGCAGGCCTGGTTCGGCGATGCGGATCGGACCGGCGTAGGCCGTGGCCGCATCGTCGCGGCGGGCCGCCAGCCAGCCGGGGTCGGTGGAGACGAAGTGGGTGAGGACCAGCTCGCCGACCTCGGCCTCGGCCGCCGCGACCCCGGCGTCGTGGCCGGAGAGGTGGCCGTGCGGGCCCGTGTCGGTGACGGCGAGGGTGGCCTCGGCGAGCAGGAGGTCGACGCCCGCGGCCAGCGGCCGGAGGCCAGGCGTGACGCCGGTGTCGCCGGTGTAGGCGAGCGAGGCGCGCGTGGTGTCGACGCGCACGCCGCAGTTGGCGGCGACGTGGCGCAGCGGGTGCAGGGACACCTGGGCGTCGCCGATCGCGACCTCGTCGCCCGCCCCGTACTCGACGACGTCGTAGGCGAGGTCGAACGCGCGGTCGAGCAGCGGCATGGTGGTCACCGGGAAGAGCGAGGACAACCGGTCGAGCACGGCCCGGCCACCCTGCGGCACGTAGAGCGGTACCCGCGGACCGTTGACGTCGAGATGGCGCGCGGCGGAGACCGGATCCCCCGCCCGCTCGCCGATGACCTCCTGCAGCCGCCGGTAGAGCAGCGCCTTGCCCAGCGGCAGCAGGTCGTAGCAGTGGTCGGAGTGCAGGTGGCTGATCACGACCCCGTCGGGGACCACCGTGGGCCCCAGCGCGGAGAAGGCGGTGGCGATCCCAGGGCCGCAGTCGAGCAGCAGGCGGGACCCCCCGTCCGTCTCGACCAGGTAACCGGAGCTGGCCTGTCCCTCGGCCGGCATCCCGGACCGGCATCCGAGCACCGTGAGCCGCACGCGCGCCCCTTTCCTCGCAGGGCGACCGGAGCCTGCACCGGCCGTGCCGACCAACCTCGCGGACACCCGGGGGGCCGGCAAGGAGCGATCCGCAACCGTGCGATTCGCCCTGCCGATCACCGCTGCTGCCGGGCTCCGGGCAGGCGATGCGGGGTGTAGGTGAAGGGACCTGCCTGGTCGAGGGCCGCCAGCAGCGCCTCGACGAGCGGGGTGCGATCCGCGGACCGCCACACCACGTGCAGGCCCAGGGTCGGCGTCGGCTCGGTGAGGGGGAGCGCGACCAGGCCCTGCGCGGGCGCGCGCGCCGCGCGGGAGGCCGATGCGAACCCGACGACCTGCCGTGCGGCCACGAGCACGCCCGTCGCGACCGGGTCGTCGACCTCGCTGCTGATGGTGAGCTTGATGCCCGCACGTTCCGCCGCGCCCATGATCGCGTCGTGCATGGCGGGGCTCTGCTCGCGACGGAACAGCAGGCACGGCTGGCGCTCCAGCAGCCGCACCGGCATGCAGTCGCGGTTCGCCCACGGGTGGCGCTCCCCCACGAGCGCGACGATCGGCACCGTCATCAGCTCCTTCGACGACACCTGCGGACTCGCCGGCCGCCCGTAGACGAACCCGACGTCGAGCTCGCCGGACACCACGCCGTCGATCTGCGGGCCGGTGCGGCGCTCCCACAGCTGGGTCTGCACGCGCGGGTGCTCGGCGTTGAGGTGGGCCAACACCGCGGGAAGGACGTCCTGGCCCGCCGGGAAGTTGAAGCCGATGTTGAGCGTGCCCGCCCGGCCGAGGGCGACGGCGTTGGCCGCGGCGATCGCCCGGTCGACCTGGTCGAGCAGCTTGCGGGCCTCCTCGCGGAAGGCCTCGCCTGCCGGCGTCAGCCGGACCTCGTGCGAGCTGCGGCGCACCAGCTCCACGCCGACGTCGCGCTCCAGCCGCTGCAGCTGCTGGGACAGCGAGGGCTGCGCGAGGTGCAGTCGCTGGGCCGCCCGCCCGAAGTGCAGCTCCTCGGCGATCGCCAGGAACGACCGCAGGTACCGGAACTCCATGTCCCCAGCCCCTCTGTGCGGATGGTCGGCTCCGCCTCCGGGCGGATGGTCGGCTCCGCCGCCGTGCGGACGGGTCGGCTCCGCCTCCGGGCGGACGGTGGCCTCCGCGGCGCACCGAGGGGGTCCGCCGGCCCGACCGGTGCGCGGGAACCGTAAGCCGCCGCGGTCGTCGCCGGACGACGGCGAGTGGCCCGGCAGGCGAACGCTCCGTGACCAGCAGCTCCACGCCTGGGTGATGTCGCAGCTCAGGGCGGTGTTTCGGGCCTCGGCCGAATCGATCACACCATCGGCGTTGGCTGTCGCCCCGGCTCCGGCCCCGGTGCCGCCCTACCGTCGGCCTCCCGTTCACCAGCCCCCGGGAGACCCCGTGCTGCTCGAGATCACCTCGCGCCGGGCGGTGGCCGACGACGTCGTCGAGCTCGCACTGTCCGATCCCGCCCCGACCCGTCCCGACCTGCCCTCCTGGACCCCGGGCGCCCACGTCGACCTCACCCTGGCCCCGGGTCTGGTCCGGCAGTACTCGCTCTGCGGCGGCGGGCTCGACCACTACCGTGTCGCGGTGCTCCGGGAGCCGGCCGGCCGCGGTGGCTCGGCGTTCGTCCACGACCGGCTGCACGTCGGCGAGCGGGTGGAGGTCGGCCTGCCACGCAACACCTTCCCCCTGGTCGATGCCGGGACGTACCTGTTCGTCGCGGGCGGGATCGGCATCACCCCGATCCTGCCGATGATCGACGCGGCCGAGTCAGCCGGTGCGGACTGGCGGCTGCTCTACGGCGGCCGCTCTCGCTCGTCGATGGCCTATCTCGACCGGCTCGGCGACGACCGGGTGACGGTGCAGGCCGGTGGGCTGCTGGACCTGCCCGCCGCCGTCGCCGCGGCCCCGGACGCCGAGGTCTACGGCTGCGGGCCCGCCCCGCTGCTCGACGCGCTGCTCGCCGCCTGCCCCCGGGCGCACGTCGAGCGGTTCACCCCGGTCGAGGTCGACCTTCCGGAGCGGCCGTTCGAGGCCGTCCTGGAGCGCAGCGGCGTGACGGTGCAGGTCCCTGCGGGCACGAGCCTGCTGACGGCGGTCGAGGCTGCGGGCGTCGACGTCCTGCAGTCCTGCCGCGAGGGAACCTGCGGCACCTGCGAGACCGTCGTCCTCGACGGCGAGCCCGAGCACCGCGACTCGGTGCTCGACGAGGTCGACCGCGCCGCAGGCGACGTGATGATGATCTGCGTCTCGCGCGCCCGTGGCCCGCGCCTCGTGCTCGACGTGTAGTCCGATCGATCCTCCGACATCGCCAATCGTCGCAGGTCGGGGGCCGGGGACGCGGTCCTGCGACGGCCCCGCCGAACCCGTCGGCCACCCGGTGTTCACCGACGCTCCATCCGCCGCTGCTGACATCCGAGCCGAACCACCGCCCCAGGAGGAGACACCGTGAGCCGTATCCAGATCGAGGGACTGACCCGCCGCTTCGGTGACGTGACCGCTGTGGACGGGATCTCCCTCGACGTGGCCGACGGCGAGTTCCTCGTCCTCCTCGGCCCATCGGGCTGCGGCAAGTCGACCCTGCTGCGGATGGTCGCCGGGCTGACCCCGCCGACGGGTGGCCGGATCCTGCTCGACGGCCGGGACATCACCGCCGCCCCGCCGCGCGAGCGGGACCTGGCGATGGTGTTCCAGAGCTATGCGCTCTACCCGCACCTGACCGTCGCGAAGAACATCGGCTTCCCCCTGCGGGCCCGCCGCCTGCGACGCGCCGACCTCGATGCGAAGGTCGCCGAGGTCGCGTCCGTCCTCGGCCTGGAGGCGCTGCTCGACCGGCGGCCGCGCGCCTTGTCCGGCGGCCAGCGGCAGCGAGTGGCGCTGGGCCGTGCCCTGGTCCGCGACCCCGGAGCGTTCCTGCTCGACGAACCGCTGTCCAACCTGGACGCCACACTGCGCACGGCCACCCGCGCCGAGCTCACCGACCTGCACCGGCGCCTGGGCTCGACCTTCGTCTACGTGACCCACGACCAGGTCGAGGCGATGACGATGGCCACCCGGATCGCCGTGCTGAACGGCGGCAGGCTCGAGCAGGTCGGCACGCCGGAGGAGGTCTACGACGCCCCCGCATCGACCTTCGTCGCCGGGTTCATCGGGTCGCCCGCGATCGGGCTGCTGCCCGCAGAGCTGCGCAGCACCGGTGGCGAGCTGCAGGCGGTCGGCGCGGGCGTCGACGTGCCGCTCGGCGTAGGCGCGGACACCGGGAACGTCACCGACGTGCTCGTCGGGGTCCGGCCGGAGCACCTGCGGATCGGCCCCGCCGCCCCGGCGACCGGCGGCGCCGAGTTCCGCGGCACCGTCCGGCTCGTCGAGAACCTGGGCGGCGAGGAGGTCGCCCACATCGCCGTCGGGGACGGGCGGGTCGCCCTGCGCGGCCCGCGGCCCCTCGGTCTGGGTGTGGGCGACGCCACGGCCCTCACCTGCGATCCGGAGCGGATCCACCTGTTCTCCGCCACCAGCGGTCGTCGTCTGGTGCGCGCCCCCGAACCCACCCGTGCCGCACAAGCGGTCGCGGTCTGACTCCCTGGAGGAGCCTGTGCGTCCCATCCGTCTCGTCGCCGCCATCGCGGCCGCGTCCGCCCTGGTGCTGACCGGCTGCGGTGTGGGGGGTACCGGTGGTGCAAGCGGCACCGGCTCCGGCACGGTGGCCCGTGCCCCGGAACTGGCCCCCGACCAGAAGGTGTCCATCACCTTCGAGTCCTACAACTTCGGCCAGGCCGGCGCCTGGACCGACACCTTCAACACGGTGCTCGACGCCTTCCGCACGCAGTACCCGAACATCACGGTGACCGCGCAGAAGCCGCAGGGCACCAGCTCGAACCCCGCCGCCGACGCCGTCTCGAGCGTGCAGACCCAGGCCGCCACGGGCAAGGCGCCCGACGTGGCCCAGCTGGGCTTCTCCGACCTCGGGTTCACCGTGAACCAGCTCGGCGCCAAGCCGCTCGACGACCTCGTCGGCCCGGACGCGCTGAACCAGGCCTTCGGCGGTGCGAACCCGTTCGCGCCCGCCGCCGCGACGCTCGGCCGGCTCGACGGGAAGACCTACGGCGTGCCGTTCGTGCTCTCCACGCCGGTGCTCTACTACAACGCCTCGCTGTTCACCGCCGCAGGCCTCGACCCGGCCAAGCCTCCGGCCACCTGGGCCGAGGTCGCCGCGGCCGCCGCGAAGATCAAGGCGGCCACCGGCAAGGAGGGCGCCTACGCGGACTGCGTGACCACACAGGCCAAGGACTGGTGCCTGCAGAGCATCATCCGCTCCAACGGCGGCCGGGTGCTCTCCGAGGACCGGACGAAGCTGGAGTACGCGGACCCGCAGTCCGTCCAGGCCGTCTCGATGCTGGCGGACATGGTGAGATCCGGCGCCAGCCCCAAGTTCAGCCAGCAGCAGGCCGTCGAGGCGTTCACCCGCGGCGACCTCGGCATGATCCTCGAGTCGTCCTCGCAGCAGGCCACGTTCGCCAAGGGTGCCAAGGGTGCGAACTGGGAGCTCCGCGGCGCGGCCACCCCGTCGTTCGGTGCCGCCCCGTCGATCCCCACCAACTCCGGTGCGGCGCTGTTCGTCCTGTCGAACGACCCGGCTAAGCAGCGGGCCGCGTGGGACCTGATCACCTTCCTCACCAGCGACCGGTCGTTCAGCACCATCGCCCAGAAGATCGGCTACCTGCCGCTGCGTACCGGGCTGATGAACACCACGCTCAAGGACTGGGCCGCGGCCAACCCGACGACGGGGATCAACGTGGCCCAGCTCAACCGCATGGAGCCCTGGGTGTCCTTCCCCGGCGACAGCTACCTCCAGATCCGCGACGGCATGATGGACGCGGTCGAGAAGGTCGTGCTGCAGGGCGCGGACCCGCAGACCACCCTCAGCGAGGCGCAGAAGCGCGGGCAGGCCCTCGTCCCCCCGGGCTCCAAGTGACCTCGCTGGCCGTGCTCTCCGACCTGCACCTGACGGGGGACCCCGGCTCGGCCGTGGTGCTGCGCGAGGCGCTCGCCGTGGTCGGGGCCGGCGCCCGGCCGGACGCCCTGGTCCTGCCGGGCGACCTCGCGGCGGACGGCGAACCGGCGGCCTACGACCTGCTCGGGTCCGCCCTCGCCGACTCGGACGTCGCCGACGTCCCCGTCGTGCCCGTGATGGGCAACCACGACGAGCTCGGCGCCTTCACCGCCGCGTTCGGCACCCCGGACCGAGCGGTGCGGGTCGGCGGGGCCCGGGTCGTCGCGCTGGACAGCACGATCCGCGGCCACCACCACGGTCTCGTCGACCCGGACAAACGGGAGTGGCTCGCCGCCGAGCTGGCCACCCCCGCCTCGGAGGGCACCGTCCTGGTGCTGCACCATCCCCCGCTGCCCTCGCCGGTCCCGTCGGTGGACCTGCTGCGGCTGCGGGAGCCGGAGCAGCTCGCCGAGGTGCTCGCGGGATCCGACGTCCGCATGATCGTGTGCGGACACGCACACTATGCGGGCGCCGGGGCCCTGGCCGGGATCCCGGTGTGGGTCGCCCCCGCGCTGTACTACCGGGTGGACGCGTTCCCGCCTGCCGGGCGGCTCCGCGGCCTGTCCGGCCCCGCGATCAGCCGCATCGACCTGCTCGAGGGCAGCGCCGTCGCCACCGCCTCGCCCCTGGGCGGGGACACCGTCTACGACGTCGACGCCGCCGAACGGGTGGCATGGATGAAGGAGCGGATCCCGGCATGACCCTCCTGGAGGTCCCGGCCCCGCCGCGAGCGGCCGGGCCCACCACACCCGCCGCCGTCACGACTCCGTGGTGGCGGCGGGTCGCCCGCGCCGCACCGCCGTACCTGTTCCTCGCGCCGGGCCTGGCGCTGCTCGTCGTCTGGACCTATCGGCCCCTGGTCTCCACCGTGCGGCTGTCGTTCCTCTCGTGGAACCTGCTGCCGACCAGCCCGGCCCGGTCGGTCGGGCTCGACAACTTCGCGCGGCTGTTCGCCCTGCCGGACTTCGGTGCGGCGATCGGCCGGACCGCCGTCCTGATCCTGGGGCTGTTGCCGTTCACCCTGGTCGTGCCGGTGGCCGTCGGCCTGCTGGCTCGGCGGGTGCGGGGTCGGGCGGCGACGGTCTACCAGGCGATGGTCTTCGCACCGATGCTCGTCGCCCCGGTGGCGGGCGCCGCCGTCTGGCAGTGGATGCTCGACCCCCGCGCCGGCCTGGTCAACCGGGTCCTCGGCACGACGACCAACTGGTTGCAGGAGCCCGCCTCCGCGCAGCTCGCGGTCATCGTGGTCACGGGCTGGCACGTGCTCGGCTTCGCGACGCTCGTGGTCGCCGCCGGCCTCGCCGGCATCGACTCCGAGTACTCGGCCGCAGCCTCGCTCGACGGCGCCACCCGCTGGCAGGCCACCCGCTGGCTGACCCTGCCGCTGCTGTCGCCCACGCTGTCCTTCCTGTCGCTGATGACCCTGCTGCTGGCGGCGCAGTGGAGCTTCCCGCTGGTCAACACGGTCACGCACGGCGGTCCCTCCGGGGCCACCACGAACATCTACTTCCTGTTGTGGGACTACGCCTTCGGCTCGTTCGACGCCGGGCTGGGCGCGGCGGCGGGCCTGGTGTTCTTCCTCGGCTTCGGGCTGGTCGCCCTGGTGCTGGTCCGCCTCACCGAACGGTTGAGCTTCCATGACTCCTGAGCTGCTCGCACCCTCGCACGTCGAGGTCCCCGTCCCGGTGCACGCGCCGTCCGACGGCGCCGTCGTCCTGCGCGAGCCACGCCTGCGGGCGGTACTGGGCCACGTCGTCCTCGGGCTGCTGGGGATCGCCTGCGTCGTCCCGCTCTACTGGCTCTACGCCACGTCGCTCAGGGCGCCCGAGAACATCTACTCGCTGACCCCGTTCCCGTGGCCGCTGTCCGTCGAGAACTACGCCGAGGCGTGGGGCGCGGTGAACCTGCCGCGGCTGCTGGTGAACACGTTCGTCATGGCGACGATGGTGGCGCTCGGCCAGCTGCTGACCGGGCTGCTCGCCGGATACGCCTTCGCGGCCTGGACCTTCCGCTTCCAGAACGCGCTCTACCTGGTCTTCATCGCCACCTGGCTGGTGCCGTTCCAGGTGACGATGGTGCCGAACTACGCCCTGCTCAGCGAGCTCGGGGTCCTCAACACCATCGCGGGCGCGATCATCCCGAACCTCTGCACCGCGCTCGCCGTGATCATGCTGCGCACGCACGTCCGCAGCATCCCCCGGGAGCTGCTCGAGGCCGCCCGGATGGACGGCCGCACGGCGTGGTCGACCCTGTGGACCGTGGTCGTCCCCAATCTCGGGCCTGCCCTGGCCGCCCTCGGCGTGCTGCTGTTCATCAACGCGTGGAACGAGTACTTCTGGCCCGCACTCGTCCTGCAGCGCACGAACGACGTCCTGCAGCTGGCCCTGCACAGCTTCATCGGGCCCGAGGGCACGCAGTGGGGTCCGCTGATGGCGACCGCCGGCCTCGCCTGCCTCCCCGTCCTGATCCTCTACCTCGTCCTGCAGCGCCGCATCGTGGACGGCTTCGTCCGCTCCGGCCTCAGGTAGCGCGCTCGGTGTGGAGCCACCACCGCCCGTCCGAGGCCCCCGAACGACGGGTGTGGCTCCACACCGCGGTCAGCCGAGGGTGAGGGGGAGCTCGCGCAGGCCGCGGATCAGGAGGTTGGGCCGGTAGACGGGGTCGCCGGCCGGCTCCAGCGTGCGCACCCGGCGCGCCAGCTCGCCGAAGAGGATCTCGCCCTCCACCCTCGCCAGGGCGGCGCCCATGCAGTAGTGGATGCCCAGTGCGAAGCCGAGGTGGCGCGGGGTGGCGGCGGAGCCGGCGTAGCGGGTGACGTCGAAGGCGTCCGGGTCCACGAACGCCCGCGGGTCCCGGTTCGCCGATCCCACCAGTACGCAGACGTTGTGCCCCTCCGGGAACGTCCGGTCCCCCACCACCAGCTCCTGCGTCGCGGTGCGGGTGGTCATGTGCACCGGGGAGTCGTAGCGCAGGACCTCGTCGACCGTCGGGCCGGCGAGCTCCGGGCGCTCCCGGACCAGCGCGAGCTGCCCGAGGTGCCGGGCGAACGCCAGCAGGCCGTTGCCGACCATGTTCACCGTCGTCTCATGGCCGGCGATGAGCATCGTGACGCAGGTGGCCAGCAGCTCGCTCTCGGTCAGCACGTCGCCCGAGTCGTAGACCTGCGTCAGGCCGCTGACCAGGTCCTGCTTCGGACGGGCCCGGCGTTCGGCGATCAGCTGGGCGAAGTGCGCGAGGATCTCGCGGGAGGCCTCGTCTCGGGCGGTGCGCTCCTCGGCCGACAGCACGAGGTCCGGATCGAAGCCGCGGGCCAGGTGCGGGCCGACGCGGTGCACGAGATCGACGTCCTCGACGCCGAGCAGCTCGCAGATCACGATGAGCGGCAACGGGTACGCGATCGCCTCGATGGCCTCGACCGACCCCGCGGCGAGGGCGGCGTCGAGGAGCTCCGTCACCAGGGCGGTGATCCGGGGGCGCAGGTCGGTCACGCTCTTCGGGGTGAACGCCTTGCTCACCAGCCGCCGCAGCCGCGTGTGGTCCGGCGGGTCCATCCACAGGAACGACGTCGGCAGGTCGGCCCTGGCGGCCTCGGGGTGGAACAGCTCGGCCTCGTCGCGGTGGCTCCACCGCGTCTCGGAGAGGATCTGCGTGCACTCGGCGTGGCGGGTCACGAACTCGACCCCGAAACCGCTGTCCAGATACGGCGTGGCCTCGCGGACACGGGCGTAGCGGGAGTACGGGTCGGGGCGGTGCTCGGGCGCGAAGGCGTCGAACACCGGCGGGGCTGACGTCACGGGGGTTCCTCTCACCGGATGGGTGGGTGTCCGTCGAGCGCACCGTGTCGAACCGTCCGCGAACTGAACCGGACATGGACCGAAAGCGACGCCGACCGAGCGGAAGACGAACCTCGATCGCGGTTCCTTATGGGCCGATCCCCGTGCACCGCAGGGCGTTGAACCGTCCGTCCGTTCTTGGTCGGCTGAACGGGCCGAAGGCCGTGACGCGAGGAGAATGCGATGACCGCACCGCCGACCCACCGCACCAAGGTGACCGTTCGCGGCTACGAGATCGACGCCCTGGGCCACGTCCGACACACCGTGTACCTCGACTACGCCGAGCACGCCCGGTGGGAGTGCCTGCGCGCGGCCGGGCTGTCCGCGCAGACCCTGCTGACGAACGGCGTCATGCCGATCATGCTCGAGACCACGATCTCGTACCGACGCGAGCTGCGCTACGACGACGTCGTCGAGGTCGGCTGCGAGTTCGAGTGGGGCACCGGCAAGACCGCCCGGATCGTCCAGCCGCTCGTCCGCGCGGAGGACGGAACGGTGGCCGCCGAGGTGCGCAGCGTCTCCGGCCTGCTCGACCTGGGCGGCCGCACGCTCGTCGCCGACCCGCTGACGAGGCTGCGCGAGCTCGCCACCGCCCCCGAGGTCCTGGGCCTGTGACCGTGCGGTCGATCGTGGTCGGCGGCGGGATCGCCGGGCTGCTCGCCGCCCGGGTGCTCGGCGAGCGCGGGCCCGTGACCATCGTGGAGCGCGACCCCGCGACGGGGACGCGGCGCGGCGTGCCGCAGGGCCGCCACCTGCACGGGCTGCTCGACGGCGGGCGGCGGATCGTCGAGGAGCTGCACCCCGGCTTCACCGCGGAGCTGGTCGCGGCCGGCGCACTCACCGCGGAGCCCCTGGTGGACACCCGCTGGTACCTGCACGGCCGCCGGCTACACCCGACCGACACCGGGTTGCGGTCCGTTCTCGCCTCGCGGCCGCTGCTGGAGGACGTCCTGCGCCGCCGCACCGACGCCGAGACGCGGAGCGCCGTCGCGGCCGGCCTGGAGTGCGACGCCGACCGCGTTCGCGGGCTGCTGCTCACCGATGGCGAGGTGCTCCCCGCCGACCTCGTCGTCGACGCGTCCGGGCGCGCCTCGCGGCTGCCGGACTGGCTCGCCGATCTCGGCCTGTCCCGGCCGCGCGAGGACCGCGTCGACGTCGACCTCGGCTACGCCACCCGTACCTTCCGCCGGCTGCCCGACCACCTCGGCGGCGACGTGAACGCCCTGGTGGCGACCGTGCCGCGGTCGCGTGGCGGCGGCATGATGGCGATCGAGGGCGATCGCTGGCTGGTCACCCTGGCCGGTCTGCTGGGCGATCACCCGCCCACCGACGACGCCGGCTTCCGCGCCTTCGCCGCGACGCTCCCGGCCGGGCCGGTGGGCGAGGTCGTGGCCGGGGCCGAGCCGCTCGACGAGGCGGTTCCCTACCGGTTCCGCGGCTCCCGGCACCGCCGCTACGACCTGCAGCCCTGCCTCCCCGAGGGCCTGGTCGTCCTCGGTGACGCCGTCTGCAGCCTCAACCCGTTGTACGCCCAAGGCATGACGCTGGCCGCGCAGCACGTGCAGGTGTTGCGCGCCTGGGACGGGCACCACGTCCGCGACCTGCACCGGACCATCGGCAGGCTCTGCGCGGCCGCCTGGGAGATCGCCACCCGCGCAGACCTCGCGCTCCCGGAGGTGGACGGCGCCCGCCCGCTGCCGGCGCGGATGCTCGACACCTACGTGAGCCGGGTGCAGCGCGTCGCGCACGCCGATCCGGTCGTGGCGAGGGCCCTGATGCGGGTGGCCAACCTCGTCGACCCGTCGGCGGCCCTGCTCGCCCCGGAGATCCTCCGCCGCGTCCTGCGCCCCGGCGCGGACCGCCCAGTGGAGCACGAGGAGCGCACCGGGGTGGCCGCGTGACCGCCCTTCCCCCGGTCCCCCGGGCCGTCGCACGCACCGAGCCGACGCTGCACGAGCGGCTCGACGCCGTCGCCGCCGAGCACCCCGACCAGGTCGTCCGCTTCCACTCCGAGCAGGCCGAGCTGACCTACACCGAGCTCGTCGCCTCCTCGAAGCGGGCCGCGGCCCGGCTGGACGCGGGGCCCGGTGCGGCCGTCGGGATCCTGGCGCCCAACGGCCCCGAGTTCCTGCAGACCGTGTTCGCCGCCAGCCGCATCGGCGCCGCGGTCTGCCCGCTGCCGCTGCCCGCCGGGCTGCGCGACCTCGCCGAGTACGGCGAGCGGACCGCCCGGATCGTCGCGGCCTGCGGGATGGGCCCGCTGGTGCTCTCGACGCGGCTGCGCCGGATGCTGGGGCAGCGCGCGGAGGCGTTCGGCGCTCGGGAGATCCTCGACTCCACCGAGCTCGTGGCGCCGGGCCGCGAGGCCGTCCCCGTCGCCGTCGACCCGCAGCTCCCCGCGGTCCTGCAGTTCACCTCCGGCAGCACGTCGGCGCCGAAGGGCGTCGTCCTCAGCCACGCCAACGTGCTGGCCTGCGCCGAGTCGATCACCGAGGCGATCGCGCTCGGTCCGGCCGACGCGCACGCCTCCTGGCTGCCGCTCTTCCACGACATGGGCCTGTTCGGCACCCTGACCGGCCTCTTCACCGGCATCGGGGTGAACCTGTGGAACCCCACGGCGTTCGTCAAGGACCCCGGCGGCTGGCTCGCCGAGTTCGCGAGGACCCGGGCGAGCATCTCGACGATGCCCAACTTCGCCTTCGACGCGCTGCTCGACGCCGATCCCGCCGGCCTGGACCTCTCCGCGTGGCGCGTCTGCTTCAACGGCGCCGAGATCATCCGACCGGAGTCCGTGCGGGCCTTCACCTCCCGTTTCGCCGCCGCCGGCTTCCGCGCCGAGGCGATGACACCGGGGTACGGCATGGCCGAGGCGACCCTGGTCGCGACGCTGCCGCCACTGGGCAGGCCGCCGGTCGTCGAGGCCGTGGACCGTCACGAGCTCGCCCGCGGGCGCGCGGTACCCGGGGACAAGGAGATCGTCGGGCTGGGGAGGGCCGTGCCGGGGATGGAGGTCCGCATCGCGGGCGGCGCACCGGACGGCACCGTCGGCGAGATCGAGCTCCGCGGCGCGGCCGTGACCAGCGGCTACCTGAACGGCCCTGGCCCGGCAGCGGACCCGACCACGTTCACCGCCGACGGCTGGCTCCGCACCGGCGACCTCGGCTACCTGCGCGCGGGTGAGCTGTTCTTCGCCGGACGCGCCAAGGAGATGATCACCGTCCACGGGGTGAACACCTACCCGTCGGACGTCGAGGCGGAGGTCGGCGAGGTCGCCGGCGTCCGACGCGGACGGTGCGTGGCGCTGAGCCGCCTCGACCCGCACGAGCACATCGCGGTCGTCGCCGAGACCGCCCTCCCCGAGGCGGAGCACGACGCCCTCCGCCGCGAGATCGCCGCGCGGGTCCGCCGCGCGCTGGGCCTGTCGGCGCTGACGGTCCACCTCACCGCACCCGACTCCCTGCCCCGCACCACCAGCGGAAAGCTCCGCAGGCTGGCGACGGTGGCACTGATCGAGAGGTAGACCGTGACCGCCGTCCTCCCCAGCATGGCCACACTGCACTCGCTGGACGTCTTCCGCCACTACGACCGTACACACTGGA
>Ga0207641_10002773_pt1 | contig 15960 bp, 16 predicted proteins | sample KBSSwiS62_FD_184306 | JGI IMG/M metagenome (GOLD analysis project Ga0207641, IMG submission 184306) | Switchgrass rhizosphere microbial communities from Kellogg Biological Station, Michigan, USA - KBS Switchgrass S6-2 (SPAdes) (version 2) | ecosystem: Host-associated > Plants > Roots >... | reverse complement strand
TTAAGACTTGCATACATATAGCCGCTGAAAAATCATGTGTAATAAAAATTCCATCGGGAAGGGGATTCATCTTCAATATCCGGTTTGCATTTTCGGTAGCTGCTTTTTCACTGAGATCATTTATGATCACCAGTTTTTCACTATATGCTAGCCCGTTGTCATGCAAGGCATCCTTATAACCTCTGTGGCGTTCACGATAAACATTTCGTTTGAGGCTGGAGGTTGAAATTACAATTCTTTTACAACCCTGTTCTATGAGATGCCGGGTAGCCTGGTAACCGCATTTGTAATTGTCAATAATGACAGAAGTATTATGATCATTATTCTCATCAACCCTGTCAAAAAACACGAGCGGTATTCCTTTATCGTTAAAAGGTTTAAAATGATTAAGATTTTCTGTTTCGAATGTAAGAGAAGCAATCAGACCATCTACACGCTGGTTAAAAAAATTTTCTGCATTTGCGATTTCTTTTTCAAAGTTCTCTGATGAGTGTGCAATAAGAAGATTGTAACCTGCGGCAGTAGTAATTTTTTCAATGCCTGACAATACTGAATTAATAAAACTGCTGTTTAGTTCATGAACAAGAAAACCGATTGTATTTGTTTGCTGTTTTCTCAGGCTTCCGGCAAAGTGATTATAGCGATATCCAAGTTCTTTTGCTTTATTTAATACTTTCTGTTTTGTTTGTTTTTTGATGGAGGGGTGATCCTGTAAAGCACGGCTTACCGTAGCAGATGAAAGAGATAAATGTTGGGCAATATCATATATTGTTATATCTTTTTTTTTCATGAGAATGTTATATTAAACTGGCGAGCTTTTAAAGGGGCTGTTTTTATTTGTAAAATACAAGTTTGCAATGAATTTGGATATGTTGTGCTGGACGGGTAGTCAAAGGATCTTCTTCTTTGATGAACCCGAATAATAACCTTGCGGCCTCTTCACCCATCTCGTAAGAACTTTCTTCAATAGATGCAACCGGTTTGTGATCAAGATAAGGAAAGAGGGGCAAGTTACCGAATCCTGTAAAATCGATTTTATTCACCCTTCCTGGAAATTTCTTTTTAAAATATTTGATAGCATCAAGACTAATGTAATTCTTGAAAGTAAAAATCCCTGATAGCGGAGATTTCATTTTCATAAACTGACTCATGCCAAAAAATGTTGATTCTTCTGTTAGGTCTACAATCTTTACAAGGTCGGGATCATATAGCTATAGGGATCTGAAAATTGCTTAGAGTATCAATTGCTTTTTGTGTCCAGATTTTGTCATTAAGCATCAGCAGGCCTTTATCACTGCCCATTGGTGAACTTTAACGGCTACAGAGAAACTACACCCAGCGTAATTTTTTTTAAGACTGATGATGAGTTTTTGTATCTGTATGGCCGAGACTTTTTCCCGGGGCAACCAAATCCCGAACTAATTGTTTTAATTCTTTTATTTCAGGGAAGCCGCCAAATTCTTTGCGATCAAATATCTTTTTGCCATTAATGCTTATATGAAAGTCTCCATTTACTTCGCTTGGCTTAAGAGCAACTGAATCTAATTCACTTTCAAAAGTGGTGAGAAATTCCTGCGCCATGTAAGCAGCCCGCAATAACCAATGGCATTTGGGGCAGTATTCGATAATAACAGTTGGTTTCATGTTTTATAAGTTATCTGCTGTAAAATTAGAGCTTATTGTAAAATAAAAAGGCAATCTAATGATTGCCTTCGCTGTGCCCGAGACTGGAATCGAACCAGCACATCCTTGCGAACGGCAGATTTTGAGTCTGCTGCGTCTACCAATTCCGCCACCCGGGCCAATAGTTAAAAATTGGAAGTTTGATGTTTAAGGTTATTAACCTCAAATTTCGAACCTCAAACTTCAAACAACTTTGGGGTTGCAATATTACGACATCCCGTTTAATTGCTGTTGAATGCGATGAAGATATTTTTTCTTGTAATAGTATTCTTTTACTTGCAACAGCTCTTTTTCGGTAGTAACACCGTCCTGATAATGCTCCACAGTTTCTTTAACAGGTTCATAAATTTCAGATTGCAAATTATTGATCGCAGATTGTAAAGTTACCTTTAATTCAGGATCATCTTCCGCATCCATTAATTTTTCGTTTATTTCTAACACTTCCATCAAAAAATCAGGAGGTAATTGATATTTTTCCTCTTCCTGGAGCAACTCTTTTAACTGTAATACATATTTTATTGTATCATCGGGATTTTGAAAAGTTATAAAGGCTTTGTTGAGATTGGCTGTTATTTCTAATGCCTGGTGCTGTTCAGAAGGAGTGGTATTAGCATAAAAATCAGGATGAAATTTTCTGCTTAGCTCAAAAAATTTTTTTGGTAACTCGTTTTTCTCGACTTGCAATTGAATGGGGATCCCAAATATTTCAAAGTAGTTCATAATATGTTTGATAGAATTACAGAAGCCTGAACGGAGTTCTTCCGCAAGCGCTGGATAAACTTGCAACTAAAGCTCAATCAAGGCGCTGTCACTGATACAATAATAATTAAATTCGTGAACGGTTAAATAAAATCTAAAGGTCAAGGTTACAAATTTAGTTTCTTCGGGTACAAATAAAAGAATAAAGCATGGATAATGGCAGCGAAGTGACTTCGAATAGGTTGAATAAGTTGAGAAGGATCGTCCGCTACAGTGTTACAGTAGCTGCCAGTGTGTTACTGATCATTGTTTGCATCGTAGGGTATAATTTTTATCGATTATCTTCTGACAGGCTTTTTGCGGAGAATTATTCCGCTTATGAATTGACAACCGTTCGTGGCGAAAATGATAGCACTGAATCAAAAATTGAGAAAGCTTATGGTGAAAAGAATTATGCCGAGGTAATAAAGCTGAATACCAATTCTGTTTTATCAATAAAAGATATTTTCCTGACCGCTCTGTCTTTCTTGGAAATAAATGATCCTTCCAGGGCTATTAGTAATTTCCAGATCGTAATTGCTGATGTGAAAGATGATAAAAATTCTACACTGAAAGATGCGACCGAGTATTACCTGGCACTTTCTTATTTAAAAAATAATGATTATGACCAGGCTCTTGAGTTAATGAATACAATACATGATAACTCATCGCATTTATATGCAAAGAAGTTTAGCCGTAAGTATATTAATAAGGTTAAACGCTTGAAGTGGAGATAAGTTCATCCAGCAGCGGTAACACATAAAAAAAGCCCGTCAATATTGACGGGCTTTTTATTTTATTGAAAAGTTAGTGGTATCTATTTCACCGGCGGTTGAAAGCTGGAACTAACAACCGGGAAATGTCTCGTAGAGGCATTATTCTTTTTTAATTGTTCATCAAGACTTTCGGCAACTGCCCGCAAATTTCTTCCATCGCTTTCATCATAGTCATTCATGGCAAGAGCATCTGCTTCACGCATTGCAGCTGTAGGATCGTCGAGGTACAAATATATTTTGGCAAGATTGAAATAACTGGCATAGCGAAGTTTTCTTGCTTCTTTATCGGAACCAGTATAAAGAGTTTTTACTTTGTCATAGTAAGCAATAACTGGTTTCAATTTTTCTTTCACTTTATCGAGTGGTTCATCCGGGCTCATTAATACAATGGCGTTTTTAAAATTATTCCAGGCCTTTTGTTGTTCGCCGTATTCAGGGTGTTTTTTATTATTCAAGACCCAGAAAATATCACTTACTTTTTGAATTGAATAACCATAGGTTTGATTTAAGTAACTATTCAAATTACTCACAGCGCCATTTACTAATTGTTTGGCAAGGTTTGACCTGGTCTCCAGGGCTTTATTGTTGAAATTATTGGCAGCTTCAACCGGGTTTGAAAATTCAGGCGTCTTATATGTTCTTTTATTTTCCCTGTCAAACAAAATATAATTACTTGTCACCGTATTACCTTTGTAATCATAAATAGTGGCTCTTGCGCTGAATGAATATGTCATCTCTGTTGAAAAGGATGATTTACTTATCTCGACATTATTTTTGTCTTTGGTAATCTGCACCCTTTCTTTGGTCTCTGTTTTTTCAATCACAATATCATCAAGCATAGCAAGAATGGTGATATGCCCTGTACCGGTCACTTTTTTTAATCCTTCAATATTGATCAGGTTTTCAAGATTGCCTGCAGAATAGCCCAATCCCAATGATGGCGATGCCTCTATACGAACATTATAAGTTTTATACTCAGTAGGCAATGGCTCATTAGGAAAATCGCGGTATGACGCCGTAAAATTGAATCGATCAAGATCGACCCGCTGTGCAAATGCTGAGGCAAAAAGCAGCGAGGTACAAAGAATAAGTATAGGTTTTTTCATGAGAATTGGATTTTGGCTTACAAATTGTTGTAACAACAAATTAACGTTCCCCGAGCTTAAAAATTGCTTTTCACGGCAATTATTAAGACTGAATATGACGCCTTTGAAAACAGAGAAACCTCGGGAGCAGATAGTAAATATTATATCAATTTTGTAGATTTTATGAGGATAAAATAGATAATACTATATCCTCTGAATAGTAGCATGTATCCGCACCCTCCATTCCATCATTAAGCCTTGTCCTTCCTTATCGCCTTAGCTTCTTTATTTATATCCTTATTGAAAAACTGCGAATTCTAAACTTAAAAATTTACGGTATGAAAAAATTTTTCCTAATGCCAAAGCTTGCCATCGTCTCATTTTTCACGATCATTTGTCTTTCCACAAATGCTACTACTTATCCAATCAATGTGTCTTTCAGCGGAAAGCAGGAAACCCCGGCAAATGGCTCCACTGCTACCGGTACATTTGTAGGAACTTATAATGATGCTACTGATAGTTTGATCTATACTGTAACCTTCAGTGGATTGTCATCAAACGTAATGGCTGCTCATTTTCATGGTTATGTTCCCCCAGGCATTTTAGGCCCGATAATCTTTGCTCCAACCGGTATTCCATTTCCAACTGGGGTAACGAGTGGGAGTTTTACTGATACGTTAGTACTAACGTCAGGGCAGGAAGACAGTTTAAAATTGGGCCTTATATATTTTAATATTCATACTACTACCTTTACTGGGGGGGAAATAAGAGCACAGATATTTTTGCAAAATGCAAGTTTTGTTATCCCTGATGTAATTTGCCCCAAGGATACAATAGTAAATAATGCTCTGGGTACATGTTCAGCCTCTGTTGCATTTGGGGCAGATACCAATACTGCTGTACCGACCGCTGTATTGTTTTATAGAATTGGAAACACAGCAATTACTTCGCCATTTGTTTTTCCGGTGGGCACAACGACAGTCATCGCTACAGCATTAAATGCTGCAGGTTTTGATACCTGCACCTTTCAGGTTATTGTTAAAGATGTACAACCTCCGGTAGTTACTTGCCCGACTAATGTTACGAGGCTAAATGATCCCGGATTATGCGGAGCCGTTGTAGCTTATCCGGCGGCTACGGCATCAGATAATTGTACAAGCGTCACAATCACCTATTCAAAAACGTCCGGTAGCTTTTTTGATGTCGGTACTACTACGGTTGTTGTAACAGCAACTGATGGTTCAAATAACAAAGCCACTTGTTCATTTACAGTAACCGTAAATGATGTGGAACCCCCGGTTATTCATGATCTTGTTGTTACTCCTCCTATACTTTGGCCTCCTAATCATCACATGAAAAATGTGGATGTAAACTATACAAGCACGGATAATTGTCCGGGCCCGATCACTTGTCACATAACTGTAATAAGCGATGAACCGGAAAATGGAACAGGTGATGGCGATACTGCTCCTGATTGGGAATTAACAGATGATCATCATATAAAACTTCGTGCAGAAAGAGCTGGCAATGGTGATGGAAGGGTTTATACCGTTACAATAACATGTACTGATCAGCATGGCAACAGTTCAAGCGGAATAAAAACCGTATTGGTTCCAAAGAATATGTCAAAGAAAGATATCAGACAGCTTGTTTTCTTATATTGGACGCAAGGACATGGACATGGAAATGGACACAGGACCGAAGCTGGAACTGCATCAGACAAAAATGCTGTGACAATGAACGAAGAAGATCCTGAAATGAGCACATTGGTTCGTGTATATCCAAATCCAAGCACTAACTATTTTACATTAAATATTCAGACCGGGAATGATAAAGAAAAAATTTCCGTGAGATTGATTGATGTTGCCGGAAGAGTAATGGAAACCCGAAATAATCTTTCCGGAAGCCAGGTTATAAGAATAGGTGATAACCTTAAAGCAGGACTTTACATTGTAGAAATAAGACAAGGGATTTCAACAAGGCAAATCAAACTATTAAAACAGTAATTATAATTGAGTGGGTTAGGCAAAGGCAGTGAAATCTCACTGCCTTTTTTCATTGGTAAATGACTACGTATAACTTCAGCTGTTTATTCTTGGTGTTCTTCCCAGCACTAAATAAATATTGAGATCGTTTAATATAAATAAAACACAAAGATTATGATCGTAAATTCAGTTTCAGAAGTTGAAAAAATTATCCAGGATTACATCGAGCAGAAACAAAAATCACATTATTATCATAAGAGAAAGAATGATGCGGAAAAGGAATATAATAAACTGCTTGTTAGTTGTGGCGGAGAAGAAAAGAATTTTTCATTAGAAGAGGCAAGTAAAATTTATCAGGCATTCAAAGAAATGCAGGTCAATGAAGAGTTATTAAAAAACACTGAGGATAAATTCAATGAAGCCGATGAAAAGCTAAAAGAACTAGGGAGTATTCTATTCCACGCATCAATAACGGCTGATATAATGATACCTCCATTAAATGGGGAAGGTGTTATCTCAAAACAAGTAACGGTTAGTTTTCCAAACGGACAAGCATTGGTTATTTAATAAAAAACCGGATCGTTAAGACCCGGTTGTACAAAACAGAAAACGAAGTTCATTATTGAACTACCAATCTATTTGTAACTGAAACATTATTATTCATACCATTTATTTTTAATAAATAATTTCCCCCGCTAACTGATCTTGGTATTCTTACTTCTTCAATATGCATACTACTATTGACATTTATTTCTTTTGACTGGATCAATTTTCCCGTAATATCTATTAACTCTACACTGTATTTACCCGCTGGCTGATCAGCGAATGTAACTTTTACAAGTCCGTTTGTTACCGGGTTAGGATAAACTGAAATGCCAGTGTTTACCATTGCATTTGGCAATGGCGATTTTTTTGCTATATCTTCTGTCACTTGTTGTTTTGGTTCTTCAGCATTTTTCCTATCTTTTTTGTTTTTTGCAAAAGCCAGTCTTTCATTAGCAAGGTCAGATGCGTTGAATACAGAGGCATTAGTGGAAACTTTTTCTGCCTGCATTGTTGTTAGGTCAAATCTATAATAACCTATGGCAGATTCTGAGCTTGCAACAATTACTTTGCTTCCTTCTTCTACCATGGCGCCGTTTGTTGAAAAGCCGTCGGGTAATCCTTTAATAGTTCCCAGGTAAGTAGCCACTTTGCTCTCAATAGATATTTTGAAAACATTCCTGTTTGCTGTAAGTAGGTATAAATTTCCGGAAGCATCAGCGATCATATCACCTCCGTATCCTTTGCGGCTATGTACAGAATAATTTGTATTGCTAGCATCATCTGATAAAGCACCAAGATCAGTGATCACTGGATTTTTCCCGGTTGTAAAGCGAATAAGGTGATTGCCATCATTGGTTAATGCATATCCATTTCCATCTGACCCTATTACCATGCGACATATTTGGTTAGCACCATCTCCAGGACCATTTACAGTTCCGAATGGCTCGTTTTCGAAGTAATAGATCTTATTTGACTTCAGGTCAATATAGCGAAGCTGGTTAAAGCCCATGGGAGTATAATAAAGGCGCTCATGCTTTTTGTCATAAGCCATTGCTGCAGAATTAGTGGCAAAAGGTTTATCATATTGATTACCGTTATTATTTATTGTGACGGTTTTTACTCTTACATTACTTCCATTTGCGGCAGCAAGTTCCTGGTCAAGGTTCACAATTTTTTTAACTGGTGCTTTCGCAACATTCATATCTTTCTTTACAACTGGATTACCTGTTCTTGCATTCAAAGCTTCTGTTTCCTGTTTACTTTGATAAATCGATCTTATTTCTTCGCCGGTGGTAATATTTACAAGGCGAACTTCTTTCCAGCTTCTGCCACCTTTTTCAACAGCAGTGATCGCATATCCTGTTAATGGTTGTTCTGCCTTTTTTCGTTTTTGTGCGAATGCTCCTGTAATGAAAGAGATCATTACCAGTAGCAGTAAAGTTTTTTTCATAATCGTTAGGTTTTGTACTATCAATCTACGATATTTTTCGTTGAACAGAAAAATTTATGGATGAACAGCTTATTTATTATATGAATGGAATGAGGTAAACTGCATAGAACTTCTGACTCAGTGCAATAATTGTAAATTCACAACATGCAAGCACTCACATTCGGAGGAATAGAAAAGGTCGTTTACCAATCAGTTTCTGAACCACAGATATTAGCGCCAACAGATGTAATTGTTCGGATAACGTTGTCAAGTATTTGTGGCTCTGATCTTCATGTATATCATGGAGAGAAACAGGAATTGATGAAAATACTGTGATGGGCCATGAATTTGTAGGAACAGTTATAGAAACAGGAAATGCTGTAAAGAAATTTTATAAAGGGTCAAGGGTGCTGAGCCCTTTTACTACATCATGCGGAGAATGTTTTTATTGCAGCATTGGATTAACATGTCGTTGTGAAAACGGAAATCTTTTTGGTTGGGTTCAAAGTGGTCATGGGCTGCATGGGGCGCAGGCACAATACATCCGTGTACCAATGGCCGATACTACACTTGTTTCATTGAGTAATGACCTAAGTGAGGAAAAAGGTTTGTTGCTCGGTGATATTTTTTCCACTGGTTATTTCTGTGCAGAAAATGCAGGAGTAAATAATAGAGGGACTTATGTGATCATCGGTTGTGGCCCGGTTGGTTTAATGACGATCCTTGCCGCGAAACATCTCGGAGCTGAAAATTTATTTGCCCTTGATCATTCAAATGAACGATTGAAAATGGCGAAAGAATTTGGGGCAACACCATTAAATCCATTGGTGACCGATGTGAGATCAACGATCCGAAATGCTACTAATGACCGCGGTGCGGATGCAGTAATGGAAGTGGTAGGTAGTCCAGATGCACTTCGCCTTGCGATTGACCTATTAAGACCAGGCGGAACTATTTCATCGGTTGGAGTTCATACAGCAAAACATTTTTCTTTTTCTCCGGGCGAAGCATATGATAAAAATTTGGTGTATAAGATCGGTCGCTGCCCTGCACATTATTATGCTGAGAAATTGTTGAGAGAACAAGTAATTCAACGGTACCCCGTGGAAAAGATCATAACACATCATTTTAGTTTAACTGATGGCGCAAGGGCTTATGAGGTTTTTGACAAAAAAATGGATAACTGTATTAAAGTAGTGTTGCATCCATAGTCAATTAGTTTATTACGTCTATTAACCTATGTTTTTCGTTTTTATAAATGCGTTAATTTCACGATCTCAAATTTGAACTGCATTTGTTTAAATAATGATACGATATAAGCTGATCATTGGATTTTTATTTATTTCGTTTGTTGTCATTGCACAGCAAAAAATCACAGGCCTAGTTGAGGATGGCGAAACCGGCTCACCCGTTTCTTATGCATCATTAACTTCAGAAAAGGGCGAAGGAATTATGACCGATTCAATTGGAAATTTTTCTTTTGTCATTCGTAAGCTATCAAGGCTCAATGATTCGATATTAGTAACTGCAACCGGATATTCATCCAGGAAAGTTGCTATAAAAGATCTGTTGAAAAATCATAAAATAAAGCTTACTCAAAATGATGTTATGCTTGAGCAGGTAAAAGTATTTGCATCATTAAAAGGGGATTACAGGAAGTTTGGTTATTACAGGGAGTGGAAAGTAAAAAATGAGGGCGGCGAGATCGGGTACATTTTTGATCTGCCAAAAAATAAGATACAGCTTGGAAAGGTGCAGGTAAAGATCAATCATAACTATGATACCTGCTGGCTTAAGCTGCATTTGCGTGATGCTGCAGTAAGCGGTGTAAGTCTGCCAGAAAATGAAGTACTAACAAAAGAAGTTATTCTTCCTGCAACAATAAAATATGGTCTTGTTGAATTTGATCTGAATTGGGAAACGGTCAAAATCCCAACGAACAAGTTGTATGTTGGCTTTGAACTTTTACGTTGCGGTTGTTCTCAATCAACTGCCTCTTAATTCTTTTTTATGGGGAATGAAGAAGGGCTTAATTTTTATAAAGAATCGGAGGAAGCCACCTGGAAACGCGGAGGAGAAAACACCATTTATGTTCGTATGATGATGAAATAGATCAAGATTTTATCCGCCCATCTATTTCACATTTATCAAGACATCAAAATCACCTAACTTTCGCCTCTTAAAAAAATAATCACATGAGAAAATCATTTTTATTTATCCTGTCTTTTATATTAAGCATACAATTAATAAATGCGCAAGAGGAGAAAGTAGACATGGAAATGATGAACAAGATCCGCAAAGAGGGTCTAGAAAATTCCAAAGTAATGGAGATTGCGATGTACCTGACTGATGTAAGCGGTCCCAGGCTTACTGCATCTCCTGGTTATATGCGTGCTGCTACCTGGGCAAAAAATAAATTAACTGAATGGGGATTATCAAACGCAAACCTTGAACCATGGGGTGAATTTGGTAAAGGGTGGGAACAAACTAAATGTTATGTAGCAATGACGGCACCTTATTATGTACCATTGATTGCTATGCCCCGTGCATGGACAGGAAGTACGCCAGGAAAAAAATCAATGAAAGCCGAAGTTGTTTTAATTAAAGCAAAAGATACGGTTGAGTTAATGAAGTATGCAGGAACATTAAAAGGAAAAATTGTAATGACATGGTCTTCTGCAAAACTTACTCCTTCTTTTACGGCGGATGGAAACCGGTTTGCCGATACATCGCTGGAAAAAATGGCAGCAGCCGAAATGCGTCAGCCGCAGCAAGGCGGTGGTCAGCGGAATCAGGGGAATAATCCACAGGTAAATCAATTTATGCTGCAAAGAAGAATGAACGAGATGATCAATAAAGAAAAACCTGCATTGGTCTTAACAATGTCAGCAAATGGCAATGACGGAACAATTTTCGTAAGCAGCGGTGGGCAATATGCTAAAGACGCAGAAGTTGCACCGGCAAGCGTTGTGCTTTCTTCTGATGATTATTTAAGAATTCAACGATTGATAGAATCAGGAGTGCCTGTAACTATTGAAGCAGAAGTAAAAACAAAATTTTATAACGATGATCTGAAAGGGTATAATGTTGTTGCGGAAATTCCAGGTACTGATCCTTCGTTGAAAGAAGAACTTGTAATGTTAGGCGGACATCTTGATAGCTGGCATGCTGCTACGGGAGCTACAGATAATGCTGCAGGTTGTTCGGTCATGCTGGAAGCAGTAAGGATATTAAAAACGATCGGCTATCAGCCACGTCGTACTATTCGTATTGCATTATGGAGTGGTGAAGAAGAAGGCTTGCATGGCAGTCGCAATTATGTAAAAAATCATTTTGCTGATACCGCTAAAACATCGACAACTCAAAACAATGCAAAAGTTTCTGCATATTATAATTTAGATAATGGAACTGGAAAGATCCGTGGTGTTTATTTACAGGGAAATAAAGATGCAGGTCCCATTTTTGCAAAGTGGCTCGAACCATTTAAAGATCTCGGAGCAAGTACAATTACAATAAGTAATACTGGCGGTACGGATCATCTTGCGTTTGATGGTGTAGGTATTCCGGGATTTCAATTTATACAAGACCAGATCGAATACAATACAAGGACACATCACACTAATATGGACACTTATGATCACCTTGTACCTGATGATCTGAAACAGGCCGCTACTATTGTTGCAGCATTTGTTTATAACACAGCACAAAGAGATCAGAAGATACCTAGAAAGCCAATGCCACAAGCACAAACGCAGAACCGGGCATTTTAATATTTCAGTAATAAGTAATTTAAAAAAGTGAGAAGTTTTCTTCTCACTTTTTTATTTCAATAGTATTAAGAAAGATATTACTGGGTGCTGCGCGGATCCTCATAAATAAACCTCACCTGGGCACTTTTCTTTTCGGTTGAAGTAAGATAGAGTTGATATCGTTTATTTCCTGCAGTGATAATTAGCAATGCTGTATTTGGAGGAATATCACCAAGATTTTCTGCTACCATTGTTACTTCCTGTTCCCTGTTATTCAAATCAACTTTTATTTCAAGTGTAATTGGTTTTGAAGTAAGTTTTTGATTTGATGCAAGTGGTTTGTTGTTTAGTAAGACTGTAATGATATCACCATCTACCTGTGCATTATCATAAAAATCTAAACGTATTATACCGGTATCAACTTTTATTTCTTTGATATGCTCAAAATCGGATTCTGCCACTCTTGATAAAGTGATCTTCCCGGCCGGGCAACTTGCATAATTATTCATGGTAACTCCACCCCAATCACCTGTAAGCACCTCTTTATTATCCTGCTTTTCGTAAACGAGATTGTATTGTTTAATACACGGAATACAATCAGGAGGTACATGAAACGTCAATACCTTAAGCTCATTTATATTAAGCGATTTGTTTGAAGAGTTATAACTACCACCAAAATCTTCTTTTACATAGTTTGTGACATCGGAATAATGGTAAGATGCTCCATTGATCTTTCCATTTTCGGTTTTTATATTCAATTCAATATTGTATACACGAAAACAACCACCGGGTCCTTGTGTCAAAGTACCACGCCACACACCATTCAGATTTTGTGCAGTTGAACTAATGGGAATGATAAAAATAATTAACAGGAACGAGGCGGCTCTCATTGCGGGTAAACTTAAATGAAATTCTTTATTTGGTTAAAATGATTTACGGGAGCGGTATTGGAACGCCAGGTTTTACATATTTAAATCTGACCATCGCATTCTTTTGTTCTGTTGAAGTTATTCTTACTTCAAATCGTTGGTCACCAGCTGTCACGATCATTAGTGAAGTATTTGGCGGGATTCGACCCATATTTTCTGCTACCATAATCAATTCATGATCCGGGTTTGACTCATCCATTTTTAAATTAACAGTTATCGCTGCTGCCGACAATCTTTTATTTGATAATATTAATTTACTATCGAGATAAACGGAAATAGTGTCGTCATCAACTTCTCCATTGTCATACAACTTCACAGTGACATTTTCAGAATTGATCGTTAGCGTTTGTACAAGGCTATTCTCTCTTTTTTTCAGAATATCCGGTGTTTTAGTATTTGATTTTATTGTAAGATCCTTTTTGTCTTCTGATTGTATTGGGTCTACTTCGACTTTTTTAACAGTGTCGGTTTTTGGTTTAACCACCACCGTATTCTTATTTGTATTGGCGGAATTGTTTTTATTCTGATTGGTGAGTGGCGGTTTTGTAGTAGTCTTCGTTGTTGAGTTATTTGTAGCCGGATTCGTTTTTACTAACGGCGGGTTGTTATTTACAGGAGTATTCTTTTTTCTTAAAAAGGGTTCAACATAAAAATCGGATGTGATGACCTTTCTTAAGATCATTTTACCGCCACCGCAATCCTCACCTTTTCTTCTACCATATATTGAATCTGTTTTTTCAATAACACTGCTAAATGTTCCTTCCAAAAATTCCTCTTTACCCGATTTTGCATAAGTGAGAAGACATTTTTGAATACAGGCCGAACTAGAAAGAGACATTTTTACCTCGATTGTTTTTATTTCCTGTATCAACGCATTGCCGGAAGAATTCGAAAAGTTACCGGTCATTGTACATTTTCCATAGAAGTTCTTGTCCTGGTAAGAATAAGTGACGCCAGATAAAGTGTTGTTTGATTGTTCCATTTGTACCTCAAAACGGTACTGCTGGCCATCATCAGTAATAAAATACCCACGCCAGATGCCGGTTATGTCCTGGGCAGATGACAAAAAAGAGAAAGCCGGTAAAAAGGTGAAAACGGTGAGTACAAATCTTTTCATAATCCTTACTATCACGTTGTAAAGCTAACAAATTACTTTATTTGTATAAATCTGTTATACAAACGGTTTGTTAATAAAAACTCTGGCTCGACTTCGCTAAATTTGCAGCCTCTTAAAAAGAACAATTGAATGATCAATATTACATTTCCTGATAGCGCGGTGCGGCAGTATGCGGAAGGCACAACTGCAATGGACATTGCAAAATCAATTTCAGAAGGATTGGCAAGAAAAGTTATTGCTGCTGGAGTTAATGGTCAGGTATGGGATGCGTCAAGGCCAATAAAGGAAGATGCAACCGTAAAGCTTTATACATGGAATGATGCAGAAGGAAAAAATACTTTCTGGCATTCATCTGCCCACTTGATGGCGGAAGCGGTTGAGGGCATGTTTCCGGGTGTAAAGTTTTGGGTTGGGCCGCCGGTTGAAAATGGTTTTTATTATGATATGGATCTTGGTGATAAAAAATTAAGTGAGGAAGATCTTATAGCGATCGAGAAAAAGATGAATGAGCTGGCGAAAAAAAATAGCCAGTACATAAGAAAAGAAATGCCGAAAGCCGACGCTGTAAAATATTTTACTGAAAAAGGCGATGAGTACAAATTGGATCTGTTGCAAAATTTGAATGACGGAGAAATAACTTTTTATACGCAGGGAAATTTTACAGACCTCTGTCGCGGGCCGCATATTCCAAATACAAGTTTGATAAAAGCAATAAAGCTTACCAATATTGCTGGTGCTTATTGGAAAGGCGATGAAAAGAATAAACAACTTACAAGATTGTATGGTGTAACATTTCCATCACAAAAAGAATTAGACGAATACCTGGTTTTACTTGAAGAAGCAAAAAAGAGAGATCATAGAAAACTTGGTAAGGAATTGGGCATTTATACAATGGATGATGATGTAGGTCAGGGTTTGATCATGTGGATGCCAAATGGTACAGTGATAATTGAAGAGTTGGAAAAACTTGCAAAAGAAACCGAAAACGAGGCTGGATATAAAAGGGTTGTGACTCCGCATATTGCCAAAGAAAGCATGTACCTCACGAGTGGTCATTTACCATATTATGCAGATAGTATGTATCCGCCAATGGAAATGGAAGGGGAGAAGTATTATCTCAAATCAATGAACTGCCCACATCATCATAAGATCTATGCGGCAGAGCCAAAAAGCTATCGCGACTTACCTTATCGTGTTGCAGAGTATGGAACCGTTTATAGATACGAGCAAAGTGGAGAGTTGTTTGGACTAATGAGAGTTCGCTGCTTACATATGAATGATGCACATATTTATTGCACCAAAGAGCAGTTTGAAGAAGAATTCAGAGCGGTAAATGAAATGTACCTAAAGTATTTTAAAATATTCGGTATTGACAAATATGTAATGCGATTATCATTGCATAGTGCGGATAAGCTTGGAAAGAAATATGTAAACGAGCCCCAACTTTGGATAGAAACAGAGCAAATGGTAAGACAGGTGCTTATTAATTCTAAAATACCATTTGTTGAAGTGCAGGACGAAGCTGCATTTTACGGACCTAAAATTGATGTTCAGATATGGAGTGTGATCGGCCGGGAATTCACTTTGGCTACCAATCAGGTTGACTTCTCTCAGGGCCGCAGTTTTAAATTGGAATACACTACCCCTGATAATCAAACTGAAACCCCATTAATCATTCACCGGGCGCCGCTGGGAACTCATGAAAGGTTTATTGGGTTCTTGCTCGAGCATTATGCCGGCAAATTGCCGGTATGGCTGGCGCCGATCCAAGTGAAAGTATTGCCGATAAGCGATAAATTTTTGGATTATGCAAAGAGTGTAGCGGGTAAACTGAAAAAATCAGATATTCGTGCCGAGGTTGACGACCGGAATGAAAAAATAGGAAAGAAGATTCGTGATACTGAACTAATGAGAGTACCTTAT
>Ga0207641_10002768_pt1 | contig 15973 bp, 9 predicted proteins | sample KBSSwiS62_FD_184306 | JGI IMG/M metagenome (GOLD analysis project Ga0207641, IMG submission 184306) | Switchgrass rhizosphere microbial communities from Kellogg Biological Station, Michigan, USA - KBS Switchgrass S6-2 (SPAdes) (version 2) | ecosystem: Host-associated > Plants > Roots >... | reverse complement strand
AGGAGTTGAGCCGTTCGCGCAGCGCCTTCTTCAGCTCGCCCAGCTCCTCGGCGGTCGGCTCGCGCTGCTCGCCGCTGGGCTCGCCGTCGCCGAAGCCGGGGACGGCACCCTCGCCGCCGGCAACGCCGTCGCCGAGGCGGGGCGGGAAGTACAGGTCGAACAGCGTGTCGAAGGCGTTGCGGTACAGCGGTCGCTTGCACATCGTCGTCGCGAACGCGGCCCGGACGGCCTCGCGGTCCAGCCAGCCGACCGCGCCGACAGCGCGCGCCGCGTCTACGGTCTCCGCGGTGCTCACCGGCACCCCGGCCCGGCGCAGCGCGGCCGTGAACTCGACGGTACGGTCCACGAGGTTCATCGGACCCCTCCCCCTCACCGTCCCCGGGTCAGCGCCCAGGGCTCAGTACCGCTGCCACTCCGTCAGCTGCGTGTCAGTTGGCGCCGAGCTTGAGCTGGCTGATCGCGCGGGCCTGGTCGCTGGCGTGCTTCAGCACGACGCCCAGGGTGCTCTTCACTTCCTGCTCGTCAAGCGAGTCGAAGCCGAGCGCGAGCACGGTCTGGCCCCAGTCGATGGTCTCCGCGATCGACGGCGCCTTCTTCAGCTCCATCGCGCGCAGCGCGCGGACGGTGCGGACCAGCGCCTCGGCCAGCTGCTCGGGCAGCTCCGGCACCCGGGCGAGCAGGATCTCCTTCTCCCGTGCCGCCGACGGGTAGTCGAGGTTGAGATAGAGGCACCGACGCTTGAGCGCCTCGGACAGCTCACGGGTCGCGTTGGAGGTGAGGATGACGAACGGACGGCGTGTCGCCGTGATCGTGCCGAGCTCCGGAATCGTCACCTGGAAGTCGGAGAGCACCTCCAGCAGCAGGCCCTCGACCTCGACGTCGGCCTTGTCGGTCTCGTCGATGAGCAGGACCGTCGGCGCGTCGCGGCGGATCGCGGACAGCAGCGGGCGCGCGAGCAGGAACTCCTCGCTGAAGATGTCGTCGTGCGTCGAGCGCCAGTCGCCGGTGGCGTCACCCGCGCCGGCCTGGATGCGCAGTAGCTGCTTCTTGTAGTTCCACTCGTAGAGCGCGCGCGCCTCGTCGAGGCCCTCGTAGCACTGCAGGCGGATCAGCTCGGCGTCCGTGGAAGCGGCCAGCGCCTTGGCCAGCTCGGTCTTGCCGGTGCCCGCCGGGCCCTCGACGAGCAGCGGCTTGCGCAGCCGGTCGGCGAGAAAGACCGTCGTGGCGATGGCCTCGTCGGCGAGGTAGCCTCGCTCCCGCAGCCGGCCGCGGACGTCCGCGACATCGGCGAAGGCGTGTTCCTGCAACGACATGGACTCCCCGCCCTACATCCCGCTATGAGTCTTTCCTGGTGGCCGCGCCGCCGCGGTCCCCGCGTGCCGCCGAAGGGCGACGCGCGGGGAGCGTCGGGCGGTGTCGGTCCGGAGCGCCGACACGTCGCGCCGATCCCCTTGGATCCGCTTTCCGTCCTTCTCATAGTGCCAGCGGACCCGGTGAGAAGCGCGCGCCGCTACGACACCGGATCTAGGGAGTGCGGAGTGTTATGTTTCGCCGAGATAACTTTCCTGCCCGGGAAGGCGGGACGGGCGTGGTGGGACCCGCTCAGATCCGGTCGTAGGCGGGCAGCGTGAGAAACTCGGCGTACGGCTGACCGAGCGCGGTCTGCTCGAACAGCTCGATGGCGTCTGCCCACCGCCCGGCGGCGAACGCCTCCTCCCCCGCCGCGGCGCGCAGCCCCGCCACCTCCTCGGCAAGAATCTCGCGAACCAGCTCGGCGGTGACGACCCGGCCGTCGGCGAGCCGCGCGCCCGCGGCGACCCACTGGTACAGCTGGCTGCGGGAGATCTCCGCGGTGGCCGCGTCCTCTAGGCGCGCAGGAACGGTGGGGTCATCGTCACGGCGTTGCGGTCCGGCAGCAGGAACTCCCCAGGGCGCGAAGCGAACGTCTTGATCGTGGAGAACAGGTAGTCCCAGCGGCCGGCGTTCAGCCCGGCGGAGTGCTCGCGCAGCTCGTAGAGGATCTCGTCCATCTCGAACGCGGCCGGCAGGGTCTCGATCAGCACGGTCGCCCGGATCGTTCCGCGGGTGAGTCCGAGGGCCTCCTCGGCTGCGGTGAACACGTCGTTCCACAGCCGGGCCTCGAGATGGCTCTCCATCTTCGGCAGGTAGAAGGCCGGGGTGCGGCCCGACTCGACGAGGACGCGGGCGTTGCGGAACAGGTAGAGCCCGGCGTCGAAGAGCGAGCCGGACATGGGGGTGCCGTCGACGAGCAGGTGCCGCTCGGGCAGGTGCAGCCGCGCGGCCGCACGACGAGCGTCGCGGCCTTCTCGCCGAGGCGGTAGACCCGCCCGTCCGGGTTCGTGAAGCTCAGCGTGCCCGCGAGCGCGGCGGTCAGGTTGCGCTGGCCCTCGAGCAGGTTTGCCCAGGTGGGGACGTTGGCGTCCTCGAAGTCAGCCATGAACAGCCGGGCGCCGCTGTTGAGCGCGTTGATGACCATCTTCGCGTCGGTCGGGCCGGTGATCTCGCAGCGGCGGTCGGCGAGGTCTGGCGCGGGCGGCGCGACGACCCAGTCACCGGCGCGGACGTCGGCGGTCTCGGGCAGGAAGTCCAGCGAGCCGCCCGCCGCGAGCGCGGCGCGCCGTCGTGCCCGGTTGTCGAGCAGCTCGGCGCGCCGCCCGCCGAACGCCCGCTGCAGACCGGCGACGAACGCGACCGCGTCGTCCGCGAGAACATCGGCGACGAGTGCCGCCGCGTCGGGCGAGGCGAGCCCGGGCACGTCGCGCTCGACGCGCACCTCCCCAAGGTCTCGCTCAGTCGCCACACCCGTCACGCTCCGCGACACCATCGCGTCTCCCTCCGTCTCTCGCCGACCGGCCTCCAGTCTGGCCGCTGGACCGGCGAGCGGCGCCCTCCAGGCGGGTATATCTGGCCGGACCCGCGACGGCGCGCCCTCCGCAGTGGCCCGTGCCACGTATCGGCGGCACTCTCACGAAACGTCAAGAATGGCGAGGACTTCGACACGGCAGTAAAAGATGAATTGGCCAGCGGACTGTGCCCGGCCGAATACTCGGGGAATACCCATTACAATTTCCTCGGGCTTCGGCGAAGGAGGCTGGAATGCCGGCAGAACCGCTGCCGATCACGGTGATTGTGCCGGTCTACAACGGCGCGGCGCTGCTCGGCGAGACCCTTACCAGCGCGTTGACGCAGGATCCGCCGCCGGCGAGGGTGATCGTGGTGGACGACGGCTCGTCCGACAACCCGGACACGGTCCTGGCCACCTTCCCCACGGTCGAAGTCGTCCGGCAGAAGAACCAGGGCGTCGGCGCGGCACGCAATGTCGGCCTGCACGAGTCCGACACAACGTATGTGATGTTCCTCGACCAGGACGACCGGCTACTGCCAGGCGCTCTCGCGCACGCGGTCAAACTGCTCGACGATGCGCCCCGGGCGGCGTTTGTCTCTGGGCGCAACCGCACAATCCGAGCCGACGGCGAGGTCTGGGGCGATGGCGCCGCTGACATACGGCCCGCGGTGCGGCGCGACCACTATCGAGAGCTGCTGCGCCAGTCCTGGATCGTGCCGCCGGCCACCGTGCTGTTCCGCCGGGACCTGCTGGTGGAGGCGGGCGGCTGGTCCGAGGACCGCCGGATGAAGGGCGCGGACGACTACGAGCTCTACCTGCGGCTCGCGCGCAGCTACCCGGTGCTCGACACCGACGAGCTCTACGCCGAGTACCGGATGCACGGCGCCAACACCTCGAGCGACGCCCGGAAGATGTTGGACGGCATCACGTTCGTGCTACGCGGTGAGCAGCCTTACACCCAGGGCAACCTGGAGCTGGAGTGGGCCCGCCGGTCGGGGCTGGAGTTCTGGCAGACGATGCTGGGCCTCAAGGCCGCGGGCCAGGGCCTCATCAAGGCGGCCCAGAGCCGCCAGGGCCTCCCCGCGGCGGTCGGCAAGGCCGTGTACGTCGTCGCGCGGCATCCGCGTTTTTTCGGCCAGCTGGTCAGGGACCACGTCGCGTACGCGTACGCGCGTACCGGTCGTCGTGGGTTGCGCGCGGTCGTGATCGAGTCCCGGCGTCGCCTGTCCTGATCGGGCGGCCGCCGATCAGACGCGGCAGCGACCGCTCAGGGCCACTGCTTCGCTCCGTCCGCCGCGAGCTACGGCCCCGTCCTCCGCAAGCTCCGGACCGGACCTCCGCTCGCGTCCTCCTCCGCTCAGGGCGGGGCCACAGCCGATCAGCGGCCGCCTCGACCGGTCACGGCACGCCGACGATCGGCACGCCGGCCCAGCTCAGCGCCTGGTCCGGTTCCGCGACTCAGACGAAACCCGACCCAGCCGGGATCCGGGACAGGTGGCCGGGCCAGGTGGTCCAAGCGGCGGGCCTTGGCCTGCGCCCGGCCGGCGGCTCAGACCAGGTGGCCGTCGCCGATGCCGATCCAGGTGGTCGACGTCAGCTCGGGCAGGCCCATCGGGCCGCGGGCGTGCAGCTTCTGGGTGGAGATGCCGATCTCCGCGCCCATCCCGAACCGCTCGCCGTCGGTGAAGCGCGTCGAGGCGTTGACCATGATCGCGGCACTGTCGCAGCCTGCGATGAACCGTCGGGACGCGGCCAGCGAGCGGGTGACAATCGCCTCGGTGTGGCCGCTGCCGTAGCGGCGGATGTGCTCGGTGGCGGCTTCCAGCGACGGCACGACCTTCACGGCGAGGTCCAGCGCGAGGTACTCGGCTGCCCAGTCCTCCTCGGTTGCCGCCTGCGCGTTCGGATCGACGGCGCGGACCGCCTCGTCACCGTGGATGGTTACCCCGGCCGCGGTGAGAGCGGCGAGCGCCTTCGGCAGGAACCGATCCGCGACGTCCAGATGCACCAGCAGCGTCTCGGCCGAGTTGCAGACCGACACCCGCTGGGTCTTGGAGTTGAGCGCGATCTCGACGGCCATGTCAAGATCGGCGTCCTTGTCGACGTACACGTGGCAGTTGCCGACGCCGGTCTCGATCACCGGGACGGTCGACTCCTCGACGACGGCCCGGATCAGCCCGGCGCCGCCGCGCGGGATCAGCACGTCGACGAGGCCGCGCAGCCGCATGAGGTGCTTGACCGACTCGTGGTCGGACCCGGGGACGAGCTGGACGGCGTCCGCAGGCAGGCCGGCGGCGACCGCGGCGTCGCGCAGCACCGCGACCAGCGCGGTGTTGGAACGCGCGGCGGAGGCACTGCCGCGCAGCAGGACCGCGTTGCCGCTTTTCAGGCACAGACCGGCGGCGTCGACGGTGACGTTCGGCCGGGCCTCGTAGATGATCCCGACGACCCCGAGCGGGACCCGGACCTGGCGCAGCTCGATGCCGTTCGGCAGCACCCGGCCGCGCAGGACCTCGCCGACCGGGTCCTCGAGCCCCGCCACCTGGCGCAGGCCGTCGGCCATCGCGGCCAGCCGGGCGTCGGTGAGGGTAAGCCGGTCGACCAGCGCCGCCGGGGTGCCGGATGCCTTCGCCGCGACGACGTCCTCGGCATTGGCGGCGATCAGCTCGGCGCGGCGGGCCAGCAGCGCCTCCGCCATGGCCAGCAGGGCCGCGTCCTTGACCGCCCGCGTCAGTGGCGCGAGGACCGCCGCGGCCCGCTTCGCGCGCACGGCGCTCGCTCGGACATCCTCCGCGGAGACCTGCATGACCCGTTCCCTTCTCACCGGCGAACAGGGCAGCCCGGCGGACTGTCCGGATGTGTCGGCGGCGCCGGGGCCGCACGCCATCCCCCGAGGCTACCTGCCCGGATACGCCGGCGCCTCCAGGTCCCGCCGCCCGGGACAGGATCTCCGCGTGGCCACCGGACGTGGCCCGGGCAGAGCGGAATGCCGCGTGGCGCGCCCACGCGGCATTCCGCTCTGAGTACAGCCCTCGGGAACTGCCGTTAGTCGGCGGCCCTGGCGAGCCGGGACGGCCACCAGATCCGTTTGCCGATCTCCTGCGACAGCGACGGGACCAGGATCGAGCGGACGATGATCGTGTCCAGCAGCACCCCGAACGCGACCGTGAATCCGATCTCGGCAAGCTGCACCAGCGGCAGCACCGCGAGGACCGCGAATGTCGCGGCGAGCACGACGCCTGCCGAGGTGATCACGCCGCCCGTGACGGACAGCCCGCGGGTGATGCCGGACCGGGTGCCGTGCGAGAGCGTCTCCTCCCGCACCCGGGTCATCAGGAAGATGTTGTAGTCGATGCCAAGTGCCACCAGGAACACGAAGGCGAACAGCGGGTATGCGGGATCCGCGTTGGCGAAGCCCAGCACGTGGTTGAACGCGACCGCCGAGATGCCGAGCGACGCGGCGAACGACAGCACCACCGTCAGGATCAGCAGCAGCGGAGCGACGAGCGCCCGCAGCAGCAGTCCGAGCACTACCAGGATCACCAGCAGCACGATGGGGATGACCAGGTCACGGTCGTGCCGCGAGGCCGCGTTGACGTCGTGGTTGATGGCCGTCGAGCCGCCGACGAGCGCCTCGGCGCCCGGCACGGCGTGCGCCACGTCCCGGATCCGCATGACCGTGGTCTCAGCCTGCGAGGTGTCGTATCGGTAGAGGATTGCCGCGTCGATCAGGATCCGGCCGTCGACAGGCTGGACCTGCAGCACCGCCGGTGGGCACCCGGCGCCGGGCGCGAGCTGCGCCGGTCTGATGGCCCCGGACTTCAACAGGTCACCGATCTTGGCGTAGTCGGCCTCGACGCAGACGGAACCAGGCCGCGTGTCGACGCCGGGCACCTTGGAAACCGCCGCGATCACAGCTTCCGCCTTGTCGGCTCGCACGGTGATCACCGCGGGCGCGCCGGCGCCGGCGTTGAAGTTGGCGTCGTAGAGGTTCTGGCCAGTGATCGCGTCGGGTTTGGTGGTGAAGCTGTCCTCCGTCGACAGGCCACCGGTCCGCAGCGTCGGCAGGAAGGCGACGCAGACTCCCAGCAGCACCGCCGTGGCGATCCAGCCCGTGCGCGAGCGCCGCTCGATGACGCCCGCGAAGCGCGACCAGGCGCCGTGGGTGGCGATGTCCGCCTGGTGGTCGAACCGCGGGATGCGCGGCCAGAACACCCAGCGGCCGGCGACGACCAGGAACACCGGCAGGAAGACGAGCATCATCACGACCGTGCAGGCGACGCCAATGGCGCAGACGGGGCCGAGGCTCTTGTTCGAGTTCAGCTCACCGAGCGCGAGGCAGAGCAGGCCGAGGATGACCGTGACCCCGGAGGCCGCGATCGCCGGCGCGGCGCCCCGCCAGGCGGCGATCATCGCGTCGACGCGGCGCCGGTGGTTGTGCAGCTCCTCCCGGTATCGGCTGACCAGCAGCAGCGCGTAGTCCGTGCCGGCGCCGATCACGACGACGGACAGGATGCCCTGGCTCTGCCCGTTGAGGGTGAGCACGTCGTGCTTGGCCAGCGGATAGATCACCAGCGCGGCCACCCCGAGCGCGAGCGCGGAGCTGAACAGCGGGAAGAACCACAGGACCGGGCTGCGGTAGACGACCAGCAGGATGATGACGACCACCAGGCCGGCGGCGAGCAGCAGCTGGCCGTCGAGGCCGCTGAAGGCGTCGATGAACGCGACGAGCAGCCCGCCCGCGCCGGCGCTGTGCACCACGAGGCCGGGCGGACGGTTCGCCTTGGCGACGTCGATGACCGCCTTCTCGGTCTTGCTGAGGTCATCGCCGTTGACCTCGGTGTCCCCGTTCTTTCCGATCAGCGGTACGGCGATCGAGGCGACCGAGCCGTTGCCGGCGAACTGCGGCGCGCCGATCTGGTCGACGGCGACGCCCTTGACCGAGGCGAACGCGGCCTGGTCAGCGGTGATCTTCGCCTTGTCGGCGGCGGTCAGGCCGCCGTCACGCTGGTAGACGATGAAGCCCGGGATCGTCGAGATGTGCTGGAACTTCTGGGATTCCTTGTCGACCTTCGTCGACTCGGCTGAACCCGGCAGGTAGGAGGCGTTGTCGTTCTTCTGAACCTGGCTCAGCTTGCCCTCGAACTGCAGACCACCGCCGCCGATCAGGAACACGACGAGCGCGGCTAGCCCGAACAGGTAGACGAACCACGGCCGGCGCCGGCCAGGGGGCGGGGGTGGTGGTGACGTCCCGAGGCTCTCGGTCTCGGCCAGATCGCTCGTCATCGTCTCTCTCCCGGTCAGTTCTCGGTCTCGGCTCGTCCTCGACGGGACCGGTCAGGGCTCTGAGCCGTCGGGGCGGTGGATGGTCTGGATGGCGTCGCGAAGGACGCGGAGCGGGTGGTCGACTCGCCCCGGCGGCGCCTGCGCGCCGCTGAGGCGGCCTGACCGTACCGGCCGGGTGTGACGCGTTTGTGGTCTCGCGCCGCGCGCGGTCGATGATGGCGCCGGTCCGGCTCGGCGCCATCAGGTTTTCGGCTGGCTCAGCGGTGGACCACCGTTCTCCAGGTTGGTCTGACTATCGCATTATCTCACTCGCTCAACAAGTATCGACTCAGAGATCCGTCACCTCGGCACGCCCGCTCTCACCCGCCGCGTGGACGCGGTCGCAGGTCTTGACCGGCGCGGCCCGGCTATCTGACCAGTCGACCACAGAAAGTGAAATAAGACACACCCTGGCAGCGCGCCCGGCGAGCCGGCCGGAGGGTCTCCCGCCGGGCCAGCGCACGACCACGAGGCGAGCATGGCCCAGGCCCCGCGAGCAGTCGTCCGCCCACGGGCGACACTCCGGGTACGCCCGGGCGCGTAGCTCGGAGTCCCCCTGCGGCGCCGGCAGAAGAGGGCGGACCGCGAGGCACCCGGATCAGGAGGCATCCCGATCAGCGAGCACTCAGACCACGCGCGGGGCCGTCCGCGGAGCGGGCCGCTCGGCCGGGTCGTCTCGCTCCTCGCGGCCCGCCCTTACGATCACGGACGCACCAGGACGTCGCGACGGGACCAAGCGGCACGCGAACCTGACGCGCCGGAACGCGGCGCCGCGGGCGCTGGCCGGGCAGAGCGCGACAGGACGGAAAGCGTCTCGACCGAACGTCGCGTGACAGAGAGAAGAGGCCATGCTGGTCCTGCACACGTCCGACTGGCATCTCGGGCGCGGCCTGCACGGCTTCGATCTCGCCGCCGCACAGGCAGCCTTCGTCGACCACCTGGTGGAGGTGACCCGCGCGGAGCGGGTCGACCTCGTGGTCATCGCGGGCGACGTGCACGACCGGGCCATCCCCCCGGTCGGCGCACTTCGGCTCTTCGACGAGGCGCTCTGGCGGCTGCGGGACACCGGTGCCCGGGTGGTTGTGATCAGCGGCAACCACGACGCGGCCGCCCGGCTCGGCGACAAGGCCGGCCTGCTCGACCCCCGGGTCTGCATCCGCACCGACCCCGCGTCGCTGGCGACCCCCCTGGTCATGGCGGACCGCTTCGGCCCGGTGCGCGTCTACCCCGTCCCGTACCTCGAACCGGCCGCGGTCGCCGATTCGCTGCCCGAGGTCGACGACCAGCGCGACGACGAGGCCTCCGCCGAGTCCGCCGCTCAGAACTTGGCTGCCCCCGCGACCGTGCCCGAGGGCCTGCCCGGTCCGGGGCCCGCGGTCACAGCCGAGGGGCCGGCGCAACCACCCTTCCCGGGCATGGTCTCGCTGTTCGACGAGGACGAGCTCGCCCCGAGCCTGGTGCCGGCCGCGCCCCGCCCGCCTGCGTTCCTCCTCGACGGGCGCCACCAGAACCGCCGGACGGCGCCCCTGTCGCATGCCGCGACCATGCGCCGGGCGATGGCCGCGGTGCGGGCCGACCTGGCGGGCCATTCGGGCGCTCGGTCCGTCGTCGTCGCGCACGCCTGGGTCACCGGCGCCGCCGGCAGCGACAGCGAGCGGGACATCACCGTCGGCGGAGTCGCGAACGTGCCGGCTACGCTGTTCGACGGCATCACGTACACGGCGCTCGGCCACCTGCACCGCCCGCAGCTGGTCCCCGGCCGGGACGGCCTGCGCTACAGCGGCTCCCCGCTGGCCTACTCGTTCTCCGAGGCCCATGACCAGAAGGCGTCGCTGCTGGTCGAGCTCGGGCCCGCCGGCCTGGCCAGGGTCGAGCCGGTGCCCGTCCCGGTGTTCCGCCGGCTGACGATCCTGCGCGGCCGGCTGCACGACCTGCTCACCCGGCTGGAGTACGGCGAGCATGCCGACGACCTCGTCGCCGCCGTGCTGACCGACCAGGAGCGCCCGGTGGACGCGATGACCGCGCTGCGGGCGCGGTTCGCGCACACGCTGGTGCTGCGGCACGAGCCCGAACGCACCGAACCGGCCGACTCCAGAACGTTCACCGAACGCACCCGCGGGCGCGACGACCTCGACATCGCCACCGACTTCGTCGCCTTCGCCCGGGGCACAGCCGCGACCGACGCCGAGCGGGCGCTGCTCGCCGAGGCGCTCACCGCCGCCCGAGTCGCCGCGGTGCACGCCTGATGCGCCCGCACCGCCTCGAGCTCGCCGCGTTCGGCGCGTTCCCCGGCGAGGTCGAGCTCGACCTGGACCGGCTCGGCGCCGGCGGCCTGGTGCTGCTGTGCGGCGAGACCGGCGGCGGCAAGACCACGCTGCTGGACGCGCTCGGGTTCGCGCTCTACGGCGTCGTCCCTGGGCTGCGCGGTGTGCGCGACCTGCGCTCGCACCACGCCCCGCCGGACGCCGGCCCGTGGGTTCGCCTGGAGTTCTCCGTGCCCGGCGGGCGTTTCCGCGTCGCCCGCACCGCCGGCTGGGACCGGCCGAAACGGCGCGGCGGCGGCACCAGCCGGGTCAACCCGACGGCGCTGCTGGAACGCTGGACCGGTTCGGGCTGGGATGCGTTCGCGCAGCGCAACGAGGACGTCGGCCACGAGGTCGGCCTGCTGCTGGGGATGAGGCCCGAGCAGTTCTTCCAGGTGGTGATGCTCCCCCAGGGCCGGTTCGCGGACTTCCTGCACGCCGACAACGACGCCCGTGAGGCCCTGCTCAAGCAGCTGTTCAGCGTGGGCCTGTTCGAACGGGTCGAGCAGTGGCTGGCCGACCGCGCCAAACACGCCGCCGACGACCACAACCTCGCCCGCCAGGACCTCGACCGCGTCCGCGCGAAGGTCGCCGAAGCCGCCGGTCTGAACCGGGCACCAGCCGACAGCGGCCAGCCCGCGGACGGCAGCGAGCCCGCCGACGGCGGCCAGCCGGCGGACCCCGACAGCCTGCCCGCCACGCTCGATGGACCGGCCGACGACGCTGAGTGGGCGGCGTCGCTCGCCGCGCACGCCCGGGAGAAGGCCGCGGCGGCGGCCCGGCGCCGTGACGAGGCGGCGGCTGCCCGCGAGCTGGCCGACGCCGCGCTGGCCGATGCCCACGAGGTGGCCCGCCGGGCGCGGGAGCGCGCGCGGCTGCGCGACCAGCTCGCCGAGCTCGAGGCCCGGCAGCCGCAGATCGACGCGCTGGCCGACGAGCTCGCCGCGGCCCTGCGGGCGAATCCGGTACGCGCGGCCGTCGCCGAGGCCGCCCGTCGAGTCGCCGACGAGAAGGCAGCCGCCGCCGCGCAGGCCGCCGCCCGCGCGGTCCTCGCGGCCGCGGCCGTGCCCACCGACGCCGTCCCGACCGACGCGAGCCGATCCGCGGGCGCGAGCGAACCCAGCGGCGCGAGCACGCGCGCCAAGGCGGCCGAGCGCGGCCACGCGGCGGACGCTCCCGGCGAGCACCTGGCCGATGGCTCCCGGTCCCACGCGTTCGTCGGCCCGCTGGTCGCGCCGCCCGACGCGAGCGCCAGCGAGCTGAGCGCCCTCGCCACGGTCGCGCACGTCGAGTCGGGTCGACTGGAGCAGCTCGATCTCGCGGTCGCCGCCGCGCTCGACGACGAGCGCGAGGCGCGCGACGCCGACCAGGCGGCGCTCGGCCACGGCCAGGCTGTAGCGGTCCACCAGGCCGAGATCGAGCACACGCTGCCGGCCCGGCGCCGGGCGGCCGAGGATCGCGTCGAGCAGGCTCTGCTGTCGGCGCGCCTGGCCCCGCCGCTGCGGGAACAGTCCGAGCAGTTGGCCGCCCTGGCCGCCGCGGTCCGCCAGCGGCAGGCGTCGCTGGCCGCCGCCGCCGAGGCAGCTGCCGCGGCCACGCAGGCCAGGACCCGTGCCGTCGAGCTGCGCCAGCAGCGCTTCGACGCCATCACGGCCGAGCTCGCGGCCGCGCTCGTCGACGACACCCCGTGCCCGGTGTGCGGCGCCCTCGATCATCCCGACCCGACCGAGGTCCGCGCCGACCACGTCGGCAAGGACGAGGAGCTTGCCGCCGAGCAGGAGGCCAACCGGCGCGAGGGCGCGGCCACCGCGGCGCACGGCCAGGTCGCCGCCGCGACGGAACGGATCCGGGCGCTGCGCGCGCAACTGCTGCGCGCGCCGGTGGCGCTGCCCACCGACGAGACGAGCGGGCCGCGGGAGACAGGCACCGTCGCGCGGCTGCTCGCCGAGCCCCACGGCACCCTGCTCGACGAGGCCGTGCTGCTGGCCGAGCGGACCGACGGCACGACCGCGGGCCCGGACCAGATAGCGGCCGAGCTGGACGCGGTCTCCCGGGCGTTCGCGTCCTCGGCTGATCAGGCGTCCTCTGCCGCGCGTGCCCTGGCCGGCGCCCAGGCCGATCTCGCGGCCGTCAGCGAGGCCGAGAAGACGGCCCACGGCGCGCTCGCCACCCATCGCGCCGAGGAACGGCAGGCAGCGCTGCGGTCCGCCGCGGCCCGCGACCGGGCGGCCAAGGCGCGGGCGGCGATACCGGTGGCGCTGCGTGACCCGGACCGGCTCGCCAGCCGGCGCGACGCGGTCGCGCGGTTCGCCGCATGCTGCGCCCAGGCGGCACAGGCCGTCCGCCTGGCCGGCGCGGCGGCCGACGAGGTCCGTCGGGCCGAGGCCGCGGCATCGGCCGCCGCGGCCGAGGCCGGGTTCCCTGATCCGGCCGCGGCGCTCGCCGCCGGCCGCCCGCTGGACTGGACCGCCGACGCCCAGGCCCGCGTCCAGGCGCATCGCGAGCAGCGGGTCACGGCCCAGTCCCGGCTGGACGCCGGCGACCTGGCCGGCCCGGAGGCCGACGGACCGGTCGCGCTGGCGGAGCGGGAACGCGCGGCGGCCGAGGCGCGGCGGGCGCACGAGAACGCGCTGGGAGCCGCCGCGACGGCGGGCGACCGGGCAGACCGGCTCGCCGGTCTTCTCAACGAGTACGCCGCCGTGTACGCGGCGGTAGCGCCGCGCCGGGCCGCCGCCGACGAGCTGCGCAGGCTCGCGGACCTCGCCGCCGGGCGGTCGCCGGTCAACCTGCACGGCATGCCGCTGTCCAGCTACGTGCTCGCCGCGCGGCTGGAGGAGGTCGCCAGGGCCGCGAGCGTGCGGCTGGCCGGGATGAGCGGCGGGCGGTACACCCTCGTCCACGACGCCGGCGAGCGCCGCGACCGGCGCCGTAAGGCGGGCCTCGGCCTGGTCGTGCTGGACGCCTGGACGGGCCGGGCCCGCCCGACCGCGACCCTGTCCGGCGGCGAGACCTTCCAGGCCGCGCTGTCGCTCGCGCTGGGCCTCGCGGACGTCGTGAGCGCCGAGTCCGGCGGGCATGCGATCGACGCTCTGTTCGTCGACGAGGGGTTCGGCACCCTCGACCCGGACAGCCTGGATGAGGTCATGAACGTGCTTGACGAGCTGCGCTCCGGCGGGCGGCTGGTAGGCGTCGTCAGCCACGTCGCCGACCTGCGCCTACGCATCCCCACCCAGATCCGGGTCCGCAAGGGCCCCGGCGGCAGCACCGTCGAGACAACGGCCTGAGCGTCGGAGGCGGCGAGCGGAGGTCCCGCGCGCTGAACGAGCGCGGGGCCGTAGTTCGCAGCCGACCGAGCGAAGCAGCGGCTCAGCGCGGGGCAGGCCCGCTGAGGCCGGCCTCAGGGGGCCGGAAGCACGGGCCAGCTCAGCGGGTGGGCAGCAGCAGGACGAGGTCGTCGCGGTGGACGATCTCGCGGTCGTAGCCGGGGCCCAGGTCGGCGGCGAGCTCGGCGGTGCCCCGGCCGAGCATGGTGGGAAGCTCCGCCGCGTCGAAGGCGACCAGGCCACGGGCGACCGCGCGGCCCGTCGGGTCGACCAGGTCGACCGGGTCGCCCGCGTCAAAGTCGCCGTCGACGGCGGTCACGCCCGCGGGCAGCAGCGACGCTCCCCGTTCCACCACCGCCGCCACGGCCCCCCGGTCCAGGTGCAGGCGGCCCTGCGGGTAGGTCGCGTGCTGCAGCCAGAGCAGCCGGGCGGCGCGACGCGGGCCGGTCGGGTAAAACACGGTGCCGACTTCTTCGCCCGCGATCGCGGCGGCCGCGTTGGCCGTCGACGTGATGATCGTGAAGACGCCGCCCGACGCGGCCATCCGACCGGCGTCGATCTTGGTGGCCATCCCGCCGGTTCCCACCCCGGCCGCGCCGATCCCGTCGGCGGACAGCCCGGCGAGGTCGGCGTCGGAGCGCACCTCGCGCACCAGGTTCGCCGGGCCGCGCCGTGGATTCGCGTCGTACAGGCCGTCGACGTCGGAGAGCAGCATCAGCAGGTCGGCGGAGACGAGGTGTGACACGATCGCCGCCAGCCGGTCGTTGTCGCCGAACCGGATCTCCTGGGTGGCGACCGCGTCGTTCTCATTGATGATCGGGACGATGCCCAGTTCGAGCAGCCGGTCCAGCGCTGTGCGGGCGTTGCGGTAGTGGGTGCGCCGGATCACGTCGGTCGCGGTGAGCAGCACCTGGCCGACCTGGTGGCCGGACCCGCCGAACGCCTCGGCGTACTGGTGGACCAGCGCGCTCTGCCCGACGCTCGCCGCCGCCTGTAGCGTGGCGAGGTCCTTGGGCCGGCGGGACAGTCCGAGCGGCGCCAGCCCGGCCGCGATCGCCCCCGACGACACCAGCACAAGCCGGCCGCCGGCCAGCGGGCGCACCGCGGACACGAGCCCCCGCAGCCGGTCGGCGTCCAGCCCGCCGGCCGCGGTCGTCAGCGACGACGAACCGACCTTGACGACCACCCGCTGCGCGCGTTGGACGAAGAAGCGCACCCTGGTTCCTCGTCAGTCCTCGTTGTGGTCGACCGGCTCTCCCCCGGCCCAGCCGTGGCCCGGAGCGGCACTGGTGATCTCCCGGCCGTCGAGCCCGACCCACACCACCGCCGGGCCGCCCTCGGCGTCCTCGCCGTCTTCCCAGCCGTCGTCGTCTTCCCAGCCCTCGTCACCGTCCCGGCCGGCACCGTCGCTGGTCCCGGCGTCCGGAGAGCCGTTCTCGCCAGCGGCCCACACGGCGTCGTCCCAGCCAGCGTCACGTGCGCCTGGGGCGTTCCCGGCGGCGCTACCCGTGTACTCGTCGGTGGCGACCAGGGCGGCGTCGAACGCGGCCTGCGCCTCGTCGTCCTCGACGAGGCTGCCGGCCCGCCTGGCCATCCGCTCGGCACGGGTGAGCCGGACGGAAGTACGCAGCCGGTCGTCGGTGCCGCGCGGGCCCATCATGGGCTCGGCGGCTCGGCGGCCTCCGCTGCCGCCCACGGTCGCGACACCCGGGCTCTCGTCGGCGCGGTCGGCCGCGTACTGGGCCAGCGCGCCCTGGCCGGACAGCGTCGGCTCCCAGTCGAAGGTGACGTCGCCGATCGTGACCTCGGCGCCCGGCCGCGCGCCGAGCTTCGCCAGCTCCGCCTCGACGCCGAGCCGGGCCAGCCGGTCGGCGAGATACCCGATCGCCTCGTCGTTGGTGAAGTCGGTCTGGCGGACCCAGCGCAGTGGCTTCGCGCCGGTGACGACGAACCCGTCGTCGACGGCGCGCACCTTGAACTCCACCTCGTCGACGGCCCGCGGGCGCAGCACGATACGGGTGGCCGACGCGACGGGCGAGGAACGCCGGTACTCGGCCACCATCGTGGCGAGCCGCAGCGACAGCTGCCGCACTCCCTGTCTGGTGGCCGTGCTGAGCGCGAAGACCTCCAGGCCCCGCGCCAGCAGGTCCGGGGTT
>Ga0207641_10002765_pt1 | contig 15988 bp, 13 predicted proteins | sample KBSSwiS62_FD_184306 | JGI IMG/M metagenome (GOLD analysis project Ga0207641, IMG submission 184306) | Switchgrass rhizosphere microbial communities from Kellogg Biological Station, Michigan, USA - KBS Switchgrass S6-2 (SPAdes) (version 2) | ecosystem: Host-associated > Plants > Roots >... | reverse complement strand
CCACTCCCCGTCGGTGTAGATGCCGGGCTCCACGGAGAAGGCCATGCCGGGCTCGAGGGTCAGCCTGCTGCCGCCCACGATGTAGGGCTCCTCGTGCACGTCGAGGCCGATCCCGTGCCCCGTCCGGTGCACGAACCGCGGGCCGTACCCGGCCTCGGTGATCGGGCCGCGCGCGGCCTCGTCCACGCTCTCCGCCGTCACACCGGGACGCACCGCCTGGACCGAGCGCTCCTGGGCCTCCTGCAGCACGGCATAGATCTCGCGCACCGCCTTCGGGGGCTCGCCGCCGACCGCGTACGTCCGCGTGCAGTCGGAGTTGTAGCCGCTGGCGAGCGGGCCGCCGATGTCGATCACCACGACGTCCCCGGGCTCGATCACCCGGTCGGACACGTCGTGGTGCGGACTCGCGCCGTTCGGGCCCGAGCCGACGATGACGAACGCGGCCTCGGTGTGCCCCTCCGCCACGATCGCGGCCTCGATGTCCGCCCCGACCTGTGCCTCCGTCCGCCCCGGCTTGAGGATCTCGGCCATCCGCCGGTGCACCCGGTCGATCGCCGCACCCGCTGCGCGGAGCTCGGCGATCTCGGCCGCGTCCTTGCGCATGCGCAGCTCGCGCACGATCGGGCCGGCCAGGGACTGGCGCACGTCCGGGAAGGCGTCCCGCAGGCCGAACACGTGCGAGGCCGGCATCGAGTTCGCCACGGCCATCCTGGTTGGGCCACCCGCGAGGTCGCTGACCAGCAGGTACGGGTCCTCCCCGTCCGTCCAGGTGAGCACCTCGACGCCGAGCTCGGCCAGCGGCACCCCGGCGAGGCCCGGGGCCTCGAGCCGGGGTACCACGAGCGCGGGCGGTGCCCGGTGGCCCGCGGCGGGCAGCACCAGACACGTCAGCCGCTCGTGGGACTCGCCGGTGTGGCCGACGAGGTAGCGCAGGTCGGTGCCCGGGGTGATCAGCAGGACGTCCTCGCCCTGCTCGGCGGCCACCTCACCGGCCCGGCGCAGCCGGTCGGCGAGCAGCTCGGTGGGGACGGCGTGGGTCATGGGGGGAGCTTAGGACCTCCGGCCCCCGGATCGAGCCGCTCCCGTCCCGCACCGCCCGGGCCTGGCATGCTGACCCACCGTGACGGCTCCCGAGAAGATCCCGGCCGGCTCGCTGATGCTGCTGGACGCGGCGAGCATGTACTTCCGCGCCTACTACGGCGTGCCCGAGTCCATCACCGCGCCGGACGGGACACCCGTCAACGCGGTGCGCGGGTTCACCGACATGATCTCCCGGCTGGTGACCGAGTACCGCCCGGCGCGGCTCGTCGCCTGCCTGGACCTCGACTGGCGCCCGGCGTTCCGGGTCGCGGCCCTCCCGTCCTACAAGGCACACCGGGTGGCGGGCGCGGCCGAGGACGGCCCCGCGGCCGCGCCCGCCGGGATCCCCGAGGAGGTGCCGGACACCCTGGCCCCCCAGGTCCCGATCATCCTGGAGGTGCTGGCCGCGGCCGGGATCGCCACGGGCGGCGCGGAGGGCTGCGAGGCGGACGACGTCATCGGGACCCTCGCCCACCAGGAGGCCGTCGACCCGGTGGTCGCGGTCTCCGGGGACCGGGACCTGATGCAGATCGTGCGGGAGGAGCCCATCCCGGTCCGGCTGCTCTATGTGGGGCGTGGCCTCGCGAAGGCCGAGCTGCTCGGGCCGACCGAGGTCGCCGAGAGGTACGGGGTCCCGGTCGCCCGCGCGGGCGAGGCGTACGCCGAGATGGCCATGCTCCGGGGAGACCCCTCGGACGGGCTGCCCGGCGTGCCAGGGGTCGGTGCGAAGACGGCGGCGACGCTCGTCGGGCGGTTCGGGTCGTGGTCGGAGCTGGTCGCGGCCGTGGCCGATCCCGCGGACGCCCGGCTCGCCGCCTCGGCCCGACAGAAGCTCGCCAAGGCCGCGGACTACCTCGCCGTGGTGGAGCCCGTGGTCCGGGTGGTGCAGGACGCCACGGTCGACCTCTCCCGGGACGACGTGCTGCCGAGCAGCCCCGTGGACCCCGCGGCGCTCGACGCGCTGGCCGAACGCTGGGGGCTCGGCGGCTCGGTGGAGCGGCTGACCAAGGCGCTCGCCGGCTGAGGGCCACCCGCCCGTCAGAAGAACGTCCCGCACCAGGGGGGCTCGGCGGTGGCGAACAAGGCGTCCGCCCGGGTCACGGCCGCCGGGTCGTGGGCGGTCCACAGACCGGCGGCCACGAGCTCGGAGGGGCGGCGGTCACCGAGGTAGGCCATCGCGAGCGCTGACACGTCGCACTCGAGCTCGGTCGGTCCGCCGGGATCGCCCGCACCCTTGTCGCCCGCGAGGTGCACGCCGTCGTTCGCGGGGAGCAGGCGGTCGCGCACGCGGATCCGCACGGGCGCGGCGTCCCCCCAGGTCCGGGCCGCGAAGGCGCCGGGGACGTCGACGAGCCGCAGCCAGGTCTCGTCGGTGAGCCCGGTGGTGGTGCACTCCCGGGGGTCCGTGAGCAGGAGGTCGAGGGGCTCGTCGACGGGGCGCAGCCGCGCCGTGACCGTACCGAGGAGGTCGATGCCCAGCAGGAACCGCCAGAGCGCCGCGGCGCCCGCCGTGGTGCCCGCGTGCAGGTCGGCGAGCTCCAGCTCGGTGGCAGCGAACCCGGCCCCCTTGCGGGACACCGACCAGGCGGCGAAGCCGTCGTCCCCGTCCGGTCCGGTGTGGACGGCGACGCCGCGCGCCGACGTGTGCGCGGCGCCGCGGTGCAGGACCAGGTCCCACCAGCCCGGGGTGCGGGTGATGGCGCCGGCCCGGGCGGCGGGTCGGATCCGCTCGTAGAGGGAGGGCAGCAGGGTGCGGGCCTCCTCGGGGTCGACCATCCGAACCCGTCCGCCGGTCGGCGCCGCGGGGTTCAGGCGCGCACCCGCGCGGATCTCCAGGTTCCGGCCGCGGCTGGCCACGCCGTAGCCGAACCGACCGTAGATCCGGGCCTCCGTGGCCCGCAGCGTCGCGGCGACCTCGCCGCGGGCCGCCACGTCCCGCAGCTGCGCGGTCATCAAGGCGGTCAGCAGCCCGCGGCGGGTGTGGTCGGCCCGCACGCCGACGCGGGTCACCGCCGCCATCGGCACCGCGCCGCCCGGTACGGCGAGCTCGGCGGCGAAGCTCATGGCGGTGCCCGCGAGGACCCCGCCGTCGCCGTCGACACCCAGGGTCCGCCCGGGCTCGTAGACGGTGCTCGAATGCGCCCACCGCTCGTCGTCCACCGGGCCCATGTGGAGCGCGTGGCCGAAGAGGACGTGGGAGGCGCGGAGCTCGTCCGGGTCGAGGACGCGGACGGCGGCGTTCGGCGAGGCGGTCACGCCCCGATCGTCACTCGGGACGGCCGGGCGTGTCACCTCGTTTCGCCGGGGCGGGTCAGACCCGCCCGACCTGGTACGTGCCCTTGTCGTCGAGGACGGTCACGGGGACCTGCACGTTCTCCCCGTCCACGGTCGCCGCGCAGGTGAAGCTGTTGCCCGGGGTCACCCGCTGCCCGTGCGGACAGCTCAGCGCGGTGACCTGGAGTCCGTAGTCCCGGGTCAGGATCTGCGTGACGCCGGACTGGAGGGCCTGCTGGTCGAGCTCGGAGACCACCAGGAAGCCGGGCTTCCAGAAGCCGAGCACGAGCACCGCCGCCACCACCACGACGCCGACGATCCCGCCGATCAGCAGCGGCAGCCTCCTGCCGCCTCCCTTGCGCCCGGGTCGGGGCTGGGCCACGACCGCCGTGGTCTCGGCAGCGGGGTCGCCCGCCCGGCGCGGGTCCCAGGGGCGCTGTGGCCCCGCCGCGCCGCCGCGTGGGTCCCAGCCTCCTTGTGCGGGCTCTGCGGGCTGTGCGGGCTGCTGTCCGGTCCGGGGATCCCAGCCGCCGGAGCCGGCCGCGTCCTCGCCGGTGTGCCCACCTCGCGGGTCCCAGCCCGGCGACGTGGCATGCGGGCCGCCACCCGGAACGGCGCCCCGCTGTGGGTCCCAGCCGCCGTCCGCGCCCACGGCCGCCGCACCGCCGGTCTCCCGGCCACCGTGCTCCGCATCGGGGGCCCACGGGTCCCGTTCGGCCCCGGTGGACCAGTCCGACGCCCCACCGGGCTGCCACGCCGGATCGCCCTGCGGCACGGGCCCGCTCGCCGCGTCCCAGCCGTAGCGCGGGGTCTCGGCGGTCTGTTCGGCACCGGTCCCGCCCGCCTCACCCGCACGCGTCTCACCGACCGCCGGGGTGCCCCAGGCCGGGGTGGGCGGGTCCGCCGAGGGGTCCGAGGGGCCCAGGGCCCCCCAACCACCCGCGGACGGTCGGGCCCGGTCCCTGTCGCCGTCGCGCGGGTCCTGTGGGGTACTCATCGCGGCCTTCCTGTCACGTGTGGTCCGCGGCGCCGTGGGGGCGACGCCGGCCATCGATCCAAGCACACCCGACCGGGCGACGGGGCCCGGTCCGCCCACCCGGCCGCCGGAGTCACCACGGCCCACCTCGGGGGCGCTCCCGGGGCCATGGCGAGCCGACAGCGTCCGCTGACCCGGCGCGGCCGGCCCGGCCGACGTGAGGGCTCAGCCCACCCCCACCGCCACCACGCCCCGGCGGACCGCGCGCGCGGCCTTGGCGGCGGTCCGGCCGATCGGGGCGCTCGTGCCGCTCACCCCGACGATCTGGTCGAGCAGGTCCAGGACCTGGCGGGCCCAGCGGACGAAGTCTCCCGCGGAGAGCTCCTGGCCGTTGCGGTCCGCGGCCTCCAGCACCTGGGCGAGGGTCTCGCCGCGGGCCCAGCGGTGGATCGGCCAGGCGAAGCCGAGGTCCGGTTCGCGGGTACGGTCGATCCGGTGCCGTCGCTCGTCCTCGGCGAGGTCGGACCAGAGTCGCACCGTCTCGGCCAGCGCGTCCGTGACCGCGCCCGCGGGCAGCCGGGGGACGGGCGCGTTGTCCCGCCGGGACTCGAACACCAACGCCGACGCGACGGCCGCGAGCTCCGCGGGCTCCAGGCCCTCCCAGATCCCGTGGCGCAGGCACTCGGCCGCGAGGAGGTCCGACTCGCCCCACAGCCGGGACAGCCTGCGCCCGTGCTCGGTCACCTCGGAGCCGTCGGAGCCTGCCAGGTAGCCCCGCTCCTCGAGCAGCCCCCGGATCCGGTCGAACCCGCGGGCCAGCGAGTGCGTGGTCGCGCGGACCTTCTGCCGAAGCTGATCGGTGTCCCGCTCCAGTCGGGCGTGCCGCTCTCCCCAGCGGGCGTGGGCCTCGCGGTCGTCGCAGCCGTGACACGGGTGGTTGCGCAGGGCACGGCGCAGGGCGAGCAGCTCGACGTCCTCCGAGGCGCCGCCGCGGTTCCGCTTCCGCGGGGGCGGCGCCACGATCCCGGTGTTGCGCAACGAGGACGCCAGGTCCCGCCGCACCCGGGGCGAGCGGTGGTCCACGCGCTTGGGCAGCTTCATCCGCCCCAGCCCGCGCACGGCGGCCGGGAAGTCCGCGACGGACAGCCGCCCCGCCCACCGGTCCTCGGTGAGCACCAGCGGGCGGGGATCGTCCGGGTGGCCGGCGGGCTCGAGCACCACCGCGAGCCCCGACCGCTTGCCGCCCGGGACGGAGATCACGTCCCCGGGCCGCAGCTCGAGCAGCGACTCGGCGACCTCGTCCCGCCGCTCGGCTGACCCCTGCCTGCGCAGCGCCCGCTCCCGGTCCGACACCTGCCTGCGCAGCCGCGCGTACTCGGCGAAGTCCCCGAGATGGCACTCCATGGCCTCGGCGTACCCGGCGAGGGTCTCGGTGTTCTTCTCGATCCGCCGCGCCAGCCCGACGACGGACCGGTCCGCCTGGAACTGTCCGAAGGACTGTTCCAGCAGCTCACGGGCCTTCTCGATGCCGAGCCGCTCGACGAGGTTGATCGTCATGTTGTAGTCGGCGCGGAAAGAGCTGCGCAGCGGGTAGGTGCGCGTGGACGCGAGCCCCGCGACCTGCTCCGGGTCCACCCCCGGCGCCCAGACGACGACGGCGTGCCCCTCGACGTCGATCCCCCGCCGCCCGGCCCGCCCGGTCAGCTGGGTGTACTCCCCCGGGGTGAGGTCCGCGTGCGCCTCGCCGTTCCACTTGACCAGCCGCTCCAGCACCACGGTCCGCGCCGGCATGTTGATCCCCAGCGCGAGCGTCTCGGTGGCGAACACGCACCGGACGAGCCCGAGGACGAACAGCTCCTCGACGGTCTCCTTGAACGCGGGCAGCATCCCGGCGTGGTGCGCCGCGATCCCGCGCTCCAGGGCCTCGCGCCACTCCCAGTACCCGAGCACGCCCAGGTCCGCCTGCGGCAGGTCGCCGGTGTGCTTCTCGACGATCCGGCGGATCTCACGGGCCTCGGCGTCCGTGGTGAGGCGCAGCCCCGCGCGCACGACCTGGCCCACCGCCGCGTCGCACCCGGCCCGGGAGAACACGAACGTGATCGCGGGCAGCAGCCCGGCCCGGTCCAGCCGGTCGATCACCGTGACCCGGGACGCCGGTCGCAGCCCGCCCCGCGAGCGCGGAGCACCCCGCCCGCGGCCGCGCCCCGAGGTCCAGGACGCCATCTGGTCCTGGCGGGTCAGCTCGCGGGTCTGCCGCAGCAGCTCCGGATCGACCGCGAGCGCGCCGCCCTTCTCCGTGAACAGGTCGTGAAGCCGGTTGCCGACCATCATGTGCTGCCAGAGCGGCACCGGCCGGATCTCGTCCACGACGACGGCGGTGTCCCCCCGTACCGCGACCAGCCAGTCGCCGAACTCCTCGGCGTTGCTCACCGTGGCGGAGAGGCTGACGATGGACACGTACTCCGGGAGCTGGAGGATGACCTCCTCCCACACCGCGCCGCGGAAGCGGTCCGCGAGGTAGTGCACCTCGTCCATCACGACGTAGCCGAGCTGGTCCAGGGACCGGGGGCCCCGGCTTCCGCTCGGGCCCGCAGGCGACCCTTCGGTGTTGTCGCTCGGGCCCGCAGGCGACCCTTCGGTGTTGTCGCTCGGGCCCGCAAGCGACCCTTCGGTGTTGTCGCTCGGGCCCGCAAGCGACCCTTCGGTGTTGTCGCTCGGGCCCGCAAGCGACCCTTCGGTGTTGTCGCTCGGGCCCGCAAGCGCCCCTTCGGCGTAGATCATGTTCCGCAGTACCTCGGTGGTCATCACGACCACCTGGGCGCCGGGGTTCACGGTGGAGTCCCCGGTGAGCAGCCCGACGGCGTCCGCCCCGTGCCGCTCGACGAGGTCCGCGTACTTCTGGTTCGACAGCGCCTTGATCGGCGTGGTGTAGAAGCACTTCAGACCCTGGGCGAGCGCGAGGTGCACCGCGAACTCGCCGACGACCGTCTTGCCGGCGCCGGTGGGCGCGCACACGAGCACGCCGTGTCCGTCCTCCAGGGCCTCACACGCCTCGCGCTGGAACGCGTCCAGCCCGAACGGCAGGGTGCCGACGAACTCCGCGAGCTGCGGACGGGCGGCTCGGGCCCGGGCGGCCGCGTACGCGTCCGCCGGGGCCGGTGTGCTGCTGGCCACGGACCCAGGCTGTCACACGGCACCGACGATCCGCCGGGCAGGCGTCAGGTGTCCGCGGTCACGTCACGTCGTCGACGTTGCTCGTCGTGGGCTCGGCGGTGTACACCGGCGCCGGCGGCTCGACGGCCGCGGGCCCGGCCACCGCGCTCGGCGCGGCGATCGTGCTCGGCGTGGTGTCGACCGGGCTGGGGGCGTCCGGGTCGAGATCGTCCCAGCCGAGCGCGGCCCGCTTCTTCGCCTTGCGCTTGTCGTGCACGCGCGCGATCTGGATCGCCAGCTCGAACAGCAGGGACAGCGCGAGGGCGAGCGCCGTCATCGAGTACGGGTCCTGCCCCGGCGTGGCGATCGCGGCGAAGACGAACAGCCCGAAGATGATCCCGCGCCGGGCCTTGCGCAGCCGCTCGTAGGACAGCACGCCCACCAGGTTGAGCATCACCACGAGCAGCGGGATCTCGAAGCTGACCCCGAAGATGACCAGCAGCCCGACGACGAACCCGAAGTAGCTCTCGCCGGTCAGCGCGGTGACCTGGACCTCGGAGCCGATGGTGAGCAGGAACGCGAGGCCCTGGGCGATGACGAAGTACGCCAGCACCGCGCCCGCGACGAACAGGATGCTCGCGGAGGCCACGAAGATCCGCGCGAAGCGGCGCTCCTTGGGGTAGAGCCCGGGCACGATGAAGCCCCAGATCTGGGAGAGCCAGATCGGGCAGGCCAGGACGACGCCCGCGACCGTGCCGACCTTCAGCCGCAGCATGAACTGGTCGAACGGGCCGGTGCCGAGCAGGTTGCAGGCGCCGTTCGCGGTGAAGACCGCGCGCGAGGAGGCGGGCAGTGAGCAGTAGGGCTGTTTCAGCAGCTCACCCAGGCTGGGCCAGCCGAAGAAGTTCGCCTCGAACCAGATGTAGCCGACGATCGTGGTGATCGCGATCGCGACGACCGCGATGGCGAGTCGGTTGCGCAGCTCGTAGAGGTGCTCGACGAGCGTCATCGTGCCGTCGGGGTTCTTCCGCCGACGGCCGGGGAGCCTCACCACGACGTGCGGCTACTGGTCGCGGTGCTCCGCAGGCTGCTCCGCCTGCGAGGACTGCGACGTCTGTGCCGTCGGGGTGGTCTGGGCCGTCGGCGTGGTCGGCTGCGGCTGCTGGGCGGGCGGCAGCGAGGCGGGCGGTGCCTGGGCGGCGGGCTCGTCCTTCTTGTCGTCCTTCATGCCCTTCATCTCGCCCTTGAAGATCCGGGCGGACTGGCCGACCGAGCGGGCCATGTCGGGCAGCTTCTTGGCGCCGAACAGCAGGAGCACCACGACCACGAGGATCACGATCTCCCACCCACCGAGGTTGGGCATGAGGGCTCCTTCCAGAACACCGCTTTCCCCCGCGATAGTACGCAGGGCAGGCCGTGCGGCTAGCGACGCGCCTTGATCGCCTGCATCTCACTGCGCAGCGGTGTCACGGCCGCCACGGTGCGTGACCGCGCCCGGGCCGCGGTCTGCAGCAATCTGCGCACGTGTGCGGCGCTGACCACCGCCACCGCGAGCAGCAGCACGATCCCGAGCGCGCCGAGCAGGGTCGGCACCCAGTAGAGGCCCATCTACGTCTCCCCTCCCGCGAGCGCCGCGCGCGCCCGCTCCGCCACCGCGGCGGCCAGCTCCGGTGGGTGCACCACCCGCGCGCCGCCCCCGAGGCCCAGCACCAGTCGGACCAACCATGCCGGGTCGGCGTAGCGCAGCAGCACCCGGGCCGCCCCCGACCCGTCCGCGTGCTCGACGACCTCGTCCACCGGGTAGTACTCCGCGATCCAGCGGGCCTCGCGCGCGACCTCCAGCACCGCCGTGCTGTGCTCCTCGCTCGGCGAGAACAGCCCGGCGGAGACGTCCGTCGGCTCGGCGTCCGGCGGCGGCGCGGCGGGCTCCGCCAGCTCGGTCACTTCCTCGACCCGGTCCAGCCGGAAGAGCCGCACGCCCTCCCGCTGCCGACACCAGGCCTCCAGGTACCCGTGCCCCTCGACCAGCAGCAGCCGCATCGGGTCCACGGTCCGCCGGGAGACGGCGTCGCGCCCCGCGGTGTAGTAGACGATCTGCAGCGCGCGCCCGCGGTCCAGCGCGCCCCGCACGGCCGACGCGGTGGCCTCCTCCTCGCGGCTGAGGTCGACGGCGACGGTCGCCGTCCCGGCGTCTCCCACCGCCTGCTCGATCTTGGCCGTGGCCCGCTGCACCGCCGCCGTGTCCACGACGCCGGGCGCCTCTCCCAGCGTGCGCAGCGCGACGAGCAGCGCGGTGGCCTCGGCGGTCGTCAGCCGCAGCGGCCTGCGCATCCCGGCGTCCTCGGTCACGGTGACCGTGTCCCCCGAGAACGAGAGGTCCACGAGGTCCCCCGGCCCGTAACCGGGCAGCCCGCACATCCAGAGCAGCTCGAGGTCTCGGCGCAGCTGCCGAGGAGTGGTCCCGAAGTCCGCGGCGGCCTCGGCGATCGGCACGCCCGGACGGGCCAGCAGGTACGGGACCAGCGACAACAGCCGCGGGAGCCGGTCGGCGACGCCCGCGGTCGTCATGAGTGGGCCTCCAGCGCCCGCTCCCACAGCCGCCGCACGTGCGCGACGAGCGCGGGCGGCTCCAGCACCTGGACGTCCGGCCCGGCGCCTGCCAGCCAGCGCGCGACCGTGCGCTCGCTGCGCAGCTCGATCTCCAGCACGTCGCCCCCGTCCCGGCTCTCCACGAGCGTGCCGAGCCTGCGCAGGCCGTGCGCGTGTCCCTCCCGAACCCAGACCCGGGCCAGCCCGGTGACCGGACCGTAGTCGAAGTTCCGCCGGATCGACGCCATGAGGTCGGTGCCCGGCGGGACGCGCACCGCGCCCGGCTCCCCGACCGTCGTGACCGGCTCGAGGATCCGGGACAGCCGGAACGAGCGGACGTCCGCGCGGTCCCGGTCGTGGCCCACCAGGTACCAGCGGCCCCGCCAGGACACCACACCCCACGGCTCCACGATCCGCCGGACCACCTCGCCGGTCGGACCGCCGCGGCGGTGCTCGAACGTGACCGCCTGCCCGGCCTGCACGGCCGCGAGCAGCGGACCGAAGACGGGCTCGGCCGCGCGCACCCGCGGCTGCACCGAGCCCCGCGTCTCGTCCACCTCGACGCCGGCGGCCCGCAGCTTGCGCAGCGCCCCGTGCGCGGCGCCGGAGAGCTCCGGGGAGTCCCACAGCGACCCGGCCAGCGCGACGGCGGCCGCCTCCTCGGCGTCCAGGTCGATCTCGCCCAGCTCGTAGTCTCCCCGGGCGATCCGGTAGCCCTCGACGGTGTCGAACGCGGACTGCCGCCCGGTCTCCAGCGGCACGCCCAGTTCCCGCAGCTCGGTCTTGTCGCGTTCGAACATGCGGAAGAACGCCTCGTCGCTGGGCGCGTCCGCATAGCCGGGCACGGTCGCGCGGATCCGCTCGGCGGGCAGGAACTGACGCGTCGACAGCAGGCAGAGGACCAGGTTCACCAGTCGCTCGGCGCGGGCGGAGGACACGCCGCGAAGCATACGCACAGGCGTTCGAACGCCGTGGGGAACCCGCGCAACGCGTGTCTCAGGAAGGCACACCCGCCGACCTTGACCCGACGATCACCCCGGCGAACGCTGTGACGGCAGGCACAGCACCAGGGAGGACCACCATGCCGGAGACCTTCAACCCGTGGAGCGTGGTCAATCTCGTCTTCCACCACCTCGCCGACCAGGGCCTGCACCCGGTGCTCGGCGAGACGGGCGATCCGAAGGTCGCCGCGGAGGCGCTGCTCACCGCGATGGGCATCGAGCCCGCCCCCGACCACGCGGGCCCCGCGGCGGGCCCGGTGCAGGACGAGCTGCGCGCCCTGCGTCGGAAATTGATGCCCGGGATCGAGTAGGGAGGGCCTGGCGATCCTAGAGGCTCTGGATCAGCCGGTCCACGCGCTCGTCGACGGCGCGGAACGGGTCCTTGCACAGCACGGTGCGCTGGGCCTGGTCGTTCAGCTTCAGGTGGACCCAGTCGACGGTGAAGTCCCGGCCTGCGGCCTGCGCGGCGGCGATGAAGTCCCCGCGCAGCTTGGCCCGGGTGGTCTGCGGCGGGGTGTCCTTGGCGACCTCGATCTCGCCGTCGTCGGTGACCCGCTCGACGAGCCCCTTGCGCTGCAGCATGTCGAACAATCCGCGGCCGCGGCGGATGTCGTGGTAGGCGAGGTCCAGCTGGGCGATGCGGGCGCTGGAGAGGTCCAGGTCGTTCCGCGCCCGGTAGCGCTCGACGAGGCGGTGCTTGATCGCCCAGTCCACCTCGCGGTCGATCAACGAGAGGTTCTGCGTCTCCACCGCGTCCAGCGTCCGCCCCCACAGTTCGACGACGCGCTCCAGCGACCGGTCCGCGCTCCCGCGCGCCGCCAGGTGCTCGACGGCTCGGGAGTGGTACTCGCGCTGGATGTCCAGGGCGCTCGCCTCGCGGCCCCCGGCGAGCCGGACCGTGCGGCGGCCGGTCAGGTCATGGCTGATCTCGCGGATCGCGCGGATCGGGTTGTCCAGGGTGAAGTCCCGGAACTGCACGCCCGCCTCGATCATCTCGAGCACGAGATGGGTCGCGCCGACCTTGAGCAGCGTGGTGGTCTCGGACATGTTCGAGTCGCCGACGATCACGTGCAGGCGCCGGTAGCGCTCCGCGTCCGCGTGCGGCTCGTCCCGGGTGTTGATGATCGGCCGCGAGCGGGTGGTCGCCGAGGAGACGCCCTCCCAGATGTGCTCGGCGCGTTGCGACAGGCAGTACACCGCGCCACGCGGGGTCTGCAGCACCTTGCCAGCGCCGCAGATCAGCTGGCGGGTGACGAGGAACGGCAGCAGCACGTCCGCGATCCGGGCGAACTCGCCCTGCCGCGCGACGAGGTAGTTCTCGTGGCAGCCGTAGGAGTTGCCCGCGGAGTCGGTGTTGTTCTTGAACAGGTAGATGTCCCCGCCGATGCCCTCGTCCACGAGCCTGCGCTCGGCGTCCACCAGGAGGTCCTCGAGGATCCGCTCGCCTGCCTTGTCGTGCGCCACGAGGCCCGCGAGCGTGTCGCACTCGGCCGTGGCGTACTCGGGGTGCGAGCCCACGTCGAGGTACAGCCGCGCCCCGTTGCGCAGGAAGACGTTCGACGAGCGGCCCCACGACACGACCCGCCGGAACAGGTAGCGCGCGACCTCGTCCGGGGACAGCCGACGCTGCCCGTGGAACGTGCACGTGACCCCGAACTCGGTCTCGACCCCGAAGATCCGACGCTGCATGTCCTTCAGCGTAGGCGCAGGAGGCCCCATAAGGTCACGCCTGTGACCGACTGGTTCCGGCGAGTCGCCCTGAGGATTCCGCACGTGCACCGCGGGCTGCGCGCCGTGTCGCACCGCGACAGGGCCGTGACCGCGGTCGTCGCGGAGCTCCCGCCGAGCGCCGCGGACCGGATCCTGGTCCGGCTCTCGGCCGCCGCCGACCACTCGGCGCTGTGGGTCGTGGTGGCGGGCGTCCTGGCGGTCCGTCGCGGCGCCGGGCGCAAGGCGGCGGCCCGCGGGCTGCTGGCGATCGCCCTGTCCAGCGCCACGGCGAACGGGCTCATGAAGCCGCTGTTCCCGCGCAGGCGCCCGGCCGCGGCCGCGCTGCCGTCGTACCGGACGATCCCGGACCCGCCGATGTCGTCGTCCTTCCCCTCGGGGCACTCGGCCTCCGCGGCCGCCTTCGCCACGGCGGTGGCGCTGGAGAAACCCAGGGTCGCCCCCGCGGTGGTCCCGCTCGCCGCGGCCGTGGCGTACTCCCGGGTGCACGTGGGCGTGCACTGGGGGTCGGACGTGCTCGCGGGGGCCGCCGTCGGCACCGCGATCGCGCTGGCGACCCGCCGGTGGTGGCCGGTCCGGCCGAGCGACGAAGCGCGGGCCCGGCCCGTCGACGCGGTCCCGGAGCTGCCGCGCGGCGAGGGCCTCGTGATCATCGCCAACCCGTTCTCCGGCCCTCCGGACCAGGACGTGTCCGACGCGGTCGCCGAGGCCTTCCCCGCCGCCCACCTGCTGCGGGTGTGCAAGGACCACGACGTCGACGACCTGCTGGAGGAGGCGATCGACGAGCGCGGGGACTGGGTGCGGGCGGTCGGCGTCGCGGGCGGGGACGGCACGGTCGCGACGGCCGCCTCGGTCGCGGACCGCCACCACCTGCCCCTGGTCGTGGTGCCCGCGGGCACGCTGAACCACTTCGCCCGGGACGTCGGGGTCTACGACCTGCAGGAGGCGGTGGACGCCACGCAGGCGGGCGAGGCGGTCGCCGTCGACCTGGGGCTGGTGGAGGCGCACCCCGGCGGAGGCGACGACCCCGCCGATCCCGCGGTCATCCGCACCCGGTACTTCCTCAACACGGCCAGCATCGGCTCCTACCCGGAGCTGGTGCGGCTGCGGGAGAAGTGGCAGCCGCGGTGGGGGAAGTGGCCCGCGTTCGCGGCGGCGCTGGTCACGGTGTTGCACCGCTCCGAGAAGGTGCGGGTGCGCTTCCACGACGAGTGGCACCTCGTCTGGTTCATCTTCGTGGGCAACGGGCCCTACACCCCGCGCGGCATGGTCCCGGCCTGGCGCCCGACCCTGGACTCCGGCCTGCTCGACGTCCGCTGGCTGCGCGCGGACGTCCGGTTCTCCCGGCTGCGCGTGGCGCTCGCGCTGGTGTTCGCCGCGCTCGGACACAGCCGGGTCTACCACCAGGCCGAGGTCGCGGAGCTGGACGTCGAGCTCGCGGTGCCGTCGATGCTCGCGACGGACGGCGAGGTGGTCGAGGAGGCCGGCCGGTACACCTTCCGGGTCGCGAAGGACCCGATCCCGGTGTACCGGCGGGACGAGGAGCGCTGGACGGGCCGGGACCGCCCGTTCCAGGGCTGACGCGGACCCGGCGTCAGGCCGCCGCCTCCTCCGCCAGCAGCGCGCGCACGCGCGGCGCCACCTCGGTGCCGTAGAGCTCGATCGTCTTCATCAGCTCGGCGTGCGGCAGCGTGCCGACGGCGTACTTGAGGTCGAAGCGCTGCAGCCCCAGTGCCCGCACCGTGCGCACGATCTTGCGGGCCACGGTCTCCGGCGAGCCGATGTGCTGGGCGCCGCCGCGGACGTCGGACTCGAACCGCTCCCGGGTCAGCGGCGGCCAGCCCCGCTCCCGACCGATCCGGTCCAGCATGACCTTCGCGTGCGGGTAGACGGTCTCGATCGCCTCCTCGTCCGTCTCGGCGACGAAGCCGGGCGCGTGCACGGCGATCGGCAGCTCGTCGTGGCCGAGCTTGGCCAGCGCGTTGCGGTAGAGCTCCGCGTACGGGGCGAACCGGCCCGGGTCGCCGCCGATCACCGCGAGGACCAGCGGCAGGCCGTACCGGGCCGCGCGCACCACGGACTCGGGGCTTCCGCCCACCCCGACCCAGGTGCTGATCCGCCCCGAGTCGGTCTTCGGGTAGACGTGCTGGTTCCGCAGCGCGGCGCGGACCGTGCCCTCCCAGGTGACCGGGCCCTCCGCGAGCAGGTGGGTCATGAGGTCGAGCTTCTCGGCGAAGAGCGTCTCGTAGTCGGCGAGGTCCAGCCCGAACAGCGGGAAGGACTCGGTGAACGAGCCCCGGCCGAGGGTGATCTCGGCGCGGCCGTTCGACACGGCGTCGAGTGTGGCGAACCGTTCGAAGACGCGGACCGGATCGTCCGAGCTCAGCACCGTGACCGCGGTGCCGAGCGTGATCCGCTCGGTGCGGCCGGCGATCGCCGCGAGCACGACGTCCGGCGCGGAGACCGCGAAGTCGTCCCGGTGGTGCTCCCCGATGCCGAAGGCGTCCACCCCGACCCGGTCGGCGAGCACCGCCTGCTCGACGACGTCCCGGATGACCTGGCCGTACGGCGTGCGGTTCCCCTCGGCGTCCCGCGTGACGTCGCCGAAGGTGTCGAGCCCGAGCTGCAGCATGGCGTTCATGGTAGCCCCAACGGTTGAGCCCTCAACCGTATGCCCTCAGAGCCCGGCGTCGGCGAGACCCTGCCCCCCCCGGGCCGGCCCCGGCGTGTGGTGCCAGGTGACCTCCGCGCCCGGCAGGTCCTGTGCGTCCGCCGGGTCCGGGATCTCGACGTGCACGATCGTCCGGACGTCCCCCGCGGACTCCTCCACGATCCGCCCGATCGCGGGCAGCGCCGTCACGTCCCCGGCGAGGAGTTGCCAGGCGACGCCCTCGGGCCTGCGGAACCAGCTGTTGCCGTGGGTGCGCCGCAGGCGGTCCCCGGCCCTGCCGACCGCCGCCCACTCGCCGCCGCTCCCGCCGGGGTGCACGACGATGTCGACGGTCAGCCCGGCCCCGTCGATCCGCCGGACGGTGTACCAGCGCCCGCTGCCCTCCACCGGCTCCTTGCCGCCGGGCTCCGGGAACTGCAGCACGCAGGCCTCGTCCGGCACGCCCAGGGACGGGACCGCGCCGCGCAGCTCGACCCGCACGATGCTGGTCGAGAGCCGACGGGTGGCGACGACGTC
>Ga0207641_10002764_pt1 | contig 15988 bp, 18 predicted proteins | sample KBSSwiS62_FD_184306 | JGI IMG/M metagenome (GOLD analysis project Ga0207641, IMG submission 184306) | Switchgrass rhizosphere microbial communities from Kellogg Biological Station, Michigan, USA - KBS Switchgrass S6-2 (SPAdes) (version 2) | ecosystem: Host-associated > Plants > Roots >... | reverse complement strand
CTGCTTATCATTTTGGATCTTATCAAGACGGTTATCGACGTCAAAGAAACCTCCTTACCCCGGCAATGCGGGACCGCATATCATTCAATTTTTCGATTGTCATAGGGCGCAAATATAGTTGAAAGTTGCGAGTTGAAGTTCGTCTTTGCGAGGTCGGCATTATTCCTTGCTAATGTTTAGAATTTTGAGCCGACCGAAGCAATCCCATCAATAGGGAGAATAATTATAAGCCAAACTGCATTGCTACTATTTAACTTCTCTTGCGTCGCTCTCTTGTACTACAACAATTCTATTCGACATAAATTAAACTGTTGATTATGTTCCATGGGAACATTTGATGGGTAGTCCAATATTCGTTATGGTCATAACGTTCCATCGGAACGTTTTGTGCAAAACGGATTTTAAAATATACACAATGCGTTCCTACGGAACACTGATACATTATTAATGATCTTTTCTACCCACCATGTGTCCCTACGGGACACGTCTTTGTCCTGATTTCATTTTTCTATTGTTCTTATTGTTAATTAAATTTGGAATAATAATTTGATAAAGCTTGCTGGTTGTATGCTATCTAAATGACAATTATGTTAACGTATGACAATACAAGAATCCGTTTATATGAAAACTTTATTAGGGAAGTTGTGAATGGAGTTGTTGCTAGAATAGACCGTGACAAATTAAGCAAGGAAAATAAAATATTTTTATCAAAGGCAAGGGAACGCTTTTGTTTTGATGACGATAAAGGCTGGAAATTTCTGACAAGTTGTTTAGATGTTATTGGTGATTCTCAATTTGCTATAGTCGCTTTTCTTAATCGAAAAAATGAGAACGGAAGACTATTTATTACAGGGGAACACTATTTGATAATTTACGGAATTGTAACTGCCGTTTATATTCAGCAACAGTCAATAGTGAAACTTGCTGACCTGTTTAAAGTCGGTCAAATTGAAGCTCTTAAAAGCAGCTTTAAAAGTTTGGATATTACATTTTTAAGACATTGTATATCTGCACACCCAATCAATTATGATAATCGTGGACAGAAAGAAAGTTATAAAATTGATAGGAATTCAGTCAATGATAAAGGGCGACTAAGTGTCATAGATCATTCTAATAACGCAAAAGAATATGATATTTTTCTATCGATTGATGACTATATCACAAGAGCAGAAGATTGTATGGAAACTATTAGCCTTAAACTAATTTCAAATTGCTATGGTACAGCTCACAAAAAAAAGAAGGAATTAATTGAAGAACTGAATAAAATAAAAGGTGAGGGACAACAAATACATTTGTAATTATTCGGTATAGCACAATATACCTTTCGTTCTATGTAATTCTATTGAGCTCTTGTTTCAATTTGACACTTATCATTAAGTAACACCTTGGACAGCCCAATAGAATTCCCAACCGCACAAGAGTGCGTCGCAACAAAAGCCACATAGTAGCACTTCAGCCCGGCTCATAATAATTTTCTACCTTCATAAATAATGAATCAACTCGTAGAAAATATTTCTGATACGGCAAGATGGGTTGCCATCTTCAGAGCCGAAGAAAGTGAAAGACCCGATGCAGTTTTTCATGATCCTTTTGCACGCAGGCTTGCTGGAGAAAAAGGTGTGCAAATTGCCGATGCAATCGAATTCAGCAGAAAAAATAACTGGACATTCATTGCACGAACTTATTTATTCGATGAAGTCGTAATGAAGCATGTTGAGCAGGGATACGATATGATCATTAATCTTGCTGCCGGTCTTGATGCAAGAGCTTACAGAATGCAATTACCAAAAAAATTAAAATGGATCGATGTTGACCTGCCGGAAATGATCAATTATAAAAATGATATTTTAAAAGATGAAAAAACAAAATGTGAGTACAGAACCATTGCTCTCGATCTTGCAGACAGAAAAGCAAGGCTTGAATTATTTGAACAATTAAATACTGAATGTAAAAAAGCGTTGATAGTTACAGAAGGTTTGATCATCTACCTGACCGCTGAACAAGTTGCCGAATTAGCAACCGATCTTTCTGTACAACCTCATTTTCACCGCTGGGTTTTTGACCTTGTTTCTCCTGCTGTTTTGGAAATGGCAAAAAAAGAAATGCAACCCGCATTAAAAGGAAGTGGCGCCGTATTTCAATTTGCACCTGAAGAAGGTGAAGAATTTTTTGAGAAATTTGGATGGAAACATATTGAGTCAAAATCAAAACTGAAAACTGCAGCTAAACTCAACAGGCTTTATGACGAAATAAAACCTTTTGCAGATCTGCCCGAGCCTCCCGGGCCTCGTCGTCCCTTTCCATGGTCAGGTAATTGTCTTTTTGAAAATGTAAACAGTGCCGGATAAACAAATAATTCAGGAATCCAATTGAAACTTATTCATACCCGCTTTTGATCACAGTCAGGATCAATTTGAACCTACCATTCGGTCTTATATGACTTTGTTTATGAGCGGGTATAAGTATACCATCTCCGGTGTGAAGCCTGGATGATTTGCCATCAATATCAATGATCGCACTACCATCAATTATTTGTGCATATGTATCAAAAGGAGAAGTTTTTTCATTGAGCCCCTCACCACTTGCAAATGACAAGGCATTTATGGATCCTGTTGTCTTTTTCATAATTGATTTGCTGACAACAGCGTTATGCTCATATTCTATTAATTCAACGATTATATGAGCTGCTCCTTTTTCAATTTCACCATCTTTATTTGGTAATTTTTCAAGTTCCTTAGTATCCATATTTTTAATTTTGTTGTCGTGAGACGTAATTATATGTACCAGCCTACCAATAAAAAAGTTTTAAATGGAAAGTTCCAACGAGGCTTAATAATAGCTATTCACAACAGGATTCATAGTATTTCTGTTCAACGGGATGACCTCTTTCTTTTATGCCATGCATGTAACCGGGACAAGCGTTTTATTCCTGCTAACTATTCGTTGATCCATCTTTAGATTTCTTCTTTCTTTGATCCTCATATCAAACAACAAAATAAATCTTGTTCCATGCCCAATCAATGATTCTACTCTTACACCTACTTTATTCGTTTGAAGAATATCTTTTGTTGCTGCTAATCCAACTCCTATCCCATTTTGTTTATTGGTAAAATAAGGATCAAATATCAATGGTAAATTCTCTTTACTTATTCCACTGCCATTATCCTGGATCGATACAGCACACCTGCCCCTTATTAATTTTGTTCCGAGTCTCAGTTCTCCTTTCTCTGAAGGCATAGCGTCAATAGCATTGATGATGATATTCGTCAAAGCAATTTTTATTTTCGGTCCGTCCATTTTTATTTTGAGATCGTAAGGAGCATAATCTTTCCTGACCGTAATATTTTTGATCATGATCTTATCGCTTGCCGCTTCGATCGCTTCATCAAGCAATTGATGAATGGAATATTTTTCCGTTTCTGCTTCTTGTTGTTTTTGGCCTTTAAGCAGGTCATTTACCAGGTCATTGATCTTTGTTGAGCTGCGCTTAATAATATCGATATACATTCTATCGTTGTCATCCACAATTTTGGATTCAAGCAAATGAATGGTCAGCATGATATTTGTCAGAGGATTTCTTAATTCATGAACAAGAACTGAAACCAATGGAATTGACTCATCATTCCAAACGGACTGTGTTGTCTTTTTTCGAGGGGAAATTGTAAGCGAATTCATTTTTGAGGGGGTTTATTGAGACATGAGCAAGGTAAGGGCAATTATTTCCTCATTTGTTACATGCTTATGGGCAATTGTTACATGATTCACACATTTTCATTTTCTTTACATCAAACTGGTTGATCAGTTGTGATCGCAAAATAACTTTTGCTACACCCGGTATTAAAATTTATTTTTAACAAGTTTCCAGGCCGACAACCTTTAACCAACATTATTTAAATTTTTAATTTTTTTATAAAATGAATCAACGACAGCAAGTTCTTTTAATGATGGTTATTTTCATTATTTGTTCCTTACAAATGAATGCCCAAAAGGGTTTTCAGCAAGACACTTCTTATTATGAGACCTTTCCCAATAAGACCACCGTACGGCTTTATTTATCAAAAAAATATGTTCATCTTAATTTCCCTTCCGACGGAAGCGTAGAGGATCTTGAGTACAAAGCGAACCCCAAACTGAATCTTGGTGTAGGTGTAACCATAAAAAATGTTTCTGTAAACTTATTTAATGGTTTTGGTTTTTTAAACCCCAATAGTGATGAGAAAGGAAAGACGAAGGGTTTTAATTTCCAGGTGCATGTGTATCCCCATAAATGGGCCATTGATCTGATGTATGTTGCCCCTAAAGGGTATCATTTGGAACCACAAGGGTTGGCAGGTGTTCCCGCAGACAAATATTATTATCGCGAAGATGTGAAAACAACTTTCTTTGGCATTTCTGCTTACCAGGTCCCTAACAAAAAAAGATTTTCATATCGTGCCGCACTCTTACAAAGCGAGTGGCAAAAGAAATCAGCGGGGTCAATTATTTATGGGGCCGAAATTCATCACGGCACTGTGCAGGGCGATAGTGCATTGATACCGGCTTTCTATGGCAGTAAATTTCTACAAGCAGGAATTAATAAGATCAATATCCTGAGTTTTGGTCCAGGTGCAGGCTATGCTTATACCCTGGTGATGGCGAAACATTTTTTTATTACAGGTTCCATGGTGATTAATTTAGATGTCAATTTTGTAAGGGAAGAAGACGAAACAAGAAAAGAAAAAAATGTTGCGTTGAACCCATCCAAGGTTTTTAAAGCAGCGGCTGGGTACAATGGAAGAAAGTGGAATATAAGTGCTAACTGGGCAGGTAGCTCCGTATCGACACAAGGCGCTCTTACGCCAGATAATTATAAATTCTCTTCAGGTAATATCAGGCTTGTAGTTGCCCATAGGTTTGAAAGGCACAAAAAAAATAATGGATGATCAGCTGAAAGTTGTTTGATGATAATAAAGGTTGACAAATTCTTGTCACCCTTAGATCAATAGACATTAGTCAATTCTACTTCGAATATAAGTATGGAGTTTGCAGGAATAACAGTATTACCTGCGGCATCTCTTTTGACATCGCTGCCGTAACCAAGTGATGGAGGACAATACAATTTAATTTTGCCTCCTGCTTTTATCAACGGTACTCCTTTTGTCCATGCTTCGATCACTTGATTCAGTGCGAAATTTGTAGTGCGCTGGTCAAACACTGTTCCGTTCGTTAATTGCCCTTTATACGTTACGCCGACAGTGGAGCAAGCAGTAGCTGATGCACCTGTGCCAGCTGCATCAATGGTATAATACAAGCCGCTACAATGTTTAGTAGCAGTAATTGAAGCTGACGATAAGTATGCTTCGAGTTGGGCTACTTCAGATGCCGGCGCAGCAACTGCACAGGGATCATAATTACATGTATTATCGCTTTTCTTGGAACAAGACGATATTAAGATCACAGAGCACAGAATAACAAAGATCCGCTTCATTAATTTTAAAATTTTGGCAAATATAGAGGAGACAAATCAAAATGTTGAGTTAACTGTTAATAAAGGCTTGATTCAACCTTCTAAGTGTAAAAGGATCAACGAAAACACCTATCACATTCCCATCAAAAATAAAAAGAAATGAAGGCCTTCCCATGTTTTAAGAGAAACATTATTCTTACCCATAAATTCTGTAATATCAGTTATTCCATTTTCTTTTAATTCCTTTACTCTTTTTTGGGTGTTTAAACCAAAGTAAGTAACAGCAGGATAATTGAAATTTTTTGTTTGATGTAACCCGATCAGCATTAAACCATCAGAAAGAATTGCCCAGGGATAAGGCTGTGTCATTTGTGATTTTACTTCAAAGCCAAATTTTTTCCAATACTCGATAGATGTATTGAGATCAGTAACAGGATGACAGAATTCACCAAATGCCCCACATTCCTTATTAGGATATTTATCTTCTGATTGGAGGGCAATGGGATTCATGTTAAGCATTGTTATTCCTGTTGGCTGCTTAAACAACCCAACATTGGAAGCAAGCATGATATTTAACCCATCAGGTGACTTGAAAAAATATCTTTTTATTAGATCTTCTTCTTTTGGCTTTTGTGTAAACACGATCCCATTTTTTTCCATTTGCGCCACCGTACTTTCAATATTCTTAACATAATAAGTTAGTCCCACATACTTCATGGAATCTTCTCTCATCATGATCAGCAGGCTACCATCACTTACCAATGCCCAGGGAGCTGGCATAACATTCGAGGCAATTTTTAGAAACCCTATCTTCTCATAAAAAGCAACTGAAGAATCAAGGTTTGGTGAGGTAACATAGATACTGGCTACTTCGCCAAGTTTTGTTTGTGAAAAAGAAACGATCGAAAAGCTTGAAAGAATAAATGATAATAAAAATCTATAAGCCATAAAATGATTTTGATGCTGCAAGTTAGGAATGCAAATAAAATCCTTAAATATCAATTAAAATAAAAATTTACTTCTTACCTATCATCCCGAAAACCTTTTCCAAAGCAGCATTAAACTCTGCCGGTTTTTCGATCATTGGATAATGACCGGTTCCATGTACATACACAACCTCTGCAGAAGCTTTACAATATTTTTTTAGCGAGTCGAGGGTAGTATCACCATCGCTATTTACAAGATAAAGTGTATGCTTTAATAGTTGCATCATCTCTTTTTCTTTTTGAGAAACATCAAGCAGTGAACGCAATACTTTTATGGCGATCACCGGTTCATTGCTTTTAAAATCTTTTATAACCCGGTTTACAATTGAAGTATCAGCCGGCGGAGGAAAAAGATTTTGTTTTGTGTAAGTTTCAACTGTTCCGGAAAAGTTGCTGTCCAACATTGCAAAAAAACCTTCTACTTGTTTGCTTTCTTCTTCGGAAAGTTTCGCCCCAGGCTTTTTAAGATTATCGATACCTACAATACCAATTACTGACTCCGGATATTTTGTATCCATCATCAGCAAAATATCTCCAGACATAGAATGCCCGATAAGAATTACATTTTTTAATTTCTCTGCCTTTATAAATTCATTAATATCATTAGTATATTTTTCGAAGGTCCATTCACTTCTATTCTTGTCTGATTCACCAAAGCCAGGCAGGTCAAGCGTCACCACTTTATATCTATCACTGAAATATTTTGATTGATCATCCCAATACTCTTTATTTATACACCAACCATGAACGAAAAGTAAGGTTGTGTCTCCGTTGCATATTGGTTATATGCTATAGTAGTATTATTAACTTTTGCAGTTACATTTTCTTTTCTGTCTACAGCGCTATTGCAGGAAACAAGGATAATTACAAATAGTAAAATGGGAATTCGTGCTTTCATATTTTGAAGTTATGAAAACTAATGGGGGCAAATAAATCCTTTGGCAGTAAAAAATATTTTATGAACTTTATATTCTTTCCTCACAACAAAACCAATGATATGAAACTTAAAACTCTTTTGCCCGTTTGCACGTTTCTTATTTTATCTTCCTGTAATAGCAATTCTGATGAAAGCAGCACTAATCAGAGCAGCACTATCTCGGCAGAAACGAAAACACCTAAAATAAAAGAAGAGTCTGTCACTTACACTCTCGATAGTCTGAATATGAATAACTACCTGGTTTATGATGAAAATGTTGAAGGGAAAAGGCCTGCAGTTTTAGTTATACATGAGTGGTGGGGCTTGAATGATTACACAAAACGTCGTGCAAAGATGCTTGCTGAATTGGGGTATGTTGCAATGGCGGTTGACATGTATGGCAATGGCCGTATGGGAAATGATCCCGGAGCCGCACAAAATCTTGCAACTCCTTATTACCAACATCCTGATATGGCGAAAAAAATATTTGACCGTGCGGTAGAAGAGCTTAAAAAGAATCCAAATGTAGATCAAACGAAGATGGCGGGTATTGGTTACTGCTTTGGCGGAGGCATGCTACTAAATTTTGTAAGGATGGGCGAACCCTTAACTGGCATTGTAAGTTTTCATGGAAATCTTTTAGGTACGCCAGCTAATAAAGATCTTACAAAAGCAGAGATACTTGTCTGTCATGGCGAAGCTGATTCTTTTGTGAATGCACAAGTGGCGCCATTTAAAAAACAAATGGATTCCATTGGTAAATCTTATACGTTCAAATCTTATCCGGGGGCCACGCATGCTTTTACAAATCCTGACGCTACTGAAAATGGAAAGAAATTTAAAATGCCGATAGAATACAATGCCGCTGCTGACACTGCATCATGGAATGATATGAAAGAATTTTTTGGAAGGATCTTTAAATAAATGGGCTAATTCACAATTGAATAACAAACCATAAATTATACTCATCTTTTCATTTCAAATCTTTCCTTACATTTATCGTCCTAAAATCAATTATTATGAATATGTCTTTTGGAAAAAAATTATTGGCTGCCGTAATCATTTCAGCAGCACTTGTTTCATTCAGTACTAAAGCAGACCGTGCCAACTTCTCAGGTAGCTGGGCATTGAATGAAGGCAAAAGCGATTTCGGAGAAAGAGGTGCAAGGTTTGCTACGAAAGCAATAAAGGCGGAACAAAAAAGTGATGCGATCACTATATCAAGAACTACACCCTCTTTCCAGGGCGGAGATGATGTGACCACTACTGAAACACTTGGCTTTGACGGGAAAGAAGTGCAAGGCACAGGCTTCGGAGGTTCAGTTAGAAAATCAACATTGAAATGGGCAAGTGATGAACAAAGTTTTGTGATCACTTCCACTACAACTGGAGAGAGAAATGGTCAAAGCTTTACATTCAACAGTACAGAAACATGGAAACTGGGTGATGGGGGCAAATCTCTTACAGTGACAGCAGTTAGAACTAGTCAACAGGGGGAAGTAACTACAAAAGCTGCTTACGATAAGCAATAACTTTTATAAAAATCTTCGGCTTGGTTTAATTGCTCTGAAAAAATCGATTAACACAATCTCTCAACTGATTATTTCTTAACTTTCTCATCACCAAAAACAAACTGGTATGAGAAAGTTATTTTATTTATTGCTTTTTATTTCCACTATCACATCAGCACAACAACAGGAAAAGTTCAATGGTCTTAATATGAACCTCGGGAATCTTTTCCGGTTGAGTGATGCAAAGACCAGATCTATCAGTCCTGAAAACTTAACGGGTGAGCCGGGTAAAGGCGGAATGGCCACATTGGAAAATGGCAATGCTAAGAACGCTGCAAGAGATCTTGGACAAGGATGGAAAGTAAATCCATTTATTGTTATTAAGCCTGGTGAAACATTTACAATGACAGAGATCACGGGTCCTGGCGCTATTCAGCATATTTGGATGACACCAACCGGTAATTGGCGTTTTTCTATCCTTCGTTTTTACTGGGATGATGAAAAAGCACCATCAGTAGAAGTTCCGGTCGGTGATTTCTTTGGCGCTGGCTGGGGTGGTTATTCTCATCTTAATTCTTTGCCAGTAACAATAAACCCGGGCAGTGCATTTAATTGCTATTGGGTGATGCCATTCAGAAAGAAATGTAAGATCACAATGACAAATATCAATGTAGAGAACATGACATTATATTACCAGGTTGATTATACATTGACAACTGTGCCCGATGATGCCGCTTACTTTCATGCACAATACAGGAGAAGCAACCAGGTAAAAGATGGCATCTGCACTCTCATCGATAATATTGAAGGCAAAGGGCAATATGTTGGAACTTATCTTGCCTGGGGCGTACATAATAATGGCTGGTGGGGCGAAGGAGAAATAAAATTTTTCATGGATGATGATACTAAGTTCCCAACGATCAACGGAACAGGCACTGAAGATTATTTTTGCGGCTCTTATGATTTTGATACAAGAAAGAAAAATGCAGCAGGTGTTGACGTTGTTGATTACACGGAGTTTTCAACGGCCTATGCGGGCTTACACCAGGTGATTGATGGTGATGGCCATTACAACGTAATGCAACGTTTCGGTTTGTACAGGTGGCATATTATGGATCCTATTCGTTTTGAAAAAAATTTAAAAGTCACGATACAGGATCTTGGATGGAGAAGCGGGGGCCGGTATCTCGTTCAGCAATCAGATATCAGTTCAGTTGTATTTTGGTATCAAACAGAACCTCATCATAGTTTTCCAAAATTGCCTGCAAAAAATGAATTAGAAGTAAATTGAGAGATGATTTCGGAGTTTGTTTAGCATTCATCAAACAGCTTGCAGCACACATTCCTTATATATGCCCGATTCAAAATGACCGCTTTGAGTTTTTAGTTGATCCATAAATTCAGTGCTCAAATCATTGCTAACAAAAAATTCAAGGATATAATCATAGTTACTGCTTTCAAAATATGCTTTATAAATATTCAGAAAGCGATAATGCGAAAGATCACGACAGGAATTCATGTCTGATTCATATCCATTCATAAAAACAAACACTTTGTTTTCATTTGATTTTGAATTATGATTGCATTGTATCTGTAAAGGAGTGTATCCGCCTAACTGGCGTATTCTCATCTCAATTTCCGGGAAATGTGCCGATCTTCTTTCTTTTTTGAATACAAATTTGAATTCATCCTTATAACATGAATGCTGTGATAGATATTTTGCCTTCTTCTTATTACCGGTTTCCTGTTGAAGTTTTATTTTCTGAATTTTCTTCATTTCTTTTGAATATTGATCCCATTGAGAAATAAATTCATTATTATCTCCCATGGTCTCAAAAAAAACAAACTGAACGATGATCTCATTTTCCATTGCAAATAAATTAGTCTTTATCACTGTAATGTAACCTTAATTACTGATGTAGAAACGATAATGTTTGAAAGCACATACAATTAAGAATTCAATTAAGATATGCTGACACGTCAAATCCTTCATCTGGTTGTCTTTACCTGTTAAACAAATTTTATGTTATTTAGCAGTATGCTTGCTATGATTCAAAGGAAAATCATATCTTAAACTCCTATTTAAAATTATTTGCCATGAGTAATTCTCGCAGAACATTTATAAAAAGATCAGCACTTGCCGTTGCTGGCAGCTCATTACTATCACGGGTTTCTTTTGCCAACACAAATATTAAAGACAACGAACTGGTGGGCATTCAACTTTATTCAGTTCGGGATGATATGGGTAAAGATCCTTTAGGCACTTTGAAACAATTGGCCGTGATGGGATATAAACATGTTGAGCATGCTAATTACAAGGATAGAAAATTCTATGGTTACACTGCTGCTGAATTCAAAAAAATATTAGAGGGGCTTGGAATGAAAATGCCGAGTGGGCATACGGTATTGGGTTCACAACATTGGGATCCTGCAAAAAAAGAATTTACTGACTCGTGGAAATACACAGTGGAAGATGCAGCCACTATGGGACAGCAATATGTTATCAGCCCATCCCTTAACCCGGCGCTCAGAAAAGATAAAGATGGGCTTTTAAGCTTTATGGAAGTGTTTAACAAAAGCGGTGAGCTTTGCAAAAAATCAGGAATGAAATTCGGTTATCATAATCATGATTTTGAATTCAGTGAAAGTCTTGGTGGCGAAATGCTATATGATATCATGATGAAAAACACAGATCCAAAATTAGTTATTCAGCAATTGGATATTGGCAATTTATACAATGGAGGCGCCAATGCAGCTGAGATCGTAAAAAAATATCCCGGCCGATATTCATCAATTCATGTAAAGGATGAAATAAAAGCAAGTGAAGGAAATGAAAAATATGAAAGCACCATACTTGGCGCAGGCATAGTAAATACAAAAGATGTAATTGACATGGTAAGAAAAAATTCAAAGAATGTTCATTACATCATCGAGCAGGAATCATACCAGGGAAAGGCACCGCTTGATTGTGCTAAAGAAGACCTGGCTATTATGAAGAAATGGGGCTATTGAACCCCAACCCCTAAAGGGGCTTTGATTCATTAATTAAAAAACAAATCTTACTGGTAAAATAAAAATTTTCAAATTGAGTACTATAAAGTCCCCTTTAGAAGATTTAGGGGTTTGTATCTATAGAATCATACACTATTACTGTCTTCCAAAGTAAAGAACATTCTGCCACAAATTTTAAATGTATCGGGTCTGTTTGATAGTGATCCTGGCCGGCCGCGTCATCAAAAAACAACAGCCAACTGACATCATATGAGCCATCGATCACTTCGCGACGGGTAGCAGCAGGCTGACCGATATAAAAGTTTTTGATCGTACTAACTTTTGAAAGTTTTTTCAATCCTTCGATCAATTTGGCTTTATCTTCTTTATTACCAGAATTCTTTAACCAGAAATAAACATGATGTATAAACATTCCCTTTTTTGAGCGAAGTTAGGGTTTGACTTTAATAGTGAAGCAAATGGAGCCCCACAGCCATCATGCCCAAAAAACTGCAGCGGGTAGATATTTTCATAGCTGTTATTTTTTTTCCGAACTTAATGGCTCTTTAGAAAAACTCTGAAACATTTAAGATGAATAAGAATTACATGCTTACCAGTGCGGCATCACTGCTGATCCTTCTTGGGATATACATGATCTACCTCGGAACAAAAGGGAAAATATTGCCTCCCACCATTACCGGCATCGGCTTTATGATCATTGCAATAACCTTTTTGGGATTGAGAAATAAGTAAACGGCTGTTCACAAACAGGGGTTATTCACCACCTGTTTAAAATAATATTCACCTTTTGTACAATTTTCACATTTTAGGCGAATTTTTTGTCTTAATTTTTGATGGTGAAATTACTTCTGGCATTTAGTTTTTTGTTTACTACGCTAATTTTTCAATGCGCCGGTCAGGATGTGAGCGGCTATTGGAAGGGCACACTTAGCATGAGAGGATGTTTTCCCGAAAATAATATTGAACTCCAGATAAATGCAAAAGGTAATGTGCTTGCTGGTGACTCATACCATTACCAGGATATTGATAATTATGTAAAGAAAAATTTCAGAGGAACGTTTGACCGTGCATCAAAAAAACTTACACTGCAGGAAGGCACCGTAACAACTTATCATATTCCTCAACGATGTGTTATTTGTGTCAAAAATTTCGAGCTCATTTATTATCGCGAAGGAAACAAGGAAACACTGAAGGGATATTGGTCGGGGAATGTTTTGAATACATTGCAGAGTTGCGATGGCGGTAATATTGTTTTAACACGGATAAGAGAATCTGCTTTTAAAGAAATTCCTGAAATAAAAGTTGATACCGGCACCATTCGTCTCGACTTTTACGACAACGCACAAATTGATGGTGATTCAATTACTGTGCTTGTAGATAAACAAGTAGTGTTGACTCATCAAAGATTAACTGCGAAACCACTTACTACTTATGTAAAGATCGACCTGAATAATACTTTTCATGAAGTAGAAATGGTTGCCGAAAATCTCGGCAGCATTCCTCCCAATACAGCCATCCTTATAATTACTGCTGGCAAAAGCCGTCACTCATTAACTTTAAGTTCTTCGGAAGTTAAAAGTGCAAGAATAAGGATCGTTTATGATGAAGACATATCGAAGATCGGTCAAACAATTGCCGCATCATTAAATAAGCCGCCTGATAATTGAGCTTTAGAGTTAATCACATTCTATTCACACACTTTCATTTGCCGCTATCTTACCGTTCAAAGCCGCCCGGCATTAAGTAGTTTTACAACGATTAAAATACCTAACCTATGCACAATATCCATTTTAACCGCCTTATTATCCTGTCCGCTTGTTTCTGTGTTTCTGTGAATTTCTTAATGGCGCAGAGCAGTCTTAAGCTTAAATATAATAACTCTACCGTTTATACTGGCATTGAAGTAGGCTCAAAAGGTGTGAAGATGAGCATGGTGGAACTTGGCAAAAATGCCCAATCCAATGGCAGCTTTAATATTTTAAAAGATACTTCTGTCAATACTGATTTTATTTCATTTAATGAACCAACATTCTCTGCCACCCTCAATGCTTTATGTGGTCTATATGCAACTGCACAGAAAGATTATAAAATTCCAGACAAAAGAATTTTTACAGCGATCAGCAGTGGCGTAAAAATGCAGGCCGAAAAAGATGAAAAAACAGATTTGATAAAAAAACTGATCGATTCATTTAAGTTAAGGATCAATGACCAATCAAAAGAAGTTACAGTAATAGATGTAAAACAAGAAGCCTTTCTTTCGCACCTTGGCATTGTTCCTGAATCAAGAAGATTTTCAACATTCCTTATTGACATCGGCAGTGGTAACACCAAAGGCGGTTACTTTCCTTACGGCAACACAAAAGATTTTTATTTGTTTCAATTGAATTGGGGAACGAAAAGCATGTCGAACGCTGCTGAAAAAAGAATGGAGGAAGATAAAAGCATGGGCAATTATCAAAAACAACTTACCCGTACTTTATCACAAGCTGAAAATGCTGATATTATTTATGCGGTGAATGCCAGCGGTGCTTACCCTTTGAGTGATTATATCGCATTCAGCGGTGGCGCTGCCTGGGCAACTGCTACTTTAATGCATCCTGAACTGATCGATAACGCAGTCGTTTCGGTTACTTTTGAAGAAGTGGTGAAGTTTTATGAAAAGCTCTATACTGATTTCTCAAACTATTCACCAGAGAATCTTGCAAAGACTTCCGATGATAATTCTGAAAAGGCTGCGATCATGAAAGCGGCAAAAACTGTGCATGGCGTATTTGATCAAAAATCTTTAATGGCGGGAACTGGTTTGCTGTTAAAGATCATGAGACAGTTTTCTTCTATTTATGAAACAAAGCAATTTTACCTTGTAAAAAATGGACAGGTGGGTTGGATCTCTGCTTATGTGGATCAAAACCTTTCAAAATAAATAAGCTCCTTTCACAAGCTCAATACATGATCCACTCCGGCACTGGAGTGGATTTGTGTTGTATCAAACAATAAAATATCACAATCGGATTGTTTTAGTAGAATTGGAATTTCGGTACAGCCAAGAATAATCCCTTCGGCGCCTCCTTCTTTTAGTGTTGAAATGATTTTAAGATACCGGACTTTAGTTTCTCGTAAAAAAAGATTCATACCGAATTCATTGTAGATTGTGTAGTTTAAAAAATCAACATCTTCCTGGTCAGGAATTATAGTTTCAATCCCGTATTTGGCAAGATGATCGGTGTAAAAACCAAGCTGCATTGTATACTTAGTTCCAAGCAGTCCTACTTTTTTCAATCCATTCTTCAAGATTTCTTTTGCAACAGCTTCAGCAATATGTATAACAGGTATTTTTATAACGGCCTGTATCTCATCCGAAATTTTATGCATTGTATTAGCACCGATAAGAAGACAACCTGCCCCGGCAACTTCAAGTTCAATAGCTGCACTTCTCATGATCTCCAAAAGTTTTTTCCAGTCATCAGCTTCTGTAAACTTTTTTATCTCACCAAAATTTACAGAATGAATAATAACTTCAACAGTTTCGCTGCCACCAAGTTTTTGGTTTGCCAGCTCATTTATATAACGATAATATTCAATAGTGGAAACATAAGTAAGTCCACCAATAAGTCCAATAGGTTTCATTTGATAAAATTAGCGGTAAAACATTTACCCACCTGTTGATAAGTTACTTTCTTATAAAGGATCGCGGAAGCCTACTTTTGTGAATCAATCTTAAACCCAAATTAAAATACTTATGAAAAAGATCTTTAGCTCATTATTGATGGCAACCATGATGATCTCTCTAATTCCACTTCAGTCTTCTGCTTCGTTAGTACCCGGCGGTGAACCCAATCCTGCTACTGTAAAAGCTGCATTAGCTGAGTTCAAAAGTCTTTCTAAACAGGAAAAGAAACAAAGGATAAAAGATGTAAAAAAAGAATTGAAAGTTTTTAAAAAAGAAAAGAAGGCAAACAGATCCGCCAATGTTGAAATGTGGCTGCTTATTGTTCTGGCTATCTTACTTCCTCCGCTAGCTGTTTATCTTCACCAGGGTGAAATAAATGGAAAGTTCTGGCTAAGTATTTTGTTCTGGTTCCTTTTCATTATACCAGGCATTATTTATGCTCTATTG
>Ga0207641_10002763_pt1 | contig 16001 bp, 16 predicted proteins | sample KBSSwiS62_FD_184306 | JGI IMG/M metagenome (GOLD analysis project Ga0207641, IMG submission 184306) | Switchgrass rhizosphere microbial communities from Kellogg Biological Station, Michigan, USA - KBS Switchgrass S6-2 (SPAdes) (version 2) | ecosystem: Host-associated > Plants > Roots >... | reverse complement strand
ATCACGCCGCGGCCGTCGACAGCCAGAGGGTGAGGACCAGCCCGGTCACGAACAGCCCCATGATCAGCAGGACGAACTGGGCGCGCCCGGTGCCGAGCTGCGTGGCCTTGCGGGTGAGGGCGCGCGGCGCCGCGCGGCGGGCGCGCTCGTCCCGCTTCGCGTAGGCGGCCTTCGCCGCGCCCTTGCGCTGGGTCGGGACGGTGACGCTGCCCCGCTGGGCGGGGATGCGCCGCCTCTCGGTCGTGCTCCAGTCGACGGAGGCCCTGGGACGTGTCTTGGTCGGAGCGGTCATGACGCCGCCTCCGCGGGAACAAGTACGTCGGCGGTCATGACGCCGCCTCCGCGGGAACGAGTACGTCGGCGGTCATGACGCCGCCTCCGCGGGAACGAGTACGTCGGCGGTCACGACGCCGCCTCCGCGGGAACAAGTACGTCGGCGGTCATGCCGCGGCCTCCCGGATCCGTTCGGCGGCCCGGCACCGCACCGAGGCGGCGCGCGGGTTGTCCTCGATCTCCTCGTTCGACGCCGGCTCGGCACCGCGGGTCAGCAACCGCAGCTCCGGGCCGTGTCCCGGCAGCTCCACGGGGAGGTCCACCGGGGTGCGGGAGGCCGCGCCCGCGGCGAGCTCCCGCTTGACGATGCGGTCCTCCAGCGACTGGTAGGCGAGCACCACGATCCGCCCGCCCACCCGCAGCGACCCGATCGCGGCGGGGACCGCCGCGCGCAGGGCGTCCAGCTCGCCGTTGACCTCGATCCGCAGCGCCTGGAACGTCCGCTTCGCGGGGTGCCCCCCGGTTCGACGGGACGCGGCGGGCACTGCGGCGTAGAGCAGCTCCACCAGCTCGGCGCTGCGGGTGAACGGGCGCTGCGCGCGCCGTTTCACCACCGCCGAGACGATCCGCGTGGCGAACCGCTCCTCCCCGTACTCCCGCAGGATCCGCACCAGATCCCCCGGCGGGTACGTGTTGAGGACCTCGGCCGCGGTGCGGCCCCGGGTCGGGTCCATCCGCATGTCGAGGTCGGCGTCCTTCGAGTAGGAGAAGCCGCGCTCCTCCGCGTCCAGCTGCAGGGAGGACACCCCGAGGTCGAACAGGACGCCGTCGACGCGCGGGAGCCCCAGCCCCGCGAGCACCTCGGCGATCTCGTCGTACACGGCGTGGACCAGGTGGGTCCGGTCGGCGTAGGCGGTGAGCCTGCGCCCGGCCAGCTCCAGCGCCTGCGGGTCCCGGTCCAGCCCGACGAGCGTGAGCTGGGGGTGCGCGGCGAGCAGCGCCGCGGAGTGGCCGCCCAGGCCCAGGGTGGCGTCCACGGCGACGGCGGGCCTGCCCTCGAGCGCCGGAGCCAGCAGCTCCAGCGTCCGGTTCAGCAGGACCGGGACGTGCCGGTGGCCCCCGTTCCCGTGCTCGGTGCCCACCCGTCACCTCCCATCGTTCCACGGTCGGTGCCCGCACACCGGCCGGTCATGCCGACGGCCCGGGACCGGAGGATCCCGAGCCGTCGCGGTCGCACCCGTCCCGGCTCCCCAGCCCGGCGGGTGTGCGGCCGCCGTCCCCACCGAGACGCCGCGTCCACCCGGCCGGACGGACCTGGCACCGGGGAAGGTGCGCCAGGGCCGTTCGGCCGGGTGTGCGCGACGTCCGGGTCGGGACGACGGCGGGTGTTGTCTCGAACCGGCCTCAGACGAGACCGGGCAGAACCTCCTCCTGCGCCTTCGCGTAGTCGTCCTCGTGCTGCTCCTGGTACGACTGCCAGGCCTGCGCGTCCCAGATCTCGACGCGCGCGAACGCGCCGATCACCACACAGTCCTTGGACAGTCCCGCGTACCGGCGCAGCTCCGGGGTGATCGCGATCCGACCCTGGCCGTCGGGGTTCTGCTCGTCGGTTCCCGAGAAGAGGTTCCGCTGGAAGGCACGGGCCGACTCACTGGTCAGCGGCGCCGAGGCGAACCTTGTGGCCATCTCGGTGAAGGCGTCGCGCGTGAACACGTAGAGGCAGTGGTCCTGCCCTTTCGTGACCATGCACCCGCCCCGCAGTTCGTCCCGGAACTTCGCCGGCAGCGTGAGCCGCCCCTTGTCGTCCAGCCGAGGCGTGTAGGTGCCAAGGAACACCCACACCACCTCTTCTCGGAGCCCCGTTTCGCTCCAACGCGGGCCACATTACCCCACTTCCCCCCACACGCAACCCGGAACGGCCCCCCGGTCGGCGGATTCGCAGGTGTTTCAGCAGGTCGGATGATGTGGGGGGCGGTGGGGGGCACCCGGCGAGCCGGGCTCCGGCGCGTCGGGCCGACATGGGAGAAACCCCAGGTCGCGGTCGAGGTGGGGCGCGGTGGGGAGCCGGGTGGGGGGCCGTGGGGCGGGCGGTGGGGGGATGTGGGGGCGCCCGATCCACCCGCTCGGGGGACTTCCTCGCGGGGCTTTGACAGACTGGAGGGCACGCTCGTCTCCGACGACCGGTCCAGACCAGGGAGCAGGCTTGACCACGACCAGCCGACCCGGCGCCCCGTCCCAGGGACGCGACACGCCCGAGCCGCCCCCGCTCGGCGCCGTCGTGGACCTCACCGGGCGGATCGCCCAGAACGTGCAGCGGATCATCGTCGGCAAGCCCGACGTGGTCCGGCTCGCGCTGGTCACGCTGCTCGCCGAGGGCCACCTGCTGGTGGAGGACGTGCCGGGCGTCGGGAAGACGTCCCTGGCCAAGGCCGTGGCCCGCTCGATCGACTGCTCCGTGAGCCGGGTGCAGTTCACCCCGGACCTGCTCCCCGGCGACATCACCGGCATGAGCGTGTTCAACCGGCAGACCAACGAGTTCGAGTTCCGGCCCGGCCCGGTGTTCGCGAACGTCGTGATCGCGGACGAGATCAACCGCGCCTCGCCGAAGACCCAGTCCGCGCTGCTGGAGTGCATGGCCGAGCACCAGGTCACCGTGGACGGCGGGACCTACCAGCTCGCAAGCCCGTTCATGGTCGTCGCCACCCAGAACCCGGTGGAGATGGACGGCACCTATCCGCTGCCCGAGGCGCAGCGGGACCGCTTCACCGCGCGGATCTCCGTCGGCTACCCGGACCCGGCCGCCGAGCTCGCCATGATCGACGAGCACGCGGGCGCGGACCCCCTGGAGCAGCTGCGCCCCGTCGCGGACGCGCGGATGGTCCGGTCGGTGATCGATGCCGTCCGACGCGTGCGGGTCGGCCCCGAGGTGCGGCAGTACTGCGTCGACCTGGTCGGGGCGACGCGGCGGCAGCCGGAGCTGCGGCTCGGCGCCTCGCCGCGCGCCACCCTGCACCTGGTGCGGGCCGCGCGGGCCCAGGCGGCGCTGTCGGGGCGCGGGTACGTCGTGCCGGACGACGTGCAGGCGATCGCGGTCCCCGTGCTGGCGCACCGGCTGTCGTTGGCGCCGGGTGAGGGGCGGACCACGGCGACGGACGTGGTGCGGGGACTGCTGTCCCGCATCCCGGTCCGCGCGCCCTCGCGGACGTGAGACGGCGTTGATGGTCCGCTCCGCACGCTTCGCGTCTCGGATCGGCCTCACCGTCCGCGGGCGCAGCCTGCTGGCGGGCGGCATCGCGACGGCCGTCTGCGCCCTGGTGCTCGACGAGCGGGACCTGCTGTCGGTCGGCCTGTTCGTCTGTCTGCTCCCCGTCGTCTCGCTCGTCCTGGCGGTGCGGACCAGACGGTCCGTGCAGGTCGCGCGCACGGTCACGCCGGCGCGGCTGCAGGTCGGGAGCGCGTGCGAGGTCGGGCTGCGGCTCTCCGGCGGCCCCGTCTTCGGCGCGCTGCGGCTGGCGGACACCGTGCCGGACGCCGCGGGCGCGGCCCCGGACATGCCGCCGCGGTTCACCGTGCACCGGATCGGCGCGCGCGGTGCGCACGTCACCTATCCCCTGCGTCCGGTCCTGCGCGGCGCCCACCGGATCGGCCCGCTCACCGGCCGGGCGGTCGGCGCGCTCGGCCTGGCCGAGTTCAGCCGCGAGATGCTCGGACCGGACCGGCTGCTCGTGCTGCCCCGCGTGGTGGGGCTGCGTGGGGTGCCGCGGGCACTCGGCAGCGGCGAGGGCCTCCCCGGCGCCGCGGCCCAGCAGGGCCAGGGCAGCCCGGACGTCATGGTCCGGACCTACCGACAGGGGGACGAGCTGCGCCGCGTGCACTGGCGCAGCACCGCCCGGCACGACGAGCTGATGGTCCGTCTCGAGGAACGGCCCTGGCACGCGGGCGTCACCGTGCTGCTGGACCGCCGGGACGGCGCCCACGGCGGGCACGGCCCGGGGGCGAGCCTGGAGTTCGCGGTGGTGCTCGCGGCGAGCATCGGGGCGCACCTGCTGCGCCGCGGCGAGCCGGTCGAGATCAGCGGCGAGGACGGGATACCGCTCACCGCGTCGGCGGGCTCGTCCGCCTCCGGTGACGCCGGCCTGGACTCGCTGCTCGACGCGCTCGCCGTCCTGCGTCCGGTCGCCCGCGCCGACCTCAGCGGCCCACCGACCGCGCCGGGGCGAGACGTCGTCGCGGTGCTCGGCACGGTCTCCCCCGAGGACGCCGGGCTGTTGGCCGGGCGGCACCCCGGCGGCGGCTACGCGATCCTGCTGGACACCCCGACCTGGAACGGCGCCGCACCCGGCGCGGTCCCCGCGGCGGACGTGCTGGGCCGCGCGGGCTGGCACGTCACCGTCGCGACGGCGGTGGGCACGCCGGAGCAGGCCTGGGACGCCCTGGTCGCGGGCACCCCCCGAGCCGCGGCGGCCGCGCGATGAGAACCCGCCCGCACCGTCTTCCCGCGGGAGTGCGGCCGAGACCCGAGGGCCGCGCCTCGCGGCGTGCCGGCTCGCGGGCGGGGTCGCGGTGAGCGCGCCGACCGCGGCCCGGCCCGTCGCGCCGACCCGGCCGCGGTTCGCGTGGGTGTCCGCGCTCGCGGGCGGGATCGCCGTGCTGCTCGCCGGGACCTGCCTGAGCGCCGTGGTCCAGGGCACCGAGTGGCTCGCGGACTCGGCGGTCGCGGTGGCGGTGGTCGTCGCCGTCGGGATCGCGCTGCAGCGGCTCCCCGGCGTGGTGGTGCTGCTCGGGCAGGTCGTGGCGCTGCTGCTCATGCTGTCCGCGCGGTTCGCAGGCGGGTTCGTGCCCGGCGGGGACACGGTCACCGCCTTCGCCGACCACGTCCGCGAGGCAGGCACCCAGATCGACTCCGGCATCGCGCCCGTCGTGCCCACGCCCGGGATGCTCTTCCTGATCACCGCGGCGTTCGGGCTGCTGGCCGTGGCGGTGTACGCGATCTCCGTGTCCGCGAACGCCCCCGCGGCGGGCGGGGTGCCGCTGCTCTGCGTGGTCGCGGTCCCCGCGGCCCTCTCCGCGGAGGCGCTGCCCTGGTGGGCGCTCGTGCTGGCCGCGGCCGGGTACGGGCTGCTGCTCGTCGCGCGCGACGGGGCGTTCGGTCGCGGGCACGCCGTGGTCACGGGCGGCATCGCCGTCGTCGCCGTGGCCGGGGTCCTCGGCCTGGCGGTCGGCGGCGCCACGACGGTCGTGGGCACCCAGGGCCGGTTCGCCGCAGGCGGCGGGGGCGGCAGCGGCGGCGGCGGGGCGATCGGGCTCAACCCCTTCACCTCGCTGCGCGGACAGCTCACCCAGAACGACCCGGTCGAGCTCTTCCGGACGACCGGGCTCCCCCGCCCCACCTACCTGCGCGCGCTGACGCTCTCGGACTACAAGGCCAACACCGGCTGGTCCGCCGCGGCGCCCCGCCCGGGGATCCCGCTGGCCGGGCCGCTCACCCCGGACGCCCCCGCGGGCGAGGCGCTGCGGGTCACGGTGCGCAACGTCGGGTTCCGGGACTACTGGCTGCCGGTCTACGGCCAGCCGGGCTCCGTGTCCGGGGTGGACGCGAGCCGCTGGGCCTACGACCAGTCCAGCGGCATCGCCTACAGCCAGCGCCCGCGCGAGGAGGAGACCTGGCAGCAGACCGGGGTGCTGCCCGCGCCCACGGCGGAGCAGCTGCGGGCGGCCACCGGCGGGAGCCGGGTGGACCCGGTCTACCGGAACACCACCGAGGTGGACCCGCGGGTGGCGCAGATCGCCGCGGACGTCACGCGGGGCTCGCGGACGAACTTCGACAAGGCCGTCGCGCTCGTCGAGTACTTCACCGGGCCGCAGTCGCAGTTCCGGTACAGCCTGGAGACCGCCCCCGGCAGCAGCGGCGACGCGCTGGTGGACTTCCTGACCGTCGGGCGGGCCGGGTACTGCGAGCAGTTCGCCTCCGCGATGGCCGTGATGCTGCGGACGCTGGGGCTGCCCGCGCGGGTCGCCGTCGGGTTCACGGCGGGCACCGACGCGGACGGGTACCGCTCGGTCACCACCCGGGACGCGCACGCCTGGGTCGAGGCCTGGTTCCCCGGCTACGGCTGGACCACGTTCGACCCGACCCCGCTCACGGACGGTCGCACGATCGTCCCGCCGTACGTGCAGGAGGCCGTGGGGGACGCGCCCGGGAGCGCCGGGCAGCCCGCCCCCGCGGCGCAGGAGCAGGACCCGCAGCCCGCGGCCCCGGCGCAGACCACGCCCGAGGACCAGACCCCGCAGACCGTTCCCCCGCCGGACGTGCCCGCCGCGGACGAGCGCGGGGTCCCGATCCTGCCCCCGCTGCTGGTCGTGCTGGTCGCGGCGCTGCTCGCGGCGCCGGTCACCGCGCGGCGGGTGCTGCACCGTCGTCGGCTGGCGGCGGCCGCCGCGGGCGGGGCGGGCGCCGGGCGGGCGGCGTGGGACGAGGTGCTGGCCACCTCACGGGACCACGGGGGCACGCCGGACGAGGGCGACACGGTGCGCGGCGCGGCCCGGCGGCTGGTCGCCGACCACGACCTGGACGAGCGCGCCCAGGACGAGCTGCGGGAGGTCGTCCGACTGGTCGAGGAGGAGTGGTACGGCGGCGAGCCCCCGTCCCGGGCGGCGCTGAGCGGGCCCACGTCCGCGGTCCTCGCCGCCGTCGGCCACGGCCGTCGGACCTGGCTCGCCCGCCTCTTCCCGCGGTCCCTGGCCACCGCCCTGCGCCGCCCGCGCGAGTCCACCCCCGCGAGCCCGCGAGTCCACCACTGACTCCTCCGGCGAGGCCGCCTGGTCAGCGCATACGTCGGAGCCGCGGCAGGAATGCCGCGGCTCCGACGGGGTCTCTCGTCAGCTCACTCCTGCTCGAAGCGGCGACGGAAGCGTTCCTCCATGCGTCCGGTGAACCGGTTCTTGTCCGGTTCGGACTGCGTGTCGCCCGCCTGACCGGAGCCCTTGGCGGCTCCGCGGGCGCTGATCGCGAGCATCGTCCCGCCGAGCATCGCCAGGAACCCGACCACGCTGATGACGATGGGTACCGCACCGGCCGAGCCACTGAGTGACTGGACGGCCACGCCGACGACCAGCAGCACCAGACCCACCGCGAACAACGCGATGCCCTGGAGCCGACGGCGGCGGCTCGGCCTGCGCAGCTTCGAGCCGCGCACGGTGGAGGCGAACTTGGGGTCCTCGGCGTAGAGAGCACGCTCGATCTGTTCGAGCAGGCGCTGCTCGTGCTCGGAGAGGGCCATGACGTCCTCCGGCACAACGGTCACGGGATGCCCCGACACCCGGGTGCGTGGGGTGGCGGGACGAGTGCCCAGGGAGGGCCTCTGTGGATGAGGATACGAGGCAAAGGCCCGCCCCACTACCCGGAGGTCACATCCGGGACGTATCGATCTCCGAACGGCGGACACGAAAGGGTCAAAAGTGATCGATCTCACGCCGCCCGGTCACGCGTCGACCGCCCGGGCGAGCACGTGGACACGCGCCGCGACCTCGCGGAACGCCGGCACCCCCGCGACGAGGTCCTCCAGCTCGGCGGCGCTGCGGACCGCCGTGGGCCCGCCCTCGTGCACCGCGCCCGGCAGCCAGGCCTCCAGCACGCCGTCCCCCTGGACCAGCTCCACCCGCAGCCGCCCGGTCGCCTCCAGCAGGACGCCGATGCCGGGCCCGTCCAACCGGCGGCGCAGGACGTCCTCGGGGCCGTAGCGGCCCTCGGGGTCGGTCAGCACCGCGCGGGCCTCGTCCAGCCGCCCGGCGAGGACGTGCCGGAGCACCGCGGCGTGCCTGCTCGCGGCGAGCACGGACACCGCCGCCCCGGGCGCCGCGACCGCGGCGAGGGACGCGGCCGCGCGCGCCGGGTCGTCGACGACCTCGAACAGGCCGTGTCCGAGCACGAGGTCCGCCACGGCCGTGCCGATCAGCTCCGGCAGCTGGTCCGCGTCCCCCTGCACCGAGGTGACGCGGTCGTGGACGTCGGCCTCCCGTGCCCGCCGCTCGAGGGCGGCGAGGGCGTTCGGGCTGACGTCGACGACCGTGACCGCGCAGCCCGCCGCGGCCAGCGGCACGGCCCACGACCCGCTACCCCCGCCGACGTCGACGACCCGGGGAGCCGCCTCCGGCCGGGCGGCCCGGGCGCGGGCGACCTCCGCGTCGAGGGCGCGCCGGACCGCGCCCCCACCGACCGTTCCGGAAAGCTCGCCCGCCGCCGCGCTCACACGCCGAAGCCTAGGCGAGCCCGGGCGAGGCGCGCGGGCGGCGTGAGGTGGAGGCGGTAGGTTGATCGCCGTGCAGGTCGTCGCCGTGCTGAGTCTGAAGGGCGGGGTCGGCAAGACCACCGTGTCCCTCGGTCTCGCCGGCGCCGCGCTGGCACACGGGCTGCCCACGCTGCTCGTGGACCTCGACCCGCAGGCCAACTCCACGATCGCACTGGACGTGGAGCCCACCACCGGCACGGTCGCGGACGTCCTGGACGAGCCCAGCCGCTCCGCCCTGCGCCGCGCGATCGCGACGAGCGCGTGGGGCGAGGGCCTGGACGCGCTGGTCGGCGCCGAGCAGAACGAGCGTCACAACAACCCGGACCCGAGCACCAAGCAGCTCGAACGGCTGCACCGCGCACTGTCCCGGCTGGACGACCCGGCCCTCGGCTCGAGCCTGGGCCGCACCGACTCCCAGCCGGGCGAGCCCTACCAGCTGGTGATCATCGACTGCCCGCCCTCGCTCGGGCAGCTCACCCGCGGCGCCCTCGCGGCGGCGGACCGGGCCATCCTGGTCACCGATCCCACGATGTTCGCCGTCTCCGGCGTGCAGCGCGCTTTCGACGCCGTGCAGTACGAGCGAGAGCGCGGCAACGCGGGCCTGCAGCCCCTGGGCGTGCTCGTGAACCGGGTGCGGCCGCGCAACGCCGAGCACGACTACCGGATCGCCGAGCTGCGGGAGCTGTTCGGCCCGTTGGTGTTCAGCAGCGTGCTGCCGGACCGCTCGGCCGTGCAGCAGGCCCAGGGCGCCTGCCTGCCCATCCAGTCCTGGGACACCCCGGGGGCCCGCGAGGTGTCCGCGGTGTTCACCGCCCTGCTGGGCAGGGTCCTGCGCTCCCGCGGCCGCACCTGACCGGACCGACCGCTCAGTCCCGGTCCACCAGCAGCTCCCGGACGATGCCGACGAACTGCTCGGCCTGGCGGAGCAGGTCGTCCGCCTCGCGGCGGCCGACCAGCCGCGAGATCCCCGCCTCCGCGGCGGCCCGGGTGTCCGAGCAGGACGCGAAGAACGCCGCCCACTCCCCCAGCTCCGGCGCCACCTCGGCGAGCACCTCCCACACGCTGCGCGGCCGCCCGCGCCGCTGCTGCGGCACGGCGCGCACGGCCAGGACCGCCGCCCCGGCCCGCAACGCGGCCAGGTAGGCCGCCGGGTACCGCAGCAGCGGCTCGGGCGAGCGGTACCCGTCCGCCACGCACTCCGCGGCCTGGCGCAGCAGGGCCAGGGCCGACCTCGACACGGGGGCGCCGGGCGCCCGCTCCACCATCACCGACATCGCTTCTCCTCCGACTCGACCGGACGACTCGACCGGACCGCTACTCGGGCTCCGGGACCCGGACCAGGTCCCACACCCCGGGCCCAGCCCGCATCCGCAGCACGAACTCCCGCGCGGGCTCCTGCGGGGACTCCGCCGACCGCGCCTGCACCCGCCAGCACCGCATCCGGTCCCCGCCCACCGGCATGGGCGACGGGAACGGCCACGGCGACTCCTCGATCCAGCGCTCCCGGACCTCGGTCACCAGGAACCGCGACCCGCGCCGGGCGGGCCTGCGCTCGAACTCGACGGGCTCTCCCCCGAGCCAGCGGACCGAGACCGGGGCAGGCTCCCGCGGCCCGAACATCCGCGAGAACGCGCTCACCGCGCTCCCCCGCCGCCTCGCACCTCGACTGTCTCGCTCACGACGCGCACTCCCCCTCCGACCGGCCGGGCCCGGCAGGACATGGGCACCGATCCCCGCCGGTGCGGGCCGGCGGGGATCGGCACGGACTCGCAGACCGACCCGGAGAGGGGGTGCTTCCCCCACCCCGTCCCCGGGACCGACCTGGATCGAACATGCGTTCGACTCGTCCAGTACAGCGCGTTCGAACGCCCTCGTCAAGTCGGCCTCCCCCCGATCGCACACGAGTGATCTACCAATGCCCACCGACAGAACCAGGCGTTCCGTGGTGTGATGGCGCGGTGACCGCCGCACCCGCACGGCCGCGCCTGGTCGCCCTGTCCTCCGTGGAGCTGGCCGACCATCTCGGCGAGGCCCTGGACGTCTACGTCTCCGCGATGGGCTATCCACCCGGCACCGCCCGCCAGCGCCGCAACCTCTGGCTCGAGCACGCCCGCAGGCCCGGCTGGCGCTGCACCGGCTGGATCGACCCGGGCGGGCGCGTGATCGGCATCGCGTACGGCTACTCGGGCGGCCCCGGACAGTGGTGGTTCGAGGAGGTCCGGCGCGGGCTCGCGGCGCGCGGGATGTCCCGCGAGCTCCATCAGCCGGACTGGCTGCGGGACTACTTCGAGCTCACCGAGCTGCACGTACGGCCCGACGCCCAGGGCTCGCGGCTCGGCGAGGGCATGCTGCGCGCGCTGCTCGACGGCGTCCGGCACGAGCGGGTGCTGCTGTCCACCCCGGAGCACCATCCCCGCCCGCCCGGGCGCGCCTGGCGGCTCTACCGCCGGCTCGGATTCTCCGACGTGCTGCGGGACCACCGCTTCACCGGCGACAGCAGACCCTTCGCCGTCCTCGGCCGCACCCTCCCCCTGGACGAACCCGAACGCGGGTGAGCCGCTCCCCGGAACGGGGGTCCGCAGCCGGCACGATGAGCGCGTGCAGTCCGCCGCGCTACCCTCCCCGGTCCGCCGCTCCCGGTTCCACAAGGCCGTCGCGATCCTCGTGCTCGTGGTCACGGCCGTCGCGGTGCTCGGCGGCTGCGCCCGGGTGCGCGTCGCGCTCGCCGTGCAGCCCGACGACACGGTCACCGGCGAGATCGTCGTCGCGACCCCGGACGGCACCGCGAAGCCGGCGATCACCGTCCCCCCGGACATCGCCGGGGACGTGGACGTCTCCGCCTACAGGCAGGACGGCTACACGGGCTCCACGCTGCACTTCTCCGGCCTGACCTTCGGCCAGGTCGGCGAGCTCACGAAGGCCGCGGGCCAGGCGGGCGAGCGGGTGACCGTCGGCCTGCGCCGCGCGGGCAACCGGATCGTCCTGGAGGGCGCCGCGGACCTCACCACGGTGCCGGTCGACAAGGCGGACTTCCAGCTCAAGGTCAGCTTCCCGGGCACGGTGCTGGAGACCAACGGCGACTCCGAGGCGGGCACGGTGAGCTGGACGTTCACCCCCGGCGAGGTCGGGAACGTCACCGCCGTCGTCGCGTACGCCGATCCGCGGGCTCCCAGCACGACGGCGTGGACGCTGGGGCTGTCCGCCGTCGTGCTGGTGGTGGTGCTCGCCGTGGTCCTGCTCGCCCGCCGCACGCGCAACCCGCCCGTCCGGCCCCGCTGATCACGCGCGGACCGCGGCCCTCCCGAGGCCGAGCCGGGACACGATCTCGGCCGTGGCCAGGGACCGGTTGAGGGTGTAGAAGTGCAGACCCCGCACGCCCTCGGCGAGCAGGGTCCGGCACAGCTCGGTGGTCAGGTCGAGGCCCGCCGCGCGGAAGGACTCGGGATCGTCCGCGAAGGGCGCCATCCGCTCCGCCAGGCCGGGCGGCAGCGGCGCGCCGGAGAGCTCCGGGCCGCGCTGCAGCGTCTTCGCCGAGAGCAGCGGCATGATCCCGGGCAGGATCGGGACGTCGCAGCCAGCGGCGGCCAGCCGGTCCCGCAGCCGCAGGAAGCCCGCGGGCTCCCAGAACAGCTGGGTGATCGCGAAGTCCGCGCCCGCCCGGATCTTGCCCAGCAGCCGTTCGAGGTCGGCATCCGGGGAGGCCGAGCGCGGGTGGCCGTACGGGAAGGCCGCGACGCCCACGCAGAAGCTCCCGGAGCGGCGCACGAGCCGAACCAGCTCGTCCGCGTAGGTGAGACCCTCGGGGTGCGGCGTCCACTCGCCCAGCGGGTCCCCGGGCGGGTCCCCGCGGACGGCCAGGACGTTGCTGATCCCCGCGGCCGCGTACGAGCCGATCACGTGGCGCAGCTCGGCCCGCGAGTGCGAGACCGCGGTGAGATGCGCCATCGGGACCAACGTCGTGTCCGTCGCGATCCGCGCGGTGGTGCGGATGGTGCGGTCCCGGCTGGACCCGCCCGCCCCGTAGGTGACCGACACGAACGCCGGGTCCAGGGGCTCCAGCCTGCGGATCGCCCGCCAGAGCTCGGCCTCCCCCGCCTCGTCGCGGGGCGGGAAGAACTCGACCGAGAAGACGGGACGGTCGGTCCCGATCCGGTCGGTCACGGAGGTGCGCGGCTGCGCGGTTCGCGTGGTCACGCGCTCAGCGTACGGCCGGACCCCCGAAACGCCGTCATCGCGCCCGTCGCCGCGCCCCGGGGCCGACCCGCCGATACGCTCCTCCCGTGGTGCAGCCCTCGACACACGTCCTGCCGGACCAGGAGCCTGACGCATCCCTCGAGCTGGGGGAGCGGATCGAGCGCGAGCTGGCGCGCTACCTCGAGCTCCGCCGTCGGGACGCGGCGGCGATCGGCCCGGTGTTCGCCGAGGCCGTGGACTCGCTGACCCGGTTCGTGCTGGGCGGTGGCAAGCGGATCCGCCCCACCTTCGCCTGGTGGGGCTGGCGCGGCGCGGGCGGGGACCCGGCGGGGCCGGAGGCCGAGGGCGTGCTCCGCGCGCTGAGCGCGCTGGAGCTGCTGCAGGCCTCCGCGCTGGTCCACGACGACCTGATCGACGCCTCCGCCACCCGCCGCGGCCGGCCGACGGTGCACGTCGAGTTCGCGGGCAGGCACGCGGACGCGGGCTGGTCCGGCCCGCCCGCCCGGTTCGGCGCCGCCGCCGCGATCCTGCTCGGCGACCTGGCCCTGACCTGGTCGGACGATCTCTACCGGGACTCCGGGCTGCCCGCCGCCACCCTGGACCGGGGCCTGGAGGCGTGGCGGGGGATGCGCACCGAGGTGCTCGGCGGCCAGTACCTGGACGTGCACACGCAGGCCACCGGGGACTCCTCCGCCGCGGCCGCGCTGCGCATCGACCGCTTCAAGACGGCGGCGTACACGGTGGAGCGTCCGCTGCACCTGGGCGCGGCGCTGGCGGGCGCGGACGACGCGGTGGTCACCGCGTACCGCCGCTTCGGCGCGGACATCGGCGTCGCGTTCCAGCTCCGGGACGACCTGCTGGGCGTCTACGGCGACCCGGACGTCACGGGCAAGCCCGCCGGGGACGACCTGCGGGAGGGCAAGCGCACGCTGCTCGTGGCACTCGCGCTGGAGAAGGCGGGCGAGGGCCCCGCGGCCGCGGAGATCACGGCGGCGCTGGGCGACCCGGAGCTGGCGCCCGAGACCGTCGAGCGGCTGCGCGGGCTGTTCACCGAGCTCGGCGCCGTGCAGGCCGTGGAGCAACGCATCGCGGCACTCACCGGGGCCGCCCTGGACGCGCTGACCACGGCGGACATCGCCGAGCCCGCCGCCGCCACCCTGCAGGAGCTGGCGGTGCGCGCGACCAGAAGGCACAGGTGAGACGGAGGCGGAGCTTGCGGAGCCGCCCATCGGCCCGGCTCGACGGCCCCACCGACCACGTCGTCGTGGTGGGGGCCGGCCTCTCCGGGCTCTGCGCCGCCCTGCACCTGCTCGGCGCGGGCCGCCGCGTGACGATCGTCGAGCGCGACGAGCACCCCGGCGGCCGGGCCGGGCGGCTGGACCTCCCCGGCGGGTACAAGGTGGACACCGGCCCCACCGTGCTGACCATGCCGGAGCTGCTGGACGAGGCTCTGCACGCCGTCGGGGACTCCCTTGCGGCGCGGCTCGACCTGGTCCGGCTGGACCCCGCCTACCGCACCACCTTCGCCGACGGCTCCACGATCGACGTCCACGCCGACGCGGAGGCGATGGAGGCCGAGGTCCGGGCCGTGTGCGGCCCCGCGGCGGCCCAGGGCTACCGGGACCTGCGCCGCTGGCTGACCGCCCTCTACGAGACCGAGATCGACACCTTCATCGGGTCCAACCTCGACTCGCCGTTCTCGCTGCTCGGCCCCGACCTCGTCCGGCTGGCCCGGCTCGGCGGGTTCGGGCGGCTCGGCCCCCGGATCGACCGCCTGCTGCCCGACGAGCGGCTGCGCCGGATCTTCTCCTTCCAGGCCCTCTACGCGGGCCTCCCCCCGGCCCGAGCGCTCGGCGCGTACGGCGTCATCGCCTACATGGACACGATCGCCGGCGTGTACTTCCCGCGCGGCGGGATGCGGGCGGTCGGGGACGCGCTGGCGGCCGCCGCCGTGGACGCCGGGGCGGAGCTGCTCACCGGGTGCACGGTGACCGGGCTGGTGCGGCGCACGGACCGCGTCACGGCCGTCCGGTACCGACGGTCGGCTCCGCGGGCTGCGCCTGCGCACACCGGGGCCGGGCGCGAGACCGACACGCTGCGCTGCGACGCCGTCGTGCTCACCGCCGACCTCCCCGAGGCCTACCGGCTACTCGGCGGGGCCCCGCGCAGGCCGGTGCCGATCCGCTGGTCGCCCAGCGCCGTCGTCGCGCACCTGGGCCTGCGGACCCCGCTCGACCTGCAGCACCACACGATCTCCTTCGGCGCCGCCTGGGCGCGGACCTTCGACGAGATCGTCGACCGGGGGTCGCTGATGAGCGATCCCTCGCTGCTGCTGACCCGGCCCACCGCCACCGACCCGACGCTCGCCCCGCCGGACCGCGACCTGCTCTTCCTGCTCGCCCCGTGCCCCAACCTGGAGAAGGCGCCGCTGGACTGGGCGCGGGTGGGGCCTGCGTACCTGGAGGAGCTGCTGGGGGTGCTCGCGAAGCGCGGGGTGGACGCGGACGTCGAGGAGTCCGCGCTGGTCACGCCCGCGGACTGGGCCGCGCAGGGGCTCGCGGCCGGCACCCCGTTCTCCGCCGCGCACACCGTCGCCCAGACCGGTCCGTTCCGGCCCCGCAACCTCCCGCGCCGGCACGGCAACGTCGTGCTGGCGGGCTGCGGGACCACACCGGGGGTCGGGATCCCGCCCGTCGTGCTGTCCGGACGGCTCGCCGCGGCACGCGTGACCGGGGCGTGACCAGCCGGGGGTACGGATGGGCCGACCGGGGGCCCGTGGCAGCATGGGCCACGCCATGACCGCGCAGCCCACCCGGCCGGCCACCGGCTCGGAGACCGACCCGGTCGCTCTCCCAGCTCCGTCCGCCGAGCCCACAGACGCCCCCGTCCCGACCCGGCGGGCCGAGCCCCGGCCCGGCCTGTGGTCCCGGCTGGGGAACCCGCCGCGCGGCCCACTCGGGATGGGCTTCGCGGCGAGCGTCCTACTGCTCGTCGGCGGCACCGGCGGCGGCGGCACGCTGATCCACGATCCGATCCTGACGAACTCCGCGCTGGGGTTCTGGCGGTACGGGCACGGCAAGGAGCTGGCGACCGCGCTGATGTACCTCGGCGTGGTCCTCATGGCCTGGGCCTGGGTCCGGCTGGGCCGCGAGGTCCTGGCCCGCCGCATCGGTGGCCGGGCCGTGCTGAGCACCGCGCTGCTGTGGATCCTGCCGATGCTGGTGGCGCCGCCGCTGTTCACCCGGG
>Ga0207641_10002760_pt1 | contig 16013 bp, 21 predicted proteins | sample KBSSwiS62_FD_184306 | JGI IMG/M metagenome (GOLD analysis project Ga0207641, IMG submission 184306) | Switchgrass rhizosphere microbial communities from Kellogg Biological Station, Michigan, USA - KBS Switchgrass S6-2 (SPAdes) (version 2) | ecosystem: Host-associated > Plants > Roots >... | reverse complement strand
CGTCGTCTGCGGTCATCCCGTTCATGCCGCCATCTCCTGCGCCGCCGCCTCGAGCATTACGCGCCGGAAATCGATCACGATCGGATTAGGCGGTGCCGGCACTGCGCCGTCCAGGCAGTCGAGACGCGCTAGCAGTTCCTTCCCAAAGACCTGCTCGAAATCGGCCATGCGGACGCCGCTGAAAAGTCCGTCCGGCCGGGTGTCGCAGATGCTTTCCATAAAAACGCGGATGTCGTCGATCAGCCAGCCGCGGGCACGCTCAACCACCCCGAGCATGTTTGCAATTCGAGCGTCATTGTCAGCCGCGACCGCAGCCGCTAACATTTCAGAATCCATTTTCGCACCTCATTTGCGATATTGGCCAGAAGGCGCAGACGTTTGCCGACGTCCGCGCCTTCGTTTTTTCTAAGATCGCGGAACTAGTCAAGAAAATATGCGTTCTGTACCGCATTTTTTATTTACATGCGTACTAAAGACGTGCGTCTAACTAACGTCTGACTGACGTCCAAAAACGTTAGTGCGTTTTTTGCGCCGGCTTTTATTGCTGTTCTTCAGAGTTTTGCGCAACGTTTGGAAGCCGTGCCGACGTTGGCCGCCAATGAGAGTTCGTCAATTGCAAGCGCCGCCCAGGTCGCTAGAGGATTATCACTAATGCCTACAGCCATGCCGATGACATTCGCGTGGAGCGGCTCGATTTGGGGGTGGGGACGTCTAGCTAAGGGCAACCATCGCGGCTTATAGGAGCGTCAAGCCGCACCGCTATTAGAACCGTCCTCCGAATTCCGCCTGACATGGCACGCTTCCTTCATCATCCGAAGGGAGCCAGCCGATGAACCCATCTCCAAATTGTAGCCGCACATCTCCTCTCGCAGCGTGGGGTGCGCACTGATGTTTCATCGGCGGCCGTATATCTTCGCGAACGTCGCTGCGACGCACGCAGCGCCTGTGCCGACTGGCACGCCTTGGGCGTTGCCGATCGTTTTCACGCAAGCTGGATACTTTCCTGTACAGGCGACCGGCGGCCCGAGGGCTGGGGCAGGCAATTTCGGTCACAATTATGTCGAGGCGAACTGGCGCGACACGGGCACCAATTATTATGTCTCGACCGCCGGCAATGACGCAAATAACGGTTTGTCGTCGGGCGGCGCCAAGCGAACTATCCAGGCCGCGCACGACTCAGCCTCGCCAGGCAGCGTGATCAACGTCGCCGCCGGCGTCTATGCGAACTTCACCAATAGCAAGAATCTGACGGTGATCGGCGCGGGCCGGTCGTCGACCTTCATCGGCGATCTGCTCACGGAAATCGATATCACTTGGGGGGCGCTGGCAAGCGGGCGGCAGACGGCGACGCTGGTGTCCGGTGCCGTCGCCGGATTCGTCGACCTGACAAAGACGCGCCGCATCGATTACCAAGGGGTAGCGATTCCGCAGGTCAGTGTTGACGCGGCCTCGGCCGCGACGATCGCAACGCTTCAAGCGAACACGACCGACCTTCAAGATTTTGAGCTATACGCGACGGCAGTCGGCACCGCGGACCCGGTCGCAGGTATTTTCCGATCGACGCCATCGACACTCGGCGCGAGCGACGGCCGCGACTTAAACGGGAGCGCGAGCACGTCAATCCTCGCATGGAAGGATACGGCGGCTGCTCCGATCGGTTTCACTGGCACGTCGCGCCTTTTCATGAAGAACCTTTCGCTGGTCGGCGGCAACCGAATCCAGCCAACGTCGACGACGACGCTTGTACTCCACGACTGCTGGCGCCTCGGCTGCTACTCGGACCTGTTCTTCGTCGACGGAACGCTCATAACGTATCAGGGCGGCGCGCGCGGATGCCGCATCTCCGGCGCCGACATTTACGATTATGAGAGCGGCGGCACCGGGGTCGAGATCAACTGCTATAGCGACCAATGCAGCGGAACCGGCGGTGACAACAACAGCACCGGCCACGGCGCTCGCATCCTTCGGATCAACGGCCTTCACCGCGACGGCTCGCGCGTGGTCAATGACGTTGGCGGCTCGATCGTTGGGGTGTTCGGTACGACGCTCGGTTCGAGCCGGGTCGCGACCGCCCGAACCTGCGCAGGCGGCGCCGGCGACATCCATTTCGCCGGCGTTAGAGTGCTCGATAAGGGGTCAGGCGCGGACCTCATGTTCGCTAAGGACTCAACCTATCCGACGACGCGCATCTACGTTTATGACAACTGCTTCAGCGGACTCGGCCAGGTCGACTCCACCGCTGGGGCTGCGAACAATGTGTACCCGACTGATCGAAGCGGCACCAAAGACACAAGCTACGCCGCCCGAACGCTCGTGAAGTTCGATCCTACCGACAGCACAAAAATGTTTCAGGACACGGCGGGAGGCACGCCCGTCACTGCTTTTACTCAGGGCGTGCGGCGCATCAACAGCACCAAAGACCCCACCGATTTCATTACATTTGGCGCGGGCCAACTCACGTGGGAAGACGCAGGCGGCGGGAGGGGAGTTCTCCGCACAGTGACGACGAATGCGCTGGCGCCGATCCTGAACGTGACGTCTACGCCCTTCGACGAGAACGCGAACGTCATATTCAACGTGAAATCGAGCGAAAGCAGCCTGATTATGATGCAGGCAGCGAGCCTGAATTATGTCGCTGACGTTCACAGTTCAGGGAGCTTTAAGTCATCCACGACAGCCTTGCCAGGCTTTAGCTCGCCCGATTACACGCTGCATGTGAATGGATCGGACGCGGCGCAAGCGACAGCCGCCGCATTCAAGGCGGCGGCGTTCAATAATGTGCGTAATAACATCACCATTCGCTCACTTAATATCTCTTGGATCAAGTGGATGCGACCGACTGGCTTTCTGTCGGGCTTCGACGGGGACATTTATGGGATCGAGTTCTTTACGTTCCTTGACGCCGCCGATCGTCAGGCTCGCGAGGCGGCGCTGGCGGCCTGATCTACCAGACGCCTGGCAGCTTGTGCCCTCAAGCCTCACAAGGCCGCGCATCCCTAGGCCGCGTCAGACGTTACGCCGATGCGTCGATCGACGCGTAGGGAGAGATGTCATGACGAGGTACCTGCTCACCGCCACCGCCGCCCTGCTGCTCGGCTCCGCCGGGTGGGCTCAGACCGCTGCGACCCATACGTCGAGCCACAAGGTCATCACGACTTCCAACGGGAAGGTGACGAGCGCGACCACCACCACGAAAACCAAATCGTGCCGGAACGAAAAGGGCCAGTTTATTGCGTGCTCATCGGCAACGAAGACGAGCGTTGCGGCGATGATCAGCAAGGATGCGGCCGGGAAGTGCCGCTTCACGAGCGGGCCGAAGAAGGGGCAATTTACGAAGTGCCCGTGAGAGGCGACTTGGCCGCGCTCTCACTGAGTGGCGGACCGCAACGGGGATCTAATCGAAGTGCGCCGCTAAGGCGGCCCCTAGATCCCCGATAGTTCCGACAGTTTAGCGCAGCATCCGGTTCGGCCGATCCTTAATCACCATTTCGCCAGACGATATGGGGGATCGAGTTCTTCGCGTTTTCGGACCCCGCCGATCGCCAAGCACGAGAGGCTGCGATGGCCGCTTAGCCCCAAGCCCCGCATTTCGCCTCAAGGCACTCTTGGCAGATCTCGCCTTCCCCGATTGGTTGAAGGCGGTCGCATTCACCACAGTGACCCGCTTCGCGGACGAGGCGCCTCCATTCGGCGAAAAATGCTTTGACAGCTGACCACATAAAACCTCCTATTCCGCCGCTAGTGCGGCGTCCATCGGGCGCTTCCGCTTATCCTCGAACCAACGCTCAACCATGTAATGGCTCGCCGCCCCGGCGATAACCGAAAGCACCGCCGCCGCGATGAAATAAGCGGCGAAACTCAGTCTATCACCGAAGCTCGCGACAAGCATTTGTTGAATCGGGAATGCGTAGAGGTAGGTGCCATAAGAGAAGTCGCCCTTCGCAGCGGCGTCCGGCAAGCGCGTTTCGCTGAAGCCGATGTAGAAGATGATATACGCGAGCGCCGGGGTTACGGTGAGACTGGCAAGATATGGACTGATGTGGGCCGACGCCACGGCGCCGAGCGCAAACGCGGCCAGGATAACGCGGCTGCGCGGGATGCGGTCAGCGAAGGCGTAGATGACCATGCCGGCCAGGAAGCTCGGCAGTATTTCCGTCCACACATAAACCGAACCGATAACGATCTCGGCTTGTCCGATCCGCGGCTTCCAATCGAGAAGATCGAGCCCCACGCGGGCGAGAAGGAAAGCGAACAGCAGAACGAGCAACAAGCGGCGGTTCGTCACCAGCCCGATGACACCTAGGGCCAGCACGCCAAGGTAGCACCAGAACTCGTAGGAAATGCTCCACAACGAGCCGTTGACGGCACCAGGACGCGCATTGCCCGCAAATACGTCCGAAATCGGCCAATAGGCTTTCAGGATCAAGGCATGGGTGAACACCCGGACAGCCTCTTGCCCATCAGCCTTCATGATCGTCGAGTAAGCGGGGACGACTACGATTGCGCAGACGATGATCGCGACGAGAAAGCCGGGATAGATGCGCTTGATCCGCTTCAGCATGTAAGAGCTGGCTGATCGCGAACTTACGAAGGATTTCGTGATCAGGTATCCGCTGATCGCGAAGAAGGCCATGACGCCGATGTTCCCGGCGTTATAGGTGCCATTGAGCAATAGGGAGACCCACTCCCGCCTCTCGCTGCCATAGTAGAGCGCGAAGCTATGCGACCATACGACCAGCAGCGCCATGGCGAGCCGGATTGTGTTGAGATTGTTCTTGCGCCCCGGTTCGGATGGAATCAGTAGCTCCATCGGCGCGCGATATCACCAAACGAACCTGCGCACAGCCCCTAACCCTCCCGCCACCCCGCGGGCCCCAGCACGACGCCTTTGGTCTCCACATCGATGCAGTTGCGAGGGCTTGCATCGCCAGCCAGAGTAGCTATTCGCCAAGCTGCGGGCGATTAGCTCAGTTGGTAGAGCATCTCGTTTACACCGAGAGGGTCGGCGGTTCGAGCCCGTCATCGCCCACCAGATATCAGGGAAGCCGATGGCAGCCGGCATTCGCGCGGACCAGTTGCTCGTCGATCGCGGCCTCGTCGAGAGCCGGGCGCGGGGACAGGCGCTGATCCTGGCCGGCCTCGTCTTTTCGGGTGATCGCAAGATCGAGAAGGCGGGGCAGGCCCTGAAGGCCGATGCACCGCTGATGGTGAAGGGCCGAGATCATCCGTGGGTCTCGCGCGGCGGGATCAAGCTTGCGCATGGCCTCGCCCATTTCGGCTGGGACGTCGGCGGTGTCGTGGCGATCGACGTCGGTTCGTCGACCGGCGGGTTCACCGACGTGCTGCTGACCAACGGCGCGGCGCGGGTCTATGCCGTAGACAGCGGCACGAACCAGCTGGCATGGAAGCTGAGGCAGGATTCTCGGGTCATCGTGCTCGAGCAGACCAATGCGCGGCACCTGACCGGCGAACATATCCCCGAGCCGATCGATCTGATCGTCTGCGACGCGAGCTTCATCTCCCTGACCAAGGTGCTGCCGGCGCCGATGGACTTCGCCCGGCCGGGCGCGAGGCTGATCGCGCTGATCAAGCCCCAGTTCGAGGCCGGCCGCGACGAGGTGGGCAAGGGCGGCGTGGTGCGCGACCCGGAGGTACACGCGAGGGTATGCGGCGAGATCGAGAGCTGGCTGGCCGCGCAGGGCTGGGCAGTGGCGGGCGTCACCGCCAGCCCGATCACCGGCCCAGAGGGCAATGTGGAGTTTCTGATCGGGGCCACGGGGCCAGCCAGGACGATATGAGATCAGCCGTAACCGGGCGGCGGCAGGCGATCGTCGGTCTTATTTCATAATCCATTGGACCATGTCCGGTAACCAAGACAGGTCCGGGAGGCGATATTTGGCGTTGTGTTCGCGGTTGCCGCTGATCTCGACCGGGTGAGACCTTAGGAAGCGTTCTACGGGATAGAGGAACGTGTAACGGCGCGTGTCCCCGTCCATCAGCCCCGCCAGCACGAGGTCAACGTCCTGCTTTCGCGCGAACTTCATCCGCCACCAGCCTGAGGGTTGACGCGGATAAAGCCTCGGCGCGATCACCACCTTGCCGTCCATCGTCAGCAGCTTGCTGATCTTCGTCCGTTCAACGCGGTGGCCCTTCGCCTTCAGCGCGGCTTCGGCTTCATCGCCGAAAGCGTCGATCGACCGTCCCGCGTCGCCGAACAACGCGCGTGTCCAGGGATCGTAGCCAACTCGTGCGTAGGCGGCGTGCATGGTGCCAAAGCGCTCGCGAATGGTCTTGGCGGCCGGCGGCCTGGCAGCGTCGATCAATTCACGCGTGAGCCGACCGTGCTTGTCGAGGATGCCCCGTAGATGGTCCAGTATCTGGCGGTCGGTATAGGTCGGGCGGAGATAGCGCTTCTGGTTGCGGATAGCGTCGAAGGTCTCCCTGGAAATGATCGGTTCGAAGGCCCCGTCACAACGTACCCATTCGGCCTCAGGATTGTAGGTGAACGCACCGCCCAGCTTGGTCGACCGCTTATTATAGACATTCGCCCCTATATATCGCTCGGCCTTCAGCATCGCCCTGATTGAGCCGTTGCACCATTTTTCTGCCTCGGGCGCGGCTATGCCGTCGCGATTCAGCGCCTCGGCGATCGCCTGGTAATTGAGGCCCTGAGCGGCAAGGTCGAATATGCGCCGGACAACCGCGACCTCCGCAGCCGGCCCCGGCACCAGGATGACCCGGTCCGTCGTGATGTTCTTCTGCTCGCCATCGTTAAGGATCATCTTCGGCTTGCCATCTTTGTCGACGAGCATGCGCCGAAGGCCGTAGCCCGCCTTTCCGCCCATCTTGTAGCCGAGGGTGACGAGATGGCTCTGCCCCGCGAAAGTCTTGGCAGACAGTTCCCTGCTATATTCGCCGGCCATCGCCCGCTTAAGGCTCTTCATGATCGCCGAGGATAGTGTCCCATCGTTCCCGAACTGCTCGGCGCAATAGTGAATTGGCACGCCTGCGCGCCGGCAGAGGAATTCGAGGTGCCCCGCCTCGTCCAAATCTTGAAAGCGGCCCCATCGGCTAACGTCATACACGAGAATCGCGTTGTAGCCGGGGCGCCCGCCGAAGACATCCGCAAGGAGCTCTTGTAGGGCGGCACGTCCTTTCAACTGCACACCGCTCCGCCCCTCATCGGCGTAAGTGCGGACTACCTCGAATCCATGGCTGTCTGCGTAGTCTGCAATCGCAGCCTTCTGATTGATCGTGGAATAGACCTGATCCTCGGTCGACATCCGGACATATTGTGCGGCCCTTATCGGCGTGCCTGCTCCCATGACCCTCTCCATCGGGATGCGCGGTAAGCGTCGAACAAGTGGCGGTACCGAGCGCTTCCATCCTAGCTATGATCGCCGCTTTCTCCACGGTCGCACAGGTCAGGAAATGTCCGAAGTGGGCGCTGTCCCATATTTGTACGTAGGCAAGGGAGCAGCCGATTGCCCGCTCCGGACCGGTCGCTTAGCTGTCGAAAGCGATCGGCTGTGACAGAGGGGGCATCATGAAATTCGGTCAGATTCTGACGTCGGTGTATCTCGCGGGTTGCATAACGCTGAGCGGGCCGGCCTGGGGCGCGATCGTCGTTGATACTGGAGCGCCCCAGTCCTTCTCGGACGTGCTTTCGGTGGGCTACAGCGGCGAATACTACGGGTATTTCGTTTCCACTGTCGACACCATCACGGGGCTGCAGGGCTACTTCAACACCGGGCATCCGAGTGCTGTCATCATAGCATCGCTGTATGACGATGATGGAGGAGCACCGGGCAGCCTAGTCGGTTCCGGGAACCTGTTGACAACCATCCCTACTGGATATCCGTTGACGGGAGTCACTGACCTGTCGATCAGCGTGGAGGTGGGTAAAGGCTATTGGGTCGGTTTCAAGACCGCCTATCTGAGTGGAATGTTGGCATTTGGACGCAGCGCGCCGAACCCGCTGTCGGCCTATGGCTATCTGAATTACGTTTCGGGAACGGGGTTCGAGCGCCGCGACGATCTGAACATCGCGCTACTAGTCACTGGCGAAAACGCCGCGGTCACGGGCAGCGTGCCGGAGGTCTCGACTTGGGCCATGCTGCTGATCGGATTCGGCGCAATGGGCACGGTGATCAGGCGGCGCCGAATTGACCAGGCGATCGGGGCCTAACCCATCGCGGCGCGACCGCGGGAGTAACATAATACACTGAATTTCAGCCAGCACTCCCCCTGTCGTCTGCACACGGGCTAGCTCGCCACGCCAAGAGCCTCAAACCTGGCAGTGATGATGGCCTTGGCGATGGCCGCAAGCGTCTCGATCGACCAGCTACCAACCTTGCCGGCTGCACGCTTGACCGACCGCCAGACCGCGGGATCCCGGATATTGTCGAGAAGGTCATAACCGGCCCATGTTAGTCGGATGCAGGCCCACGGCTGCCCTCTGGCTCGATCAGGGTAGTAGGTTGCCAGAAAGCCTCGCTCGACCAGCAGCCGAGTGTGAAAATCGATCGCGTCATCGCGGAAGCCGGGAAGCTTGGGGATGCATAGAACGTCGCATCGTTCGTCTGCTTCAACTGCCAGCAGGATGGCGCGGATAAGGTCCGAGTCGCGTCGCATCTGATTCAGATTGCACGAAAAATCCTACATTTACATATGCTTATGAGGGGTGGTTAGGAGATAACCGGCCAGCGCGCCTAGTTCGGGTCGCATCTCTGTCACATTGTTCGAAGTTGAGACAAATCATACATATCGGCAAGCCACTCCCCTTGCCTCCTATCTCCGACGGCTGCATCGTTATCGCATCGCGGGCTAGGTTCGGGGCGGGTTTCTATATGAAAAGTATTTGGTGGGCCCTGAGTGCTTTTTGCGGGCTGTCCGATCCATTGAACGCCGCTCGGTATCTCGAAATAGAGGTGATAACTCCAAAGCAGGCGTTGGAGGCGAAGCCGGGCGACGCCTGGTTCGCAACGCGAGCGGTCTACAAAACTGCCAAATTTGTGCTGAGCCTTCCCGAACATTTTCCCCAAGATTTTAATTTCTTGGAAGAATTAGATGCAGTGGTAAGTATTTCGTACAATTTTGTCTCGTTCAGCGTTGATCAGGGCGACCCTTTTGCGGGCGCATTTTACTTCGATCCGGTAATACATTCAGATAGAGATTTCTTTAAGGAATTTAGGTATCCTCCTAGTAATTTTCGCTTCGAATATACCGATGGGCTGGTAGTGCGCGCGTTTAGTGGCCGGCTTAAGTATGCGTCTATTCGATCATTTTAAGCAGACGGATTGGCGAATTTATCCACTGTTTCCACTACTTATTGGGCTGCCTCCGTACCGGAACCATCAACCTGGGCAATGACATTCATCGGGTTTGGGGCTCTTGGTGTAGTATTTCGTCATCGCCGTCGCCGTCACGCCGTCGCCATCAACTGGCTCGGGTAGGCCGTGACGAGCCCGCGCGCCTCCTCCCACGGCTCGGTTAGCCAGCGGTCGAAGTCCTCTTCACCAAGGATCACCGGCATGGCTTTGGGATGCTTGGCCCCAACGATCGCGTTCGGCTCGGTGGTAATGAAGGAATAGACCCGGCCAAACCGGGGATCATCCTTCCAGAGCCCCGCGAAGGCCGCGACAGGCCGATCGACAATATTGAACCACCAGTTGCGATCTTCGGGCGCGGTGCGATCGGCGGCGGCCTTCGGCTCCGAAAAGCGGGTGAACGGCACAAGGCAGCGGTGCGAGACGGTGTCGCACGATTTGCGCCATAGCGGCCGATCGAGTTCCCGAGCGTTTTGCCACCAGTCCACGACATAATTGGGTTGGCCCGGCTTCGGTTTGACCTTGCGCGGACGGGTAGTTGGATAACCCCACAATCCCGTGTCCACGACACGCCCACCCTGGTGGAGGCGCACGATCCGGCCTGGCTTGCCCGGATAGATCGACAGCGACGCCAGCGGCGGCATCACCCCGTCCCGCCACGCGGTGTTCGCTCGGAAATAGTCGCCGATCTCATCGTCTGACATCAGGTCGTAGAGCGAACACATGCCCTGAATTTGCATGGGCTTGATCGATTCGGGAAGCTTTGCCCGGGTTACGCAAGCTCGACCAGAACGGATTGATCGTTCAACCTTGCCTCGCCGAAGGCGGTCAGGAATGCGACATCCGCAGCGTCACGCCCGACACCGATCTTTGCCATTCCCGCTTCGCGGGCCATACCTGTAGCGTCGAGCAGATGCCATTCACCGCCCAAAAAGACTTCGGCCACCGCATGGAAGTCAGGCGGATCGACGCCAAGTGCATAGACGCTGGCGATCCGCGCTGGCACCCCGGCCGCTCGCGCGAATGTTATGAGCAGGTGAGCGAAATCGCGACAGATGCCTTCGCGGGATATGAACGTGTCTGCCGCGGTAGTCTGCGCATCGCTGGACCCTGGTGTGTAAGCCAAGTGATCGCGAATCCAGTCACGCATCTCGATAACCCGTCGGCCACCTTCAATATGACCAAACTCGCGATGGGCGAAGCTGTGGAAACGGTCTGAGGGGCAGTATCTCGAAGAGAAAAGATATTGGACCGTCTCGCCAGGCAGCTGGTGTTGCGGGACTATCTCCAAGGTTCGACAGTCGGTGAGCAGCCGGTTGACCAATACCGTTGCGCGATAGTCGACTTGGAGGCTGCCCTGCGCACGAAGCCAGATGCGCTCACCGATGCCATCCTGCGCAGGAACGCGGGCAAAATGCTCGCAGTCTGGGAGATCCAGCTTTTCCGCCTGCACGACTTGCTCCGGAATTTTAGCCGCTTCGAGCTGGAGCAGCACATCGGTTCGTTCGTCGAACTGATAGTCAATCGTCGCGTGGATGCTGAGTCTCATGCGGCAGTAACGTTAAGATCCAAGTTAAGAGCCCGGCGGATCAATTAAATTACATGGGTCTTCACCTCTCACCCCCGATGCCGGTTGAGGAAGTTTTTCCATTCTCGCTCGTCCGCCCGAATAGGCAAGGTGCGCGTGATGTCGCCCTGGCAGGTTCCGAGGCTCGACATGCGAGCATTCTTGATGCGGAAGCCGACCAAGGATGAGCAGACTCGGCAATAGAAGCGCAGCTGGGCGACCCTGAACTCGTCGATCCATCCCCGCTTGTAGAACAGCGCCCAAAGCTCGTGCGGATCATAGGTGGCGGCATTCGCGCAGTGCGGCTGGCGGCACTGCACCCGCACCAGAAAGTGCATCGCCGCGCACTCCCAAATTGCAGTCGGGTGCTTTTGACCGTCGCGGTAGTAGGCCACTAGAAGAGCGAAGGCTGCATCCCGGCCGGCGCCAGCGCGCAGTCGGCACGTCGGGCCGCGTCCACTGCCTGGCGATAATGAACCGTGCCCCGGCGCTCTGCCTCATCGAAGTCTACGGGTGCCCAATCCTCGGTCGGGTAGACGGTTTCGTAGATCGCGCGCGCAGCGGCGCGCAGCCGCGTGTCGTGCTGCATTGGGTCGTCTCCGAATCTCGATCTTGTTCGTAGAACATATAGGGAACATTAGAGTCAATCGCTTCCTCGAGATTAGGCTTTCCAATCTCGACAAGACGGATTCGTCCGCTCTAGATCACGCCGCCGACGCAGGGGTGATCGCGCAGCAACGGGGAGGCAGACCTATGGACGATTCCGGCGATGACGTAGAGAAACGGGATCGCCCGACCGGCTATGCCGCTGTCGGGGCTGGGATCGTGCTTATCATCATCGGCTTGATGGCGACGGCTATGTGGGCCATCCTCGACCCATTGAATTATATGCCCGCAAAAGCTTAACCGGAAGTTCTGGACGGGCCTCGTTGCTGGTGGATCGATCGCTGCCGGCGTACCGATCTTACTCGTCAGGTACATTGTCCGAGCGATATATTTTCTCAACAGCGATGAGAGGGCTATCCGGTAGTGACAATTAATGGAGGGGGTTATGGATGATCGGAAGCATCCCGCGCAGTCTACTGCCGATGGGGAGAAAGGTTGGCCGCCGGGGGTTCGCCCGATTTCACAAGACGGCTTGGGGCATCTCGGCGTGAGTGACGACGGGACGCTCTATTGGGATGGCCGGCCGGTTGAGGTCCGCAGAAGTTTCAGTCTGACATGGTGGCAGACTGTCGGTGCGGCACTTGTTACTATCGCCGCTGTCGTAAGCGCCGCCGCCGCAGTGGTTTCGGCCTGGGCAGACGTCTGCCCCGTTAGCTCGTGACGCCAGAGGCGCGGCAGGCAGCGCTACAAGCCTCACTCGAAGCGGATCGCGGGCGGGCTTGGGAGATCGCCATGTACGAGCGAACTCAGCGGGACGAGTACACCTCGAAAATCCGATTCGGGTTGGCCGCGCTAAACAGCGCATCTTTGGTGACCATTCTGAACGTCGGGAAGAGCACCCTATCGGGTTGCACTTTGACCGCAGGGGGGCTTTTTGCAGCTGGAGTAATTCTGTCGGGGCTTGCCCTATTTAGTCACCAGAACCACCTCGTTGAGCTCCAGGGAGACACCTATGTGCGTGCCGTGACGCTCGATCGCGCGGTAGCTCAGTCGGGGCATCCTGTTGGTTCAACGGAGAACAGCGACCTCCAAGGTACTCTCAAAGAGCTCAGCGGAATGATCGACCGTCTTTTTGAATTCAGCGTCAGGGCGACCATATTCCAGCATTCCGCGGCAGGGTGTTGGCTTGCAGGACTGCTGACTGCCGGGGCGGCTCTGGCGGGTTACCGCTCAATGAGGTGGACCGAACTAGCTCCAATTTTCGGCTGCTCTTGATCAGCGCAACTCTCGCGACATGATCGCCGTCTTTGCAATTGACCGCTGACGATAAGGCGTGGGGTTTACGCCGCCGCAATCCTGGCTGCGACCGCATCGGCTTCACGCCCCTCGGCCAATGCCGCTGCCTGCAAAATCTCCTGCGCAAGGACTTCCGCGGCGCCAGCGCCCGGCTGATCACTCGCCACAATGCGGGCAGCAATCCGTTCGACTTCATCGCCTGCCGCCAGCGCGGCAGCGCCCAAAATCTCCTGAGCCCGCGCCTCCACCGCGGCGTCCGGATGGGGGTTGGAAATCGGCAAATCACTCCGGGATATTCTGAGCGCAACCGCCTCGATCTCCGCTTCTTCCGCCCGTGCCGCCTGCACGGCCAGCGAATGGTCCGCCACCGCAGCCGCGAAATCGGGAAAGCTTTGGCCACTCGCGACAGCCGCTTCCACCATGCCAGCCGGTAGTGGCTCGGGCGAATTTTTGCCTAGATGCCGAATAGCCGCTTCGCGCGACATCGAAGGGGCCGGCGGGGGAGAGTGACGAGCGCCCCCCGCCGGCGTCTCGGACGGGCGAAGGGAGGAGCCCGCCGTCGGAAGGGATTGCGGATATGCAGCGCTCTGCGCCTCTGCGGTGAAACTCAATTCGTCACTCATGGTCGCTCGTACCCTTCTGGAATTTACCCCACCGCGCGCTGCGGAAAGCTCCGCCAGCACACCCTCAAAAGTTCCGACGCGGTCGGCCAATCCGGCTGTCACAGCGCCTTGCCCAACGAACATGCCGCCTTTGCCGAAATCGGATAGGATGGTGTCGATGGACCTGCCGCGGTTCTCGGCGACGGCGGCCACTAAGACGCGCCCCATGGCGTCGACGATGCCCTGCAAGTGCTCGGCACCTTCCTTCGTGGCCGGGTCGGCGGCCTTCATTGGAGATTGCGACGAGACGAATTCGAAAGTGGTCGAGCCCTTCGGATCATCCGACTTACGGATGGCCATCCTGGCGCCGATCGAGCCGAGGACGGCAGTCGGGTCGACGACGATTTCATCGGCGGCGGAGGCGAGCCAGTAGGCGGCTGACGCGCCCATGCCGTTCACATAGGCGACGATCGGCTTTTCGGCCGCGAACGCTTTGATCATTGACGCGAGCTCGCCGGCGCCGCTGACTTCACCGCCACCTGAATCAATATTGAGGATCGCCGCCTTGACCTTGGGATTGTCGCGGGCGACGGTCAGGTCGCGGGCCAGGATATCGTAGGACGTCGCGCCCGACATCGCCGCGAAAAGGTTGGCCCGCTTCATCATGGGGCCGGTTGCTGAAATGATCGCCACCCCGTCTCGCACGGTGGCCTGTTCGGCCCGATCGAGCGACTTGGCGCGATACGCCTCAAGCGCCTCGACCGTCACGTCGTGCTCACGCGCGGCGATGCTCAGCACCGTGGCGAGCGTGTTTTCCTCCATCGCCCATACCGCGCCGAGCGCCGCCGCTAGGGCGCTAAACTTTGTCATTTCCGGGCTCCTTCGAATTCTAGGACTCCGGCGACAGGTTTTCGGGCGGGGATTGCTTGGCCGCGGGCGCCGTAAGCTGGAAAAGCCGCCGCCGCCGCGATGGCAGCGCCTAGCGCTTCCCTAAGGGAGGCAAGGTCCTGCGCCAGCGCCTCAACTTTCGGCCTAACATCCTCCGGAATCTGCTCAAGCTTTGGTACGGGTACCAATTCCCAGCCCAGCGCGCCGAGCGCGGCCGAAATTGAAGAAAGGCCGGGCGTGTTGTCGGTACGCCATGCCTTGAACGTGGAAATTAGCACAGAAGACCTGTGCTCCAATTCGGAATAGCTGACCCGCTGCCTCTTCATCTCCGCGAAAACCAGCTTCGCTAACGGATGAGCGTGCTCCGGGATGGTGATCGTCGATGGCCGCGCTGAAACGGCCCAGCTCAGGCGGTGGGGATTGTTAGGGTCGGGGATGCGTCGGGGCGCTCTGTCGGGCAGTAATTTCATGCCCACAGGATGCATGACGTGGCTATTGTAACAGGGCTGGGTTCAATGGCGTGCTGGCCTTCGCCGGCCTTTCATTCAAACCGGTATCCTCGTATGGTAGCAGCGCTGACGTCGAGTTCGACGGATATCGGGCCGCGCGGCTTTCTTTGTCCCCTTGCACCTCATGAAGCCGGCGCGCCGCGGTGGCGCGCCTGAACTGCAAGGACGAGGAATCCCGATGGCCAGCTTCAAGAGCCCCGACTTTTCCGAGCGGGCGGCGATGGCCAAAACGGCCAAGCAATCTGCGCTCGATAAATTGCGCTCGAAACCGGCTCCCGATCCCGCGACGGTCGAGAAGCAACGCGCGCTCGCTGCCGCCCGGGATGTCGCCGCTGCCGAACGCCGAAATGTCCGGGAGGACGCGATAAAGCAAGCGAAGGTCGATAAGGCCGCTGCCGATGTCGCAGTCAGGCCGAGCGAGGCCGAAGCGAAGTCGGCCCGCGATGCACGCTATGCCGCGCGGAAGGCGCGCACCCGATGAAGCCACGCGAGTTGATCGACACTGCGGAAGTCCCGAACGGTCCTCCGCTCCGCCTTGTGCGCCACGATCGCGATTTCATCATCATGCTCGATCGCAACGAGCTGATGAGCACGCGCATGAACGGCTCGGAAACCGCCCTCGGCGCCATGACCTGCGCGCGCCTGCGAAGCCTCTCGACCTCCAAAATCTTAGTGGGCGGCTACGGCATGGGATTCACGCTGCGAGCGGTGTTGGCAGCGATGGGAAAGGAAGCGGAGGTTATCGTTGCCGAGCTCGTGCCTGGCATTATCGCATGGGCCCGGGGGCCGCTGCACACATTGACCGACGGCTGCCTTGACGATCACCGCGTCGCGGTAGTGATCGGCGACGTCGCGGATGTATTGGCGACCGGCGTGCAATATGACGCGATCCTACTGGACGTCGACAATGGCCCGGTGGGCGCCACGCGAAAGCAGAACAACGGCCTCTACGGCAAAGCAGGCCTGATCCTCGCACGGCGGGCGCTTCGGCCAGGGGGCATTTTGGCAGTGTGGTCCGCCGGGTCGGATGCGGCATTCGCCCATCGACTGGAGCGGGCGGGATTTGACGTGGAGGAGGTACGCGTGGCCGCGCGTTCGAACGGCAAGGGGCCGCGGCACACGATCTGGTTTGCGACCGCTACCTGACTAGACAGTGGCGCCTGAGGAGCGCGACTTGCTATGGTATATATTAGCAGAGGCACAATGATCGAAACAT
>Ga0207641_10002759_pt1 | contig 16017 bp, 24 predicted proteins | sample KBSSwiS62_FD_184306 | JGI IMG/M metagenome (GOLD analysis project Ga0207641, IMG submission 184306) | Switchgrass rhizosphere microbial communities from Kellogg Biological Station, Michigan, USA - KBS Switchgrass S6-2 (SPAdes) (version 2) | ecosystem: Host-associated > Plants > Roots >... | reverse complement strand
CTGATCTCGAGCGGCGGTCCGCGCGGCGTCGGAACGTCGCTTCGCCAATGAATGACCGATACCGATCCTTCCGGCTTGAGGATGCGTCGTACCTCACTGAGTAGGCCGAGCGGATCTTCGATATGCAACAGATTGAAAACCATCGCATGCGCCTGCGAAGCGTCGGGCAAGCCCGTCCCCTGGCCGATGAAGTCTCTCACCACGGCGCGCACATTCGCCGTCCCTTCCTGCGCCGCTTTGTCTTCGACGAGCCCGACCATCGCAGGGTCGATGTCGAGCGCAGTGAGCGTTCCCCGCATGCGCGCAGCTGCCGGGATCGTGAAGGTCCCATAGCCGCAGCCAAAGTCGACGACGTCACCGTTCAACGCGCCCGAATCAAAGATCCGTTCGATCGCCGCTTCGCCGTCGAAATAGGATTCCCAATCCTCCTCGGCGGGCATGCCGCTCTCGCGCCCTTTCATCGCTCGTTGCTCCTCATGGCGCGTCTCTACGGTGCGACGGGCACTGGCAAAATGACCCGCTTGCCGAAACGCATACCCGCTCATTCACGTGCGCCTCGACTGTCCGGATCCTTAGTTTCGGCGCCAAGGTTTCCGGGCGAGCCAATTGTCGAGCGCAAACGGTCCCGGCCCGGCAGCAAGCAGTGCCGCGAGGCAGGCGATGTAAAGCAGGTCGGTTTCGGTCCCTGGCGGTCCGAACTGGGGCCCGGCGGGCGTTACCGCGAGCAGCTTGATAGACGTGAAGCCGAATTGGATGTGAACCGTGAACATTGCGACAAGCAGGATGGCCAGCATGGGCGCCGCGATCAGGGGCACGAGCGCTCCGCCGATCATCAGCAAGCCGCACAGCATTTCCAGGCCAATGGTCAGCCACGCCATCAACGTCGGCAAAGGTACGCCGATCGCCTGAACGATGGCGACGAAATGCTCCGGACCTTTGTGGAGCTTCGCGAGACCGTGAGCAAAAAAGCCATAGCCGACGATCAGGCGGATCGGTATGGGCGCCCAGCGCGAGATCTTCTTGTTCGTCCACAGCGGCAACACCAGCCAGTTCTCCGGTTGCGGGAAGACGGCGCAGCTGCGCGGGGGCTCGCAGCTGCGCCGGGAGCGATGCGGGCCATTCGAGTGACCGCTCCTTGTATCATATTCGCGCGCGGCGAGGATTTGGGTACAGCGGGGGCGGCAGAAATGCTTAATAGACTTCGCGGATCAGTTCGCCGTCGACCAGGAACCTCAACAATTGGCCGGCCGCCGCTGCCGCCTCACCATCGGCTAATTGTTCCGAATAGAAATTGCAGGCCTCGGCGAAGGTCATGCCCAGGTGCAGTGCGGCAATAGCGCGATAGTCGCGGCGGTCCATTCGCCTGAATTGCGATGCAAGCGCGCGGCGCCACACAAGGTAACCGCCTGTCTCGGTGAACCTGATGGCGGCCGGCGGCATGACGCCGGAGTCCAGCGCGCTCCAGATGGCCGCGGCATTGGTGGCCGCTTCGGAAAGTTGTAGTGAAGGCGTGAAACGGATCCGCGCCTTTTCCCAATCGGCCGCCGAAAGGTCCTCGCTGCCAAGTGACGGCGCATCGGCCGCCACAAAGGCCTCGGCCATCGCCAGGTCGAGCCAGGCAAGCTCCGGCACTTCGGGGTCGTTCGGGTAAAGCTGCGCGAGCGTCACCGGAAAGTCCCGGCCATAATGATCCAATGTCCAGCTGCGCGGTGGAGAGCGATCGACGTGCGCGTCGGCCGCGCGCAAAAACGCGCTTTCCCCGAGCCACAATACAAGGCGCTTGTACGTGTCCGCCAATGCGGCGCGCAGCTGCGCGCGGTAATTGTTGCGGTAAATCTCGATGCGCGGACCGATCGCTTGCGCGAACTCGCACTCACGCCGCAAGGCCTCGCTGAAGCCGCGTTGCAACCATTGGAGTTTCATGCGGCGGCCGGCGCGGAGAGCTGCCGTGCGTGGCCGAGTTCAGCGACGAGGCGCTCGAGCGGCGGGATCGCGTCGTCGCGCTCGATCATCGTTGCCGCCTGCGGGAAGCATTGGGCGGCGCGCCGATAAAGTTGCCAGACCGCGTCACACACCTCGCGGTCATGGGTGTCGATGTAGACCGGATCGCCGTCGTCGTGCCCGGCCAAATGGATCTGTTGAACATCGCACCCGATCAACCGCTCGACGTAAGCGGACGGGTCGAATCTGTGGTTATGCGCACTGACGTAGATATTGTTGACGTCCAGCAGCAGAGCGCACCCGGTCCTGCCGCTCAACTCGCCGAGAAACTCCCACTCGCTCATCGTCGAATGGTCGAATGCGATGTAGCTCGTCGGATTTTCGACAAGGATCTGCCTGCCCAGCGATTCCTGGGCCTGGTCAACGTTCCTGGCGACGACCGCCAATGCTTCATCGGTGTACGGCAAGGGCAGCAGGTCATGAGAATTAAAGCCGGCGAATCCCGTCCAGCAAAGGTGATCGGAAACGAACAGGGGATCCGTGCGCTTGGCGAGCGCCCGTAGCCGTTCGAGATATGATGGGTCGAGGCCATCGACCGATCCAAGCGACATCGACACCCCGTGAAGGGCCACCGAATAATTCTCGCGGACCTTATCGAGCGTGAGGAGCGGACGGCCGCCCTCGAACATGAAATTCTCTGATATGACCTCGACGAAATCGACCGGCGCAGTGCCGGCGATGAACTGGCTGTAATGGGGCTTGCGCAGCCCCAGCCCGAACAGGCGTTCGCTGGTGATGGGCGGCAATTTCTTGCTCGTGCAAGGCCCAGCCGAGCAACGCCCGGCTGGGCCCAGATCCATCTAGCTCAGCGGCTTCAAACTGCCCCCGGCCTTTTCGCACTGGGCCTTGGTCAGGTCCTTGAATCCTTCGCCCTTGCAGGAGTTCTGGCCCTTGCAGTCGTTCTTCGCGGACTTGCAATCGGACTGGCCCTTGCATCCGTTGACGCCGTAACAAGGGGCGAGCTTTTCGCTTTTGGCGGCATAAACCGCGGTCGTCGGCGCGGCGGCGCTCAGTGCGAACAACGCGGCCGTTGCGGCCAGGCTTAGGGTCGGTTTCAGGTTCTGCATGTCGGTTGAGCTCCAGAATGGTTGAGTGCCACAACGGCACCAACCAATTCGCTCAAAGTGCGCTCAGGGTTACAGCGCTACCAATGCAGCGTGCGGCGTCCGAAGATTGCCCCCGCGAGCGATGCGAGCGCAAAGGCCAGTGTATACCAGACGAGCGCGAAGACCGCTGTGTCGGTTGGGCAGTGGATGCAATAGACCAGCGCGGCAACTGCGCTCGCCGACAGTCCGGCGACCGCGCCCGCGGCCTCGATATGCGTCGGCGCAAACCTGCGGAACGACCACCAGAGACCGCCATAAACTGGAAGCGACAGGAACAGCACAAGCCAGGTGCATTGCTTCCAGCCATGGCCGAGCAGGAGGGGCATCCACTGCGACGCATCGGTATGCGCGAGTTCCCAGATCCCGACCGGCAAGTAGATGAGAAACGGAACGGGAAGGATCCACAGGAGGCTAATGCGCGCGCCCGGACGGCCGAGGCGCGCGGCGACGAACACCGACACGGCGGCCGTTGTCAGTGTGAATGCGACTTTGGACCAGAAGCTCGCCGAATTGAGAACCTGGCCGAGGTTCGGGCGCGCGCCCACCACGACGATGAGCAGCAAGGCGGAGATTGCGGCGCCGGTGACGACACCCGCTGCAAGCCGGCGCGCCATTGCCGACCTCGAGACAGGTTGAAGGTCCCGAACGATTGTTTCGATGAGGTCGTCGGTCGATCGGCTTACGCTTAAGGGTGTCATTGCCCTTTCCCCTGCACTCGCGCGGCCATGCGCTTGAGGCCGCGGTAAACAGACATTTTCGCGTCGGATGGGCTGATCCTTGCCGCTGCCGCAACTTCGGACAGCGAGTATCCTTCGATCTTGGTCGCCTGAATTGCGCCGCGCTGTTTGGCCGGAAGGTTCGCCAACAATCGTTCGACATCGATCGCGGCCAGGCTCGCAGCCTCGAAATTGGGCGCGGCCAATTCGCCGTCGAGCTCCTCGAGCCCGACGAGGCGACGGCCACGCCGGAAATGATCGGAGAGCTTGTAACGGGCGATCGCATAGAGCCATGCCGTAAACGGCCGGGAACGGTCGAAGGTCTGACGTTTGCTGTGGACCGCCATCAAGGTTTCCTGGACCAGGTCCTCCGCCGTCTCGTCGCCGTCGAGCCGGCGCCTGAAATAAGCGCGAAGCGGCGGCGCCAACAGGCGCAGGAGCGATTGATAGGCCTTGGCGTCGCCGTCCAAAGCCTTGATCATCCTCGCCTTGAGCTCGGTTTCGTCCGCGGTCATCTCGAGTCCCCGCCTGTCATTCGCGATAAGGCGCCCGCCGGTCACAATCGCAAAGAAAAATATTGTTTGTGACCGCGCCGGGCCCGCCGGCGAATTGGCTTACGGCCACCCCTTCCGGGCGGTCGCCGCACCGCCTTCGCTACCCTCCATTGGAGTCCCTTGCGGAGACGGTGCGGCCTTCAGTCAAGAGAAAGGCCCTTATGCGCGCTTTGCAACTGTTCGTCGCCGCCTCCGCGATCATTGCGGTACCGGCGAGCGCAAGTGAAATCCGCCCGTTTGACGGACGCGGATTCGAGGCCCTGCAAGTCCGCAATGCTCCGGCCGTCATTTTCGTGCACGCGCCATGGTGCCCGGTGTGCCGGGCACAGGAACAGACCATCAGGAAGTTGCTGGCGACGCCGCAATATAGGAGCGTCACGGTCCTCACCATCGACTTCGACTCCCAAAAGGCGCTGTGGACCAAATTCGGCGCGCGGCAGCAGTCCACGCTCATCGGTTTCCATGGACGGCGGGAAACGGCTCGGCTCGCCTACAATGCCGATCCCGCGAAAGTCACCGCGCTAATCGCCTCGAGCCTCCGCTAAACATGCAGGCAGGAGAGATCCTCAACCCGGCGCTCGGCTTTGGCGCGGGCGCGCTTACGATCCTGTCGCCGTGCGTCCTGCCCCTTGTCCCCGTAGTGCTGGCATCGGCAGCGCAAAGGCATCGGCTGGGCCCTTTGGCTCTCGCCGGCGGATTGGTCGTCAGCTTCACCGCCGTCGGCTTCGTACTTGCGGCGTTCGGGTCGCGGCTCGTGGTCGACGCCGGGCAGGTCCGGACAATTGGAGCCATCATCCTCGCTTTGGCAGGCGGGTTTCTCCTTTTCCCGCAACTGCAGGATCGGGCCGCCCTGGCGGCGGGGCCCTTGGTAGGATGGGCAGGGGACCGCCAGGAGCGCTTCGGCGACATGGGCCTGCTGGGGCAAGCCGTAGTCGGCGTGCTGCTTGGCCTGGTCTGGAGTCCGTGCGTCGGCCCGACGCTGGGTGCGGCGGTCGCCATTGCCGCGCAATCACAACAGCTCGCATCCGTCGCTTTGACGATGGCCGCCTTCGCCGCCGGGATTGCTTGCGTGCTGCTCGCAATCGCGTTTGCCGGGCGCACCTATTTCATGCGCGCGAGGAGCGGCGTCATCAGCAGGGCCAAGGCGGCGAAGATCGTGTTTGGCGCACTTCTGCTGCTGGTTGGACTGCTCGTCCTGACGGGCCTCGACCGCAAGCTCGAAGCCTTTTTCGTGACCGCGGCGCCCGACTGGCTTGTGCAACTAACAACGGCGATCTGACCGCATGATGGATTCGGTTGGCAATGAACCCGGACGCATCTGGTATTTGCAGTGGCAGAGCGATCGCCAGGCCTTGCAACACCTCTTCCAGCTGGCCGATGATTCGCTCGAACAAATCCGCCGCTATCGCGATCACGGCGACCTGATCGTGGCGGCCACCCGATCCCGCGTGATCGGGCACGTCCAGGTCGTGGGCCGCGGAACCGAGTTCGAGCTCAAGAGCATCGCCGTAGTCGAGGGCCATCGCCGCCGGGGCGTTGGCAGCGAGTTGCTGCACGCGGCGCTTCGTCATTGCCGCGACCGCGGCGCCCGGCGCGTGACAGTCTCGACCGCGGTCGTTTCCTTCGCGGCGATCCGCTTCTACCTTCGCCATGCCTTCAGGGCGCGAGCGATCGTTCGCGACGCCTTTTCGCCCGGCGCCGGCTATCGGTCCGATGCCAGGCTCGACGGGCTTCCCCTCAATGACGCCCTGGAATTGGAAATCGTGCTGGAAACGTGCGCGAATGGCGCTCCGGAAGACCTTGGACAATGAGGCTGTTCGTCAAGGCGCCGGCGCCGAGCGCGCTGCGCGTTCAGATCTTTCTCGACGAGTTCGGCCGGTCGATCGAGACGATCGACGTGACCGACACCGGCGCGGCCGAATTCAAGCGGATGAATCCCTTTGCCACCGTGCCGGTCCTGGAGACTGACGGCGGCGCCTTCATTTCTGAATCGCTCACCATCTGCCGTTATCTCGACGCGATCTGGAACACGGAACTGTTCGGCCGGTCGCTCGAGCAGCGGGTAGATGTCGAGATGTGGGAACGCCGAGCCGAATTTCAGCTACTCGCGCCGGCGATGGAATATGTTCACCAAACCCTCCCCATGTTCGCCGGTGGGGTCCACCAGAATCGCGAGTGGGCGTCGGCGATCGCCGAGCGTGTTCGCAGAGTCGCCCCGCTGTTCAATGAGCGCCTCAATCATTCGCCGTTTCTCGGTGGCGACGCATTTTCGATCGCAGACATAACGGGGTTCATGGGATTGGCGGCGATCGCCGCCTTTGGGGTCCTCGATCTCTCGAGCATGTCGGCGCTGCGCCGCTGGAGCGAAGCGATCGGAAGCCGCTCCTCGATGCAGCGTCTTCGTTCGCTCGCGATCTAACCGCTGAGGCCGGCCAGCAAGAGAACGCCCTCGATGCCGCGGCTGACGGCTTCGGGAGCCGCATGGGCCGGTTCGGGCCGCGCGTTGCTGCGGTTCACCCAGGCCGTTCGATAGCCGAACCAGGTCGCGCCGGAAGCATCCCAACCCGCTGACGCGGCAAAACCGATCTGGCCTCGGGCTAGCCGCAAGGCGCGCATGGCAAGGGCATAAGCCTCGGGCGCGGGCTTGAACCGGCCCACTTCATCGGTGCTGAGCAGGGCTTCGAAATGCTGTGCTATGCCGCCGGCGCGAAGGTTCGAAAGGAGCATTTCTCTTGGCAGGTTCGACAGCATCGCGAGACGAATGCCGGCGTGGCGCAATTGTCCGATCGCTGCCGCGACGTCGGGCCACAGAGGAAGTGCCGAATAGCACGCAACCAGCGACTCAAGGTCCGCAGTCGTGAGTTCCACGCCGTATATGGCGCCGGCATATTGGAATGCGTCGCGAGCGAGCGGCGTGAATCCGTCGTAGCGCGACGCGCTCGTGTACAGCCATGTATAGGCGAAGAGCTTGGCCGACGCGGTCGCAACGAATTGTGCACCCTTGTCAGCGACGAGTTCCCTTGCCCGGTCGAGCACCGGTTTTGGATTGAACAACACGAACGCGTCGAAGGCGATGGCCCGAATGGCGGCGGGCGGCCCCGCGATTAACGGAGCCGTGGCCGTACCGAGGGCGAGCGCGCCCAGGAGCTCGCGCCGCGTTGGTGACATCTCTGAAGTAGCCAATTGTCGTTTCCTGATCCGAAAAGTCCCTGAACAGACTTCGGCTACGGGCGCCGGTCGGTCACAGCGGTTGCGTCAGGTCGAGCCTCATCAGGATGTCGCTATGGCCGCGCGGTTTATCGCGGAGCTCGCAGACGCGCTCGAAACCGAACCCGGCATAGAAGTCCGGAGCCTGGAAACTGAAGGTGAAAAGGTAGATGGCGCCACATCCGCGGCTCCGCGCTTCGTGGATGGCGCGTGTCATGAGCCGGCGGCCAAGACCTTTGCCGCGATGCGTCTGGTCGATCCACAGCTGGCGCAGTTCGCAATAGCCTCCCCAGCTGTAGCCGGCGACGGCGCCTGCGGTGCTACCGTCGATCTCGGCGACGAACGCCAGCTGGGCATAGTCGCGATGTCCTGTTCGACCTGCGTTGAACGCATAGAAACGATCCTCAAGGGCATCGATTTGATCGGGCGAAAGCGCGCGCGCGCTGATTGCGGGTTGCTGCTGGTCCATGTGGCCTTCCGGAGTTTGTCTTCTCCAATTCGTTTGACCCGGCCGAAATGTAACTTGTCGCGCTCCCGTGCCGAATGAGGATAGTATGATAAAGTCTCTCATCGCTTCGATAAGCGTTCTGGCGCTGGGCGGGTCGTGGACCCTTTTCGGGCATACCCCTGGGTCAGGGGCCGGTCATTCAAGCCAATCGCGCCTGCCGCCAACGGCCCATCGGGCCCCTCCCGTCCTTGTCGAGCTATTCCAGAGCCAGGGCTGCTCGGATTGCCCCCCGGCGAACGCCAACCTCAACGCAATTGCCGACCGGTCCGACGTGGTCGCTTTGTCCTTTGGAGTGACCTATTGGGATTATCTCGGCTGGAAGGACACGTTTGCAACGCCGCAGAACACGCGGCGTCAATGGGATTATGCGCGTTACAACCGGCGGGGGAATGTCGCGACGCCGCAAGTCTGGATCGACGGACGCACCACCATTGTCGGCAGCGACGCGCAAGAGCTGGCGCGAGCGATCGACGCGGCGGGCTTCGACGGTCCGGCCTTGGCCATCAGCGGCCGCGAAGTGCGGGTCGGTGGGTCCGCGGCGCCGGCCGGCGGCGCCGACGTCTGGGCCGCCTGGTACGATCCGCGCGTCGTGCAGGTCCCGATCCGCGCCGGTGAGAATGGCGGGCGCACTTTTCCTCACAAAAATATCGTCAGAGCGCTTGTGAAAGTTGGCCATTGGAACGGGCGGGCGGCCAGTTTCCGACTTTCTTCAGCCCACACCGGCCTTTCGACGGCCGTGTTCCTTCAGGCGAGTCGGGGCGGGCCGATCCTCGCCGCCGCCAAGGACAGCTAGTTTAACGGCAATTCGCCGGGGCTGGTACAAGTCCGAGCTTTTCGAACATGGCGGCATCGCTGCCCGGTTCGGCGTTATCCGTCGTCAGCAGCTTGCTTCCGCTGAAGATCGAACTGGCGCCCGCGAAAAAGCAGAGGGCCTGGGTGCTTTCGCTCATGCTCTCGCGCCCGGCCGACAGCCGCACCACCGATCGCGGCATGAGGATCCGGGCAACGGCAACCGTGCGGACGAATTCGATGTCGTCGATCCGCTCATGCGCGCCACGGCTCGCCTTGTCGCCAAGCGAAGTTCCCTTGACGGGTACGAGCGCGTTGATCGGCACGCTTTCCGGATGCGACGGGAGCGTCGCCAAAGCGTGCAGGAAGCCAATCCGATCCTTGCGCGTTTCGCCCATCCCGACGATCCCGCCGCAACAGACCGCAATGCCCGCCGTGCGGACGCGGTCCAATGTATCCAGGCGCTCCTTGTAGGTCCGAGTGGTGATGACCTCGCGATAATAGTCCGGCGAGGTGTCGAGGTTATGGTTGTAATAGTCGAGCCCGGCCGCGGCGAGCCGGTCGGCCTGTTCCTGGGTCAGCATGCCAAGCGTCATGCATGTTTCGAGGCCCATGGCTTTCACGCCCGCTGCCATGGCGCACAGGGCGTCCAAATCGCGGTCTTTGGGTTCGCGCCATGCCGCCCCCATGCAGAAGCGCGATGACCCGGCCGCTTTTGCCGCTGCCGCCGCCTCGAACACAGCGTCGACGCCCATCAGCCTTTCGGCGCGCAGGCCCGACTTGGCGAAGGCCGACTGGCTGCAATAGCCGCAATCCTCCGGGCAGCCGCCGGTCTTGATCGACAGGAGGGTCGAGAGCTGGACTTCATTCGGGCAGTGCCAGCAGCGATGGACTGCATGGGCTTCCCACAGCAGGTCAAGCAACGGCAATTCGAACAGCGCCGCGATCTCCGGCCGCGTCCAGTCGGTCCTCATGGCGCCCCCGATGATGCCGCCCACCGCACCCGTGCCGCTTCGCGGGCGCTAGGCGGGGGTGAAGGTCATGGCCAGACCGTTCATGCAGTAGCGTTTGCCGGTCGGGCGGGGGCCGTCGTCGAACACATGGCCGAGATGACCGCCGCAACGGCGGCAAAGCACCTCGGTCCGGACCATCAACAGGCTGCGGTCCTCGCTCGTGCGCACCGCATTAGGCAAGGCGGCGTAGAAGCTCGGCCATCCGGTTCCGCTGTCGAATTTTGCCGTGGAGCGGTAGAGCGGCAGCGCGCAGCCGGCGCATTTGAAGACGCCCTTGTGATGTTCGTCATTGAGCGGGCTCGTCCATGGCGGTTCGGTCGCCGCTTCGCGAAGCACCCGATAACGCTGGGCGCCCAACATTCTTCGCCAGTCGGCCGGCGATCGTGTGATCTCGAAATGCTCCGGAGCCGCGGCGAAGGTACGCGTCCCGAAGATCACAGCTCCGGCGGCGAGAGCTCCGGCTGTGCCCAGCAAGGTTCGCCTTGAAACGTCGGCTGTCATCTTTCCATCTCCCGCGACTGGTCTGAGATCATTCGTTCAAATGGAAGATTTGGTCACATACACTTTGTGTGAACGGCTTCCGCTTCCATCTTGATGCCGACGAGGTCGTGGCGAACGTCAGACCACTGTTGAAGCTCTCGTTCGGCGGAGCGGAACGCCTTAGGAATGGACCGTCTGCTCGGCATGTGCGACGACCCAGCGCACAGTGTAGAAACCGCGCGTCTCAGCCTCTTCAGGACCGAGGCGAAACCGACGCTCGAACTGACCGTGGATTAGAACCCTGAAGCAGCGCACCACGCGTGGCATCCGGAATTTCGCTTATGTCCGCAATGAGTCGCTTGTGGCCGATGGGTGGAAAGCGGACATTCGCCCGCAGAGCGGTTCGTCTCAATGAAGATCGTGAGACTGTAGCGACTAGCTGGGTCGGTAGCGAATTAGATCCGTGGCACATTCTCTGTCTCGGCTCCGGGGGCCATGGCCCTGGTCAGCAGCCGCCGAAATAGCCGTCGTCTACCTGCTACGGCAGGGCCTCACGCGCGGCGCCGCTGCGCTATTCGGGGCTCTTGGCCTGGTTTTGCCTCTCCTACCTGTTTCGCGCACCGCCTATCTGGGCTTCGGGTTCACTGTGGGGGTTGTAGTCTGGCTAGTTTCCAGGGGCGAGAATCTCCGAAATTTTGGCATCAAGGTACCTGACAGTTGGCTCCAGCCAATCGCCGTCTGGCTGGGGACGGTTTTCGCTTGTCTCATCTATTCCGTCATTCTTGAGCCAATGCTCGATCCTCTGCTCGGCCCCGACAAGGCCATCTCAGTGTTTTCGGAGGTTCGAGGGAACACGGCCCTCTACCTGGCGGTGCTTCCAACGATTTGGCTCTTCGCCGCAGTTGGCGAAGAATTCTTGTATCGCGGGTTCATCCTAAACCGGGCGCTGGCAATTTGCGAACGATTTCGGTTTGGCTGGCTTCTCGCCAACGCGACCCAAGCCGCACTATTTGGAATCGCTCATTTGTACCAAGGTCCAAGCGGAGTCCTGGGCGCGTTTGTCTATGGATTCTTCTTCGGTATTGCTTTTAGGGCGGCCAAGGGAACGTTGCTTCCCGGGATTTTGGCACACGGAACGATAGACACACTCGGCTTCACGCTGCTTTATCTAGGGCAGCTCAATTGAATTCCGCATCTTGTTGCGATCCTTAAGTGTCACTGTCTGCAATGAGTCGAAAGCGGACATTAGCGCCTACTTTCGGATCAAGTGGGGGAGCTAATGGGGTAACGATCCGACATGTTCAGAATAGCCCGCAGTGGCGCCGATCAGCCGATCGCCACGCCTGACCGCGAAACCGATCCGCCGGGCATCGCGGTAGCCGGTTCGCTCGCCATTATATTCGGCGATCCGGTCCTCGAGCGCGTCGATCTCCTCGGGCGAGAAATCATGCCGGAGCATGACCGCAGTATCGTCGGCTTCAGTCAAGTGCACTTTTCTGGCAATTGACTCGTATTCCCGGGGCGCAGGCCCTTGAGCTACAGCACTGCGGCCTGCGACAGGGGGGCCCGGCGGCGCTCTGCCAGGCGGCCAGCGAGGTGGTCGACAAAGGCGCGCGCGGCCGGTTTGGTCGCACGGCCGGCAGCGAAGACGGCATGGAGCGGCACGGGCTCCGTTTTCCAATCTGCCAAAAGCTGGACAAGCCTGCCCCTCTCGAGCTCTCTACGGCAGCCCCATAAGACGGTCGAAACCAGCCCTACGCCTTCGACGGCTGCAGTGACGGCAGCCTCATTCGAGGAGGCTGTCAAGCGCCCATCGATGTGCGGCCGCGCGCGTCGGGCGCCCTTTTCGAAGGACCATAGGCCGGGTGAGTTTCCGCCCGGCCCGAGCACGATCGAATGGCCGGTCAGTTCGTCCGGGAAGGTGGGGTGCCCGACCTCTTCCAGGTAGGCCGGCGACGCAACGATGAGCCGCGGCGACGTATCGAGCAGGCGTGCGGTAGCGCTTGAATCGGGGAGTGTGCCGAAACGGAAGGCAACGTCCACGCCCTCCACGATTAGATTCTGATATTGATCGTCAACCGCGAGCTGCACCGTTAATCCGGGGTGCCTGTTCATGAACGACGGAAGGCTCGGGATCACCTCGCGAATCCCGAAGCTCGAGGAGACGCCGATCTTCAGCGAGCCGCGCAATTCACCGGTTCCCCGAGCAGCAAGGTCGGCTTCTTCCAAACCGTCGAGTAGCGCTTCGGCGCGGCCGAGATAATCGGCACCCGCTTCGGTCAGAATCAGGGCCCTCGTCGAACGGGTGATCAGCGCCACGCCGACGTCGCGCTCGAGCTCGGCGACGATCCGGGACACCGAGGGCTGCGACAGGCCCAGTTCGCGCCCGGCCCGCGAGAAGCTGCCGAGACGCGCGACGCGCGCGAAAACCTTCAAGGCCAGGAAACGGTCTCTCATTTGTTTGACGAATATAACATACTCGCCGGAGCGGCATACACGTTCGGCAAAGCATGGATATCTTCATCAGCCTCTGCCCCAACCTCCAGACGAAAGGAAATTTAGATGTCCCTTCAGGACAGACTCGACGCGTTCAAGACCAATTTCGAATCCGGCGGCCCGCCATACAACGCGCCTGCTTCCCTTCACGAGATCATGCACCGCGCCACGGCCGAACTGGTCGATTCCGGCGCCCCGCTCAAGACCCTCAAGGTCGGTGACCAAGCTCCCGCATTCGAGCTGCCGGACATGGACGGTCGGCAGGTCTCGTCGACTGAACTGCTCCACAACGGCCCGCTCGTTCTGACCTTCTATCGCGGCTTCTGGTGTCCTTATTGCAACATGGAGCTTGACGCTCTCCAGGAAGCATTTGGCGACATAAAGGACCGCGGCGCGAAGCTCATTGCCATTTCGCCCCAGACGGCCGCGAACAATCGCCGTGCGGTCCGGGAAATCAAGCTGGAGTTTCCGATTCTCTCTGATCCCGGCAATGCGGTCGCGGCCTCGTTCGGACTGCGCTTCAAGCTTCCGGATTATCTTATCAGCCTCTACCGCGACGGGTTCAACAACGATCTTGCCGTGGTCAACGACGATTCAAGCTGGACGCTTCCAATGCCGGCGCGCTTCGTCATCGATCGCGACGGCGGGATCGCATATGCGGAGGTGAACCCGGACTATACGAAGCGGCCGGATCCGTCCGAATTGTTGCCGGTGCTCGACCTGCTGCACCAGGGCGCCGCGGCCTAGCTGGGACTTCGACGAACGACCGGCGCGCCGCTTTGCAAGCAAGGCAGCCGCCGGCGTTCGGCTAGGCTGCCGCTTGCAAGCCACTCCAAAGAAGAGCCGCGAGGGGCGGCCAGGAGCGGGGGCTCTGTTCCTGCTCGCTGCTCTCGTCTGCACCTGGTCGCTAAGCTGGCCGGTGATGAAAGCCGGCATTGCCGCGGTGCCCCCGCTCAGCTTCGCTTTCCTTCGTTATCTGATCGCGGCAATTGTTCTAGCGAGCGTGGCCGGCCTGACGGGCAGGCTGCGGGTTCCGCCGCGCGGGGATTGGCCGCTGGTGATCATTTCAGGGACGTTGCAGATGGCGGGATTCTCCGCGCTTGCAACGGTTGCCCTGACCATAGTGCCGGCTGGACGCGCTTCCGTCCTTGCTTATTCAACGCCGCTGTGGGTGGTCCCGCTTGCCCGCTTCCGGTTGAAGGAGCGGATTTCGCTTGCTTCAGGGGTCGGCGTTGCAATCGGCCTTGCCGGTATCTTCGTCATCGCCGAGCCTTCAATCGGCCGCAGAAGCCCCGGCGAGGCGGTCGGCAACGCGCTCCTGCTCGCGGCGGCGGCCATGTGGGCCGTCTCGATTGTCTGTGTTCGGGCGCATCGTTTCACCGCAACCCCATTTGAACTGGCCCCCTGGCAGATGATCATAGCCGCACTCTTGCTCCTCCCAGCCGCGACGTTCCTTGATCCGCCCATTGGGGCGATCGACGCCAGGGGAGCCGCTGCGCTGGCATATGTCTCTTTGGCAGCGACGGCCTTCGCTTACTGGGCGATGGTATGGGTCGGACAGCGTTTGGCGGCCAGCATTGTGTCGATGGCGCTCCTCGCCGTCCCTTGCCTTGGCCCGCTTCTGTCGGCTTCGATCCTCGGGGAGACGATCGGCTGGCCCCTGATCATTGGAGTCCTTCTTATCCTGTCTGGCATTGCGTTGTCGACAATCCGCAATTTGCGGATCATCCGACCGCAACGCCCGGTCGAACCCTCAGGAGACGGCGGTTGAGATGATCGGAGGCTCCGCGCGTGAGTTCGGTCTCCACTTCGCCGACGCAGCGCCGTTCCACGCTGCCTTCGCCGTCGAAATGTTCGCAGCGCATATCCACGCGGCGATGGCGGCGTGAGATCCCCGGTAATGTCCGCTTTCCACCCGCTTCGGTCATCATGGAGCCATTGCGGACATTAGGAAGACCGGCGCGCTAACTGTGCGACATAATCGGCCAACTCTGCGGCTGTCACATCGCGAGCGACTTTTCGTTTCCATGGCCCCCAGCCCACCGTCGGCTGATCGTTTTCGAAAAATGGGCGGAGGTCGATGCGATATGTCTTCTCCAAGTCTTCGCACAGATCGATGCAGTCCCACCAATCAGGAAAAAGCTGCGAAAGGCGAATGTCCTCGTCCAAGTGATACTCGCCTGCGAACTGGCCGACGCGCTCCAGAACCTGAACTCGAACGGATTGCGCAGCCATTCCTCAACCTACCAGGCAAACAACCGCTTTCCACCCGTTTCGGTCATGGTCGGCCCATTGCGGACCTACCGATCTCGTCTGGGCATCGGTTCTATTGCGCCAGAAACCCAGCGCGCGACGATTGGCGTAGAGACCAGAAGGAGCACTCCGACACCCGCTTCGACGTAAGCGGCACTGGTGAGCCCATCAACCACAAGAGCAGCGCCTAGCAGACCCGGAGCGATCATTAGGGATAGGACAGTCCTCCCTTCAAAGCCCCACTTACTGTCAAGGACTTCAAGCTCGTCAGGCTCCGGCTGATGTTCCTGCATAGCCAGGACACTAAGCGCCGCAATGTCCGCTTTCCACCCGCTTCGGCCATCAACGACCCAAAGCGGACATTGGGTTGGACGGCTTGACCAGCTTCTGCTCACGACCCACCCTGTCGTGATGTTGATCGAAGTCACGAACCCGAAGCCACCGTTCGATAAGCCGTCCTTCGACTGCCACGTGACGGTCGACGTGGGCGGGATCAGATACGATGTGGGACCATCGACACGCTCCGAACTTCGGGAAGATGCGCTTGCTTTCGCCCGTGGCTTGCAGGAGCGGAAACCCTTCGCTCCTGAGTTTGGTTATGAGCCGCTATTCAATGTCAGCTTCGAGGGCGAGCGGTTCGTAACTTTTCTCTATCGACCACGCTTCAAGCGCCACTTTCCGTGGTGGCTCGGGCCGCGCTGGCTCCTTAGCAACAAGGTTGTGTCGCGACCTGAGAGCGTCGTGGAAGCCACCGCTTACCTAACTCAGTTCGCGGCAAATCTAAGCCAGCCCTGAGCGTCTGCTTTCCACCCATTGCGGACTCTGGCGATCCGCTTCAGTCTATCTGGATGATCCTGCGCGTTTTCGCGGCTGCGGCGCTTTTGGCGTTGGGTG
>Ga0207641_10002758_pt1 | contig 16025 bp, 26 predicted proteins | sample KBSSwiS62_FD_184306 | JGI IMG/M metagenome (GOLD analysis project Ga0207641, IMG submission 184306) | Switchgrass rhizosphere microbial communities from Kellogg Biological Station, Michigan, USA - KBS Switchgrass S6-2 (SPAdes) (version 2) | ecosystem: Host-associated > Plants > Roots >... | reverse complement strand
GGGCCTCTTGGTATTCCGGAGTTCTTGTATAGCCTGTCTCCTCTGGCATGGCCTCCCTCACAAAGCTTGAAAGCAGTGCGGGCATTGGGAGGGAGCTGACGTCACCTGGCGTTCCAGTTCTGCGATCCTGCGCTCCCGAGACTCCCGAATGCCTGTCAGTTTCTGCGCGGCATAAACCATCAGACACTCGACACTACACAGGTCCGCTTCCTCGGAAAGGTGGCTCACGTGAATGGATTCGCCAACGTAGTCCTGACGACAGGAAGCGCAGGTATACCCGGAGTGCTCGCTCATTTCTCGGCCTTATTCGCCCACCGGGCCGCGGCGGCTTTTCTGGCAATTTCCTTTCGACGTGCAGCAGTTAGACTCGCGGCTCGGGCTGGGCCGCCGGCCTTGCCTCCATCGCTGGCGATCCTGGCCATTTCCTCTGGTCCGGCCGTCGCGGCCCGCCTCCTCCCCAAGGCGACGGCATGCGGGTTCTTCCTTTCGCTCATGGCCGAGAGTATAGCACCTTGACCAGCGCTGGTCACATGCGGCTGACCGGCTGCCCGCTCCGCGATTCGCTATTTTTCTTCGATTCCCAAGTCGATTTCTCTTGCTTTGCCAGCGCTGCTCAAGCATAATTAAGTCATGAACCACATAGCCGACAGATTCCCTCAAGGGATCTCAATCAATCGGGTAGATCGTGATGAAGACGGATACCCAGACACCCAAGAAGTAGAAACGCTGAAGTGCGAATGCGGGCAGGAGTTCCCGCTCCACGAACTGCAGCTGGTCGATGATGGCACGGACACGCCGCTGTTCCTATGCCCCCTGTGCGTCGTCGAGTTTTACGCCCAGGAAGAGGAACCGGTGTGCGCCTGCGAAGTGAAGGGAAGCACCTGGTGCTGGTCACACGGGGCGATTTTGCGGATGGTCGGGGCGAGTGCGCTAACACCCACCCCGATTGCACAACGACCCGTTTTGAGTCAGGCCGCTGCTCACACCCAGAATCATAGCGCGGAGGTGGCCTAAATGGAAAAGCTCAACCTCCAGCCCAACGTGCCGGCGATCATCGCCCTGAAGTACTCACAGGGGAAGGTCGTCGCCAGCCGCTTCGGTGATGAACAACAGGTGCAGTTCTGCCTGACGGACGGACGCGTGTACTACGCGTCCCTCGGGGTAGCGCAGAAAATCAACGAGCTGCAGCTCCGGGACCAGGAAGAGTTCTACATTTGCAAGAAGGTCACGGGGAAAGCGCAGTTTGGGTATGTCGATGTGTGGCACAGGAGAGAGCCCCAGCAGCCGGCGGCCGAGGAACCCTCCCAGCTGGAGCGGGATCTGGCTGAGTCGATCCGCCAGGCGCAGGCCAGGAAAGCCGCGGCATCGGCGCCCGCTCCGGCAGCTCCGCCCCAGACCGGGACCTACGGGCCGGTGGCAGTGCCCCGGCCGGCCGCGCAGCCGATCGCTGTCAGCTGGGCGCAGGCCCTGCTCAACCAGACGAACCAGCTCATCGACGTTTACGCCGAGGCCTGCCGGCATGCGGAAGGCCAGGGTGTACCTAACGCCGTGGTGCGCACGGTGATGCTCTCCGCGTTCATCGGTCTCCAGCGAAAGGGGAACTACTGATGGACCGCTCTCCTTTTCAGGAGGACACGGCCGCCCACAAGGTGGCCGCGTCCCTCGGGTTTGACCTGGTCAGGCGGTACCGCGCGATCGACATCCTCGACGAGTCGGCGCTGCCGGCCGAATTCAAGAGCGCGAAGCCCAAGCCGGATTTCGCAAGGATCTCCAAGGCTCTCGATGAAGGGCGCGAAGTGCCCGGCGCCCGCTGGCGCACCATGGAATACGTCCTCCGCCCTCGGGAGGTGTCTGGTGAATAACTGCGTGGAGGTGCCGCATGCTACCCGATAATCTCCGGTCGAAGATAGCTGACGAGGCGTGGCTTTATCTGCGCGCCCTCGCCGGTGGAGCTGGCGGCATCCTGTTGTTCGGGCTGTTCGTGGCGATTTACTTTTTCCTGGAGGGCCGATGACGCACCAGGAATGGATGATCTTCGCGGTGGAGCGGGGGATGTCCAGCGCAGTGGCGGGGCGCATGTGGCGAGACTTCGGGGTGGAGCTGTTGCCGCTCACCGTCGAGGAGGCAGACGAGGCCATGCGCGCGGCCGTGTTCTTTCTTCGGCGGGCCAAGGAGGTGGAGTCATGAGCACCGCGTGGCAGGTTCGCGCCGAGTTGCCGGGCAAGAGGTTCTCATGAGCAAGCTGACCAATCACCAGATCCGCGCGCAGATCGAGGGCCTGGAAAAGGCCGTGCTGATCGATCACCTGCATGGAGAACAGAACCGCTCGTCATCACGCCGGCGACTGGCGAAGCTGCTCGCGTACAAAGAGGAACTGGCAGCGCGGGAAGCTGCTGGTGAAAGTCCAGGTACGGAAATCCAGGGCCAAGCGGGAAACCGTGGTACCAATGAACACTATGAAGCGCCTGTCAAAGGAAAACTGAAATGAGACGATTCTTGAATTCCAATGTTTTCGCCGCGATTGTGGTCACGGCCGGTATGGTCTACCTGGGGACGCAAATCCGAGGGCAACTCCAGCAGACGCACGCGCAACAACAGCAGCAGAAACCAGCCCCCAAGTACGTCAAGGCAGAGGTTCCTAGCTTTGCCGGGCTTAAGGGCGTCGTTGTGGTCGAGTACGCGGACAACCAATGCCCCGCGTGCGCCGAAGCCGAAAAGACCGTAGCGCCAGAACTGGCGAAGCTCGAAGCGGCCGGCACCATCACGGTAGTCCACCGTGACTTTCCACTCCCCATGCATACTCACGCAAGGGAAGCGGCAGAAGCGGACAGGTGCGCGAAAGACCAGGGGGTTATGGGGCTTCGTCCTGCCCTGCTAGAAAAACACGATGGCCTCAATTCAGAGGTAATTCTACGGCTGGCCGCGGGTCTCGGTGCAAAAGAAAAAGAACTCTCTTCCTGTATAGCCTCTCATCGCCACGCTGACGACGTAGAGCTGGACGTTCAGGAGGGAAAAAAGCTGGGGATTAACGCTACCCCCAGCTTCCTGGTGGTAATCGTGAAAGGCCAGGAAGCACAGGGCGCCCTCATACCGGGGGCGGACCCAGACGTCATCCTTTCGATGGTTGAAAGGTTAAGAAAGGCAAACAAATGAAGACGACGATTCTACGATGGTTTACCGTAGGGCTTCTCTTGGCTCTACTGTTTCTGGCTCAGACTCCGATCGCAACGGCCCAGACTTGCGCGACAGTACTGCAGCCGTGCATGTACAACGGCATGCAGTGCTGCACCGGGTTCTGCTATAGCTCTCCGTGCAGCCTGCCGGTTTGCGCGGATTTCGGCTGTGTAGAGTTCGAGCACACCTGTTACTCCAACGGGGAATGCTGTGCGGGGCAGTGTACGGGAGGTGTCTGCTACGCCTAGGGCGGCGCAAGCAACGAAGCCGGCCCGGGCCTAAACTGTATCCTTCGCCTTTTCGACACTCTTGTTTTGCAGAGTCACCGGGTAGTAACGTAAACCCTGTGACAATTCGCCGACAACAGGGTATATTGAATTCGCTGGTGTGGGCGACGGCTCGCGCCAGTGGTAGCAGATTGGGAGTCCGGTCGTTGACCCTGCCGCCAGGTGGGACTTCTGCGGCGGCCGGCTCTCAACACTCTTCAGAAGAGAGTGCAGATGAAGAAATCAGAATCACAATCCGATAGCGGCACAAGCACACGCCCGGAAGGGATCGCTCCGGCGGAAGTATCGCCGCAAGGTTTCGAGCGATCGATGGCCCGTGGTCGCGGCGATCGTGAACTCGTTGATCTGCTTCTCCACGGCGGCCGTCACGAATCCAGCGCGCAAACTGTGGCCCGCATACAGCCTGGGGTCCAGCCCGATGCGAATGACGGCACGCTTCACGATCTGGGCAACGGTGTTCGGATGCAGGCGTCCCATCCTCAGACTAAGGAACAGCGGCCCAGTGGCAACGCCCCGCCACGCCAGCCACTCCCTGACAGCGCGCACGGGGCAAGTCTCCCGCGCCCCGGCCGGGACTCCGATCAGTCTGCCTCTGCCGAACTGGTCCTGCTTTTCCTTCCATACCCTCACCAGGATGCCGCGGTCTACGAATTCGATATCCGCCAGATCCATCGAACAGAGGTTCGAGCGTCTCAGCGCGGTGGCAAATCCGAACAGCAGGAGCGCTCGATCGCGCGCGGCCTGCAGCGCGTTGCCCTGTGGGTGCTGACATATCTCGCGGAGCTGATCCACCGTAATCGCGGCCTTTTGGTTGGGCTGCTCTCCAGTGATTCGCTGCGCGCCCACCAGCAAAGATCGAATGCTGTGGTCGCAGGGGCACTCGAAGCCCGCGACGCGGTGGTGATGGGCCACGGAACTCACATGCCGTGTGGTGGTGCTGACCTTGTGTTTCTGCAGCATGTCGGTGGCGTAAAGCCCAACGGTTTCCTTCGAAGCGGGAAGGGAAGATCGGCCGCGAGCAGCGCACCAGGCGGTGAAAGACTTCCAGTCGCTGGCGTACCCCAGCAGCGTTCGAGGCGCACGGGTGGAGCTGGCCAGGCGCATTCGCTCTATCGTCAGCTCACTATCGGTCTGAGTCAGTGGCGTCATCCTTACAGACCTACCACCACACTTCGACTCACATCCCGTACTCAGAGGTTATTAGACTTTGGAGGATACGCGCCGATTATCGCGCATGGCCACCCTCGTAGCCGTGGAAGGTCCCCTCCCTTTAGCACCCTGTTTTACTCGGAGTGCTTTCAACCCCGCGCTTATCTTGGCAGGTGACGCGGTGATGAAACAGCTTCCGAGCGCTCAACAAATTGCGCCGGGAAGGTAACGGCTGTTCCCCATTCTACAGGAACGTCCCTTTTCCATTCCAGCGTTGACCATCAACTATTTTCAGCCTCCGGTACTTTTACGCCGGAAAAGGGAATTTCATGAGTCAAAAGGAAAAATTAGTTCAGCTAGCCTATGAAGCCTTCTGCAATGAAACCGGCTTTCAAACCAGATGGGAGCATCTTCCCGAGACCTGGCGAGAGGGATGGAGGAAGGCACACGCCTGTGCCATTCAAACGCAAACAGTGACGGCCACTGCAACGGATGGAGGTGCTCAGTGAGCATCCACCAAAGCGCCATGGACCTGATGAAGAAGATCAAATCCCCGGACGGGTATGAGCCGATCCCCTTCACGCAGATCCGCTGGCAAATGGGCGAGGGCCAGCCCTTGATCAATCGCCTGTGGGCCATCCTGGCATCAAAGACTCTTCGCAAGGGATTCTTTTCGGACTTCGCTGTCGAAATTGGGAGAGACGGCCGGCGGTCGGATCTATACCTGGAGAATCTGGCAGCGGAGCTAGGGATCGACGAGGCGAACGCGCGGCGGGCATGGAGGCAGGGCGTAGAGCTGGGCTACTGGCGGAACGGCGACCCCGAAAGGGGCGAGCCCGAGCGCCGGCTCTACATCTGCGGCAACGTCCCATCGCCTAAAAAAGGCGAACAGGAAGCGAATCAAAAAGTCTGTACAGACCTTTTGCCCGGTCCCATCCTGAAGCAAACAAAGAATTGGGATCCGGAGCGGGTCGAAAAGTTAGCCCGCTGGTGGTCCCTGCGCATGGAGCGCCGGGATACCGTGCTTGCTGACCTTGTGGACGTCGCCAGAGACATCATTGCCGAGGATGATGATAGCGCACTTGAGCGCGAATGGGAATTGAAACCGAGCAGAAATAAGCCGCACGAGCCCAAGGCCATTAGCTTGCCGCATGAGGCGAAGCAGCAGATCACCAAAATCGTGCAGGCGTCACGCGAGGCGCGATCCACCCGGGTGAATGGACTCCGCGCGGGAATAGAAAGGTTGGTACAGACCTCTTGGGAGTTTGTACAAAGCCAGGAATATGGTTTGTACAAGGCCCTGAAAAATCCTGCACAAACCTCCGCTACCTTATTGCCTGAGACCACACCTAGACCAAAGCTAGATTCAGTCAGTCAGACTCTGGAAAAGGGCCGGCAGTCGAACGGCAAAAACCACCAAGGAGGGTCTGGATCGCTCCCCAAGCAGGAGTACAGCCCCTCAGCAGCCGATTCGCCACCAGCAAAGCTGACGGAACTGGAACTCGACTTCTTCGCACAGCTAACGACCTGGAAAGCAGAGTTCCGGCACGCGGACTTCGGAACGGAAGAGATCAGCTCGGAAAACCGGGGCCAGCTGGCGACGGTGCGAAAGATTCTGCTGGAGGCGAAGTTCGAGCGAGAGTTCTTCCGGTTCGTGACGGAGAAGCTGGGGAAGTTGCGCCCCGCGATGGGCAAGCGTGCCGGCGAAGCGACGCCCGAGGGCCGGACGCTGGGCCTGATTTTGACCTGGGCGGAAGAGTTCACCAGGGAGGCGCCGGGACGAGCGAAACGCGAGAAGGAAAAGAAGGAGGCCTTCGAGCGCGCGGCCGCGAACAGCAAGGCGCTGCAAAAAGATCTGGACCGACAGGCGATCCAGCAGGCGATGGAGACCCTGAAGCACCCGAATGCCACGGACCAGGACCGGCAGTTAGCGCGTGAACTTTTGGCCCTTCACGGAATTTCCACGGCCGCGGCGATCGAAAAGGCGGAGGAGGGTGCCCATGCCTGAACTGATCCCCGCCACTCTTCACCCGCCCATCCCCTGCCGGGGTACCGCAGCCTCCGCAGCTGGAGCACGGCGAAAAGTACCCTGCGATCGGTGCGGGGAAGTCTTCCACCGCAACGGCCTGGCCCGGCATCAATCCGTCTGCCGGGGGCCGGAAACCCCCAAGCTTCCGACCGGCCATCTGCTCTGTGAGTGCGGACGGCTGAAAGCGAAACAGGCGCGCTGCTGTTTCCGCTGCGAAGCCCTGGACGACGGAATGGAGTGGATGAAGGAGGCGGCCCATGCCTAGTGTCTCCCTGATAACCGCCTGCGTTGAGGCGGGATTGATTCCTCCACCCAAGCCGCGCCTGGCGCCCCCGCCGGCGCCCGCCCCACCCCCACCTATCGCCCGCCCTGTTCCGGCCCGCCAGCTGCTCCAGCGGGACAGCCTGTACTTCCTGCTGATGCACAGCTACTTCCGGCCCTGTTTCATCTGCGGGCAGGAAGGTGACGAGTGTGGGCACCGTGAACCCAATGTCGAGCTGGCAATCTTGTTTGCGGCTGGAGGTGCCCATGCCTGAGCGTTTGATCCGAGTTGGGTCTACGGTCGAATACCGCCAGATCGATTGGGGCCGTTCCCGCGCAAAGGTGATCAGCGGCACTGTCGTAGAGATAATCGAAGGCCGCGTGTTGATGAACGTGGATACGGGCGAACGGCAGCCGGCTGTAGCCTTTGTGATCCGCGATGCGCGGGGACGCCTCCACGAGACGTCGGCCATGGCGGAAGCTGAGACGGGTGTCTTCCTTGACGGGGAACCACTGCCCGTACGGCCTCCTGAATCGTCAGTCCAAAACTCCGCAGTGTCCCAACCGAAGGAGGTTTCCCCTTGTTCCGATTGATTATTTCTCTCATCCGTTACTTCCAATTCCGAGAGTCCTCCCAATCTCAAATGGAAAGACGTTTACTTCGTCTAGCAGCCTACCGGGAGGAACTAAGGCAACTCCGGAAATCAGGAGGTGAGCATGTGTGATCACGTTAAGCTGCCCCATGGTTCGACGGCGATCATCTGCGGCTTGCGGCGTAAGAAAGCAGCACCCTGCGAGTTTTGCGGGCGCCCCTCTACTAAGCTCTGCGATTGGCCGGAGGATAAGCCGACGAAGGTAGAGCACGGGCTGCTAAAGCCGGATGATGTAGTTGTCACCGTGCAGGCCAAACTGCGGCTTCCGGTCCAGGGGCTTAACCGATTCACGGGCCAGTTCAGGATCTGGAGGGATTCCGGGAAGGAGCATCTCATCCCGGTTCCCCGGTCCGAGCAGTGGTTGTGGGAGAACGCGAAGATCCTCGATCTGCCCGTTACCCAATACGGCCTCACTTTCCCGAAAGATCGCGGTTCGTTCCTCTATTACTGCATCGGCGCGGATCAGGTGACAGTGCTCCGGCCGGGGACCTGTGATCGGCCATGCTGTGAGCGGTGCTCCCGGGAGGTTGGTGAGGATCGGGACTACTGCAAGGCGCACTGGGATTCGTGGCAATGGGCGACTGCTCCGGAAGCGAAGGTGAGCCATGTCTGACCGTCAAATGCAGGAGCCCTTGGGAGCGAAGCTGAACCCAGACGGCACTCCCAATTACGAATACCTCGATGGCGGACGGTGGTGGGAGAGGAAGACACGGCCTCCTGAATCTACGGAAGAGAAAGAGAGGGCAAAGTGAAAATGGAAACGGAAGGCCGCTTGGGCGGAAGGAGGTTCCCGGTGAAATTCAACTGGCGTGTACTTCTTGTCGATTTCATCGCGGGAGCCTTGATCCTCTTAGCTCTCTTTACAGCAAGACTTCACAGTACAGAGCCTTTACCCTGGCCTGTTTATGTGGTGGGGGTAGTTCTGTTCCTGGCAGTTTGTGCTGGGGTGAAGGAGTTGTCCCGTGGATGAACAAAAAGAAGTTCAACCTCGATCAGCAGAGGAGCTTCGGGAGGGCAGACAGGCAGATTCAGGCCGGCGCGAGGAGCGGCTCCCGATCACCGAAGATTGGCTCAAGGCCATGGGCTTCAAATGGAGCCAGTTCGACCGCCAGCCTGACAAGATGTGGCTCCTGTGGATCGGTGACGCGCTGGTGGAGCACGGCGAGCCGCTCGCGTGGCGCTCGTCGGACTATGAGGATCTTGGCGTGGAGGTCGCAGCGAACCTGTGCGGTTCAGGTCCGGAGATCAAGGACTGGTTCTGCTGGCTCCGCTCGGATAGCGCCGGGAGGTACCACCGCTTCATCCACCTGCGACACATCGTCTTCCAAGATGAGCTGATCGCCATTATCGAGGGACTGACGGGGCGGCGGTTCGACCCAGCGAACATCGTCTATGGGTCAATGAAGAGGCCGGAATCCGCCCGGCGACTGAAGGAGGAATCCCAGCGGCTGGATCTGGTGATTCGGCACGAATCGGGCCCGCACGCGAAATGGTACGAACACGAGAAGGACGATTCACGCGGCCGGGCCCTGCCGGAGCACATCGATTCGGCGCGGAAGGGCGGGCTGGCGAAATGATGCTCGGATTCAAACGCCGGTTCGCCCCCTTCGTCCTGGACGGCTCCAAGCGCCACACCATCCGGGAACGGCGGCCAAGGCTTGGCGAAACCCTCCACTGCTACGTGGACCCGCGCCAGAAGTCCATGGCGCTGCTGGGTCGGTGGCGGTGTACGAAGGTGGAGGACCTGTTCCTCCGGATCGGCGAGCCCTCCAGGCTCACGATCAATGGCGTGATTCTTTCCATCGACGAGGCGAACGCTTTCGCCTGGCGCGATGGATTCCGCAATTCAGGGCCTGACGGCGCTTTCCTGGAGATGCAGCGCTACTGGGCGAAACCCAACCGGATGATGTATGCCGGGTATTACGTCATCCACTGGGACTACGACCACCCGGTAGAGCGTGGCGCCTCGAAGCGAACTCGGCGAGCCCCCACAGAAGCCCCGAACCCTGCACGGACTCGTGAGGTTAAACCTCCGAAAGGGGCGGTCTAGATCATGAAGGACAAGGGAAAGCAGCGGATCATCAACACACGCTCGGTCGGTTCCTGGTACGCCCGGAATTCTGATCGAGTAAACGCGGCCAAGCGAGAGGCCCGGCGCAAACTGCGGGAGAGAGCTACTCCTGGTCTTCCGAACCAGAACCCATCGCCGATCGCAGGAGGCTTTCGGTAGCTATGCGAGCCCGGGAAGTTGCGGACGGGAGACTCTCAGCTCCCCACTTTCCGGGATTCGCCCGTTTCGCCTGGTTGATCGCGATCGCCAGGCGGGATCGGACAGCCGGGTTAGCGAGTACTTCTTTCAGAATGCTCAATCCGGCGCCGGCGGCCGCACCAGCTGGCCCACCGATCATTTCCCCCGCCCCTCCAGCCACGGCTACCGGCAAGGTCTTGTTCATGACGTGCTGTTTGGCTGCCCTTGCTACGGCCGCTTCGAGCGGACCCTGCAAATCGAACAGGCTGCCTTCTTTCGCGTTGAGGTCCTTCAGCTCAGGAATCGCCGCGTCCAGCTCTTCTTTGATTCCACGAGCCAGTGCCTTCTGGGATTCAACGGCGGAGTCCGTCGCCTGCTCGCCATACTTCCCGGCCAGCTTCTGGTAGGTCCCCACTTTGATAGCTTGGGCCCGGTCGACAGGGATTGGCTGAGCGCGGGTTGCCGGCACCGCCGGTTTACCGGGGTCCGCCACCAGGTTCCCCTGCAGGTCTTTCAGGATGGCCGTTGGATCCCCTATGACTGCCGGCCTGCCCTTGCTGGCACCCTGACTCCTGAGGAACTCATCGCCTGACGCTTCCACGGTGGCGAGGTCCTTTTCCGGATTGACCTGGTTCGCCAGCCGCCTTTCCACATCCGAAAGGCGAAGGACTACTTTGTGCGGATCGATCGTTGCCCCCTGCTCCGCCGCCGGTTGGATTTTGGCTTCCAATTCTCGATTCAGGTCCTGCACCAATCCATGGAGCTTGCTCGTGCCGGCTTCGCTCACGGGGATCTTATTCTCCAGCCCGGTCTGGACCATACCGCGCACTTCCGCCGGTGGGGTATTTGCGCGCGGACTGAGGGCCTGCTGATACATCCGTTCGGGTAGGCCCTCGGGAATCAGCTTCGGCACCAGATCGCCGGCCGCGCTGGCGATCTGGGGGGCTACCATGGTTGCACCCAATACCGTCGCATCCGCCGCCGCGCCGGTGACATCGCCGCCGCCCAACTTGTCACCGATCCTCGCTGCCATCGGTCCAACGCCGGGAAGGATTGACGCGATTGCATGGCCGACAGCTTCGGAGCGATCCCCGGATTTCCATCTCTCTCCGGCCTGAATCGCCTGGTCCACCTGGGGATCGACGATCAGCCGCTTAAGGTTTTTCAGGTGTTCGACCGCGCGCCACGGCTCCGTGGCTACCCCGCCGGCCTCGCTCCCGACTTGGGCGAGACCCTTGACGGCATTCCATAAACCGGAACCCACCTGCGTGAGGTATCCAGGAGGTTCGGCGGCCGCGGGCTGGTCCGTGGAGGGCGAGAAGCCGAGGTCAGAATGCGGATTTGCGGCCGGCTGGAAGCCGAGATCAGAGTGCTTGTCAGCCATTACTGCCTCTTGAAGCCGCGTTTCTGCGCAGCTTCCCATTTATCGGCATCGATGAATCCAGCAACTCCTTCAGGCGAGATGACCCGAATTTTTCCTGCTGGAGCCGCACTCGCTCCGCCAGTGTCCACCGCGGTAGCGGCCGAGCCGCCATTCCCCATCCGATTTCGTATTTCCCCGAGCATGGCGTCCATCGATTGGTGACGATTGGCCATGTCCTCTTTTAAAATCCTGGCGACCGCGATTGTCTGTTTCAGCGTGGCGTTCGCTGGATTGAAGGCCTCGACTTCCTTTCGTGCGGAGTCGGATAACACTCCGCCCAGCCCCCCTCCTGATGTCACCTTCGCAATTTCATTGTTGGCGACTTGGCGAGCCGCGTTTACCGCCGCCATGGCCGGCGAACCCACCAGCTTTTCATTCAGCTGTCGAAGCGGCAGATTCAGCCATGGGGAGCCGGTATCGGGGATCTTGGAAGCGGCATTGAGAAAGAGATCGAGGTTCTTTCCCGCCGTGTTTTCGAACGAGACAATCTGATCCCGCTGCTTTTGGAAGTTTTCGAGCGATTTTTTGTCCCCCTGGAATGCGGCCTGGCCCGTTGCGACGTCCCGGGGGGACAGGTGATTTTCCCTCGCGAATTCATTCGCATAGTGAATGATCTTGCCGCGTCCGTTCTGCCCCATTCCGAGCGGCGGCATAACGCCAGTCAGGGCGTACTTCTCCCCTTCTCGCTTGAAATCGTCCTCGGTGGTGCCCATCGCCGCCGTTTTGCCTTCCTGGGTGGACAGGGCAATGTGGATTTTGTTGGCCGCTACCCGGGGATCGGTGGCGCGCTCAATCTGGCCGACTTCGTTGGCGGCGGCATCGATGGCAGCCTTGACGCCGGCCATGTCCCCTGTTTTTTGAGCCGCCATGACCCGAGCCCTTGTGCGCAGTCGCAGGGCCTCGTTGCCGCTCCCGGTGATCTCATCTACCAGATCGAGGGCATCCTTCGGGTTGGTGTTCTTCAGCATGTCTGTCTTGCGCTGCAGCTCGTCGGCTTCCAGTCCGCCCTTGCGGATTTCGATGCCTTCCTTCTGCATCTTCAGCAGCTGTTCCTTGCCGGCTGTCAACTGCGCACTCGTGATCAGAGTTCCCGGCTTCACCCCCAGCGTTTCGAATTCTGCAGGGGCTGGAGTTCCGCCACCCTCCGCCTGTAGCTGGAACCGATGAGCGGCCTGGAGAGCTTCGTTCTGGTGGCGAATCTTCGCGTCTTCCAGAGCGTTACCAGTTGAGATTTCCTGGTCCAGCTTCGCCTGCTGCTGCTCCTCCGGCGTCTTCAGCTCGTACTGCCGTCCGCCGTATTTCACCGTGCGCCCGGCGTCCGCTTTCCGTCTGTATGCTCCCTGCTGTGGTCCCAGGCCGGGAACTACACCTGGCATGTCAGGTCCAGCCGGATTGTCCACGGTCCCCATATCGCTTACGGGCCTGGCATGCTCCTGCAGCATCTGGCGGTTCATGATGTCCTGCACGGACATCTGCTGCTCGTGCATCGCCTGGTTGGTTCGGAATGCCTGCTCTTCCAGGGCCTGCTTCCGCAGCTGCAGCCCCAGCTCGTGACCCGTTAACAGGCCGTCGATTAATCCGGAGAATGGATTCGCAATGGTTCCCATGGTCAGTACTCCCCGCCCCAGTCACCCGGGCTGCCCGCTGTCGGCAGTCCCCAGGTGGGGGAGCTCGTCTCGCTATATCCTCCGCCGCCTGGTTTCAGAATCTTCTGCAGCATCAGCAGGGTCGATAGGTTGGAAAGCCCGTTCCCCGCGCTCAGAAGCCCATTAGCCGCCATGTTTCCTGGTCCGGTGCTCGTGCCCGTCGACGTGCTGTTCGACGTGGTGGTGCTTCCCCGGTTCGCATTCAGCAGGTCCTGCCCGAGTGCTGCCCCTTGCGCCTGCCGTCCCAGGATCAGCTGATTCATCTGAGATTGGAAATTCGACAAGGCGTTCAGCCGCTCGTTCCCCACCGAGTAGAGAGATTGCCCCAGCTCGCCCGATTTGCCGAACCCTCTGGACGCGAGCTGCTGGGAGATCTGCCCGGGCAACTGGTCATAGTTCGTGTTGATCCGGTTCACGCCGGCCGAGTTAATGGCACCGGTGCCGGCGGCCGGATCACGCAGCAGATTCGACTGGTAATCCAGGAGCTGCCTCTGCAGCTGCAGGCCCTCCGGGGTGAACGTCGGCATCGACGTGTTGGTGCTGCTCGAGGTCTGGCTCTGCGTGGTCGTTTTGGGCTTGCCGCTGAACACGCTTCCCAGAATGCTCGACGCTCCTCCGATTCCCGCTGCGATGATTGGCGCTGGCATAAAACTCCTCTTTCGATAAACCGTAAATCCACATGTCCGTGGGCTTCCCGTCCCTCAAGGTGTGCCCCACGAGTGTCCCCTCCCGCTGTGCTCCCAGGTTGCAGATCAGGGAGCCGATCGCCAGATTCCCGGCGAGCGGGTGAAACACCAATTTCCCAATGCCTTCCTTTTCGAAGATCTCCGCCGCGGCCAGGCGCGCCGCGAGGATCGATATGCCCCTTCGCTGAAATGCTTCCTTCAGCAGAAAGTGGGCGGTTCCCACCCACGGCGTGAACCGCTCGAATGTGATCAACCCGCCCAGCTCATTTCCTGCATAGACGCCCCAGGATTTCTGCTCCGGCCACTTCAGGGCCTGGGATAGGACAAAATCGTCTTCCGTCTTGGGTGAGAAATCGTCCGTCACTTTTGAGCGGAACGGCTGGATCCACCGCCAGATTCTCGGCAGCGCCTCAAACGGGAACGGAGACTCGATCCGGACGTCCATCTATTTCCCGCGCCTCGGTGACGGCCGCGGTCCATTCGTCGGGCAGGCTGCCGGGCCCGGAACGAACTCGGGAGGGGGTCCGGTCGGCGCCGGGTTCTCGACGGTGGGAATCCAGACGTACCACTGGGCGCCGTAGCGCACCAGCTCGTCGTACATCGGATTGCAAAAGCTATAGAGCAACAACAGAAACACGTTAAACACCCACATGGTGGTTCTCCTTTTCATGAATTGGGAGCGAGGATGGACCGACACCCGCAAGGGAGACCTGACCGTCCTGCACGTTGATGACGCCGAGGTGCTTCCCGGCCGACTTCAGCAGATGAAAGAGTTCCCGCCAGAAGGTCTTCTGATCGTCATCGAGTATCGCCTGCAGCACCAGCCGCAAAACTCCGTGCGCGTCGTGTGACCCTCCGCCGTCCAGGAAGTGAGCCTTCAGGCTATTCCACTCCTCGGCAGGCACCTGGAATTCCGGCAGGCTCTTCTCGCGCTCCGCCTGGTGCAGATCTTCCTGGTCTTGATGCCACATGGCCTGCACTCGCTCCTGGGGAGTCAGAGTGCGCAGCGCCCGCAACGCTGCCTTATGTTCATGTGAAAGGTTCATTTTTAGTTCACGATCAACCCGCATTTCACGGTATGGTTCACGCCGAAATTGTCCTGAATGGTGCCGTTGAAGCCGTTGAAGGCAATGCCGCCCACAACCACCTGAATATTCGGGCCGCCGCTCGTGGCCTGAAGAGTGATCTGGTTTGTCTGCCCCGGTGGGCCTTTGATCGCGATCACCGGCGCTCCTGATCCCGGTTGCATGAAAACCTGGGAGCCGTCCGATGCCGTCAAATTGGCGGAGTTCTGGCCGTAGAATCCCTGCGAGCTCGTCGTGATCGAGCTCGAGGTCAGGCCGCCGTTCGAACCAGCCATGGTGTCCGTCTGCCCATTCGAGGTCTGCTGCACCACCTGGCGCGCAATACAGAACGCCACATCGCAACTGCCGGAGTTGGTGATCAGTGAATACCGGCAGAAGGAGGCGTTCGACGGGACATTGACTGCCGGGATCGTTCCTGAAATACCGGTGATCACCCAGCCCCCGGGGGTTACTACCGTCCCCACCGTGTACCGGTTGATGAAGCTTTGGCCCGACGTGTAGAAATCGGCCGTCATGGTCATGGAGCCGGAATTCAACCGGGTGGCCACCTGGAAGTACAGGGGCTGAGAGCCGGCGCAGGCGAACGACTGCTGGATGAAACTGTTCACGCCGGAGATGTTGACGTACTTCGCATTGTTCGGCCCGCCGGAGCCTACCAGCGTGGCGCCGAAGACGCCCCAGGCCGCGGAGATGCTCGCACCCCCCAGGAGGAAGTCCCAATCGTTCAGCAGACTCGTGCCGGGATTGGGATTCGCTCCGGATGGCTTTCCCGTGGTCGGATTGGGGATGATCCCCGGTCCCCAGGTATTCGGGTCCATGCGGGTGGCCGGCATGGCTCCCGCAGGCGTTGCGCCGAAAACCGCATCCGCGAAAGCTGCCCCGCCCCAGCAATTCTGCACCGTGGCCACTCCCGCGGCATTGACCACTTCGATGAAGAATCGCGCCCGGTCGAATCCCGCCGCCACCGGATAGCCCCAGCCCCTTACGGTCTGGCAGTGGTGCACCGTGCCGTCTACGTCCCATTCAGCAACAACCTGATCCAGCCCGCCATCGGAAGCCGATGCCCGGGTGCCCAGCGAATTGCAGATGAAGACCTTGAGCCGGGAGAATTTCGCGTATGGGTCGGTGATCGGATTCGCATCCGTCACGACGATATCCTGCAGGTACCAGTCCTGGGCTCCGTTCGGATCCGTTGTGGGCAACACCGAACCCAGAGAAGCGCTTGAGATCACATTGGCTCCGGACGTCGAGACCGCGGTGAGCGTCAGGATATTGCTCATGGTGCGCGCGGAAGGTCCGCCGGGAAGGTTGGCCAGGGGTAGGAAGACGTTGGGATCCCCCGTGATTTCCCCCGCGACCACTGCCAGCCGGATGGATTTAGATC